>Ga0126381_100000329_pt1 | contig 51598 bp, 53 predicted proteins | sample PanSoiMetPlot_28_FD_96465 | JGI IMG/M metagenome (GOLD analysis project Ga0126381, IMG submission 96465) | Tropical forest soil microbial communities from Panama - MetaG Plot_28 | ecosystem: Environmental > Terrestrial > Soil > Tropical forest > Bulk soil | place: Panama | collected 2016-02-17 | reverse complement strand
TGCGATATTAAAACAAATCGGGAATTAAATTCGCGAAATCGGGAATTACAGAAGAGCAGTAAAAGAACAAGCATTTCTCTGTCGTGAAAATATAATGAACGCTGGTTTATTGCTGAGTATAACTCAGGAAATCGCCTTTTGTAAGGGCGCGGCGTCGCCGTCAAATCGGCGCGAGCGGGCGATGCGGAGGCGGCGGCAGTTGGACGCCGACCGGGTCCCCCGGGCGCACTTCGCCGCCTTCTATGACGACGCCCATGATGCCGGCCTTACGCACGAGGTTGCCGTCAACGTCACGGCCCAACGTCGCGGCCATCAGCCCCGGCTGGATGCCGTTCAGCTGGCCGCACGGATTGCGCAGCCCGGTCACCTCGACGACCGCCGCGCCGCCGAGATGGAGCCGGGCGCCCGTCGGCAATCCGAGCAGATCGACGCCGCGCGTCGTGATGTTCTCGCCCATCTCTCCGGACGAAACGCGGAACCCCGCTTCGCGCAATTCGTCATGCAATTCGGCGTGTATCAAGTGCACCTGGCGCAAATTCGGCTGCCTCGCATCGCGCCTGACGCGCGAGCGGTGCTTTACGGTCGCGCCGGAATGCGCATCGCCCTCGACGCCGAGCCCCGCGACGAGCCGGACGCTCGCCTCGTTCGGCTTCTTCATCGTGTGCCCAGCGCTGCGGCTCACCGCGACGACCACCCCCTCCATCGCACTCTCCTTATTCTCCTTGGCAGATTGGCGCGCGGCGCTTGGCCAATCCGCCTCGTGCAATCCCGGGTTCGCCGCACCGGACTCGACGTCGCGAATTTTCATTGCCACCCTTTGTTAACCCTGAACCCGTAACCTGTCGTTCACGGACGGCCTTGTGCCGACCATCCACGAAAATTTGGCTATCACAACGGAAGATACGGTGCCTGACGGATGAGTGCACATCGAGCCTTGTTACGAAGCAGTACGGACTGGAAAGGCTGTTGTATACGAACGCCGCTACAATATGCGCTTGGCACGCCATCGCGACCAGGACCCATGAGCCGCTGAGCGCGCTCACCGACTCGATCGTTTCGATATGGTGACGCATCTTTGTCACCGTGCTTGTTCATGGTGCTACCAAAGGCATAGTATTTTCAGCTAAATTGCCTTTCAAATCGACACTAACATGGGTCGAAACCATGCAGTAATTTTTGTTCGTTTAGTGCTCGCTGTGCTATCTCTAGGATATCTGGCCGCGTATAACGGCAGCGCCAGAGCCGAACTTGGCGCGACAGAACAAGAAATAGGACTCCAGAAACAGGGCGGAACGTATCTCGTGCCAGTACGCGTAAACGGCGCGATCACGCTAAAGTTTGTCTTGGACAGCGGCGCCTCTGATGTCCTGATACCGGCAGATGTATTCCTCACGCTCCTCCGCACAGGGACGGTCTCAGAGAGCGATTTTCTCGGTAGCCAGATGTACTCATTGGCCGATGGCTCAAAATTGAAAGGCTCTCGATTTCTAATCCGAGAGTTAAAGGTCGGGCCGTACGTCGCGACGAACGTGATTGCGAGCGTAGGACCGGTAACCGGCGACCTGCTGCTCGGGCTGAGCTTTCTCTCCAGGTTCGGGACTGTGACACTCGACAATGAAAGACACGTCCTTATCCAAGGATAGGGGCGCGAAACGGTCCGAGGCTTTGAAAGAAGCGGTAAGCTCGATCCGTCCGTATGTCGCGATAATCGAGCGGGCGATCCACCGGAACGAGAACACATTGTCGGCAACCGAGGTCGCCGCGCACTGGCATCAGCATTTCAAACAAGATGTTTCGGACAGCGATAAAATATTTGAATGATCAAGCGGTGTGTTTTTTCCAGTTGGCTGAGTGTGGAGATCTAGGGAAACTAACGATTGGGAGAAAGGGACAGCCAACTCGATTTATGTTTGATGACGAGAACGCGCGTGCGTTCGTTAACAGTAACGAGGGCTCGTCGTATTCAGACGACGAAGGTGAAGGCGAGAAGATAGACAACGAGGACCCAATACAATCAAAACCGATCCCCCCTACTGCCGATATCAAACCACCGGATAAAGCATCGCAACCCGGTAATCGCGTGTTCATAACTCATGGTAAAAACACAAAAATACTTGATCAAGTAAAGGAAATTGTCGTGTTTGGGAAATTTGAGCCTATCGTCGCGCAGGAACGTGAAACGAGCGCAAAACCCGTGCCAGACAAGGTGATGGACGAGATGCGGTCGTGCCATGCTGCCGTGATCCATGTTGGTCTTGAGGGAGTTCTCTTTGATCGTGAAGGAAATGAGCATCCGCAGATCAATGGGAACGTTCTTATCGAGATCGGCGCAGCTATGGCTCTTTATGGCCGAAAGTTTATCTTGCTAGTTGAGGACGGTGTAAAGCTCCCATCCAACCTTCAGGGACTGTACGAATGCTGTTATTCGGGCGATGAGCTAAACATGCCCGCTACCATGAAGCTATTGAAAGCGTTCAACGAGTTCCGTTGAAACTAGCCTATTCGTGATCCTGGCCGCGTGTCACGGCCGATGATCTTGGCGCTGAACGGGCCTTGCAACTCGCCGACTGTGCGCAGGCTGTGACCGCTGCACCCCACGTTCTTGCCCACCCCCGCCGGAAAGCCCCGGTCACGCGGCGTTGAAATATAGAGAGTATGACGGCATATATGCTATCACAATAATGTTGATCGTTATAGATACCAACGTGTTCGTGGCCGCGCTCCGGTCGGGCGGCGGCGCGGCGCGGCAGGTGGTGCGACGGGCGTTGGAAGGCCGGTATTACCCAATCTTCTCGAATGCGCTGTGGCTCGAATACGAAGATCTGCTGGGCCGACCGATTTGGACGGAGGAGACGACAGATCAGGAGCGTCGGCAGGTGCTGGCCGCACTGGCGGCATCTGGACGATGGATCAAAATATATTACGGCTGGCGGCCCAATCTTGCTGATGAGGACGACAACTATCTTATCGAGTTAGCGGTGGCCGGCGGCGCGAGGGCAATCGTGACGCACAATGTTCGGGACTTGCGTCGCGGTGAGTTGCGATGGGGTGGCTTGTCCATACTCACCCCGTCGGAATGCTTGGAGCAACTGAGATGACAACTTTGACGATCCGCCTTCCCGACGACACGAGCCTGCGACTGAAACAGCTCGCGGCGTCGCGGGGGATGAGCCTCAACAAGCTCTTCGAAGAGCTGAGCACGGCGGTATTGGCATCATACGACGCGGAGACGCGGTTTCGCACGCTGGCCGCAGGGGCCGATCGCAACGCGGCCCTCGATATATTGGCGCGGCTCGACGAACTCGATCGATCGAGAACGCCGTAGCCTCGGTCATTCGTAGCCTCGGTCATTCGTAGCCTCGGTCATTCGTAGCCTCGGTCATTCGTAGCCTCGGTCATTCGTAGCCTCGGTCATTCGTAGCCTCGGTCATTCGTAGCCTCGGTCATTCGTAGCCTCAGTCATTCGTAGCCTCGGTCATTCGTAGCCTCGGTCATTCGTAGCCTCGGGCCAGGTCACCGCTCACCACCCCAAGGCCCAGCCGTCGCAGATCAGGCTGCGCTTTCGGCCCGCGCGGCGGAGTCAGACCGGGCGGCAGCAATTGGGTGATGGTGTCGATAAATCTCTCGGCAGTTTCGATGGCGCGGGTGGTGTCGTCGGCGGTGATCGGCCGTGCCGTCGGGCCAACGCTGTAGTCGGCAATGGATTTGAGTTCGTAGGCTGTAGCGAGAAAGGTCAGGTATTCCGGGGCGATGCGCGGCTCGTTGCGGGCCAGACGACTGAACGCTGTGCGCAGTCCGCGATGCGTTTTCACTATTCTGCCAGTCTGCTCGAAGATGTATCCCTCGGCTACGTGATAAGCGGCAAGATACGCCTCGCGCGCCGCCACTTGGGGTAACGGCAGGGTCATAATCCGCTTGGCTCCGTCGAGGCATTCCATCGCCTTGGCGAGACAATCGGCCGTTTCCGGTTTCACAGATCGAGGCCGTGCTTGCGCAAATCGTGCATGAAGGCGGTGCGCGCGCGGTAGGTTCCGGCAAGAAACGGCTTGGCGGAAATGACGGCGCCGGTATCGAGCAGAATGGCCGTGGTGAGCGAGGCCAGCTTGTCCAGTTCCTCGGTGAGGGTGCCCGGGTCTTTGATGAACACGGCGACGTCGTAGTCGGAATCCGGGCGATAATCGCCGCGCGCACGGGAACCGTACAACACAACCCGCTCCAGGCGGTCACCGTATACTTCTGCCAATGCCGCGCGGAAGCGGGTAAGGACCGGTTCGTGGTTCGCGCTTGCTGGCATTTTTGTCCTTGTGCAGACCTGCATTGCGAGAGTCTGTAAGATAGGCTTTCGTGTGAACCGTGGATGGCCGGGTCGAGCCCGCCCACGGACGAAGCGAATACTTGGGAGATCTACCACGCCAAGGCTCAGCCGCGGGTCCTCAGGCAACAGGTACCCGGCGTTTGGCGAGTTCCGCTTCATTCACTCGCAGCCCGAGGCCCGGCTCGGACGGCAGGTGGAAGAGGCTGTCGACCGGCCGCGGCGGGTTTTCGAACACCGCATGCTGGCGCGGCGAGGGGTCGTTCCATTCGCAGGGCTTCGTCGCGTGCAATTGGCTCGCCGCCAGGTGCAAATTCGCGACATGCCCGATCGTCGGCTGGGTCTGGTGCGGCACCAGCTCGGCGCCATGCGCCTGCGCGAGCGCGGCGCAGCGCACGAGGCCCGTGATCCCGCCCATCTTGACGATGTCGGGCTGCACCATGCGCACGCCGGCCGCGATCAGGTCGGCGAGCCCTGAGAGCGTATAGGTCTGCTCTCCGGCCGAGACCGTGATGTCGAGCTTTTGCGCGACCTCGCCCATCGCCTTCACATGATAGTGCTGCACCGGCTCCTCGAACCACCAATAGCCCAATTCTTCGAGCGCCCGGCCGACGCGGATCGCGCCGCCCGTCGAGTAGCCGTTATTGGCATCGAAGGCTAGGGCCAAGCCGTCGCCGACCAGCCGCCGCACGGCGCGCGCCTTCGCGATGTCGCCGGCAATGTCGAGGTCGGGCCTGGTGCGGTCGTTGTCGAAGCGGATCTTGACGGCCGCCGGGTTGTCTTTGAGCCGCGCCTCGACGACGCGCAGGACCTCATCGAGGGTGCGCTCGCCATTGCCGCCGATCGAGGTGTAAAACGGCAATCGCGTCCGCCAGGCGCCGCCCAACAGCTTGTAGATCGGCTGACGCAGAAGCTTGCCCTTGAGATCCCATAGCGCAATGTCGATGGCCGCGAGCGCCCCGGTCAGCGCCCCCTCCGGCCCGAGTTTCACAAAGCTGTGCAATAAGCGGTCGTGCAATACCGCGTGATCGAGCGGATCCTCGCCGACGAGCGCCGACGCGAGATTGTGCTTGATGATCCCGAGCGAAGCGAGCCCGCCCTGCATCGGCGAGGCTTCGCCAATGCCGTATGAGCCGTCATCACAGTGAATTCTGACCCAGGCGCTGCGCTGTGCCGGCCTGTCCTCCGGCGCCCATTGCATCTGAAAGACCTCGACGTCGCGAATTTTCATGGCGTGCCCGCTCTTAATACCTGAACCGTAATCTATCGTAGATCATGGCTGCTGCTTGCCGCTGGTAAGGGAATTCCTCACATCTGCCGGGATGACAGATGGGGACAAGTGATGATCACCAGCAAGCTGACCAGCAAAGCACAAACGACGATCCCCGCTCTAGTGCGAACCGCACTAGGTCGGAAAGCGGGGGACGAACTGGTTTATAGCGTCGAGGGTGACCGGGTCATTTTGGGCGCTCGCGGGCCAGTCGACGATCCGTTCGCGACCTTCGAGGAGTGGTCGTCGGACGCCGATCAGCGGGCTTATGGCAAACTTTGAACTGTGGGATATCGCTACATGCGGCGGCGGCTGTCCGGTCTCGGTGACCGACCCTATAGCTATTCCATGCCTTCGGCCCGCCGTGCATTCGAAGCGGCGGGCATGATAACCGGATTTCACTTGCGCTTAGAGCTGATCTCAGTTGCGACCTTTGGGACTATTGGTGCTGCGGCCGCGGCTCCCCAAATTGGTGACGCCGGCCTCATAGCCGGCCGGGTAGAAGGAGACCCCTATTGCGCACCGTCGGATGTGCTCTGGCCGGTATCCTGGTTCTGACCGCTCCGTTAGCGGGGCATTGCGCTTCGCCGGGGTTGAACATCCGGCGGGCAGCAACTGGATCGCTCTCTGGCTTGACGCAGGTGGGAGACGCGCGCGGTTCAAACTGGCGTCCAGCGCCGGGTAGTGGCGGCGGCTGGCGCGGTCCGCATTCGGCACCCAGCCGTTTTAATGGCGGTCCCTACGGGTGGTCGGGAGTTCCCAACTACTACGTCTGGGTTCCCGGCAGCGCCATCTTTGACTATCCGTTCCCGGATTGGCAAGGTCCGGACGGCGGCTGGGGCAATCCCTAGCTAACCGGCAATAGTCTCGGCGGGGGGAGGGAATAGAACCGCAACCTCAAGCGTTTATTAGCGCAGGGGTGCGAGTGTGGAGCAAGACTTGTTCAGCCGGCGATGGGCGCCGATGAAGTCTGCGCTTCAGGATGCGTAGAGATGGATCGAGTGAAAAAACAAGCAACCGTTGCCGGTGTGATCGGCGCGGGATTGATTTATGCAATGGCGGCCGCTGCGGACCCCTATAATCCCGGCGAGCGCGCGCTCGGCGGTGGTTTGCTGGGCGCCGGCACCGGGGCTGTAATCGGCGCTATTGCCGGCGGCGGACATGGCGCCGGAATAGGGGCGGCGGTCGGCGGCGGCTTGGGAGCAGTGGCCGGCGCCGCCACGACACCAGCGCGCCCGCACGGCCGCTATCACCACCGGGTCTCGCATCGGTCCTATTGAGACGGCTCGGCGCGGCAACCGCCGCATTCACCACGCCAAGGCCCAGCCGTCGCGGCGCGGGTCGGAGCCGGCGAGCAGCATGCCGGTTGGGGCGTCGCGGCGGATGATTTCGACGCTGCACGGGCCTTCGAGATCGCCAACCGTGCGGACCGGGTGACCGCGGCGCTTTAGTTCGCGCCGCACCGCCTCCGGAAAGCGGCGCTCGATTGTCAGCGCATCCTCGCCCAAATGCGGCCAGTTGGCGTATTGGCCGGGGACGTTCGAGGTGCAGCGCGGCATCTCAGCGGCCTGCTGCGGGTCCAGCCCGCAATCGATCATCGCGGAGAGTACCTGCAGATTGATCTGCACCTGGTTGTCGGCTCCCGGTGTGCCGAAGACGCACCACAATCGGCCGTCCTTCAGGACCAGCGGCGGGTTCATCGTATGCCTGACGCGCCGCCCGGGCTTCAGCCGATTGGGGTGGCCAGGCTCCAAATGCCAATAGCTCATGCGGTTGTTGAGCAGGATGCCGGTGTCGCCGGCGATGACGCCCGATCCGAAGCCGCTGTTGATGCTCTGCACGCCGGATACGGCATTGCCCTCGCCGTCGGCGGTGCAGAAATAGGTTGTGTCTCCCGCCGCCTCCGCGAGGCTGCGGGTCGGCGCGGCGCGGCGCATGTCGATGCGGCGCGCCAGCTGTGCGGCATAATCCGCGGACAGCAGCTCGGCGAGCGGCGCCTCTATGGAGCGCGGATCGGCGGCCCAGCGTTCGCGATCGGCAAAGGCCAGTTTCTTGGCCTCGACCATGACATGAACGGCATCGGCTGATAACAGGCCCAGCCGCGTCAGATCGAAATGTTCGAGGATCATCAATTCCTCGAGCAAGACGAAGCCGGTCGAATTGGGCGGCGCTTCGAGCACGGTGTGGCCGCGGTAATCGATCCCTATCGGCTCCTGCTGTTCCGCCTCGAAGGCTCCGAGATCGGCGGCGGAGACGAGGCTCCCGGCAGCCTCGAGACCCGCCGCGAGCCGCCGTGCCAGGCGGCCGCGGTAGAAGGTTCCGGCGCCGTCGGCCGCGATCTCTTCGAGCGTGCGGGCGAGGTCGGTTTGCACGATCGGGGCGCCGAGTGGCGGCGGCGCGCCATTGCCAAGGAAAATCGCGGTGCTCGTCGGATCGGCCAACAGCGTCGCGCGGTATTCTTCGGCGAAATGGCAATAGCTGCGCGTCGCGCCGAAGCCGTCGCGCGCGAAGGCGATTGCCTCTTGGAACAAGTCACGCCACGGCAGGCGGCCAAAGCTCTTATGCATTTGATCGAGCGCGGCGAGCGTGCCCGGGACCGAAACCGAGAGCGGCCCCGTGCGCGGGATGGCGTGCGCATAGCGCTCGGGCGACGCCGCGGCCGGGGCGGGGCCGGTGCCGTTGAACACGACCGCGCGGCCGCTCGCCTGTTCGTAAACCTGGTAAAAACCGTCGCCGCCGAGACCCGACATCATCGGTTCGACAACACCCAACGTTATCGCCGTCGCGACCGCCGCATCGACCGCGTTGCCGCCGGCGCGCAACGCCAAGAGCCCGGCCTGCGCGGCTAGCGGATGGTTGGCCGCGACGGCGCCGCGCCGCCCGATGGCGAGCGGCCGATACGCACGCATTTCCATTGCCACTATGGGTCTCCTTTCCGTGGCATAGTAGCAGCGAGATTGCGTCGCTGCGCTCGCAATGATGGCACTTGTCATTGCGAGAAGCGGAGCGACGAAGCAATCTCGGGTGGAGGCGAGGATGACGAGAGCGGCTTTGCTCGCTTTGATTGGGCTTTGCCTGTCCGTGTTGGCGGCCAGCTGCGCCGATAACGGCGCTGCCTCCGACAGTGACAAACGCCCGGTGTTCTACGGCGGCGTCTCAGGCGGGCATACGGCGCCGTGAGCGCGCGCCAGACGAGCTGCGGCGTCATCGTCACCGACGGCGAGCACATCCTGCTCGGTCATGCGACCCGCTCGCCGCGCTGGGACATTCCGAAGGGCGGCGCCGAACCGGGTGAGGATCTGGCGGCGGCCGCAGCGCGGGAACTCCTCGAAGAGACCGGCCTTGCCGTCGCACCCGAGGAGCTAACGGTGCTCGGCCTGCACGCCTATCTGCGAGGCAAGGATCTGGCGCTGTTCGCGTGGACGCCGCCGGAGCTCCCCGACCCGCAGCGTCTCACGTGCACGTCGCATTTCGCGCTCCCCAATGGGACATTGCTGCCGGAATTCGACCGCTTCGCGTGGTTCGCATGGGACGAGGCGCTCGCGCGCGTCGGCAAGAATATGGCGCGGGTGTTGGCGCAGGTCCGCCCGGTCATGTTAGGCTGAGAAAAATCGCAATGAAGGAGGTCAGAAATGCCCAAGCTGCGCCACATCGCCATCGCGGCGGAAGATCCGGTAAAGATGGCCGAGTTCTACAAGCAGGCCTTCGACTTCAAAGAGGTCGGGCGGGCGAACAGCGCGCTGGCGGACGGCGTTTTCCTCTCCGACGGCACGCTCAACATGGCGATCCTCAAGTTCAAGACCGACCAGCTCGGGAAAGGCCTAGACTACCGCGGCATCCACCATTTCGGAATATTGGTCGCGGATGTCGAGGAATTCTCTAAGAAACTCGAGAGCCTGGGCGCCGAACATTACATCGACCGCAATATGACGGATCCGGGCGCCGGCTATTTCGAGAAGAAATTCTACGGGCCCGAACGCGTCCTCTTCGACATCGCCGAGCACGCCTGGGCCGGCGCCGAGCCATTGCCCGCGCCAGTCAAGGACGCCGCGGAGTAACCGGGATGGCGAAGCTGCGCCACATCGCGATCGCCGCGAAGGACCCCGACCGGATGGCCGAGTTCTACAAGCAGGCGTTCGACTTCAAGGAGGTCCGCAAGACCGACGGGCCGCTCGCCTATGGCTGGCATTTGAGCGACGGGACGATTGATCTGGCGATCCTCAGGTTCAAGACGGACCAGATCGGCAAAGGGCTCGATTACACGGGACTGCACCATTTCGGCATCCTCGTCGGGGATGTCGAGGCCGCCGCCAAGAAGGCGGAGGCGTTGGGCGGCAAGCATTACATGGACCACGAGGGCGAGCGCGCCGGCGGCTTCGAAGTCAAACTCTACGGCCCCGAGGGCGTGCTCTTCGACATCGCCGAGCATCCATGGACCGGCACCGAGCCACTCCCGGAGAAGGCCGAAGCGGCGGAATAGGCATACTCGTTTAGAACGGGATTTCCCATTCGAGACGCCAGCGTATGGCGCCGCGCTCGGTGGCCTGGGTCAGCCCGAACAGATACCCGAGCTCATATTTGATCGTGCCGTAAGGCGCGAAATTCTGTAAGCCGACGAGCACCGGCCCGATGCGGTGTTGCTGGCTGGAGAGCGTCCCGGGGTTCAGAAATTCGCCGATCTGGCTATAGTACTCGAAGCCCGGCTCGGCCAGCGGATGGAGCAGCAGGCGCGACTGCCAAGCGATGTTGAGCTGCGTCGCCTCGGTGCTGTTGTTGCCGACCGTTCTCGTGAACAGCAGGTTCAGCGTGTGCAGCGCGGCGTATCCGGCGATCTCGCCGAACTCGGTCTGGATGAGCGGCCCGAAGGTGTATGCTTTCGCGTCACCCCGGTGCAGCGGGAATTCGAACTCCCCGAACAGCGCGACATCGGCCCAGTATTTTCCGGTGGGCCAGAGCTGCAGATAACTTTCGATCTCGGTCGCATCGTAGGTGATGTTTTCGCCGTTCAAGGCCCGGAACTCGTTTCCGAGTTCGACAAACCAATTCGGCAAGGGGCCGAAGCCGTATTCGTTGGTGTAGCGCTGGTTATTGCTCTGCCCGCTTTTCGCCGGGCCGAAAGTGGTGTCGGCGAAGTGCTCGATCTCGAATTCGCGGTAATCGACGATCGGGTAGCGCACCTTGAACTGGGCCTGGGCCGCGGAGCCGATCCCGAAGCCAGCCAAAAGCAATGCGGCGAGGATCCATGTTGCCAGCGTTATTAGGGCACATTTTGTCACTCTTTTCCCCGTGCCGAGGACGCAAGTAAGGCTCATTCGCATTTCCTGGACGAGCCCGGATCGAGGCGCGGCCTATCCCGGCCGCGCCGGCCTGAACGACGATTTCAGGAGTTAGGTTGCAACCGGGCGTTGTGCCGCGGGCTTCGGGGGTGGCTGCGCGGTCCTTCCGACCCATTGCGCCAGCAGCCAGATGCTCGACAGCGTGGCGAGGTAGAAGAGGACCTGCACACCGTCCGGCCGGGAGACGTAACCGATGAGAGTGTGAAGGGCTTTGCCGACAATGCTGTCCTCGGTCAGCACCGCCGAGGTGTCCCAAACGGTCTCGCCGAGTGGCGGCAGCAGATCGGCCTGCACGAGAAACCCGGCGGCTTGCGCCGCCATTCCCGCGGCTAAAAGCAACACCATCCAGTTGGTAACCACGAACAGCCGCTGAGTTGGAATGCGCAAGAGGCCGAAATAGAGCACCGCGCCGGTGGCAACGCCGCCGGCAAGGCCGAGCGCTCCGCCGGCGGCCAAAGAAACCGCACCGGCGCCGCCGCCCGCCGCGATCCCGTACAGAAACAGCACGGTTTCCGAGCCCTCGCGCAACACGGCCACACCGCAGACGACGGCGAGGACGTAGAGTGGGCGCGAGCCGGAGGTGACGGCCTTGCCAATTGCTCGCGCCGAGGCGGCGAGTTCGCGGCCGTGGCGCGACATCCAGATGATGTGCCAGCCGAGCATGCCGACCGCGAGCAGCAGGATCGTTGCGTTGAACAACTCCTGGCCGATGCCGGAAACCGCGGCCGCTATGCGGGCCGCGAAAAGCGCGAGGAGACCGGCGCCGATGACGCCCGCCCCGACCCCCATAGCGACCCAGCGGTTGCGAGCCGGCGCACCCGCACTCGCCGCCAGGACAATGCTGACGATCAGGGCCGCTTCGAGGACTTCACGAAATACGATGATTGCGGTGGCTGGCATAGGTCCCGCCTTATTTTGCGACGATATGGCCACGCGCGGTGGCGGGGTTGAAATCGCCGAAGAACTCGTATCGCCCGGGCTTCAGCGGGCCGATATAGACCGTGATCTGATCGCCGCCGGGAACGACCTTCTCGCGCCTGAGCTCGGTGCTCTCGAACTCCTCCGGCGTCGCATCCTCGTTCTTCACGAGCAAGGCAATTTTCTCGCCCGCCGGGATCTCGATCTCGGTCGGTTGGAACCTGTGATCCTTAATCACGAGCGCATAGGTCGCGTCTTCTGCTTTGGCATTGGCTCCTATTGCGAGAATTAAGGCGAGCGCAAAAAGAACGGGACGCGGCATCCAGGGGGTTCTTCCGGGAAGTGTTGCGAGGGCGAATGCGACTGAGTCGCAACGATATCCGCACCTCACCTCTCGTGCAAGAAAAATCTTTGGACGGGTGGGATCTTAGCTATCGAGCCTCGATCCACAGGCGTTGGATATCGCGATAGCCGATCGGAACGATGTTCAGGGCCGCGCACCACTCGGCGACGGCGCCCGAGGCGAAGAGCGCATATTCATGCGTCCGCCATGGCGCGTGCTGCGGATTGATCGCTTCGATTTCGCCGGGCGCCGTGCAATGCAGCATCGTCGACGTGCAGGATCACAGCGCGTTCGGCGCCAAGAGCGTGAGCCAGGTTCATGGCCGAAGTTACCATCACCGCTCGGGCTGCCAAAAGTCTGCGTCACCGCTGGGGAGCGGCTGGCCCGGTTTTCGGCAGGGGCGAGGTCATGCGTTCGTCGGCTGAGCGCGGCTAAGTGTCCGCCGCCATTTCGCTCGCAGCGCGCTCGGCCGCTCGGGGTAGCGCTCGTCGAGGAACCCTGCCGCAATCACCCGGTCTGTCCGAAAGCTTCGAAAATCCTGGCGCAATTCGCACCAGGCGATCAGGTGGCGGACCGTTTCCATATAGCCAACCGTCACCGGCCAAACGACACGCTCGCTCTCGCGGCCCTGTTCGTCGCGATAACGCAGCCGAATTTTGCGGCCCGCATGAATCTGGGCGCGCAACCGCGCCATGTCGAGGCCGTCCGCCGCAAGGCTCCGCGCCGGCGGCATGTCGGTCACCGGTTCGAATACGAAAGGGCGAAGCCGTTCCGGCACAACCGTGCCGATCTTGGCGATCAGATCCTGCGCCGCCCGCGCCAGCTGCGCGTCCCCATGGTGCGCCACCCACTGGGCTCCCAGCACGGCCGCCTCGATCTCGTCGGGTGACAGCATGAGAGGGGGCAGGTCGAGCCCTGGCTGCAGCACATACCCGACGCCGGCCTCGCCCCTTATCGGCACCCGCTGACCGATGAGGTCGGCGATGTCACGATAGACGGTCCGCTTAGAGGTCCCGAGTTCTCCGGCAAGCGCGCGGGCGGTTGCCGGTTTGGGCGTGCGCCGCAGGATCTGAATGATTTGAAAAAGCCGGTCGGCGCGTCTCATAACCCATTATGACCTGACGATGCTGACAGCATGGTGGCAACAGCGTGGCTGGCGCGCGCGCAATTCATAACCAAATTTTATTGTCGGCTGGCGGCGGAATGGCGGTGGGCGAAGGGATAATGATGGCGGCGGATCGGCAACAGAGCCGTCCGATTGCCGAGGCCCGCGGGTCTCTCCGCGTCATGATTCTGGATAGGTTTCAAAATGAGCGAAGCTAGAAACCTGTTTGCGCTTTTGCGGCAGTCGGCCGATCCGGGCACAGTCGCTGCCATAGAGCAGCTCGTGCAAGATGCCCCGGATCGCGCGCTGTGCCGCATCAATGTGCTGGATTTCGCGGCGAAACGAGGTCTCGACGAAGAGCGCGCGATAGCGGTGTTCCTGCACGCCGCCCGGCTCGGAATCTTCGAGCTGTCGTGGAATGTCTTATGCCCGAGTTGCGCCGGCGTGCTCGATGCGAGCGCGACCCTCAAGAAGGTAAACCGCGAGCAATATCACTGCGCTTGGTGCGCCGCGGGTTACGAGCCCGTCTTGGACGAGATCGTTGAAGTGACGTTCACGGTCAACCGGCGGGTGCGCAGGATCGCTGCGCACGATCCCGACGAGCTTCCGCTCCCCGAATATTTTCGCCAGATCTTTTGGAGCTCCGCGATCGACCTGCCGGACGATCTCGATCGGCTTGTCCAGGAAATCACGCTCGACACGGTCGAACTGCCGGCCGGCGACAAGGCCCTCCTCTCGCTGCAATTGCCGGCGGAGATGGTGATCGTGCTCGATCCGGTGACGCATACGACGCAGTTCCTCGAGGTCAAAGGTGAACCGACCCGCGAGCGGCAGAACCTCTCGCTGATCTTCGACAAAATTGGCGCCCCCACCGAGACGATCGAATTGCGGCCGGGGCCGTTGCGGCTCTCTTTCGAAAACCACACCAACTCTCGCGTGTTGCCCGGTTTGTGGGTCGCAGGCGGTCCGCTCGAACAACTCTTGCGCCGGCGCCGGCCTTTTTTGACCGCCAAGCGGCTGCTCACAAACCAAGTCTTCCGGGACATCTATGGCGCCGACATGATCGATGTCGATCAGCGGCTGAAGATCACGAGCTTGACATTCTTATTCACCGACCTCAGGGGTTCGACCGAGCTTTACGAGCGGGTTGGCGATCTGGCCGCTTTTGATCTCGTCAGAGCGCATTTCCGCGTCCTCAACGAGATCGTCGCCGCCGAGGCTGGCGCCGTCGTCAAGACCAGCGGCGATGCGGTGATGGCGACATTTCCGACCCCCGACCGCGCGGTGGCGGCCGCCCTTCGGATGCGTGAGGCGATGCGGAATCTCAGGGATGCGCGCGGCGGCGACGGGCTGATGCTGAAGATCGGCATCCATGAGGGACCATGCCTCGCGGTCGTGCTCGACAACCGGCAGGATTACTTCGGCCGCACGGTGAATATCGCAGCGCGCGTGCAAGGGCTTGCCGAGTCGCGTTCGATCCTGGCGACAAGGCCGGTGGTCACCCACCCGAAAGCTTCCGATTTGCTCGAGAGCAGCGGGCTCTTTCCGCTGGCGCACCGCCGCGCCCTCCGCGGCGTCGCCGGCGAGATGGCCGTCTACGAGATCCCCTAGCCACAAGATATCCCGATGAGCGAAGCCAAGAACTTATTTGCGATCCTGCGGCAATCCACCGACCCCGCCGCGGCCGCCGCCATTGAGAAACTGGTGCGCGACGCCCCCGATCGCGCGCTCAGCCGCATCAACGTGCTGGATTTTGCGGCGAAACGGGCGGTCGACGAAGAACCTGCGATCGCCGCCTTTCTGCACGCCGCGCGGCTCGGAGTGTTTGAGCTGTCGTGGAATGTGCTGTGCCCCGGCTGCGGCGGCGTGCTCGACACCAGCGCGACGCTGAAAAGCGTCAACAAGGACGAGTACGAGTGCGCAATTTGCGCGGCCGGTTACCGCCCGACGCTGGACGAGATGGTTGAAGTGACATTCACGGTCAGCCGTCGGGTGCGCAGGATCGCCGCGCATGATCCGCACGACCTTCCTTTTGCGGAGTATTTTCGGCAGATCTTCTGGGGCTCTGGCATCGACGTTCCGGATGATTTCGAGCAGTTGATCGAGGAAATCGTCCTTGATCAAATCGAGCTACCGCCCGGAGAGAAGGCGCTCCTTTCGCTGCAGTTGCCGGCCGAATTCATCATCGTCATGGACCCGGTGACGCACGGGACCCAATTTCTCGATGTCAAAGGCGAGCCGACGCGCGAGCGTCAGAGCTTTTCGCTCGTCTTCGACAGGTTGCGCACGCCCACCGGCACGCTGACATTGCGCCCGGGTCCGCTGCGCCTGTCGCTCGAGAACCGGACGGATACACGGGTGCTGCCCGGATTGTGGATTGCGGGCGACAAGCTCCATGAACTTCTCGGCAGACGCCGGCCGTTCCTGACCGCAAAGCGACTGCTCACCAACCAAGTCTTTCGCGACCTTTACGGCACCGACACGATCGATGTCGAGCAGCGGCTCAAGATTACGAGCCTCACCTTTTTGTTCACAGACCTCAAAGGCTCTACGGAGCTTTACGAGCGGGTCGGCGACCTCGCGGCGTTCGACCTGGTGAGAGAGCACTTCCGCGTCCTCAACGAGATCGTCGCCGGCGAGGCCGGCGCCGTCGTCAAGACCATCGGGGACGCGGTGATGGCCACCTTCCCGACCCCGGACCGCGCGGTCGCCGCGGCTCTGCGCATGCGTGAAGCCATGCGCGCTCTCAATGACGGGCGGCGCCCTCAGGATCTGTTGCTCAAGATCGGCATCCATGAGGGGCCGTGCCTCGCCGTTGTGCTCAATGACCGGCAGGATTACTTCGGGACCACAGTCAATATTGCAGCGCGTGTGCAGGCTCTGGCGGATTCGCGTACGATCCTTGCTACCGGACCGGTCGTCACCCACCCGCAGGCGTCTACTCTACTCGAAACAAACGGTCTCAAACCGGCATCGCAGCGCCGCGCCTTGCGCGGCATCACTGACGAAGTCGCGGTCTACGAAATCCCTTGATCGGCGGCGGCTCCTCCGATTCCCCCGCTCGCGGCGGGGCCTCCGGGCGACCGCCCGCCAGGGCGGGCGGTCCGGGGATAGAGTGGGAGCTAGGCGCGGTCCGGCGTGTGTTTTGCGAGGAATTCCTGGACGCGGGCGGTTGCTGAAGTGAGCGCCGCGCCGGTCTTCCACTCGGGGATGAATTCGCAATTCGGCAGCAGCTTTGACAACTCCTCGGAGACCGCATAGGGATGGGCCTCGTCGTTGCCGGCCAGGACAAGGCATGGCGTGCGCACAACCTGGGCGAAGGTGCGGTCGACACAGTAGACGAAATCGCGCTCGTAGAGGTTGCGATAGAACGCTTCGAGCACCTGCGGGGTCGCTTCGGGATGATCTTTCAGTGATTCGGCCCACGCGTCGAAGCGGGCGGAGCGTTGGGCCGGCATCGGGCCGACGCGTCCGATCGGCTGCGCCAGAACAGCGCTCTGCACGCGCTCGGGCTGGTGTTTTATCAGATTCATGATGAACGACCCGCCGATGCACTGACCGTAGAGATGGCAGCGGTCGATGCGCAGATGGTCAAGGAGAGCAATGTGATCGGCAGTGTAGGCGTCCCAGCCGTCCTGAGCGGTGATTGGCGCGCGCGACTGGCCGCCGGCGTTGCGCTGATCCATTGCAATGACGCGGTATCGGTCGGCCAACTCGGTCGTCGGATTGATCGGCGCCATGGGCTGGCTCCATACCGCGACTGTCGATTGCAGGCCGGCAGGCGCAAAGGTCAGGATCGGGAACCCCCGGCCGAACTCCTCGTAATAAATGCGCGCGCCGTGATGTTCAAAGCTCGGCATATTGACCTCCTTTCGTGATGACGGCAAAGATTGCTTCGTCGCCGCGCTCCTCGCAATGACGGGTCAACGTGTCATTGCCAGCGCTGCGAAGCAATCCCCATAAGGTCAGCGGGGCGCGCTGGCCCTCACACGTCGAGGTTCGCGACCGAGAGAGCGTTCGATTGGATGAAGTCGCGGCGGGGTTCGACCAGGTCGCCCATCAGTGTCGAGAAAGTTTCCTCCGCCGAGTCGGCGTGGCTGATCTTGACCTGCAGGAGCGAGCGGGCGTCGGGGTCGAGCGTGGTTTCCCACAACTGTTCCGGGTTCATTTCACCCAAGCCTTTGTAACGCTGTATTTCGATGCCGCGGCGGCCCAGCTCCATGACTGCCTCGACGAGGCTGATGGGACCGGTGATCGGATAGGCTTTGTCGCGCGCCGCAAGCGTGCCCTGCCGCTCGTAGACCTCGCGCAATCGCGCGCTGCCGGCGTGGAGCCGGCGCGCCTCAGAGCTGCGCAACAACGCCGCGTCGATCAGGCGCCGCTCGTCGATGCCCTGACGAGCCCGGCTGAGAACCAGCCCTTCGCCGGCGATCACCTCGCCGCGCCAATTGCGCTCGTGCTCGGGGGCGAGCCGGTTCAAACGCTCGGCGGTCGCGTGGGCGGCTTCGATCGCCGGGTTCGGGTCGCCGAGCAATGACGCCGACAGCGCCCCGGCGATCGCCGCCTGCTCGGCCACCTCGATGCTGCCGATTTTGCCGGCCAGCGGCTGCAGCCAGCGGCGCTGGACCCGCGCCTGCTCCAGGAGATCGCGCAGATCATTGGCACCGCGTTCGACCCCGTCATATTGCGTGAAGACCGAGTCCTTGATGGCGGCGTCGATGCAATAAGCCTCGAGCGCCGCATCGTCCTTCAAATAGACGGCCTTCGCATTGCCGCGCTGCAGCCGGTAGAGCGGCGGCTGCGCAATGTAGAGAAAGCCTTTCTCGATGAGGCTCGCCATCTGGCGGAAAAAGAAGGTCAAGAGCAGCGTACGGATGTGGCTGCCGTCGACATCGGCGTCGGTCATGATGATGACGCGGTGATAGCGCGCCTTTTCGGGGTCGAAATCCTCGGGGCCGACGCCGGTGCCGAGCGCGGCGATCAGGGTGCCGATCTCGGCCGAGCTCAGCATCTTGTCGAAGCGGGCGCGCTCGACATTGAGGATCTTGCCTTTGAGCGGCAGGATCGCCTGGAACCGCCGGTCGCGCCCTTGTTTGGCGGAGCCGCCGGCGCTGTCGCCCTCGACGATGAAGAGTTCGCTCTTTGCCGGGTCGCGCTCCTGGCAATCGGCCAGTTTGCCCGGCAGATTGGCGATGTCGAGCGCGCCTTTGCGGCGAGTCAGGTCGCGCGCTTTGCGCGCCGCCTCGCGCGCCGCCGCCGCTTCGACGACCTTGGCGACGACCTTCTTGGCGTCGGCCGGGTGCTCCTCGAACCACTGTGTCAGCTTATCGGCGATGATCCCTTCGACAACCGGCCGCACCTCGGAGGAAACCAGCTTGTCCTTGGTCTGCGAAGAGAATTTCGGGTCGGGAACTTTGACCGACAGGATGCAGGTGAGGCCTTCCCGCATGTCTTCGCCCGACAGCGTCACCTTCTCCTTCTTGGCGATGCCGCTTTCGACCGCATACGCGTTGACTGTTCGGGTCAGCGCCGCACGGAACCCGGCGAGGTGCGTGCCGCCGTCGCGCTGCGGGATGTTGTTCGTAAAGCAGAACATCGTCTCGTGGTAGCTGTCGGTCCACTCCATCGCGACCTCGATGACGATATCCCCGGCTTCCGCCGGCGCAAGCTGGCGTTCGCCGCGGATCACGATCGGCGGCGAGTGCAGCGCCTGCTTCGAGCGATCGAGATAGCGCACAAAAGCTTCGAGCCCCCCCTCGAAATGCAACGTGACGGTTTTCGGCTCGACGCCACGTAGGTCGCTGAGCACCAGCGTAACGCCGCTGTTCAGGAAGGCCAGCTCGCGCAGCCGGTGTTCGAGGGTCGCAAAGTCGAACTCGGTTTTGCTGAACGTCTCGGGGCTCGGCCAGAAGGTGATCTCGGTGCCGGTGGCGAGGCCTTCGCGCGCCGAGCCTTCCGGCCAGCCAGAGGCCGGACCGATTTCGGCAAGCGGTGCTTCCGGGACGCCGTCGCGGAACCGCATAAACCATTCCGACCCGTGCCGAAAAACACGCAGATCGAGCCGCGCGGAGAGGCCGTTTACGACGGAGACGCCGACGCCGTGCAGGCCGCCGGAAACCTTGTAGGCGTTTTGGTTGAATTTCCCGCCGGCATGCAGGTGCGTCATGATGACCTCGGCGGCGGAAACTCCTTCCTCTTCATGGATGCCGGTCGGGATGCCGCGGCCATTGTCGGTCACCGTACAAGAGCCGTCGGCGTTCAATGTGACCGTCACCGTGTCGCAATAGCCGGCCAGCGCCTCGTCGATCGCGTTGTCGACGACCTCGTAAACCATATGGTGCAAACCGGAGCCGTCATCGGTGTCGCCGATATACATCCCCGGGCGCTTGCGCACGGCTTCGAGGCCGCGCAGCACCTCGATCGATTGTTCATCATAGGTTTCATCCGCGCCATTGCCGGCCCCGTTGCCGTTGGCGGCGGCTGGCCCCTTGTCGTCATGCGCGGCATGAGCCGCCGCCCGCTGAGCAGAGGCGCCGCTGAGCGGGCCCGAGGGTTCAGCAGTAGGATCGGATGCGGGTGTCGTATTCGCCATATCGCTTTGTTCAAAGTTTCACAATTCTAAGAGAAAGCCGCCGCCACCGTGCCTGCGCGCACAGACAGGAACTGCGCATCGCCGCGCAGCGGCGCGAACAGCGCTGCGTCGGTGCCGGTCAACCAGACCTGGCTGTCGAGATAGCGCAGCGCCTCGAACAGCGCCGCACGGCGGCTCGCATCGAGATGCGCGGCGATCTCGTCGAGCAGAAGGACAGGCGGCTCGCCCCGCACCGTCCGTTGCAGCCTCGCATGCGCAAGGACGATAGAGATCAGCAGGGCCTTCTGCTCGCCGGTCGAAGCGAATTCGGCCGCGATGCCTTTGTCGGCAAGGGCGGCGGCGAGATCGGAGCGATGCGGCCCGATCGAAGTGCTGCCGGTCTGAGCGTCATTCTGCCGGTTAGCCGTCAGCGCGGCGGCAAGCCGCTCTTCGGCGGCGAGTGCCGGTATCGTTCCGAGCCATTCTTCGACCGTGCCGAGGAGCTTCAGCCGAGCACGCGGGAACGGCCCCTCGGCCGCGGCGCAAACGCGGTCGAGCCGCTCTACCGCCTCGCGCCGGCCCGCCGCCACCGCGACGCCGCGCTCGGCCAATATTTCCTCGAGCGCCGAGAGCCAGGCGGGCTCCGTGGGCCCATCGCGCAACAGCCGGGCGCGCTCGCGCAGCGCCTGTTCGTAGGCCGCCACATGCGAGGCATGGGCGGGGTCGAGGCCCAGTACCAGGCGGTCGAGAAAGCGCCGGCGGCCGCCCGGACCGTCTGTGAATAGCCGGTCCATCGGCGGGGTGAGCCAAGCCAGCCCGAGCCGCTCGCCCAGCGCCGCTTGGCTGCGCGCCGGCTCGCTATCGATGCGGATAATGCGCCGCTCCCCCGTCGCCCGTTCGCGGCCGGTTCCGACCCGGAATGTGCCCTGTTGCGTCTCGATGTCGGCGGCGACCGCCCAGCCGTTGCTGCTGTATTCTCCCGCCTCCGCTGGGCGGCGGTCGATCTCGCTGAGCTTGGCGCCGCGCAGCCCGCGACCGGGCGCGAGAAAGGAGAGCGCCTCGAGCAAATTGGTTTTGCCGGCGCCGTTGGGGCCGGTCAACACGACCGCTTCGGTGCCGAGCGTCAACCGCGCTTCGCGATAGTTGCGGAAATCTGTCAGCACGAGCCGCGTCACACCGACGCGGCCGACCGCGGCACCGGGGCCGCGGCGGCCTTCCTGTGCCTCGGCAAACATGAAAGTTATATGGGGTCTATCGCAGCCGTTTGCCAGGATTCCGAACGCGTTATCCCTCGCCGCCGCTCTTCTCCTTCCCCATTGGTGCGGTTAGTCAGCAATGCAGCGTGTGGCCTTGAAGCTGACTACACAGGGTTCGAAGGTCTCGCGCAGCCGCGCCATCGCCGGCAGCTTCAAGTGCACGTCGAGCGCCGCCTGGTCGTGCCACGCCTCCACCAGGAAGACGCGGCTCTGATCGTCTTGCGGCAGCAGCACATCGAATTGCTGGCAGCCATCCTCCGCGCGCGAGCGTTGCGCGTGTCCCTTCATCAGTTCGATGAACTGACCGCGGTGCTCGGGTTTCACCTCGAACTCGACAACGATCATGATGCGGCTCATCGGCATTCCCTCCGACTTCAATCCGCGGCATCATCGGCGATCAGCCGAGAGCGGGCAAGCGCCCGCGGCCAGTCGGGAGATCTCGCCCATGGCACATGACGCGTTGCGCACGATATTGCCGATCGCTGGCTGGCCCGAGGAGCGGGCGCGCGCTGTCGAGTTTGCCGGCGGCGTCGACCCGGTATTGCCGACACCGTTCCGAATCGGGGCGGCCGGCGCCGCGGCGCTCGCCGCCACGGGGCTGGCGGCCGCCGACCTGTGGGAATTGCGCACTGGCCGCCGGCAGGACGTGGCGGTCGATCTGCGCCAGGCGGTCGCCTCGCTGCGCAGCGGGCATTACCTGCAAGTGAACGGCAGCAGGGTCAGAAACGAGCGCAATCCGGTGATGGGCATGTATCCGGCGAAAGCTGGCCATTGGAGCTATATTCATGCCAACTTTCCCAATCATTGCGCCGCCGCGCTGCGAGTACTCGGCTGCGAGGAAGACCGCGAAGCAGTGCGGCGCGCAGTTGCCAACCGGGATGCGCTCGAGCTCGAGGAGGCGATCATCGCCGCCGGCGGCGCCGGCGGCATGGTGCGCAGCATGGCCGAATGGGCGCAGCATCCACAGGCGGCCGCGGTCGCCGCGTTGCCGCTGATGGAGATCTTGAAAATCGGCGACAGTCCGCCCGAAAAATTGCCGGAGGGCGATAGGCCACTATCGGGGATTCGTGTGCTCGACCTGACCCGCGTGCTCGCCGGCCCGACTTGCGCGCGCACCTTGGCCGAACACGGCGCCGACGTCTTGAAGATCACCGCGCCGCACATCGCCGCGCGCGACGATCAGGAATACGATACCGGCCATGGCAAATTGTCGGCGCGGCTCGATCTGCGCGACCCGCAGGACCTCGAGACCCTGAGGAGCCTAGCACGCGAGGCCGACGTATTTTCACAGGGCTACCGGCCGGGGACGCTGGCTAACCGCGGCCTGTCGCCCGAAGCGCTCGCCGCGCTGCGCCCCGGTCTCGTCTATGTCTCGCTGTGCGCTTTCAGTCATAAGGGGCCGTGGGCGTCGCGCCGCGGTTTCGACACGGTTGTGCAGAACGTCAGCGGCATCACGATGCGGCAGGGCGAGCTCTTCCCTGGCGCTGCGCCCGGCCCGCAATTCTACCCGGTCTCGGCGATCGATTACCTGACCGGCTATCTGATGGCGTTCGGCGCGATGGTCGCTCTGGCGCGCCGCGCGCGCGAAGGCGGCAGTTGGCTCGTCCGCATCTCATTGGCGCAGACCGGCCGCTGGCTCGTCGGCTTCGGCGAGGTGCCGGAGGCTGCGGCCAAAGCCGCGCCGACTGAGTTTTCGCAAGCGGACCTCGACCGCTGGTCGATCGAGAGCGAGGCACCCGCCGGCCGCCTGCGCCACCTCGGCCCGACCGCGCGACTCTCCGAGACGCCGCCCTATTGGGCCCGCCCGTCGGTGCCGCTCGGCTACAACGAGCCCGTCTGGCCCACCCGAGCGGCGTGACGTCCAGCCCGCACTCGATGTAGAAGACCTGATCCGAAACTCGGCAGTAAATCTTGCAGGCGGCGGAGGCGCGGACGCCGGCCCCGGCTAGTTACGGTCGCGGGGCGGTATCGGAAAACCCGAGTACTAGACCGCTCGACGCAGTCAAGAGGGAAGACCAATGCCGTATGGGCCGGCGATCACCGCACGTTGAACGACCCCAGCCCGAATTCGTTCGTATGCTCAGTCGTATGTGAGCGTCCCGGGATCGGTGTTGCCAAAGGTGAGATACCAGGGCGAACCCAGGGGTTGTCCCTTGCCCGCTGAATTTATGAAGAGCGTGAAGGAATTGGTCTGCACGTTGTAGCGGCGTACGTCTCCTGCATATTTTCCCGTGAACGATTGACCAGCGGCGGGACTCGGACCAGTAATAGGGACAAAGAGGTGGCCTTGTGGGCCGAACAGCAGCGCCTGTGCAAATGCGCGCTGGGACGGATCCATACTGACCTGGTCGGGAACATCGAGAACGATCTGTCCGATGAACGCCCCGGGTTTAGACTTGGCAGGGCCAGCAAAAATCAAAAGCTTGTCAGTGTCACCCGGATCTCGGCGAAAGCTGGTGACATACAAATTCCCATCCGGACCAAACACCAAACCTTCGGGCCGATTGAAGTCGCATTTGCACGTGTCGTTACTAGCGAATGTAGCCTGAAAGTTTCCTGTCTCAGGGTTATAAACCAGAATTTGGCCGCCAAGTCCGGTGCTTGGATCAGGGAAGTTGGACACATAGAGAAGGTTGTCGTCAGGCCCGATCACGACGCCACGGGGATGGAACGATGCGGCAAGCTCGTCTGGGGGCGGCAGGAAGCGGAGAAACTTCCCATTGCTCGCATCGAAGGCTTGAACGCAGCTTGTCTCACATGGGTCCTTGGGGACCCCCGTTCCGGTCTGAGATGCCACGAACAGTACATCGTCGTTGTAAAGGACGATGCCTCGGGGCGCGGGAGGAGCGTTCGGGTCGGTGTACGGAACCAGCGCCTTCACGAAAGCTCCCGTTTTGGCGCTATACTCGTAGATCGCCCCGTTAAAACTAAGGTTTACATTCTGGTCCGCAACCAGAAGGTGGTCTGAGCCATCAAATATGAGGCCGCGAGGTCCATACAAGCAACCTAGCGGAGGTGGATTTGGATTTTGTGGGCAGTCCTTATTGGTGACAAAGACGCCCAAATATTTTCCCGTGCTGGCGTCGAAGCGTTTTATTGTGTTATCGTTTCCGTCGCCGATGTAAAGCGAGTCCGTATTGGCGGGAGGGGACATCGCAACAGAAAGGCCGAGAGCTGCTGCAAAAACCAATCTTCTCATGTTAACCTTCCTTGTTGTGCGAATTAACTGGGGTCACTGTATTGAGAATTTCGTAGTGGGCTCAGAGCGGCGCGGGTTTGGACATGATGTCCTCGACATAGCTGCCGCCGGAACGCAACGATAAGAGAATTGGGGCCATCGGGACGGGGCCCTGGGAGCCGGTTGCCTGTCTCATAGGATTCCTCCTCCCCTCCCTGGATGCGGTCCACTGCCGCCTCGAGCCTGAGCGTCGCATGAATGGGTCTACCGCAGCGGTTGAACCCACCCTCGCGCCGGGATCAACCCGCCCGGCGTCAACAGTTCGCGCAGTGACGGGCTTCCTGTCCATGGAGGGTGGCGGACCCATAGCGGACCCGTACCGGTAAATGTCACCCCGTCGCTTTCCCCTCGAGGGCTCTTCCCGAGGACGCACGAGGTTCCTGCGACAGGTTTGTTAGAAAGCCGGCCGACGGCTATGAGACGGGTCCAAATCTTCCAAATCGGTCCAAAAAGTTCCAAAAGTCGACCACATCGCCAGGCTAGCTTCGCCCGCGCGTTAACGCTAAAATACGAGGCAACAGGGACTTGCCAAGTTGCCGGAAAGCGAGTGGATGTCCGGGCTGCGTTCGGCCGACATTCTCGTATTTGAAGGCTTCCGCCTTGATCGGCGGGGCGGCGCGCTCTCGCGGCTCGATCCGGCGGCGGGTGTCGCCACGCACGTCCCGATCGGCTCGCGCGCACTCGATCTGCTCGGCCTATTGGTCGAACGGCCTGGCGAGCTGGTCTCGAAAGACGCGATCATGGATGCGGTCTGGCCCGGTATGGCAGTCGAGGAAGGCAACCTCACTGTCCAGGTCTCAGCGCTGCGGCGCATCCTCGATCAGAACAGGGACACAGGCAGCTGCATCCACACTGTGCCGGGACGCGGCTATCGCTTCGTCGCGCCGGTGGCGCGGATCGACGCGCCGGCCTTGCCGCCTCCGAGGCCACCGTCAGGGAATGGCAGTGAGGGGCTGGTTGCCGAAATCGCGAAATCCCCACTCCCCGAAATCCCTGTCGCGCCCGGACCGCGGGATCGCTACCGGAACTGGCGCCCTGTGGCCGTCACCGCGATCGCGGCTTTGGGCCTTCTCGCCAGCGTCGTCGCCATCTGGCATTGGCGCTCGTCCGGGTTCGGGGAACCCCGCCTGGTGCCGCCGCGCCTATCGATCGTCGTACTACCGTTCACCAATCTGAGCGACGACGGGAAGCAGGACTATTTTGCCGACGGGATCACCGATGACCTGACGACCGATCTGTCGCGTATCACAGGGATGTTCGTGATCTCGCGCAATACGGCTTTGACCTACCGGAACAAGTCGATCGACACAAAGCAAATCGGCCGAGAGCTTGGTGTGCGCTATCTGCTGGAAGGCAGTGTGCGCAGATCGGGCAATCAGGTCCGTGTCAACGCCCAGCTGATCGACGCCGAGAACAGCGCGCATCTGTGGGCCGAGCGGTTCGACCGCGACACAGGCGATGTGTTTGCCTTGCAAAACGAAATCACGAGCCAGATCGCGATTGCGCTTAACCTGCAGCTGATCGGCGTGGAGGCGGCCCGCCCGGCTGTGCGTCCGGATGCGCTGGACTACATTCTCCGAGCGCGCGCTGCATTGTTGAAGCCACCACGCCCTGAGAGTTACGTGGAGACGATCAGCTTGTTCGAGCGTGCATTGGAGCTCGATCCGGGATCTAGTGAAGCGCAGAGCATGTTGTCGGCGGTATTGGTGAGCCGCGTAATCGAAGGGATGACCAACTCCCCCGAAGCGGACATCGCCCGTGCGGAGGAACTGGCTGAAAAAGCTCTGGCCATCTCGCCCGGCAGCTTCTTTCCACATTTCGCCAGAGCGCTGGTGTCGCGCACGCAGGGGCGTTGCGAAGACGCGATACCCGAATACGAGACGGCAATCGCGCTCAATCGCAACTGGGCGAACGCGATCGCCGCCCTAGGGATGTGCAAGGTTTTTACCGGCGCGATCGAGGAGGCGCTTCCGCTCCTGGAGCAGGCTATCCGCCTCAGTCCGCGCGATGCCTATTCCGCCTTATGGTATAACTGGATCGGACGCGTGCATCTCCTGCAATCGCATACCGACGAGGCGCTCCTGTGGTTCGAAAGGGCGCGCCGCGCCAACCCCGCGTTGCTGTACGTCCATTCCTATCTCGCTTCTGTATATGCGCTCAAAGGCAAGACCGAGCGTGCTACCGCTGAAGCCAACGAAGTGCGGAGGCTGAGCACCGACGGTCGGTATTCAAGCATCGCTCGCCTAGTGGCCGCAGAGTATTTCGGGGCGCCAAAGGTCCGCGCGTTGTTTGAGACCACTTACATCGCTGGCCTGCGTAAGGCCGGCATACCGGAGGAATAGTTATAAGCGCCGGCTTGCGGTAGCGCTCGCTGCGGGCTGGACAAGCTGGTGAATTGGGAATTTGCGGCGCGCCGACTGGCTGGCTGACGTACCGCAGTTGAACAGGCTGCGCTCCGTCAGTTGCGGTCCCGACGTTCGCAAGCAATGCGCGCAAAGGTGGCGAGGATGCCGAACCCAGCCTTTAGGCTGCCGCGGAAGGTGCCGGCGACCTTGGATTTGCCGGCGAGGCGGCGGCCTTGCGGCACCGGCAGTTCGAGAACCCGCAGCCTTGCGCGCGCCGCCCGCATCTGCATCTCGAGGTTCCAGCCATAGGTCATCTCGCGCATACCCAGGCTGCCGAGCGCGCCGGCGCGGATCGCCCGGAAGGCGCACATGTCGGTGTAGCGTACCCCGTAGAGGAGAGCGATCGCGGCGCCGATGGCACGCCCGGCTAGCGCCTGATGGGGTCCCATGCCGCCTTTCTCGCGCGCCCCGCGGGTGCGCGAACCAATGACAAAGTCGTATTCGTCATCGAGGACTGGTCGGAGCAGGCTCGGGATCGCTTCCGGCCGGTCGCCGCCGTCGCCGTCGAGAAACACGATGATTTCAGCTTCCCCCGCAACCGCTGCCGCAACGCCCGCAGCACAGGCGCGGCCATAACCGCGCCGCTGTTCGACGAGCACCCTCGCTCCGGCAGCTCCAGCCTCTGCCATCGTCCCGTCGCGGCTGCCGCCGTCGACAACGATGATGTCGTCAACCCAGTCCCGTGGCATCGCCGCGAGAACCGGGCCAATTGCTCCCTCCTCGTCGAGCACGGGGATAACCGCCGCGATCCGCGGGCGGAGGCTCCCGTTCAAAGGCTCCAGCGGACGCCGCACGAGGCGCAGGCGGGCGACGGATTCTCGCTCAACAGCGCGCGGCGGAATTCCTGGTAGCGCGGCCCGTTCCAGATCTGCCGCAAACTTTGCTGCGTCGCATCGCCGAGCGTGAACCCGTCATAACCGCGCATCGAAAACGGCGCGATGCAGCACGGGATCGCCCGTCCATGCGCGGTGAAATACATCAGCGACCACGGGCGCCGGCAGAGCGACCATGGCTGGTGGTCAGCCTCGCGCTTCAGGCTCGTACCGGGCTCGGTGGCGCCCGAGGCGTTAAAGCGGATCCCGAGCCTTTCGGCTAAAGCGGCGGCCTCTTCGAGCCGCCTTGCTTCATCGCCTTCAAGTTTCTCGAACAACGCAGATTCGGCGCGGGCCAGCCCTTGTCCCTCAGGCGTGAAAACGAGGCGCTGGAGGTGGATCTCAGGAACTCCGATCCGGTGCGCCAGCCGGACAAAATCCGGCAATTGATCGATCGTTTCCTTGAGCCCCGTCAGCCACAGAGACACCAGCGGCCGCTCGACGCCCTTGGCGCACTGCAGCGCGGTGAAAGCCTGCAGATTGCGGATGATCTTGTCGAACATGTCCTTGCCGCGCACCGCCAAGAAAGCGCGCGGCTCGGCCGCGTCGAGCGAAACCCGCAGCTCGTCGAGGCCGGCGGCGATCAGCTCGCTGCCTTTGCGTTCCGTGAGCAAAGTGCCATTGGTGTTGAACAGGACATACGTGCCGCGGTCCTTTAAGTAGCGAACCATGCAGGGAAGCGCCTTGACCATCATCGGCTCACCGACCCCGTGCAGCACGACGCGCGCGATCCGCGGAAACTGGTCGACGATATGCGTGAAAAGCTGCCAGCTCATGTCGGCTGGCGGCTCAAGGTCCTCAAACGTGCGTGGGCAGGTCTGACACAGCAAATTGCAGCGGTTGGTCGTTTCGAGATAGAGGCAGACCGGCTCCTGCTCGGCAATCACGCCGCGTTGGTTGGCGACAGCTTCGAAATAACGCCGCGGATCAGGTCTAGATTGCGCGCTCGGTGCCATGCTGTATTCCGGGCTTCACGGCGGCGAAGAACCGCCGGGCGAGATCCACGCTTGCCAGTATGGCAAAGCCGCCATAGACCGTGAACCCTGTCCAGGCCGCGATAGACCCGGGCCTGGCGTCCCAATAAAGCAGCACAGCCGTCAGAGTCAGCCACCAGGCGGGCCACCACGGCGCGACGGCCAACAGCGACACGAGCCACACGAAATACCAGGGATAATGCGGCGATGCGAAGAACAGTGCCGCGGTCCCCAACGCCGTTGCCCAAGTCAGGGGGGAGCGCATGTTGCATCGCCGCAACAACGCACTAACGGCCAACCCTGTCATCACGGTCGCCGCTAGGGCGAGATAGGCAGCAAGAGGCGCTGCCGCTGCGTGCCGGGTCACGTCCAGCAGCCAGAAACCGCTCCCGGAGGCGAGCTTTTCTTCGCCGACATAACCCGGCAGAAAGCCCATCACTCCCAAGCCGACCCCGAAATAGGGCAAGTATGCGGCGATGATGACGGCGATGAAAGCCGCCGGCCACCGCCAATCGCCTAGGTTCAGCTTTCTTGGGCGCCATAGCGCCGGCGCTACGACGAGTGGCAGGTATTTGACCAAGGTCGCCGCTGCGAGCGCGGCTCCCGACCAAGAGCGCCGCCCAGTGACGGCTGCCGCCAGAGCCAGGGCAACGAACGCCACCACGGCCGCATCGATGTGGCCGGAGCCGGCGATTTCCCAAACCGGCAACGGATGCCAGACGTAGAGCAGTATGTGCTCGCCCGGCTTCCCGGCCGCTTGCAGAACTGCCAGCAACGCCACGATGCCTATGGCCTCGACGGCGACAAACACCAGTTTGACCGCCAGCACCGTCCCGCCCAAACGGTTCGCCAGCAAGAACAGCATCTGCGCGATGGGCGGGTAGATCGTCGGTGCATAATTGTTGCGGTTGATATTCGGGAAGATGACTTGATCGCGCAACGACACGAGGGCGGGATCGGTCGGAATGTAGCGGTAGGGGTTGATCCCCGCAGCCTGCACGCGACCGTCCCAGATGTAGCGGTTGATGTCGTCCGACAAAAAGACGGGCGCAGCCAGCGCGATCACTCGCAGCGCGACTGCCGTTGCGAGGATCAGTGCCAATGCCGGGGGTCGATCGGCGCCGTGTTTGATCAGCGCGGCGGCGATGATCCACACCCCGCCTTGCATCAGTGCAATTAGGATAAAGACAAAGAGGTCTTTGTGATGTTGGGCGATGAGCCCAGCCACCTCGCTTGCCACCAGCAGACCCGCAAGTAGCGCTAAGTACCCCCACCCTAGCCCTCCCCCGCATGCGGGGGAGGGAAGGGAGGGGGTCGCCAACCCCAGTCTATTTTTCACCCACGCCCGCGCACGAAATGGAGGCCGCGGCCGCACGATCCAGAAACCGGTCTATGCCGCCGTTCTTCGCCGCCAGTCTCTCCAAGAAAGCAGTCGTCTCTCGGGCCGGATACCCTCGCCTGCCGGCGAGCGAGCCGTGCAGGAGCTCGCGCACGAGCATCGCCAATGTCTGGTCGTCATCGACATCGTACCACTTGCGCAATGCGGCGACCGGAAGTCCTATTTCGCCAGCCCTCTCGAGCGTTTGCCGGTAAACGCAATCGGTACTCCAGTCGATCTCCTCGAAGAGTCGGGCGTGGAAATACTTGAGCCCGATCAGGTAATAGCCGCCGTCGATCGCAGGTCCTAAGACGACGCGATCACCAGGCTGTCGCAGGCGGCGGACCGCTTCGACAAGGATTGCCGTGGGCAAAGTCGGGCTATCGGCGTTGACGAGGCAGACCGAACCGTAACCGGCGGTGAAAAGATCTTTAGCTGCGTGGAGGAGGCTACGGCCGATTGTCGGCTCTTTGGGCGGCAACAGTTCGAAACCGCGTGGGAGAACCGCGGCGAAAAAAGCCTCCTGGCCCTGCGGCGCATAGGCCGCGAAAGCTTGAATCGGCTCCGATGCCGCCACCGCGCGGATATTCGCTGCAACATCGATCAAGCAGCATGTATTGAGCCGGGCAGCTTCTTCGTAAGTCAGCGGCGGGACCAGTCGGGTCTTGACGGTTCCGGCAACCGAGGCCTTGGCCATCACCGCAACCGCGCAAATCTGCTTCGACATGTATACTCCGAGGATAGGCCGGAGGAGGCCCCTCCGCCGGGGAAGCGGTGAATGCGTGGCGAGGGAGTTCGCACAACTGCTCCAAATCCATAGCTTTTATCAGACAATTTCGTAAATAACGGCTTTCGTTGGCAAGAATAGGTCGAGGACCCGGTTCCGACCTGCCCGCTCTCAGCTTACGATACGCATCGCGAAATACGCCTCCACCGCGCGCGCCAGGCCGCGGGCCAATTTCTGCTGGTATGCATGTTGCCGTAGCAGGCGCTCTTCTTGCGGGTTCGAGAGACAGCCGAGCTCAACCAAAACCGACGGGACATCGGGCGCGGTCAACACGACAAAATCAGCCGAGCGCTGCGGGTGCTCGAGTAGCACGACTTCGCGCACCAGCTGGTCTACGACCTTGCGGGCGAGCAGGATCGATAAATTGCCGGACTGACGGCGCGCGAGGTCGATCAAAACATTTCCGACCTCGCGCGGCTGACGAGCGAGGTCGATCCCGGCGACGAGATCGGCTCGGTTCTCACGCGTCGCGACCGCAGCGGCCACGCGATCAGAAGCTTCGGCCGACAACGTGAAGACCGACAGGCCGCGCATTTCGCTTTCCGGCAGCGCATCCGCATGGATCGACAGGAACAGGTCCGCTTTCCAGGCGCGCGCCCGCGCCACCCGATCCCGCAACGGGATGAATTCGTCGGTGCTGCGGGTCAGCAGGACCCGATAGCGGTGCGCTGCCGCAAGCTGGCTCGCTAACAAGCCGGCGGTAGCCAGTACAATGTCTTTTTCATAGTTGCCGCTCGGGCTGACGGCGCCGGGGTCGATCCCGCCATGCCCCGGATCGATCACTATCGTCGGCTGGCGCCGTGCCGTCGGCGGGCGCAACGGCGGCACTGCTCCTCTTGCCGCCGGTTGGGCCGCGGCCCCATCGAACACCAATCCGCTCACGGCGCCAAGCGCCAGCAGGCGCAACATTGTGCGCCGGCCGTAATCCAACGCCCCCATGCCCTACCCTCGATGAAATCGGCTCACCGAGCGATCAACCTTTTCTCTAGCGGATTGCTGAATTTTTTGCCACCGGGGGGTTGCGGGCCCATAGCCTTGACGAGCGAAGCGTCGGCCTCGCGTCACGTGTCGTTGACGCATGCGGGCGGCCGCCCATATAACCCGCGCCTGTTTTTCGAGGCGATCTTCTATGGCCAATCACAAATCAGCAGAAAAGCGCATCCGTCAGATTGCCAAGCGCACGGCGATCAATCGCGCCCGGATCAGCCGGGTACGCACTTTTGTCAAAAAAGTCGAGACCGCGATAGCGACCGGCGACAAGGATGCCGCCCGAACAGCGTTTCAGCTGGCGCAACCGGAGTTGCACAGGGCGATCAGCAAGGGCGTTCTGCACAAGAACACAGCCTCCCGCAAATTGTCTCGTCTGGCAGCGCGCATCAACGCGCTGTGACCCGAAAGTCCGGTTGGGAACTGCGGCGGAATGCCGCATCAAAGGACCGCCGCCCACCGGGACGCAACGCGCTCTCACGGACGGCGTAACGGCTGAAACTCAGCACCGGAGAATGTCTCCGCGTTCCGTTTTCGATCCCGTTGCCACTAAACCGACGCATTGCTAAAGTGCGCAAATAACGCGGTGGTGGAATATACGGAAACGTCGTGTGAATGCCGGTAGTGTCAAGAAAACGTCAAATACTTGACCGTTAACCGACTGTAAAAATAGGGTATAGGGAGGTCGCTTCTTCCCGCATAAAGTAGTAGTGCAGAGCTGAAACCGATTGCTCTGCAGGGGTGGGATTTGCCGGTGCGGCTGGAGTGCTGCTATCCATCGAGGGGGTGGAGGGGTGACGGAAGCGGTTGAAATAAGCGACGCCGGCCGCGCGGCGACTGCCCGAGCAGGCGAGTGGCTCCGGGTTCTGGGCCAACTCAAGGCAGAGGTAGGTGAAGACGCTTACCGCAATTGGCTTCGACCGATGCATTTGGAGCGGATCAATGACGGGCATGCCGTCATCGCCGCCCCCACACGTTTTTTGCGCGATTGGGTGATCACCCACTATCTGGATCGGCTGCTCGCGCTATGGCAGGCCGAAAACGACGAGATGACCCGCGTCTCGGTGATCGTGGCGAGGCCGCAGAGATATGCCCACGTTGGTAACTCGGCGGAGCCCGATGACGACGAATCCGATCCATCGGGGCCATCTGCTGCCGCTCACGGCCCGGCTCTGGAAATTGGCGACGAGCGAACACAGCTGCTGGCGCTCGACCATCGGTTCGTCTTTGAGAATTTTGTCGTCGGGAAGCCCAACGAACTGGCGCACGCCGCGGCCCGGCGGGTCGCCGAGGCGTGCGTCAGCCCGGCCCATACCGTCCCGTTCAACCCCCTTTTCCTGTACGGCGGCGTCGGGCTCGGCAAGACGCATTTGATGCACGCGGTGGCTTGGCACGTCCGCAAGCATGCCTGCGACCGGAAGGTCATCTATCTGTCGGCCGAAAAGTTCATGTATCAGTTCATCCGGGCGCTGCGCTTCAAGTCCACAATGGACTTCAAGGAGCAATTCCGCTCGGTCGATCTGCTGATGATCGACGACGTCCAGTTCATCAGCGGCAAAGAGTCGACGCAAGAAGAGTTTTTCCACACTTTCAACGCGCTGGTCGATGCGAACCGGCAAATCGTCATCTCGGCCGACAAATCGCCCTCCGACCTGGAAGGAATGGAGGAACGGATGCGGTCGCGGCTCGGCTGGGGGCTGGTTGCCGATCTGCACCCGACCACCTATGAACTGCGGTTGGGCATATTGCAGTCGAAAGCGGAGCAGGCGAGGGTCGCAATACCGTTGAAAGTCATGGAGTTTCTTGCCCACAGGATTACTTCGAACGTTCGAGAGCTGGAAGGAGCGCTCAACCGCATCGTCGCGCATGCGCAACTGGTCGGACGCGACATCACGCTCGAAACTGCGCAGGAGGTGCTGCAAGATCTGCTGCGCTCGAACGAGCGGCGCGTGACGATCGACGAAATCCAGAGGAAGGTCGCCGAGCATTTCAACATTCGACTGGGCGAGATGACCTCGGACCGGAGGGCTCGCGCCGTTGCGCGCCCGCGGCAAGTCGCGATGTACCTCGCCAAGCAGCTGACGACGCGGTCGTTGCCGGAAATCGGGAGGAAGTTCGGTGGCCGCGATCACACCACCGTCATGCATGCAGTGCGCAAGATAGAGGAGCTGAAAGGCACCGACGCAGCGCTTACCGAGGATGTCGAATTGCTGCGCCGGATGCTGCAACGCTGAGCGCTCGGAAAGCAGCGCGCCAAAAACGCGGGTTGCTGAGGTCGGTTCCGGTTTGTGTTATTGTCGCGGCCCGTCCGCCTGAAATGAGACGGGGGCACTGACCAAGCCTCCGGATGGAGAAGCGGCCGGTGTCGGTCCGCACAAACCTATAGCGCAGTAACATGAAACTTACGATCGAACGGGCGGCCTTCCTCAAAGCCTTGAGCCACACGCAGAGCCTCGTCGAACGACGGACGACGATCCCGATACTATCCAATGTCTTGCTGCGGGCTGAAGCCAGCAGATTGGCATTGAGCGCGACCGACATGGATCTCGAAATCGTCGAACGGGTCGAGAGCCAGATTCGGCGCGAGGGCCGAACAACCGTTCCGGCGCACACACTTTATGACATCGTCCGCAAGCTGCGAGAGGGGGCGCAGATCGAAATCGAAACGAGCACGGAGCGCAACGCGTTGATGCTTCGCTCCGGACGCTCAACTTTCACGCTCGCCTGTCTGCCGCCCGAGGATTATCCGCTCATGGCGGCCGGCGAGCTGCCGCACAATTTTACGCTATCGGCAGCCGAGCTCCGGACGATGATCGACCGGACCCGATTCGCGATTTCCACAGAGGAGACGCGCTATTATCTGAACGGCATCTTTCTGCATGCCACGAAAGCTGACGAAGTGCCGGTGATTCGCGCCGTCGCGACCGACGGGCACAGGCTCGCCCGCATGGAAATGGTGCTGCCCGAGGGCGCCGCTGGGATGCCGGGCATCATCATCCCGCGCAAGACCGTGCTCGAGCTCAGAAAGCTGGCCGATGAAAGCGAGGCGGAGGTTCAGATCGGCCTAAGCAACACGAAGATCCGCGCCACGATCGGCGAGGCGACGCTGACCTCCAAGCTGATCGACGGCACGTTCCCCGATTATGATCGGGTGATCCCGACGAACAACGACAAGATCCTCGAGGTCGACTGCAAAGCTTTCGCGGAGGCGGTAGATCGGGTGTCGACGATCTCGACCGAGAAAAGCCGGGCAGTCAAATTGGCGCTGGAGAATGGCAGTCTGATCATTTCAGCGACAAGCCCGGAGAACGGCACGGCGACCGAGGAGCTCGAGGTGCGGTACGTCGCCAGCCCGCTCGAAATCGGCTTCAATTCACGATACCTTTTGGACATCGCCGAGCAAATCGACGGGGAGGGCGCGCAATTCATCATGTCCGACGCCGGCTCGCCGACCGTCGTGCGCGACAGCAGCGATGCCAGCGCCCTCTATGTCCTCATGCCGATGCGGGTGTGAGTAGACCGGCCGCCTCCTCGCCTTTCACACCAACCTAGAGACCGCGGTTCGGCTTAGCGGGCGCCGCCGATTACACGCGGCGCGCCGCCGCTGCTCGGGCCTCGGTTGCTGCCGCCAATCCCTGCTTCGGACGCGCCCGCGTTGGCGCCGTGTCCCATTGCGCCAGTTGCACCGCGCATGCCCGTTGCGCCGCCGGATGTCGCATAATTGCTGCCGGTGCTGCTGCCATAGCCGATCGTACCCGACGGTATGCCCATGGTGACGCCGCTCGGTCCGAGCTCTTGCGGGGAAGAATAGCTCGGCGTCATCGTGCCGGGATTTTGAGTAGTGTAACCTTGAGCATAAGCTATCCCTGCGCCGGCGAGGAACGCCGTCACGGCCGCCGCCGTTCTTATCTTGATGCACATTTCTGAGACGCCTCGATGAAGGGCGTGGTTGGGCCCGATGCCGAACTGGCAAGGCCGCTGTAGCCGCCAACGAGCAGACGACCGACAAACTCCCGCGGCTCTGAAATCTCACTTGTGCGAAGCGGCCTTCTGTGCGGAGGGGCTCAGCCTCGATTATCGATGCGCGCCGTTGTAGCGGGCGAGGGCCTCTGCGTCCGGGCAGAGCTCGACTTCGCCGAGAGCGTTGAGCGGTGTCTCGACGGTGTCGAGGAAATCATGCATGTCGCTGGCCTCGGGCTCAACGAACAACAGCCCGGTGACGATCTCGCCTGCAGCGTGCTGCTGTTGCAAGTAGGTTAAGGCCGAGATCCGGTCGCAGGGGTCGTAGTCGACGGCGAGCTTCCGCAGCCGCAAGATCGAGCCGTCGTGCTGGACGACGGTCTCGACGGTTCCCGGCGCGTAGTCGGCGATGATCTCGTCGCGGCCGAGGATCACGTCGAGCCGGTTGACCGCCTCGTTGTGAGCGCGCACATAGTCGAAACTCTTTGTCGATTCCGGGTTGTTGTTGAACGCGACGCAGGGCGAGATGACGTCGATGAAGGCAGCGCCCTTGTGCTCGATCGCCGCCTTGATCAGCGGCACGAGCTGGGCCTTGTCGCCGGAGAAGCTGCGCGCCACAAACGAGGCGCCGAGCTGCAGGGCCAACGCGACGAGATCGATCGGCGAGTCGGTGTTGACGGCGCCGCGCCGCGCTTTCGATCCTTTGTCGGCGGTCGCCGAGAACTGGCCTTTGGTCAGGCCGTACACACCGTTGTTCTCGACGATGTAGACCATGTTGACGGCGCGCCTCAGGCAGTGCGCGAACTGACCGAGGCCGATCGAGGCCGAGTCGCCGTCGCCTGATACGCCGAGATAGATCAAGTCCCGATTGGCGAGATTGGCGCCGGTCAGCACCGACGGCATGCGCCCGTGCACGCTGTTGAACCCGTGCGAATTGCCGAGAAAGTAAGTCGGCGTCTTTGAAGAACAGCCGATGCCCGAGAGCTTGGCAATGCGGTGCGGCGGCAGATCGAGTTCAAAACAGGCCTGGATGATCGCGGCGCTGATCGAATCATGGCCGCAGCCGGCGCACAGAGTGGACACCGACCCCTCGTAATCCCGCCGCGTGAAGCCCAGCGCGTTGGTCGGGAGCTTCGGGTGATGCAGCCGCGGTTTGGCGATGTAGGTCATCTTGGTCTCTCGCTAGACTGCTTCACTTCGCTCGCCATGACGGGTGGTCGCGTCATTGCGAGGAGCGTAGCAACGAAGCAATCTCATCGGGTCACGGTAGCGCCTTCTTAAGTGGGGCGAGCGTAACGACGGACAGCATGTCGGCGATCGCCTTGACGATGAACCGCGCCGTGATTGGGGTCCCATCGTAATGCAGGATCGGCACGAGCCGTGCCGGGTCGATGTCGCCCTCGCTGATCAATAGGGTGCGCAGCTGCGCATCGCGGTTCTGCTCGACCACAAAGACGCGGTCGTGGCCGGCGACGAAGTCGAGGATATCGTCGTGGAACGGGAAGGCGCGGACGAGCATCGTATCGAGATGGACGCCGCGTTCTTCTAGCGCCTCGAGCGCCTCGGTCATTGCCGCCGCCGTCGAGCCGAAATAAATGGCGCCATACCGGGTGGGCTCGCGCGCGGTCCGCCTGATCGGGCGTGGAACTAGGCGTTTCGCGGTCTCGAATTTGTGCAGCAGCCGCTGCATGTTCTCGACGTAATCCGGACCCTCCTCGGAATACTTTGCGTAGCGATTCTTGCTGGTGCCGCGGGTGAAGAAAGCGCCGCGCGTCGGATGAGTTCCGGGGTAGGTCCGGTAGGGAATGCCATCGCCGTCGACATCGAGATAGCGGCCGAACTCGACCCCCGCCTCGAGCATCTCAGCGGTCATGATTTTGCCACGGTCGTAGCGCCGGCCTTCGCTCCAGGCAAGCGGCTCAACGAGCCATTCGTTCATCCCGATATCGAGATCCATCATCACGAAGACCGGGGTCTGCAACCGGTCGGCCAGATCGAGTGCATCGGCGGCGAAAGCGAAACTCTCACGTGGATCCTGCGGGAACAGCAGCACGTGCTTGGTGTCGCCGTGCGAGGCGTAGGCGCAGAAGAGGATGTCGGCCTGCTGCGTACGGGTCGGCATGCCGGTCGACGGGCTGCCCCGCTGAATGTCGAAAATGACCGCAGGGAGTTCGGCGAAATAGGCGAGCCCGATGAATTCCTGCATCAGAGAGATGCCCGGACCCGAGGTCGCCGTGAAGGCGCGCGCGCCGTTCCACGCCGCGCCGATGACGACGCCGATCGCCGCGAGTTCGTCTTCCGCCTGAATGATCGCAAAACGCCGCTTCTTGGTTTCGGGGTCGCGCCGCAGACGATGGCAATGGGCGGAAAACGCTTCGGCGAGCGACGAGGACGGGGTGATCGGGTACCACGCAGCGACGGTCGCGCCGCCATAGACGCAACCCAACGCGGCAGCGTCATTGCCCGTGGTGAAAATCCGGTCGCCGACTTTGTCCACCCGCTGAAGGCGCAACCCGATCGGGCATTCCAACTGGGAGAGCGCCCAATCACGCCCCAGATGGAACGCGTGGAGATTGGGTTTGATCAGCGTATCCTTGCCGCGGAACTGCTCGCCGATCAGCTTTTCGATCGCTACCCGGTCGATGTCCAAAAGCGCCGCCAGCACGCCGAGATAGATGATGTTTTTGAACAGCTGCCGCTGCCGCGCGTCGGTGTATTCGCGGTTGCAGATAGCGGTCAGCGGCGCACCGATGACGTTGACGTCGTCGCGAAATTTGGAAGGGGGAAGGGGCTTTGTCGAATCGTAGAAGAGATACCCGCCGGGTTCGATTTCCGCGACATCGTCGTCCCAGGTCTCCGGGTTCATCGCGACCATCAGATCGACGCCGCCGCGGCGCCCGAGATGCCCGCTCTCGCTGATCCGCACCTCATACCAGGTCGGCAGACCCTGGATATTGGACGGAAAGATGTTGCGCGAGCTCGCCGGGATGCCCATGCGCAGGATCGACTTGGCGAACAGCCCATTGGCGCTCGCCGAGCCGGATCCGTTCACATTGGCAAACTTGACGACGAAATCGTTGACGCTCTTGATCGCGGCGAGCCCGGTTTTCGATATCGTTGCCATCGGCCTTAACTCGCGAATACGCTGAACTCTGTCATTCCGGGGCGCGGGCAATGCCCGCGAGCCCGGAAACCATGAACGCCGGCTTTTGAAGGCTAAGCTCGGTCCGTGTGCATGGATTCCAGGTCCGGCCCTTCGGTCCGTCCCGGAATGACAGCACTGGTACGGTCACCGGCTGCGGCATGCCGGGCCGGCCTGTGTCATGTCCAGGAGGAATTTGCGCATGTCCCAGGCCCCGGTGGGGCAGCGTTCCGCGCAAAGCCCGCAATGCAGGCAGACGTCTTCGTCCTTCACCATGATGCGGCCGGTCTTCAGCGAATCCCCGATATAGAGGTCCTGTTCGAGGCTGAGCGCCGGCGCCATCAGGCGGCCACGCAACTCCTCTTGGGTGCCGTTCTCGGTGAAGGTGATGCAGTCCATTGGGCAGATGTCGACGCAGGCGTCGCATTCGATGCAGAGCTGCCCGGTAAACACGGTCTGCACATCGCAGTTGAGGCAGCGCTCGGCTTCGAGATAGGCCTGCTTATCGTCGAAGCCGAGCTCGACCTCGACTTTGATGTCCTTCAACGTCACCGCGGTGTCGCGCCACCCCACCTTGTAGCGCCCGTCATTCGAGATGTCGTTGTCGTAGCTCCATTCGTGGATGCCCATCTTCTGGCTGACCAGCGTCACGCCGGGCGGCGGCCGGTCGTTGACATCCTCGCCGTGGCACAATTTGTCGATCGAGATCGCGGCCTCGTGACCATGCGCGACGGCCCAGATGATGTTCTTCGGCCCGAACGCGGCATCACCCCCAAAAAACACGTTTTGTAATGTGGATTGCATCGTCTTGGGGTTGACCTTCGGCATGTCCCAGCGGTCGAACTCGATGCCGATGTCGCGCTCGATCCACGGGAAGGCGTTTTCCTGCCCCACGGCAATCAGGCAATCGTCGCATGGGATGTGCACGTCGGGTTCGCCGGTCGGGATCAAGTTGCGGCGCCCGCGCGCGTCGTATTCGGCCTTGACCTTCTCGAAGAGCAGCCCGGTGAGGCGGCCCCGATCGTGCGTGAATTCCTTCGGCACCAGCCAGTTGAGGATCGGGATGCCTTCGTGCGTCGCATCCTCTTTCTCCCAGGGCGAGGCCTTCATTTCGTCGAAGCCGCTGCGCACGACGACGGTGACCTGCTGGCCACCGAGCCGACGCGACGAGCGGCAGCAATCCATCGCGGTGTTGCCGCCGCCAAGCACGACGACGCGGCGGCCGATTTTATCGATATGACCGAATGAGACACTCGCTAGCCAATCGATGCCGATATGGATGTTGTCAGCCGCCTCCCGGCGGCCCGGAATGTCGAGATCGCGCCCGCGCGGCGCGCCGCAGCCGATGAAGACGGCATCCCAATTATGGCTCAGCAGCGCCTTCAGGCTGCCGACATATTCCCCAAAATGCGTCTCGACGTCCATGTCGAGGATCACATCGACCTCCTCGTCGGTGATCGATTCCGGCAAGCGGAAGCGCGGGATCTGCGTGCGCATCATGCCGCCGCCCTTGCTGTCGCCGTCGAACAGCACGCAATGATAGCCGAGCGGCAGCAGATCGCGCGCGACGGTCAGCGAGGCCGGCCCCGCGCCGACGAGGGCGACGCGCTTGCCGTTCTTCTCGCGCGGCATGGCGGGCAGATAGGGCCGGATGTCGCCCTTGTTGTCGGCCGCGACGCGCTTCAGCCGGCAGATCGCCACCGGCTCTTTCTCGACCCGGCCGCGCCGGCAAGCCGGCTCGCACGGGCGGTCGCAGGTGCGCCCCAAAATGCCGGGGAACACGTTCGACATCCAATTGATCGCCCACGCCTCGGTATAGCGGCGGTCGGCGATCAGCCGAATGTATTCCGGCACCGGCGTGTGAGCCGGACACGCCCACTGGCAGTCGACGACTTTGTGAAAGTAATCGGGATTACTGATATCGGTAGGCTGCACTAGGCTCCTCCTGGCGAGCGGACGGCGCTCTATCGTACCGGCGCTGACATCCGCACACGCGCCATTCGGCCGGTCATAGACGGCTTATAATCGTGCTCAGTTTGACCGTCATCCTCGCTTTCGCCCGGTCCGCAATGCCCGTTCCGCACACCCTTCTTACTGGTGCGACAGTCTGCCCCATCCCTGCGTTGCGTGCAATGGGGCTGACCCGGGAGCGCGCTCCGAGTCTGGTATGCAAATCTTGCTTTTCCGTTCTCGGCACGCGCTCGGCGCTGGCCGCGCTCCAACAGATCGACCCTCGTACGGGCATGTCAAGACCGCTTTGAGGCCGAAAAAGTTCCGGCCGATCGCGCCTGAATTCGACAGCTCGGTCGGCCTCCCGCGAGGACCCTGCTGCGACCTCTTGCAATGGCAGGCCGGCAAAGACAGCTGATCCTATGTGAAAAGTTCGATTCACGTGATCGGCGGCGGTCTTGCCGGTTGCGAGGCCGCCTGGCAGTTGGCCCGCTCCGGGGTCGGCGTCGTGCTTTACGAGATGCGCCTCAAGCGCCGCAGCGACGCGCACCTCACCGCCACACTAGCCGAGCTCGTTTGCTCGAACTCGCTGCGCTCGGATGATGCCGAGAAAAACGCCGTCGGTCTGTTGCACGAGGAGATGCGGCGGTGCGGCTCGCTGATCCTCGCCGCCGCCGATAGCGCGCGGATTCCGGGCGGCAGCGCCCTGGTCGTCGATCGTACCGCCTTCGCGGCAGCGATCGAAGCGGCGCTCGCGGCCGAGCCGCTGGTGGAAATCCGCCGTGAGGAGGCGCGGGATTTTGCCACCGCGCGACTGCGATGCGGCGATCGTCGCCACCGGCCCCGTTGACCTCGCCGGCGCTTGCCGAAGCCATCGCTGCACTCGCCGGTGCCGAGGCACTCGCCTTCTTCGACGCGATCGCGCCGATCGTCTACCGCGAAACGATCGAGTTCGATAAGGCGTGGTTCCAATCCCGCTATGACAAGTCGGGCGCCGATTACGTCAACTGCCCGCTCGACCGCGGGCAATATCAAGACTTTCTTGCGGAACTGCTGGCCGCGGACCAGATCGATTTCCACGAGTGGGAGAAGACGACACCGTATTTCGAAGGGTGCTTGCCGATCGAGGTGATGGCGGCGTGCGGCCCCGAAACTTTGCGGTACGGACCGATGAAGCCGGTCGGGCTGCGAGACCCGCGCGCCGAGCGTTTGGCCTATGCTGTTGTGCAGCTGCGCCAAGACCACGCCTAGGGGACGCTCTATAACCTTGTCGGCTTCCAGACAAAACTGCGGCATGGGGAGCAGAAGCGCGTCTTTCGCATGACCCCCGGTCTCGAGCGGGCCGAGTTTGCCCGCTTCGGCGGGCTGCATCGCAACACTTTTCTTAACAGTCCACTGCTGCTCGACCGGGAATTGCGCTTGAAAGCGCTCCCGCAACTCCGCTTCGCCGGCCAGATCACCGGGGTCGAAGGCTACATCGAGAGCGCCGCGATCGGCCTGCTGGCGGGCCGCTTTGCCGCCGCTGAGCGACAAGACCGTGCGCTCCTCCCGCCACCTCCAACGACAGCGCTGGGTGCGCTGGCCGCGTATATCACCGGCGGCGCCAGTGCTCGCGGCTTCCAACCGATGAACGCAAATTTCGGCCTGTTTCCGCCGCTTGAGGGGGAAGCCGCCGGCAGCTCCGGCCGCAAGGTACTGCTCGTCGGCCGCGCCCGTGCCGACCTCGCATCATGGCTCTCGGCTTGTGGGGGACGGGATCTTGGCGGCGAAGCGCTCAAGAGTTTCCCCCTCGCCCCGCTTGCGGGGAGAGGGGCAACGCCTGCCCGTTAGTCGCTGCGCGGCGACAAATGGGCGACCTTGGGCATGACCTCCTGCGCGAGGAGCCGCATCGACTCCTGCCACGCTCTCGGGTTGCCGCTGTAATCGAAGCAGAAGAGCAGCAGCGCGCCGAAGCCGCCGACCTCGTCATGCATTCGCTCGATCTTCTCGACCACCGTCGCCGGCGAGCCGATCAGCCAATTGTGCCGGGCGCAGTATTCCGGCGTCACATCGCTGTCGGCGACCTCGGGATCGTGCTTCAGGAATTGAATGACGCCAACATCGGTCAACAACGGCAGGAAGTATTCCCGCATCATGCGGCCCATCATGCTCTCGACCGACAGCCGCCAGGCTTCCGCGTCGCTGTCGGCGACAAAGATCTCGCGCACGAGCCGCCAATCGGTGCGGCTTGGTTTCCGGCCGGTGCGGCGCGCTCCTTCCTCGACCGACTCCCAGTGGCTGGCGACGTATCCGGGGTTGAGGTTGAGGCTCATCGGCAGAAAGCCGTGCTCGCCGGCGAGCTTTAGCGTATCCGAGCCCTTGCTGACGCCGGCGACGCCGATCGGCGGGTGTGGCCTCTGCAAAGGCTTGAGGTGGGGCCGCAGGGTCCGCAGCATCAGATCGGTCTTGGTAACCTTCCAATACTTGCCTTGATAATCGAACGGCTCTTCCTCGGCCCAAAGTCTCAGGATGATGTCGAGCGCCTCGCGCGTCATCAGGCGGTGCTCTCCGGCGTTGCCGTCGACATTGAACATCGCCCAGTCGCTCGGCAGGCCGCTGGCTGCGACGCCGAAATTGAGCCGGCCTTGCGCGATGTGGTCGAGCATCGCGACGCGGTTCGCGAGCTCGGCCGGATGGTGATAGGGCAGCAGAAACCCCCCGGGAGCGAGACGGATGTTGCGGGTCTCCATGAGCGACTGCGCGATCAGCAGGTCGGGCGAGGGATGCGGCTCCCAAGGCGCGGTGTGATGTTCGCCGATCCAAGCCTCGCTGAAGCCGAGCTCATCGGCCCAGCGCAAGGTTTGAAGGTCCCATCGATGGCCGTCGAAGAGCGGGCATTCGGGCGGATGCGAGGGCATTGTGAACAGGCCGTATTGCATCGGCACCTCCGGGGCTGATCGCGGATACAAAAAATTTTCGAAACAATTTAGGCGACCGAGGATCGTTTGGCACGCATCGGCATTCGATGCCGCGGAATCCCTGCCCCGTTGGTTAACATGTATCGCTGCCGCGTCAGTCCGTGTCGAATTATGTCAGAATCCCGAATTTTCCGCCTTTTTTTTGCCGCAACTGGGCCGGATTGTCGCACCCACTTCGACCCCAGCTGCCGTCCCCTGCGGTCGGCTGGGGCCTCCAAACAGCCCCTGGATCGGGAGGGTCAGCGATGAGCAAAGCCACCTTGTCTCGACGGCGTACAAGGCGACGGCACGTACGGGAAAAGGCGGTCATCGACCACCTGGTTCGCGCGGTGTATCTTAAAACGGCCGAAAGGGGCACAACCCACTCGGCAGTTACCGCAACCGGTCTTTCGGTAGAGGAACAGGTTCGGAAGAAGTGGCATCCGGGCTTGGGAGGGCTCGCGCTCTTTTAAGGTCCTGTCCCGACAGCCAGCGAACAGCTGAAAAAGAGCCGGTGAAACCCACCGGCTCTTTTTTGCCTGCGCAAATCGCAGGCGGAAAGGCGGGCGCAGCGCGCTGGTAAAGATGCCGTTCGGCTCGAACCTGGTCGGCTGGTAAATCCCGCCTCGATCGCGGAAGTCTATTGGCAGCTTCACCAGCCGCGACTGCTGAATGCAGGAACTCGACATCCGCCCCCTATTGCGAAGCCTGGTGATGGCGATGACGACGGTGGATTTCATTTCGATTTCGGCAGCCCGATGCCTATTTCGCGCCTGTGTGATCCCGCGATCGAGGCGCGGACCGACATCAGGTTCCGCCGCGTCCCGATCCTGCTCGGCGGCGTCTCCAAATTGACAAACAATCGATCGCCGGCCAAAGCTCTGAAGGGGATCAAGAACAAACCGGAATACGAGAGACTGGAAACTGAGCGGTTCCCCCGCCGGCACGGCATCACGAGCTTTCGCCGCGATCCCTTCTTCCCGGTCAATACGCTGCAGTTCATGCGCGGCGCGGTGGCGGCCGAGATCGATGGGTTCTTAGCCCTCTACGTCGAGGCGGCCTTCCACCACATGTGGGAGGAGCCGAAAAAATGGACGACCCGGACGTGATGGAAGCGGCGCTCGGCGGTTCCGGCCTCGAGGGCCCACGCATCCTCGAGCGCAGCCGGGATCCGGCCGTCAAAAAACGCCTGCTACGCAATACCGAGCAATCAGTGGCGCGCGGCACGTTCGGCGTTCCGACCTTCTTTGTCGGCGGCCAGATCTATTTCGGCAAAGATCGGCTGCGCGATGTCGGAGGCGATCCTGGGTACCGCCTGATCCCGGGAAGATCGCGTCGTATCGATCGGCACAGCCGCCGTCAGCCCATCCCGCCCTGTCTGCAGGCAGCAAGAAAGAACGCCACCGTACGCGCCACATGCGGCCCGATCTCGTCGCGCAGCGCCGCAACATCCTCGCCGAACAGCGCGCGCATTAGCATCGGCAGCACGATTAGCTCGATAAACTGGCGTGCGGTGGTGGCGCGGCGGTCTGCGGCGAACGTTGGTAACTGGTCGGATTCCGGGAGTTCCGCCAACAGTCGGGCGACGGCTTCGCTCGCGCGCTCGCGCGCCATGTGGTGCACGCTGGCTGCCAAATCCGGAAACCGGGGTGCTTCGGCAATGGACGCCCGGCACAACCTGATCGTCTCGGGCGCTAGCACCTTGTGCAAGATGGCGGTGGCGATGCTCGCCAGGCGCTCCCCGATTGTGGCGCCGGTCGGGGCAATGCTCTCGTAAGAGCCGGCGACCTCGCGCACCTTGCGCGCCATGACTGCGGCGAACAGCGCCTTCTTGCCGGAGAACCGCGCATAGATCGTCGGCTTCCCCGCACGGGCGACATCGGCGATCTCATCGACGCTCGCGCCCTCGAAACCGCGTTCGAGAAACACCTTCTCGGCCGCATCCAGGATGCGCTCTTCAACCTCGCCCGCGAGCGCGCGGGGCGGGCGACCGGATCGGACAGTGACGCCCGCCCCGGAACGCTGTCTCGAGAGCGTTGCCTCGCTCATGACGTCCCTTTTACCCAACCGTGAACGACACGGGACTCGCGATCGATGCCTCTTGATCTGGTGAGGCGCGCCGCCTAAGTAAAGCAGAACGGAACTGTTTCGTTTCGTTTTGAAAAAGGCCGCGATGATGTTAGAGCGCGAAAGTCGAGAGACGGGCGACCAGACGCTCGTGGAGGCGCCGCGATCCGAATCCGCGCCGCTTCGCGGAAGGCGCGAGCCCTATGGCCCCGCGACAGATGGGGCGGACCGGCTTCGCGCCCCGGAGCGCCGCGAGCAGCCCCTCGAGGCGGACGAGGATCTTGAGCCGCAAGAGCGCGGCGCGGGGGGCGGAGTCCACCAGAGTTGGCTGCGCCAGCACCCGATTGCGGTCGCTTTCGGTTTGCTGTGCCTGCTTCTGGCGCTGCCAGCCGGCTATCTCTACTGGGATTACATCAGCCATTTCGAGGTGACGGACGATTCCTACGTCGCGGCCCGCCAATTCGCGATCGCGCCTGAGGTGTCGGGTTATATCACGGCGGTTCCGGTCACCGACAACGAGCACGTTGTGGCCGGTCAAGTCATCGCCCGCGTTGACGACCGCACTTACCGCGCGGCGCTCGACCAGGCGGAGGCGCAGGTCGCCGCAGCAAAGGCGAACATCGAGAACATCGAGGCGCAGACGACTGTGCAGCAGGCCCAGATCGCCGCCGACCAGGCTCAGCTGGACCAACAGCAGGCGGCGCTGGTGTTCGCGCAGCAGCAGGCGGCGCGCTACCAATATCTGGCGCAGACACAACTCGCGGGCAGCGTTCAGAATGCCCAGCAATACACCTCGCAGCTCCATCAGCAGCAAGCCGCGGTCGAGAGCGCGCTGGCGACCCTCAAACTGGCGCAGCGGCAAGTCGAGGCGCTGAAGGCGCAGCGCGACAGCGACATCGCGAGCCTTGCGCAAGCCAAGGCCCAGCGCGAACAGGCGCAGCTGAACCTCGGTTATACGGTCGTCAAGGCAGACCAGCCCGGTCGCGTCGTTCAGCTCATCGCCGCTGTCGGCCAATACGCGCAGCCGGGAGCGAACCTTTCGATGTTCGTGCCGGATGACATCTGGGTCTGGGCAAACTTCAAGGAGACGCAGCTCAACCACATGCGGCCGGAGCAGCCGGTGACGATCGACATCGACGCCTATCCGGGACGCGGCATCGACGGCCATGTCGCGAGCGTGCAGCCCGGATCGGGGACCGCGTTCTCGCTGCTTCCGGCCCAGAATGCCACGGGCAACTGGGTCAAGATCGTGCAGCGCGTACCGGTCAAGATCGTCATGGACAATCCGCCGAGCGACGTCGCGCTCGGTCCCGGCATGTCCGTCGAGGTCAATGTTCGGGTCAATCCAAACCCGCCGCTCTATAAGCAGATCGGGAGGTGGCTGTGAGCGGCGGCGCAATCCGAGTGGGAGCGCCCGCGCCAACCACCGATGCAGGGGTCAACCCATGGCTGATCGCGGTTCTGGTGGCGTTCGCGGCGTTCATGGAGGTGCTCGACACCACGATCGCCAACGTTGTGCTGCCCTACATCGCCGGCGGCCTGGGAGTGAGCGCGGATGAGGCGTCCTGGGTCGTCACAACGTATCTGGTCGCTAACGCCGTCAGTTTGACGGCGAGCAGCTTCCTCGCCCGCCTGCTCGGCCGCAAGCGCTTCTTCCTGATCTGCCTCGCGCTGTTCACAGCGAGTTCGGTGCTGTGCGGATATGCCTGGAATCTCGAAGCGCTGCTGCTGTTCCGCATCGTGCAGGGCCTTGGCGGCGGCGGCATGGTGCCGCTCTCGCAATCAATCCTGGCCGATTCCTTCCCACAGGAGAAGCGCGGCCAGGCCTTCGCCTTGTTCGGCGTGGCGATGATCGTGGCGCCGGTGGTCGGGCCGACACTGGGCGGCTGGCTCGCCGACAATCTCTCCTGGCGCTGGTGCTTTGACATCAATGGGCCGGTCGGCGTGATCGCGTTCGCGATGATCGCGGCAATCCTGCCGGCGCCGAAGAACCTGGCCGAACAGCGCAAACGGCTGCAGGAGCAGGGCGGGTTCGATCTCGTCGGCTTTGTGTTGGTCGCAACCTTTCTCGGCGGGCTCGAGATCGTGCTCGACCGTGGGCTCGAAGACGACTGGTTTGCGTCGTCTTTCATTGTCGAAGTCGCGGCTGTCTGCGCGTTGGCGTTCGTGTTGATGATCCCTTGGGAGCTGAGCCGCCGCAATCCAATGGTCGATATCCGCATGGTGGCGACGCGCCAGTTCGGAGCCTGTTTTGTCGTGATGCTGGCGACCGGCGCCATCCTGCTCGCGACCACCCAGTTCCTGCCCAACCTTGTGCAGCAGGATTTCGGCTATACCGCGACCTGGGCAGGCCTTGTGCTGTCGCCGGGCGGTCTAGTCACAATGCTGATGATGTTCGTCGTCGGCCGTCTGTCGGGCAAGGTTCAGCCCAAATATCTGATCGTCATTGGAGCGGTGCTCACCGCGCTCTCGATGTACGGCCTGACCAATGTCTACGGCGATCTCGATTTCTGGTTCTTTGCGCGCTCGCGGATGCTGCTCGGCGTCGGACTGCCGCTCCTTTTCCTGCCGACCATGACCGCATCTTACGACGGCGTTCCGCCTGGCAAGACCGACCAGGCCTCGGCCCTGCTCAACGCCGCGCGCAATATCGGCGGCTCGATCGGCATCTCGCTCGCCAACAATGTGCTATGGGACCGCGAGCAGTTCCACCAGAGCATGCTCGTCGGCCAGGCGATCCCGTCGAGCGTCCAATATCAGGACACGCTGCATCAGGTGACGAACTATTTCGTCGCGCAGGGCAGCTCGCTATGGGACGCCCAGCATCAGGCCATCCAATGGATTGGACACCAGGTGCAAATGCAGTCCTCGTACCTCGGCTACATGGACGTCTTCTGGGTGCTGATGGTGATCTCGCTCGCAGCCGTGCCATTGGCGTTGAGCCTGCGCAAGAGCAAGCTCGGCGGCGCCGCCCACGCGGGGCATTAATGGACGCGAATGCGCCGCTAGCCTCCCGACCAAAAGTTTAAGAGATCAACCTTTGCTGGCCATTGCGAGGAGCCGCAGGCGACGAAGCAATCGCGATCGGCGGAGCGAAACGAGCCCGAGATTGCGCCCCCCGGAACGCTCGCCCTTGGCGGGCGGCCGTCTGGGGGTCGCAATGACGATCTTTTTTATATCAATAGCTTGGCGTTCGCCAGATCAACCGCCCGCACGCGTCACGCCGAAATGGTCCGCCAGTTCTGCACCGGTGAAGCCGTGTGTAAAGCTCTGCGGGTCGAGCGGCAGCATGCCGACGTTCCATTCGTTCCATTCGGCGACCAGACGCTCGTAGACGTCTTTATGGCGCTCCTTCAGATTGGCTCGCTCCATCGGGTCGCGGACAACGTCGAACAGAAACGTATTGTCGAGGATCTTGAGGTACTTCCAGTCGCCGTCGCGCATCGCCTGCTGGTCGTGGAGTTTGTAGCGCCAGAAACAGCTTGCGCGAGATCGGCGCCGATGCTTGCATCAGTACCGGCAGCAGGTCGATTCCATCGGGAGGAACGCTCGGATCGGGAGCGGTGCCGGCAGCGGCAAGCAGCGTCGGGAACCAATCCATGCCGATGGTCACTTGATCCGAGGCTGTGCTGGCGGGAAGCCGCCCCGGCCAGCGCATAATCGCCGGAACGCGGAGGCCGCCCTCGAGCAATTCGGTTTTTCTGCCGGTGAATGGCCAGGTGTCGGAAAAGCGCTCGCCGCCATTGTCGCTGGTGAAGGCGACGATCGTATTCGCTGCAGCGCCGGTTGCGTCGAGCGCCTGAAGGACGCGGCCGATCTGCAAGTCCATCCGCTGCACCATTCGCTGATAGGTCCGCTGACTGCCGCCGTCATAATGGAATAAGCTCTTGAGGCGCCGCGCCTCTGCTTCATCCTCCGGCGCCTCCCACGGCCAATGCGGCGCGGTGAAGTGGAGGCTGATAAAGTAAGATGCATCGGACCGGGCGTAGGCCTCTACGAGTTCGACAGTGTGGTCGCCCAGCAAGTTCGTCAGATAACCCGACTGCCGGATCGCAACATCGTCATTCCATAAATCCTCGGTGCCGCTCGCGGGCGGGCCGGATTTGTGCGTGAAATAATCCACCGCGCCGCTGCGAATGCCGTAAAAATGCTCGTAGCCGCTCTGCAGCGGCCCGAACTCGGGCGGCATGCCCAAGTGCCACTTGCCGATCAGTGCGGTCCGGTACCCGATCCCCTTCACGATCGAAGGCAGGGTCGGGTGATCCGGCGGCAGGCCGAGCTTGCGCGGCGTCCGGCTGCTCAGCGGCTCCTCGAGGCCGAGCGCCAGCCGGTATTGGTATCGTCCCGTCATCAACGCAACGCGCGAGGCGGTGCACACCGCTGAATTCGCATAGGCCTGCGTAAAGCGCACGCCCTCGGCGGCGAGGCGATCGATATGGGGCGTCGCGAAATCGCGGCGACCATAGCACGATACATCGGCATAGCCGAGATCGTCGGCGAGAATGAACAAGATGTTCGGCCTACCTTGTGCCATTCCCTGCGCCCTCTTCTCCGAGACCGCTCACTGCATTCGTAGCATCGTTCGGCGTGCCGGGGTCGGTGTATTTAGTTGACAAAGTCAGGTAAATAGGTAACTTGAGCACGCATTGAGCGCGGAGTGCTAGATGCAAAGCTTGGCAGCGGAGGAAAGGGTCGCCGCGGTCCGGCGATTCAACCGCTTCTACACGCGAAAAATCGGCGTCTTGCATGAGGGATTGCTCGGCAGCCCGCTCTCGCTGACCGAAGGCCGCGTACTGTATGAATTGGCGCAGCGGGCGCCGACAACAGCGTCCGAGCTTGCCGTTGAGCTCGCATTGGATTCGGGCTACCTGAGCCGCATCCTCAGCGGCTTTGAGAAGCGCGGCCTCGTACAGAGGCGGCCCTCTGCGGAGGACGGACGGCAGGTTGTCCTGACGTTAACGGACCTCGGCGGCGAGATGTTTGCGACGATCAACGCCCGCTCGCATGAGGAGATCGCTGCGCTATTGGGCTGCTTGAGCGAGCAGGACGAGGCGCGGCTGGTCGGCGCGCTCGAGACTGTGGAAGCCCTCCTCGAAGACCGGCGCGGTGCCGGCGCGCCCGCCTACATTCTGCGACCGCACCAGCCGGGCGATATCGGCTGGATCATCCATCGGCACGGGGTGCTGTATGCCGAGGAGTATGGGCTCGATGAAACCTTCGAAGCACTGGTCGCAAAGATAGCCGCGGCGTTTATCGAAAACTTCGATCATCGTCGCGAACGCTGCTGGATCGCGGAGCGCGACGGCGGAATTGTCGGTTCTGCGTTTCTGGTCAAGGAAGGCGAACAAATCGCCAAGTTGCGCCTGCTTTACGTAGAGCCGAAAGCTCGCCGGCTCGGCATCGGCAGCCGGCTTGTTGCTGAGTGCGTCGGATTTGCGCGCCGCGGGGGCTATCGAAAGCTTACACTGTGGACAAATGATGTGCTGGTCTCCGCGCGCCGCATTTACGAAGCTGCCGGTTTTTCTCTAGTGCGTGAAGAGCCGCATCACAATTTCGGCCACGACTTGGTCGGGCAATATTGGGAATTGCCGTTGAACTCGCCCGGCTGACGCTTTGGGATGCCGCGGCTCGCATTGACGGTCCCGGGCCTCAACCATAAATACTACGCCGCACAGCGGCCCTAACGGGCCGCATTTGTTCATGCAAGGAAAGCCATGAAGCCGAACCGGCGCCCGGCCAACCCCTGCTTTTCCTCGGGCCCGTGCGCCAAGCGGCCGGGATGGTCGGCGGC
>Ga0126381_100000328_pt1 | contig 51765 bp, 69 predicted proteins | sample PanSoiMetPlot_28_FD_96465 | JGI IMG/M metagenome (GOLD analysis project Ga0126381, IMG submission 96465) | Tropical forest soil microbial communities from Panama - MetaG Plot_28 | ecosystem: Environmental > Terrestrial > Soil > Tropical forest > Bulk soil | place: Panama | collected 2016-02-17 | reverse complement strand
CGGGGTCGTCTAGCGTTCGTCTTTTTTTTTTTTGTTAAACGGGCCACAGCATCCAAGTACTATAAGCACCCCCAGTGGTATAGTACGCCCCCACCCCAATAAAAAAAAAAAAAAAAAAAAAAAAAATCAGATCTCCAGGAGGCCTGAGTAGGGGGGTCCAAATAAGCCTACAATCCAATGAGCCTATAAGCACATGTCGGATCAGCGAAGATAAATATTCCGAGTCAAGGCCCGTGAAGGCCTTTCAGGGCCGGTCGGGCAAGATAAATGTGTTGACTTTTTGGTCTTTTTGTCCCCCCTTTTTTCGTCTTCTGGGGGGTTTTGTTTTTTTTTTTTTTTTTTTTTATTATATATGGGAGGGGGCGCACTCACACACGGGGGGTCCGTATGAGCCTATGAGCCTATGAGCCGATGTCAGACAAAGAAAAAGCCCAGTGGCATGACACACTGGGCTTTCTTTAGTTAGGCTGACCGTGCTTCTGTATATCCGCGCCACTGTTGCGTAAGTGGATCGCGCGGCTGTGGGCCTTCGTGATTAGGCACAGGCTCAATCACAGGCTTTGGCTGTAAGCCTTGGTAGATCTGATTGATCTGCGCTGTCACACGCTCAAGCTCTGCCTTCACTTTCTCATGCTCATCTAAGAGCTTCTGATGGTCCAGTTCAAGTTGACTACGCTCTGTTCTGACCGTGTTCAACTCTGCCGTCACGCCTTGGTGCTGATTGTACCAATGGTCAGCATCTGTTTGCGCTTGCGCTCTTGCATTCTCAGTTGCGTTAAGCTTCTCGCAAGTTTCACTCCACTCCCTTCGCGCAGTATCTCGTTCCTGCGTCAGCACATTGACCGCCTCTTGCAACGCGCTGTTGTTCGCAGTGACCTGATGCACCTGTGCCGATAGCTCATTGATCTGCTGTTGCATCTGTTCAACGCGCTTGCTCAACTCGCTTTCGTTCAGGAACACGTTGCGGATATGATCGAACACCTGCGTAACCTTTGTAAACATGGCGTCGATCTCCTCCTTTGTAGTTACTTGACCGTCCATGACTTAGATCCTTCTTGTCATGTGTTTGGGGAGGGGACCATTCCCCTCCCCATACTCTCACTTACGCGTTCAGCCGTTGCCCTGGCCGACCCCTTGCAGGCGGCGGCGCAGTCACTTCCTCCTCATCTTCCTTCTTCCTTCCGCGTCCTTTCTTCGCGGCCTTCTCAACAAGCTCATCATCTTCCGCGACCTTGCTAAGGTCGATCTTCTTAACCTTCTTGCTCTTGCGCGCGGCTACATTAGCCTTTGCTTCCTCCATTATGCTAGGATCAGTTTCAATCAACTCGTCGCGAAGTTTGTTGATGACCTCGGTCTTGATCAGAGAAACGCGGAAACCTTCATCCTTGAGCTGCTCTCTCACATAGATAGTAGCAAGTCGGCGGCACTCGACAGCAAACTCACCCTTGCCACCCTTGGTGCTTTTCGCACCACTAGTCCGTCGCACCTTGCCGGCATACATATCCGCCAAGGTCTTTTTCGCGATCTCAATCGCTTGTTCAACCCGTTCCTCCTCGTCGGGGAACTTGCTCGTTGTGATGTCACTCTGCCCACGATTAAGCAGGCTCTTAACTCCTAGGTAGACCAACTCATCGTAGGTTACATCCGGAAACATTGAAATGTTAACCTTGAAGCTGTCCTTTCCTTTCACGCAAGGCACATCGATGATCCGGTCAGGCACTTCCGGGTTATCTGACATTGGAACTTCTACGTCAATCATGTGCTAATCTCCTATTGTTTGCACATTGTCGTGGTTTACCGACGTCATGCGTCAGCGTAAACGCACGCAAAAGGGGCATTCCTGCCCCTTCAGCTTGCGTTTAATCAATCACAAATGTCGTTATTCCAACGTGCTGCATGATCTCTGTAAGCTCATCAATGTCTAGATCACGCTCATTAACAGTTCTCGTCGGCACTAACTCTGCGTGCAGTTCTTTATTGTCATCACGCAGTATTGCATAGCCGATATGGTTAGTGAGTTTGTGCTTGTGGTGGAATACCATTCCACATGTGCATCGCCATTGCATTTTGGACCGTCCTTTCACCTTGCTATCCTCTTATGGAATTGTGGCAATTGTGTGACATTTTGATCACAACTTCGTGATCCATTATCACATTTCCGTGATCATGCATCCTGCGCATACCTGCTATGCGCTTTTTGCATGGCTCTTTAGGGCTTGTACATCACTCCACAACAGATAAAACGCCTGTTCTATGATATCCTCTTTGCTTATTTGCTCCACAACTTTGGTCGCGCAAAGCTCAATGTCTCTTGGTGAAGGTTTTATCCCTTGGATCTTGCACTCATTCATCACTAACAGCGCTGCTAGTCCTTTCATCTCTACCTCCACACCATCACAACAGTGAACAGAAACCAGATCGCGATTACAAGCATGATCGTCAGTGTGCTAGTCATTTAGTCCTCCAATACCGCTAAGATGCTCATGGTTGCGCGCCTTAGAGTTAGTGCCAGCATTTGCGCTGGCTTAACAAGGCGTTTAGCCTTGCCTGTTATCAAAACCTGCGTCCAGTCGCCTTCCTGGCGTCAAGCCAGTCCTGCAACCTTTCCGTCTCGCTCTGGCTCTTCGAGGGCGCGTCCCAGCCCTTGCCCTGCGCCTTAGCCACAGTAAACGCGACCTCGCCTCGCTTCACGCCCTTGTACGTCACGTTCAGCTTGTCGCTCTCCCTGGCCTTGCCCTTGGCGCACGCATCCACTAGCAAGCTCGCCTCAAACTCCGCCATCGCCTCCACGACCATATCCAGCCGCTCTTGGCTCTGGGCGCTGAGATGCTCTCGCGTAAGGTTAATCCAATCTCCAGCCATGTCAATCCTCCATTTAGCGACCAATCGCCGCCGATGCCTGCTATCTAGCGCCCCGATTGCGGCTTTTCTAAGGAATTTTCTGTGTGTTTTCGTGATCTTTTCGTGGCGGGAATGTGACATTGGAACTTCGAGCATTGTGCACTGCGGTGTGCTATTGTGCGTTGCCGTTTTGTTCGGCGCTGTGGCATCTGCGCAACACTGTTGCTTCTTTGCCACGAATCACCACCCCCACCCCCCAAAATCTCGCCTTGCGCGCGGAGGAATAGGTCTCCGCATATTTTGTGCCATTTTGAGGGACCCATACCGGAAAAAGCCGAAGGAACTTTATCTTGGCTGATGGGGTGGGAAAGGGTGGTCACTGCGCGTGTTCGGATGGTTCCAGAGGCGTGAGAAGATAAACGGGTTGACAAAAAGCAAAAGATGTGTTATAATGCGCGAAAGGGTGGAACAGATCCGTGATTGAGTTTTCGATTAAGAACTTCTGTGGGTGTTACGCGCTCCTCCGGAGCGGCGTGGTGGTCTATGTCGGCAAGAGCCGGGACGTGCTTATGCGCGTGTCGGCGCATAAAAACCGGATGCGGAGACAGCTCGCCGGTAAGCCAGACTGGGAAGGGATGAACCGCTACATAAGGGCGGTCACCTTCGACACGGTAAGGATCTATCCATGTCAGCTGCTTGAACTCGACCGATTGGAACGTAAGTTGGTTTATGAATATCAGCCAGAATACAACATCAATCTCAAAAAGTACCAACCAATAATGGCAAAGAAGATCGACATCTTGGCACTTGCCGCTAAGGCCAACGTCGAACTCGATATGTCTACAAAAAGGAACGGACCGCTTTACCGTAGATACTAATGAACGCCATGCCAGATATCATCGATCGCTTTCGGTTCACGCACCATACCGTAGCGATGATGTTCGCCGCAGGCATGACGACCCAAGAAATCGCGCGCCGAACCGGTTACACTTCTAGGAGGCTCAACCTACTTTGGAACGATCCGACGTTCCAAGAGCTGATTGAGCATTATAAAAGACCACACGTCAAAAAGCTTGAGCAACACATAGCCGACCATCACGAAGAAATGGAATCGATCATGGCCGGTACGCTTCGTCAGGTGAAAGAACACCTAGACGAATCAGACGAAACCGGCGAGCTTTTGAAGATCCCTTACCTCATGAAGATCTTCGAAGCAATGGCTGATCGGATTGGCTTCTCAAAGCACACCTCCAAGACCGTCATCAATGTTGACTTCGCCGCTGCCCTCGACCGCGCCATTGAACGCTCGGGTAAGCGCGATCCATTATTGATCGAGGAACAAGCGTTGCCTATACGAATAGACAAACCCATTCCTCACGCAAGACGGTACTAGCCTCTAGGGAGGCCGTTGCTTGAGTCCCGACCTCGTTTCTTGGCTTGCCAGTTGTGCAGGTGATCCACTCGCATTCGTCCGAGGTGCCTTCCCCTGGGGCGAACCGGGAACCAGATTAGCGGCATTCTCTGGTCCTGAGCCATGGCAGGCGGAGATCCTGAGCCGGATTCGCGACGGCCTCCCACATAACAAGGCGATCCAGCTCGCTACCGCTTCCGGCCACGGAGTAGGGAAATCGGCGTTAGTCTCTTGGATCTTGATCTGGTCAATGGCGACCAAGCCTGACACCCGAGGCGTTGTAACCGCAAACACCGAAACGCAATTAAAAACCAAGACGTGGGCGGAGCTGGGCAAATGGTTCCACATGTTCATCGGCAGAGAGCACTTCAAGCTCACCGCCACCGCGCTCTTTGCGGACAACGAGGTACATGAGCGTACATGGCGCGTTGATATGGTTCCATGGAGCGAAAGGAACACGGAGGCTTTCGCTGGTTTACACAACCAGGGACGACGCATCATTGTCATCTTCGACGAAGCTTCGGCTATCCCTGACATTATTTGGGAAACTACTGAAGGTGCCCTTACCGACGCGAATACTGAGATTATTTGGTGTGTATTTGGAAATCCAACTCGAAACACAGGTCGCTTTAAAGAATGTTTCCCTGGAGGACTACACGCAAAGGCTTGGCGAACGTACCAAGTCGACTCCAGAACAATCTCCTTCACCAACAAAAAGCAAGTCGAAGATTGGATCTCTGCTTACGGCGAGGACTCTGACTTTGTTCGAGTTCGTGTCAGAGGAGTATTCCCGCGAACGGGCGAGATGGAGTTTATCTCCGCCGAGATCGTGGGAGAAGCTGCTGCGAGGGAAGCCCAATCCCATCCACATGAACCCATCATCCTCGGAGTAGACGTAGCCCGCTATGGCGACAACGAAACGGTGATTTTTATAAGAAAGGGGAGGGACGCGCAGACGTACCCACCGGTGCGCCTGCGCGGTGCAGATGTCATTACTGTTGCCTCGAAGGTTTCAGAAGTCTCTACAATGTATAACGCCGACGCGATCTTTGTTGATGGTGGCGGTGTGGGCGGTGGTGTTGTTGATTGCTTACGCAATCTTCATCTACATTGCTTTGACATTAACTTCGGCTCTAAACCAGATGCGGTGGGAGTCGCCCTCTCAACTGAGGGCTTTCTATTTGCCAACAAGCGCGCCGAGATGTGGGGCGCAATGCGCGAGTGGCTGAAGGTCGGCGCAATCATCAACGACGCCGACCTCCGCGCCCAACTCGTAGGCCCCACTTATACTTTCAACCTCAGGAACGAGATCCTTCTTGAGAAGAAAGAGGACATGCGCAAGCGAGGGCTAGAGTCGCCAGATATCGCCGATGCCCTTGCCCTGACCTTCGCCTACCCAGTCCAAATGCACCTCGGCGCTGGCGGGCAGTGGAATCAAAAACCACAGGTCGAATCTGACTATGATCCGATTGCTCTTTTTGAAAAAGAGATCGGGCACAACCCTTCACAAGTGGAGCGCAGCTATGGCCTTTAGTGCATCCTCTCCACCGGCATTCGTCCCACCACCAGCGCCGACTATGGCGCCACCCCTCTCCCCCGCTGGCCAGCGCCCAGCGCGTAAGGCGCAACAGCCGACCTTCATCGGCGACATTGCGCCACAGCAGCAGGCGCAAGCAGAGCGAACCCTGATCGGTGGCGCAACGACCCAGTTAGGAACGTGACATGATAGGCACAATCCTCTTGGTCTTTGCCTTCGTCTTCGCGCTGATCGCGGCGTTGTTTATCGAAACCGTGAACCGTGCGCCGGTCACAGTCCACTTTGGCTGGCTTGCACTTGCCTTCTATATCGCCAGCTTGATCTTCGGTAAGTACTGATGCGAGTTCCGGACGCCCCAGACAACGTCGCGGATCTGATCCCAAAGACTCTCCAGCCAACGCAAGCGGACTTGCTAATGGCTGCGGCGATCATGCATGGTCAGGGGAAGTTTCAACAAGAGGCAATGGATACAAGTGGGTTTCGTCGTTCGACCAACGTCGAGGATGCGCGCCCAGAGGTTAGCGGTAAGTTGCGCGATGTACCGAGGAGGATAGTCCAGAAACCGCTAGCAGATTACACTAGAGGTGGCGAACCCATTGATCCAGAGGAACTTAGCGCGATCGAATCAAACGTGCAGAGCAGACTCAGAGCTGGCAGAAAGATGCCAGAAGGCGTAGTTCAGAAGGGCTTGCGCTGATGGCCACCGCCCAATATGGCCCCGGTCGCGGCCGAAATATCTCCGCCCAAGCAGATCAGGGCGCGCAGATCTATCGCCTTCCTCCAAAAGAGGACATGGATCTGCGTAAGCAATCCGAGGGGAGATTGATAGGTCTTCGTGTCAACCGCTATTCTTGGTGGGTTCACTGGCGTGAGTGCGCCGACTACATGCTACCTCGCCGTTACAAGTGGATCATCACACCAAACCAAATGTCTAGAGGTTCCCCTATTAATCAGCACATCCTTGATTCTACTGGTTCTCTTGCTGCTCGCAATCTCGCTGCGGGAATGATGACTGGCTGCACCGATCCAACAAAACGCTGGTTTAGGTTGAGGATAGGCCGCGAAGACAGTACCATGACTAGTCCCACCTCCTTATGGCTGTCTGAGTGTGAGCGTATCCTCAATCTCATCTTCCAAGAAAGCAACTTCTACCCCGCCATGGCCGTGCTGTACTTCGACCTGGTGATCTTCGGCACTGGCGTCCTCATCATCTACGAGGATTATGAAAATGTTATTAGGTGTTTTAACCCCTGCCTTGGCGAATACTATCTCGACAATGACCAAAGCTTTTGGCCTGCGGTTATGTATCGCGAATTCACCCTTACGATCGACCAGACTGTCCGAGAATTTGGTATCGACGCAGTATCGCCTGCCATTGCACGGCTTTATAAGGAAGGTGGTGCTAGCCTCACCCGCGAACTTGTCGTAGCGCATGGGATTGAACCAAATGACGACGCGAGAAAGTTTGGCATCCCCGAGCATTTCAAGTACCGAGAAGTCTATTGGGAATGGATGGGAACTGCGTCACCCCAGGGTGGTGCTTCCTCTCCACCCGGAATTCTACGTAAGAGAGGATTTCACGAGCAACCCTATCTCGCTGTTCGATGGGACCTTGTGTCTAACGATCCCTACGGGCGGTCGCCTGGCATGGATGCACTTCCCGATGTCAAGCAACTTCAGCTAGAAGTCAAACGGAAAGGTCAAGGCATTGATAAGCAAGTCAACCCGCCGATGGTGGCTGACATCCAGCTTAAAAATCAGCCGGCAAGTCTATTACCGGGAGGAATCACTTACATTTCTGGTATGGTATCTCAAGGAAGGACTGGTTTCGCTCCTGTCTATCAGGTCAACCCCAACCTCGCGGACATGAAGGAGGACCTCATTGAAATCCGAGAACGAATCAAAGAGACCTTCTACAACAACCTCTTTCAAACGATATCGCAGTATGAAACGCGATCTAATGTTACCGCCGCAGAAATTGACGCCAGAAGAAGTGAGTCGATGGTCATGCTTGGACCAGTACTTGAGAGACTGTGCTTCGAGGGGCTCAAGCCAGCTGTTGAGCGCACTTTTGCAATCGCATCCCGAGCGGGCATCTTCCCTCCAGCGCCACAAGAAATCCGAGGAAAGAACATCGAAGTAGACTTCGTCTCGATGCTCGAGCTGGCCCAGGACGCGGCCCAGATGGCAGGGATCGAGCGGATCATGCAAATGGTTGGGCAGCTAGAAGGCGTCCGCCCAGAGGCAATCGACGTAGTTGATACAGACTACGGTATCATGAAAGCCTCTCACCTGCTCAATAACGATCCCAAGCTGATCCGCTCGCCAGCTATGCTCGCGCAGATCCGACAGCAGCGCCAGCAGCAAGTGCAGGCCCAGCAGCAAGCCGCGGCCGCTGACCAAGCCCAGAAGCTCTCGGCAGGTGCAAAGAACCTCTCTGATACCGATGTGGGCGGTGGTCGCAACGCACTCCAACAAATGATGGGAGGCTTAGGTGGCGGATAAACACGCAGCGCTTAAACAGCATCTCGCGCGCGCGAAAGCGGCGCATCAGCAAACTGGCCAATCACTTGACAAGATTGAGGAGATACTCTCTGCGCTTAAAGGGACCCAACCACAACAGGCTCCTGTCCAGCCGCCTGCAATGTCCCCCGGTGCAGGGGTATCTCCTCTTGGTGGACAAGCATCATGAAACATCGAATGAAATACCTTGGCAATAACCGCTGGCGTGGCACTGGCTTTAATCTCAAGCCAGGTGGCCTAACCTGGGTCGAAGGATGGCCCGAGCGACGCTGGTGGTGGTTCTGGTGACCGATTACGATGCCTCAAATGAACGTCATATCGCCCTACTACGCCGTGTCGCCAAGGCCCTCGACGAAGCCCACAACAACGTCGTCCACTCCATTATGGGCGTGGCTGACGGTAGGGCTTATATTTACGATCTCCTCATTTACTGCCACGTATTTGATCAACCATTCGCTACTGACCCTGCACTCACTGCCTTCAGATGCGGACAGCTCGACGTCGGACAAGTCATCTTCCGCAAGATCCACGCACTCTGTCCCGACGAATACATCCAGATGATGAGGGAAGCAAATGCCCGAGACGCAACCAACGACGCCAGACGAAGCAGGAGTGACAAGGACGCCAACGGGGGAGATATCATCCCCCTCTACGTCCACCCCGGCTACGGAGACGATAGTCCGACCACCGCCAACTCCGGCGACTACAGCCCCATCGACCGAGACGAAGGCGCCGAGTGATGGCAAGGAAGCTCGGGAGCCCCGTAAATCCGTACTTAATGAGGAAAGTAAGGAAACGGGTGCCCCAGCCACCTACGCGGACTTTACCGTCCCTGAAGGTTTTACGCTTGACAAAGAAGTTGTCGGAGAGGCCTCGGCTCTCTTCAAGGAGAGCAATCTCACACAGGCCCAGGCTCAGAAGCTAGTAGACTTCTATGTCAGACGTACCAAAGAATCTCATGACGCACCATTTGACGCTTGGCGTGACACCCAAGATAGATGGGCGCAGGAAATCAACTCCGACCCCGAGATCGGCGGCTCGAAGTTGCAAGGCACCAGGGCTTCGATTGGGAAACTACTCGACTCACTTGGTGATACTAAGCTTACTAACAGCTTTCGCGAAGTGATGGACTTTACTGGCGCAGGCAATCATCCTGTGGTCATTAAGCTCCTCACCCGCATTGCTCAGAGGCTAACTGAAGGTGGCCCAGTTCGTGGTAGCGGTCCAAGCCCAGACGGCATGCGCCGTCCCGGTGAAGGAGCGCCTAGCGCAGCGCAAGCTATCTACCCAAATCTTCCATCCATTAACGACCGGAGATAACCAATGGCAGTCAATACTGTAGGCGCAACTGCGCTGACGTATGCCGATTGGGCCAAGCGCATGGATGACGGCTACCGCGTCGCTAGGATCATCGAACTCCTCTCGCAGACCAACGAGATCCTCGAGGACATGTTAGTCGTTGAAGGCAACTTGCCCACCGGCCACAAGACCACCGTCCGCACTGGCCTTCCACAAGCAACCTGGCGCTTGCTCAACTTAGGCGTGCCAAACGCCAAGTCGACCACGGCGCAGCTCGTGGATACCTGCGGCAACCTCGAAACCTACTCCGTGATCGACAAGGACATTGCCGACCTGAATGGCAACACCGCTGAGTTTCGACTCAGCGAAGTGAAAGCGTTCCTCGAAGGTATGTCCCAGCAGGTCGCGGCAACGCTGATCTACGGGAACCAGTTCGCTAACCCAGAAAGGTTCACCGGCCTTGCCCCAAGATACAGCACCAAGACAACCGCCAACTCCAACACCGCCTACAACGTACTCGATGGAGGAGGAGTCGCGTCAACTAATACTTCCCTTTGGATCACAGTCTGGGGAGATGACACTCTCCACGCCACTTTCCCCAAAGGAAAGATCACGGGACTCCAGCATCGAGATATGGGTGAATGGCCAGTTCTTGACACGTCACAGAACACTTACCAAGCTTACCGTGACCACTTCAAATGGGAAATTGGACTTGTTCTTCGAGACTGGCGGTATGTTGCGCGTATCGCGAATATCGACGTCACCCAGCTCACAGGCGTCAGCGCTGCAAACCTTATCAACCTCCTTATTCGAGGATTGTACAGGCTCCCAACCGCCCCGGTGAGTGCAACTGTCGTCCAAACCTCTGACACTCCAGAGGTCCGCGCAAACATGGGGCGCACGGTAATTTACGCCAACCGTGTGGTCCGCACCTACCTCGACCTCCAGGCGATGAACAAGACCAACGTCTTGCTTCGTATCGAGGAATTCGACGGCAAGCCTATCACGACCTTCCGGGGCATCCCAGTCCGTACCTGTGATGCTATCCTCTCGAATGAAGCAACGGTCACTTAAGGAGAAATCTCATGATTCTCGATGGACAACTCATGTTCACTGGCGGTGCTGGTGGGATCGGCGCGGTTCCTCCAGGCACAACTCTTCGGATCGCTGATCTCGTTACCTCAACCGGCGCGACCAGCAACCAGATCCTCGATCTGGCTATTGGCCAGACCAACCTTGCCGGTGGCCTGCCACCTTCGGCAACTTCGCCCAGCGTCCAGCCCTTCCGCGATCTTGGCATCGGCGACGATCCAGCGATGAAGATCCTCGTCCAAGCCATCGGTGGTGCTTGGGCTCCTGGCGCAGCCACCATCGCTGTCTCTCTGCAAGCTGCACCGGATAACGGCGTTGGCCTTCCTGGTGCCTTTGTTACTTGGTACACCTCAGTAGCAGTCTCAGGAACCACAATCAACAGCGCCACCGCAGCCTCAACTCGGTTGATGGACATGGACATGCCACGTCCGCCAGCTGGGTCGCCGATCCCGAGGTTCCTCCAACTCCTCTATACGGTCGCCTCGGGACCGTTCACCGGTACCTCCAACTGGCTCGTCGCGACCCTCGTGCTTGATCGCGCCGACCAAGTCTACAACGCTTCTGCCAACGCTGTCTGGGGTGGCTACGCTCCAGGCATCACGGTTGCAAACTAATGCGTAAGGCGGCGTGCGCACTCACAGCTGGGGCAGCGATTGCTGCCTTGGCTGTGGGCTGGCTTTGGGCCCAGCCAGTAATCCCAAACCAACTCTCCGGCAATGAGTGTTGGAACGCCGGACAAGGCCCTGGTGGACCGGCGGTCGGTTTTGTCTGCTCATTCCAGACACGCAGCTCGTGGGGCTATCTCCTCGGTGCAGCAACGACCACAGGCACAATCCAACTCACCGTGCAACAGAACGCTGTCATTATTGCCGCACAGCCGAACGCTACCACGACCTACAACATGCCACTCAGCCCAACACCGACTGATGGCTCTATCGTCGCATTCTGCAATACGACCAACGCCGCTTTGGCTGGTCAAACAGTGACGATCACCGCTACAGCTCCGCAGGTCTTCGCAACCGGCGCTACCACAACGCTCACCACGCTGGCTGCGCGCACTTGCGTCAAGCTGTTCTACACCCTGAGCAATACAACATGGAGTCAGGTGCAATGAGGCGCCTCCTCTATGCCCTCTTTGTTGTGCTGACCTCAGCTTCAGCGTCAGCACAACCCACCATCATCGGCCCAGCGCAGACCGCGATCTGCAATAAGATCGCAACCTTAGCCGCAGGTCCAGTTGTCACAACGCAGATTATCGCCGCCGTCACTGGTCAATCGATCTTTCTGTGCGGTTGGCATGTCACCAATACCGGCGCAACCGGTACCTTCGCGATCCAGACTGGTACTGGGTCCAACTGCGGTACTAATACTGTCACTTTGATCCCAGCGGTCAACGTGACTAGTACCGCACCCTCTGCCGACCACATCGAATATGCCACGGCGCAAATAGGCCCTAGCCTTGCACTCTGCGTTACGCCCTCAGTCGCTACTATCTCGTTCGTTATCTGGTACTCACAGTTCTAGGAGGCTTCGATGGCCCGATGGCGTTTGACCGAACCACACTACCTCTTCACCGACCCAGAAACTGTCTGGGAGCGCATTGAGGTCGATACCGTTACCGGCCGTCAAGTACGCAAGCAATACGTCGTCCCCGCGTACTTCCACCCTGAGATCGAGGCGGATTGGACCGACAGGACTGAAAAAGCGGTAATCGTCTCTGACCGCCACGATCCAGCGCATAGGACCGACATCGTATTCAAAGGTGAGCCGACTCCAGGGATGAAAGAGCTGGACGACGAAGCAACGGCTATCTCCGCGAAGTTTAAGGGGAGATGGAACATCCCAGACAATATCAAATGGGGTGATGGCCAGTACACCGGCGCGCTTACCGACTACTTCACTCAGCAACAAGACAAGATAGCCCGAGAGATGGGTCAACTTGCTGAGAGTAACGCCCGAAGTCTTGAAGTGTTCATGAAGCAGACTGGCCTGCAACAGGCCCAGATGATAGAGTTGATGAAGATCCTTGCCAAGCAATCCACAGGAGAACCCGATGCCCCAAGACCTGCTGAACCGGATAATCAGCGACCTGCAACAGCTGTCGCAGCAGGTAGGCGACGTTTCTAACATCGAGGAACGTGCGTCGCGCGCGAAGGCCGATCTCGACTCTTTGAACCAAGCTCGGGAGAATGCGCTGGCACAGAAGAACGAGGCGCAGGCCCTCCTGAGCCAGGCGCAGAGGGAAGCGCAGCGCCTCTTTGACCAGGATATGTTCAACAAGCAGGGGCAGCTAAAGTCCCTTGTTGAGCGGATCAAGGAGCTTGAGAAGCAGTTGAGAGACTTGAGTGAGGTCGTCGCAGCTAAAGAAGGCCAGCTTCGCGTCGCGTCGATGGCTATGGAAGATATGAAGCGCAAGCTTGCGTCATGAAACTGTGGCAACCAGAAAACCCGCTCGGCGTCTATTACGCGGTGGTCAACATCGGTGCGCAATCTACGATCGTTATCGGCAAGCCAAACCAGCAGATCGTCCTAATCTCATGTGGTCTTACCGTGGGCACGAATTGCAGTCTGACATGGTTCACCTCGACTGGCCTGGTCGACATATTTGGCCCATCGCCAATAACAGCGACCGGAGGCTACATCCTCCCGTTCAACGCTGGAGGCTGGTGTGAGACAGCGATTGGGGACAGCCTAATCCTCAGCCCCTCGCCAAACGCATCTGTAGGTGGTGGAATATCTTACGTCTGGGTACCACAGTTAGGAAACTAAAATGGTCTTTCTCAAAACCTCCCACGACGGCGAGATCATGCTCGACCACCGCGCTTCTCCTGGCTTCACTCCAGAACAGGCGCGCCGGATGGGCTTCCCGCCCGAGCTTACTGGCGAGGGCCAGATAATGCACGCCGCGACGCTCGGTTGTCCGCACTGTGGCTCGCATGTCATGCTCAACCCGATGCGCAAGCGCCCACGTGCGCACTGCTATCAATGCAACCAATACATCTGCGATGTGTGCGACCAAGCTCGACACGAGTCCGGCTACGTCCATCGCAATATGAAAGAGATTCGTGATCTACTTTCCACAGGCAAGTGGGAAATGCACGGGACAATGAGTCGGCCACTCCTTGTGCCCAAACCCTAAAGGAGAGAAGCGATGGCTAAGAGAATATTTGCTACGCAAGGAGTGATTGGGCCACTCAATCCATTAGGCTCGGCCGCTGCTGCCTCAACCTTCATGTCACTGACCGTCACATCTACCCTGGCGGCGGCAGCAATCTGCGATGTGCTAGAAATCTGTATCTCTGGCACAGCAGCAGCCTCGGCGATTGGCGGCTTCTATATGGTGAGGGCATCGACCCTCGCGACCGGCGCTGGTACTGCACTGGCCAACCCAAACTCGGATGGTGGTGAGTTGCCATCCATCACCGCGTTAGCTACCACCTTCGGAGCCTTTATCAACTTCGCAACGACAATGCCAACACTGTCGAGTGCGACGACCGACGCCAAGCTCAACCTCGGCCTCAACACCTTCGGTGGGATCTTCCGCTGGAACGCTGCGCCGACGCAACAGTGGCAGCTCTCTGGAGTCACCGCACCTGGAGCCCAAAGCGTTCTGTCAAACATCACCGGTGGCGGTGCACAAGCAACCACAGCCAACGCCCACATTATCTACGAGCCCTACTGATGTGGCGTCATGGCGACCATTGTAACGTCGAAAATAATCTCGGCGGTTGTGCAGCATGATGGGCGCATCAGCGTCGATTGCGTTCATACTGACAACTTTGGCGCTGATTGGTGGATCGTCAAGTTTGTCCCTGGCGGGACTGATCTGAATGCCATGTTGTCGGCCGATGCGACTGCCCTGCTGCAAAACCTACAGCAAGGAGAGATCAGGCTTAACGTAGAGCAGATCGAACTAGTCGGATCGGTCGCAGTGCTTGCCAGTAATTACAGTACATTGGCACAGACTGCGACAGCAGCACGGAACCAATATCAAAATGCAAGCCAGCAGCAAGCGATCATGATTGCCGACTTCATGAACACTCTAACCGACACGCAACTGATGAACCTGTTCAACATGACGCAAACGCAGGTGACGAACTTCCGCAACAACAAACTCATCCCCGCCTCCAATACGGCAGCGGAGATAAGGGCGGCGCAAGGGCAGTGAGATGGTGACTTACTTTGTCGATAGCGTGAGCGGCCTATCCACCAATAATGGAACGAGCTGGGCCAACGCTTATGACAAGCTCGCCACCGCCATCGCGGGGGCCGGTGGCTCGGCAGCGATGGCCATAGGCGATACTGTTTTCGTCGGCGATGATCATAACGAGACAACAGCAGCGGCGATCTCGCTATCATTCCCGACCAGTACCTCCAACTTCAGTCGTATTCTTTGCGCCGACCACACTGTCGCTTCGCCAGGTCCGGGCGATTTGAAAACTACCGGTCAAGTCTCTACCACAGGGGCGAGCAACATCACCATTGGCGGCTCTTCATATTTCTACGGCCTGACTTTCAACGCCGGCAGCGCAGCCAATACGGCGAACATCAATTGCAGCAACACCTCAACCGGTTCTAATACTTTTCAATCTTGCACCTTCGTGCTCAATAACACCAGCACCACCAGCAGGATACAGACTGGTCTTGGTACTTCCTGCTCTACCACTTGGTATGGCTGCTCCGTACAACTTGGCAGTGCGAACCAATCGATTACCGCAGGAACCGGCTATTTTATGTGGAAGAATTCCTCCAGCTCGTTCTTAGGTGCGAATTTACCCGCCGCCGTCCTGGGGGCCGGTGGCACTGGTGCTGTAGCGCTGATCGATGGGGTTGATTTCACTGCCATGAGTGGCAAGGCTCTGATGTTTGTGAACGTCGGACCGGCTAAATTTACCTACAAGGATTGTCTGCTGCCATCCTCGTTCACAGGCGCTGATTTTACGCAATCCGGGCGCGCGGTAAACGAGGTCAATCTGATCCGCAGTGATGCCTCCGGCGCCGGCAACCTCTATCGGGTTGAGCACGGCACTAATGCCACGATGGTCACCGAAACGACTATCGTGCGTACCGGCGGGGCAAGTGATGGCACAATCTCATTCTCGCGCAAGATCAGCACCACTAGCAACTGGGTGGACTGGGGTGCGCATTTCTACGAAATGCCGCCGATTGCGACCTGGAATGCTCAGACCGGGACGCGCACCGTCACCATCCACGCAACCTCGAACCTTGCCGCCGGCGCATTCCCAAACAACGACGACATCTGGATTGAGGTCACTTATCTCGGCAGTGCAACCACCCCGATATCGAGCTTTGCCAACAACACCAAAGCCACCATTCTGTCGAGCAACTCAGCCTACACCAGTGATGGCGCGACCTGGGGCGGCTCGGCCGCTGGCGGTACGTTTGCGATGGCGGTGACGGTCACTGTCGGCCAGATAGGCTACATCTACGTGACCGTAAAGATCGCGAAACAATCAACCATCTTCTATGTGGACCCACTGATAGTGTTGTCATGAACAGACAAGCAGGATTATTCACTTCGTTCTTCGTTATCACCATCAACGAGACGGTGAATACTCAAACTGGCGTGGTGGCCATCGCCAACCTCAACCAGAGAGGGCCGGCGCCGGCACAAGTTTTTGTTCTCATGCCTCAGATCGTAACATAGGCCAACCATGAGCAGACAATACTTTGGCGACGTCCTGACTGAACCGATTGGTTCCGCCTACACGACGATCACCGCCACCACGGAAACCGTGCTGATCCCCACTGCCTTCACGCCAATCAACGCAATGGAGCCGAGGGCCGGCAAGGTCTATGAGCTGACAGTCGGCGGCACCTGTACGACAGGCGCCTCAGGCACGCTGACCATTACGCCACGCTTCGGCACGACTATCAGCGGCACCTCTATTGGTGCATCCTCGGCGCAGACTGTCGTTCCTTCGATCACCACCGCGCCGTTCATTCTCCGTTATTGGCTAACTATTCGCTCGATTGGCCTGACGGGCGCAAACTCAACTGTAGTTGGTTACGGCTACTGGCAATCGCTTGGCGCAATCGGAACGGCGTCCAGTGAGACCGATGTGACCTTCGGCACTGTTGGCGCAGCAGTGTCGGTCGACACGTCAGTTGCGCAAGCGCTGTGGATGGGCGTGACCTTCTCGATCGCCCCCTCCGTTATTCCCAATTTCCACATTTGGAGATCGTTAAATTGAATCGACCTTGGCGATCAGCAAGAGTTGGTGCCTCTGGCTTTCCTGGTCAGTCCGGCGATCCGGTTGGGTTTGCTGCAACACCATCAGCGCAGCCATCCAACTGGAACGCAGGGAGTTGGCCTGGCGCCTACCCTGGCAGCCTGACGGCATGGCCGGGCGGCACTGGTTCGCAGACCATCAGCGATGGCACCAACGCCACCAGTGGAGCGGGCACCGCAGGCAACCCATGGGTCTTTGCGTTCTATGATTTCAATTGTTCGACCACTGGGACGATTACAGTAACGGTGGCCCACGCGCGTTTTGTCGGCTGCCGGTTTCAGAGCAACAATGGCGGGCCGGTGGTATCGTCCGGTGTTACCATTCTATTCAATGCCGGCTCGTCTGATTTGATTTTTTCCTACTGCTCGGTAGTGCCGTTAATTTCCAAATGGACCTCACCGCCCAATGGTGCGTGGCCGTCTGCCGGGGCCGGTCAAGGCATCGTGCCTGCCAGCGCCGCTTATACCAATACAGGCGGCTACTGCATCCCGGCCAATGATGCGTATCAGTTTGCCTTTGCGTTTAATGCGCCATCGGGAACCATCACGATTGACCATTGCGACATCTGGGGTTTCGGTAATGCGATCGGCTGGGCCACCGGCGTTAGTACGCAGTCCAACGTCACCGATTGTTGGATACACGATGCGGCCAACTGTAATGTCACCGCATCCGGACAATCAACAAACTTCCATACCGATGGCCCCGGCTATTTGAACGGCTCGACAGCGCCGAGCAACATCTTGATCCAGCATTGCACGATTGCGACCATCGGCAACACTAATGCGATGGCGTGGCAACTAGTGACCAGCGCGTATAATAACATCACCATGATCAATAATTTCCTATCGGGGTTCGGTGATAACTGCTCGCTGTCTACGCTGACCACCGGCAATGACACGATGACCAACACGACATTCACCGACAACGTGTTCGGCACTGACAATCCATGGATATTTGGCCCCCTGCATAACAACTACAGCACTATGTTCAGCGGCGGTGGCAATCTTTGGAAACGCAACAAGCTGCTGGTTCTGGCTGGGACATCGCCAAATGGCGGAAGTTCACCGGCATGGACCAATGCCGATGACGGCAAGTTTCTATTGCCGGACAGCACTCTGAGTACGACGGACTTTTAGATGGCAATCACGACAATCATTGTCACGGCGTCGCCTTGGGTCGTTCCATCGGACTTCTCATCGACCAATGATTTCTATGTGATCGGCGGTGGTGGCGGCGGCGGCAATGGCACCACAGCATCCGGCGGCTACGGTGGTTCCGGCGCAGGCGCGGGCGAATGTCGTCATCTGTCCAATCTGACTTATACGCCAGGCCACAGCATCACCGTTGCGATAGGAACTGCGGGCACGCACGGCGCGACTGGCACGGCGGGCGGCGACACGACGTTAAACAATGACGCCAATAGTGCGCAGGTCGCAGTCGCTAAAGGCGGCAAAGGCGGCGGTAGCGGCAACAGTACCGGCGGTGCCGGTGGCGGGCAAACCGGCAATACAGGCGGCTCCGGTGGTACTGGCACCAATGGCGGCAATGGCGGTAGTTCGGCGACCTTCAGCATTCCGGCTGGCGGCGGCGGCGGTGCAGGCGGTGCGCAAGGCGCGGGCGGCAATGGCGCGGCTGCTAGCGGCGGCACATTAGGCGGCTTTGGCGGTGGCGGCTCTGGCGGCGGTGGTTCTGGTACGGGCGGCGCTAATGGCGGCACGACCAGCACCACTGCTGGCGCATCCGGCGGCAATAATAGTGCTGGGACCGGTGCAGGAGGTGGCGGCGCTGGCGGTGCTTCTCCGACCAATGGAGGCAGCGGCAGCAATGGCGGTGGTGGTGGCGGTGGTGGCGCTTCTACGTCTGCTAGTACATCAGGGACTGGCGGTGCTGGCGGGGCAGGAACGGATTGGACTGATAATTCCGGTGGTCCCAATAACGGATTAAGTGCCGGACCTGGTGGCGGCGCTGGCGGTGCCGGTAGCGGTACGCCTGGAAGTCCGCTCGGCACTGGTGGGGCGGGCGGTAATTATGGTGGTGGTGGTGGTGGTGGCTCGGCCACGACGACGCCAATAGCCAGCAATGGCGGCGATGGCGCGCCGGGGGTTATTGTCATCATCTACACACCAGGCGTAGCAGGGCCACCGCCTCCACTAATGGCGCAGATACAACTATGACAGGCGTCGGCGGCACATCAGGTCGAGCACTTCATGGCGTCGGTTTTTGGGCGCAGCAGAAATATTATAACATTTTCAGCGTCGACTCCGGACCCTTCATCTTTCGTCCGCCGCTGAGATCTCTACCAGATCAACCGCTACCGCCAAACGCTTTTCAATCGTGGACCTATTCTTACAATCTCAATCTGATCGGCAAAGACCGAATGATTGTCGGCGATCAGGTCTATGACCTCGCGCCCGGTCAGCGTCCATCTCTAGCGAATGTCGAGCAATATACTTGGCTAGCCAGATATAATCCCAACTTGATTGGTAAAGATCGTCTGCCAGTCGGCGATCAAGTTTGGGAGCTGCCACCGCGCGATTATCCACGGCTGTCAACTTATACTTGGCTACAGAGTTCGACTGCGTTGACGCTGACGCCACCGACGAATTTCCTGCCCCGACCAGTCTTGCGTTCGCTACCAGACCGGCCTGCGCCACCGCTGTTGCAACAGTCGACATTCCCGAACTTCAATGTCCTGCATCAAGCTGTTGCGACAACATTTAGAGGAATCCTGCGGGCTGTTGTTGATGGCCCGCCACCTCAAGTGCCGTCATGGACTTGGTCCTACAATGTTAATCTGATTGGCGAGGACCACTTCCCAGTCGGCGAGATGGTCTACGACCGTCCGCAGACGCCAGCCGCACTACCGCAGACTTGGATACAGCCTACCAACATAGCGCTCACGCAAGTTGTTGGCACGACATTCAGACCGCTTTTGGTGGCGGTAGTGCCGCAGCCGCAAGTGCCCGTTGCGTCTTGGATCGATGTCAGCAAGTTCTGGCTCACTGCACCAGTCCGCAACGTCACGATCGATCAGTATTGGGACCGTCCGCAGCTTCCTGTCCCACCGGCGCGATCTTGGGAGTGGTCCTATAATCTTAATCTGATTGGTAAGGATCGCTTGCCGACCGGCGAGCAGGTTTGGGAGCGCCCAACCTTACCAATTCCACCAGCACAGACTTGGCTCGACCTGCCAAAGTATTCGCTGATCGCCAAGCCATTCTTCCAGAGCGATTGGCCCAATCCAACCCAACCTTACCGCATCGATGCGACTTGGGCAGCTTCTTACAACCTCAACCTCATCGGTCAAGACCGACTGCCAGTTGGCGTGCAAGTTTCCGACCTACCCCCGAGAGACTTCTCTCGTCTATTCCAGACTTGGATCTCCTCGGTCAATCTCGCTCTGACCGTCACTCCACCCGCCCTTACTCAGACTCTATTCAAGCAGATCACCGATCTGGCACCTCGTGGTGCAGAGCCAGACTACCGTCGGTCGTGGGAATGGCAGTATAACAAGAACCTCATCGGCCAAGACCAACTTCCCTTCCGGCAACAGGACTGGCCCCTCACTCCTGCTCCACAGCGCGCAGCAGAGTGGATACAACAGACCAACATCGCGCTGCTCACTGCGGTCCAACGCCCATTCGTCCAGAGCGATTGGCCACTGCCACAGGCTCCGGCTCAGGCGGTCCAGACGTGGATCAATACCATCGGGCTGGCGCTTACAGCGAAGCCATTCAACCAGCAAGATTGGCCAAATCCAACTCCTCCTGCGCGCGATCCAACCCTCAACACCGTCGCCGCGAGCTACAACCGCAATCTCATTGGCCAGGACCGGCTGCCCTTCAATCAGCACGACTGGCCAGTGCCTGCACCAGCGCCGCAGCCACTGCTGCAAATCATGGTGCAAGGGAAGCCGTTCTTCCTTGTACCACCGCAACCGTTGCCCCCTGGCGCGCAATTCTTCGATCGCCCAACCCTGCGTCAAGGCACAGGTGCCGATCTCTATTGGCCCGCTTGGCGCTGGCCGCAGATCACCCCACCACCAGTGACCGGCGTAATCCCGCTGCGCACGCTAATGGGAACAGGAGTTTAACATGGCTCTCGCAGTCACTCACACCTTCGTCTCTGGGATTGCTGATGACGCTGCAAACCCGCAATGGGTTCGACCATCAAACTGGAACGCAGCCCACACCCTCACCGGCGCAGCGTCGATCGCGCAAGGTGGTACTGGCGCGACTTCGTTTGCTAACACCCAAGTGGTGTTTGCTGGCGTCAGCTCGTTGTCGAGCGACAGCGGCTTTACTTACCTCGGGAATGGCCAAGCGACCCTTTCACTCGGTAACATGACAAGTGACTTAACGGCTCTGCGAATAGCTGGCACTTGGAATAACTCAAGCGTCCAGTTCACAAGAATCTTCGAAATTGACATCACCAACACAGCCGCATCCGGCAGTGGAACAGCTTGCACTTGGGCCATGTACACGGTTGGTGGCCAAACCCACGTAGCTATGGGGTTACAGGATACCACTTTCAAATATGATGGAATTTGGGGTGGACTGGCTGGGGCAGCTCCAGGCTTCAACACTTGGTGGCTCGCCACTGATGGTTTGCGAGCTGTCTACAACACGCCACACACTGGCGCAGCAGGCATCACCGGTAATGAGTTTCATGGATTTTACTTCGCTAACTCTTTTACCGGATCATTCCAGTTCTGTCACAACATAACCGGCGGACCCCCAGCCTTCAAACTTATTCTCTCAAGTGGGATGGGGCTGTTCTGGGATACCGCCAATTCCGGAGCGACGGCAGACGTTTCCAGCAATTACGACATCTCACTTCATCGCAACGCTGCTGGCGTATTAGAAGTTGATGCTGGCAATGAATCCAACTTCCAACTAGGAAGTGTCTACGCAAATCTCGCCGCTCAGCCCCAGGGACTTTCCACCACAGGGACAGTATCTAGCATAACGATTGCCAATCCTGCGGTTATCACCCTCACCGCCCCACACGGTTGCGTTCCGGGTCAAGGCGTTAACTTCACCACGACCGGGGCCCTTCCTGGCGATGGCGCCAATGGCATCAACGCCGGGACAACCTACTATTTAATCGCGACCGGAATTAGCGCGACTGCTTTTCAGCTGGTGCAGGGGTATTCTAACGCCGCCAACGGCTATAAGGTTGTCACCACCTTGGGCCAGACTCAGTCCGGTACTCACACTGCTCATTTCACGAATACCCAATTTGCTCTTAACAGCAACACCCTCGCGAATATTCAGCCCTTCCCCATCATCGTCCCCGGCGCGTCTGGAGTCACCGGATCTAGTACTGCAGCCGGTACCACCATTCAGCAAAGCTGGAACACCACTGGCGTCGTGGATGCTGTCTTGGTCGTGAATGCAATCAACGTCGCTAGCGGCGCGCTGTCCAAGGTCTTCGATTGTCAGGTTAATGGGACGAGTCAATACGCCGTCGATAAGACAGGCATTCACTACTTCAATAGCGCCAGCAGCTTTAGCGCCAATGGCGCTGTAGCAACTGTGCTTGGCAGCATTGGCCCAACCGGATCACACACAACAGTACAAACCTGGCTCACCTTCGTCGATAACGGAGGGGCGACCAGATACGTTCCATGTTTCTAGGAGAATGGAATGAAGGTAAATCTCTCAACGCTTGTTACCGACCCCAGAGGCGTCCCTGTCAAGGATGGCAATGAAGATCTGACCGTGGGCAATGTCTGTGCGTCTGCGCTCCTTACACCTGATGGGAAGGACCAGGAAGCAAATGAGAAAGTAAAGCGTTTCAAACTGGCGATGAGAGTCGTTGAGGGTGGTGAGCAGGATCTTTCAATGGAAGAGATCGTCTTGCTAAAGACGCTAATAGGCAAGCACTATGCACCGCTGATTGTTGGTCGGACGTATGAGGTATTGGAACCATGACAACACCGGCTTTCCAGGGTAGTGCGTTTCAGAGTACTGGTTTTCAGGCGCAAGGATTAGCCGCACCGATACCTGCTGGCAGCCTGGCAGATCTTGATAAGGGCGTCTCAACAACTGCGGTTAGGGTGTGGTTGGGTCCGTCACTTGGTTGGGTGCAGACCTATGTGTTGCCAGAAAATATCTATACTAGCAATGTCAACCTGACTCCATTCGATTCTATTGCTCTCATTTCTATTTCCTCAGGCCCTGCCAATGTCGGATTGCCAGACGTGACGCAATGGGTTCAAGCGTTTGCCTATAGACCCTACACTCCATTTAGCCGGTCGCTGTGGATCAAAGACTACGGTGGGTTTGCAACAGCCACTCCGATTAGCATCTTTCCGTTTGGTAGCCAGACAATCGACACGCAGTCCAGCGCTGTGATTTCTGTCAACTTCGGGATAGTGCGGCTATATCCATTAAGCAATTTAGCAGGATGGTTTATCGGATAGGAGAGTGTGATGCCTTCCACCTCAGCTAAACAGGCGAGATTCATGGCGATGATTGCGCACGACAAGTCCGCCGCAAGGCGCACTGGCGTACCACAATCAGTCGCGCGAGAGTTCAACCAAGCCGACAAACGCACCGGGATCTTACGCAAGAAGAAGGGTAAGATCGCAGCAGGAGGAGCGCCGTCACCATCATGAGTGAAGATCTTGATCGCCAGTTAATCATAGAACTTGTTGGGTCGCTTAACCAGAGAGCGAAGGAGGCAAACGCTCTCCAGCAGCAGACGAACGTCATACTCCAGCAGATGGCCAATGATCACGTTGTCCTTGAGCGTATCGCGCGCGAGCAGAAGCTGATGCGCGAGCTGATTGGCAAGTTCGTCTACGCGATGGTTGAGAACGCGGAACAAGAGGTTCCGGAGTTCATGCGCAGGTTTGCGAACTACATGCACGACCTCCACGACATCCGCTATATGTACGAGGAGCTTGGCCATCCAGCTCCCCTTCATATCTTGCGTGAGATGGAGCGCTGTGACGATCGCTACCGCCAGCTAGTAACCGAACTCCATACCGCTGGCGGTGCCTTTGAAAAAGTCCGCCGAAAGATGGCAGCAGATCCAGCCAATCGTTGGGATCACACTCGGTTCCTTCCAAAACAGGAGATAGTCGATGAGACAAGGCAGAGCGAGTAGAGATGGCCGCTATGGCGGCAAGGTCGAACCAATGCCCCACGCCATCAATCCCGGTGGCGTAGGTCAGCTTGGCGTTAGCCAAGGCTCACACGTTACCAGTGGGCCTGATTCCGACTACCGTGGTGACCCCATTCATGGTGGGCGGGGATACAAAGCCCCACCAGTCAAGTCGCAATCCCACAATCGTGGATCGCAAGGGAGATACTAATGAAGCCGAGAGATGTACTAACTCTTCTTGAAATCATCGACCTGTCCTCACAATCGCCGACCTATGCTCACATCACCGCTGCCGCGCATAACGCCCTTATGAGCGCAACGATGCCGGTGCTGCCGGAGCACGGCGACGGCGACGATGAAGAGGAGCACTCCCCAAACCCTCCTCGACAGACAGCCCCCTCAGCGCCAAGGAGGCCATAAATGGCACGACCAATCCTCAGCGAGTACGGACCAGACGCAAGCAAACCGCAAGCCCCAAGGGCGACCTCGGGCGGGTGCACACAGGCTCGGGACGTGATGGGCTACGCAACCCCAGTCGGCCCGACCACGTTCTCCCACAACAGCCCCGGTCTAGCGAACCGAAACAACTACGGGAACGCGGGAAGCCAGGGAAAGTACAGCAACCCGATCACGACATCCGGCGCACCAGGGATCGTCCGAAAGGGCGGGGAAAATGAAGGGAACGCCGGGTCGCAAGACGATCCCATCACAACGAAGGAGGGGTTCTGATGGATAGAGTTCCTCTACGCGTGTTGATCGTCGATTGGTTCGTCACTCGGATTGCGAACTTCGGCATCTTAATCGGCAGCGTAAAGCTGGTTGAGTTTGGAATTCGACACAGCGAACGCCGAATAAAGGAGTTTTCAAATGGCTAGACCAATCTTATCGGAGTACGGACCAGATGCAAAAAAGAAGCAAGCTGCCCGAGCCAAGTCTGGCGGCTGCACCGACGCTAGGGACGTTCGCAACTATCGACCACCCACAGGTCCAACCTCCATCGGAAACCGGGGCCCCGGTCTTGGAGGCGATGTATTTGAGCGAGGGACGCAGAATCTCTCTTCCGTGGACTGCGGCGAAGTTGGTAGCCCCGGCCTCGGCGGGCGTAACAAAGGAATGGGGGTCAATCGGAGGGGGAGATGATCTGTACGCTATGTGGAGATCGCACTCACGATGATGAGGGCGTGCCTATCGGCGAGGTGCTCGTTTATCAAAGGGTGAACGGCAAGTTACAGATCGCGTACGAACTCGTGCTTGGCACTCCCATGCACTTCGTCCACCAGTCTTGTTTGGAGGCGCTAGATGACCGCTAACCTCGACATCGCTAACCGCGCTCTCCAATTCTTTGGCTCGCGCACAAACATGTCCTCAGCTGAGTTCACGAACCAAACTTCCAACGAGGCGATCCAAGCTCAGCTGATCATGTTCAAACTGCGCGACGAGCTCAATCGGATGGCACCATGGAACTGTACCCGAAAGTATGCGAATCTAGTGTATATTACGAGTCAACCAGGGACGCCGGAGAATTCTGCCGCAGCCTCACCATTCTGGGTCCCAGGCATGCCGCCTCCACAATGGTCGTACGAGTACCAGTATCCGAGCGATTGTGTGAGGCCCCGATCCATCGTTCCACAGTACACTTCTCTTGCTGGTGGAACGCCGATCTATCCACTTGGGACAGTCACTGGCTTTTCACCGATTGGATGGTCGGGTCCGGCGCTAAAGTACGAGGTAGCAAGTGACCAATTCTTCCCTGTTACTGCTGCTGCTGTTGCTTCCGGTGGCACTGGCTATGTGGTCAACGATACGATAACGCTCGTGCAACCAAGCTTCAGCTTCCAACAAGGCTCGTTCCCCAGTGGCGGGCCGCCGTTCACCACCTTCACCATGCCCGTTGGCGCACCTGCCGTGCTGACGGTTACAGGCACTGGCGGGGGTGGCGCAATCACCTCCGTCAGTGTTGTCAACCAGATCTTCGACGAGCCAACCGGGACAGTAGTAGGAGGCAGCTATTTCTCAACACAAAACCCCACCGGTGTCGGCCAACAATTCTCCTCCGGCGCTGGAACGGGCGCCACCTTTAACCTTACCTTTGGTACGCAGGGCGGGCAGAGGGTCATCCTATCTAATCAAGAGAGCGCCATCCTTTGCTACAATACACGCGTCACAGACCCTAACGTCATGGATGAATTCTTCCAGGACGCGTGGATCGCTGTGTTGGCAGCACGTCTGGTCTTTCAATTATCTGGTGATAAAGCCCTCGCCAACCAGGCTCTCTCCACGGCTAATCATATCATTGCGGAGGCTCGTATAGCAGATGGAAACGAGAATCTCACCGTCAACGACGTCACGCCAGATTGGATGCGCGCGCGCGGGAACTTTGGCGGGCCGAATTGGGAGTATACTCCTAATATGTCTTTCGATTGGGGTAGTTTCTACAGTCCCTACTAGCGCAAGGCCTGTGGTACTTTGTTACGGGCTGTTGATCCACCAGCCGGTTGATTACCTCGCCAGTTGGTTGGCGGCGCATCGCGTCCGCGTTGTGTTTGAGCAATCCGTTCCTGGCGCGCTCTATGTCGGCCACAGCATTGGCGCTGGACGTTGCGCTATGTTGGCTTCCGCCAACCATGGTACGTTTATCGGTCTGGATCCTGTACCACCGATGGCTGGACCTACGGTCATATCCGCAGCTGCGATCGGCAGTAATCACTTGGGGGTTGTTAATGACCCACGTAGTCACGCGATGATTTTGAGGATGGCAAGATGAATCCCGGCGCAATCGAAGAGGGCGCGAAGGTCGCGACAGGTGTCGTTGAAGGCCTTAAGAGCCAGCCGATTGCGCTTGCCTTGATCGTGATGAACGTCATCTTTGTCGGCGCGACGTTTGCTGGGGCTTATTATCTTAACATTCGCACCACCCAGCGCTATGAAGCACAGGACACCCTGATCCACAAGCTGCTCGACCAATGCATCACTTCCAAAAAGACTCTCTTCTTCGCTCCAACATTGAAGGGCCCAGTCCATGAAGATAGCGATCAGTAGTGGCCACGGCAAGTACGTCCGTGGCGCAAAGGGTCTGATTGACGAGGTTGATGAAGCGCGCAGGGTGGTGCCGGCGGTTGCCGACTACCTACGCCTTAATGGAAATGAGGTCGTCACATTCAACGACGACATCTCAACAACCCAATCCCAGAACCTCAACACGATCGTCAACTGGCACAACTCCCAATCCCGCGATCTCGATATCTCTGTCCACTTCAACGCCTACGTCCCAACCGATGGCGGGCGCGGGAATGAGACGCTCTATATCACTCAGGAATCTCTAGCGACCAAAGTCACTAACGCAGTCTGCTCGGTCAGCGGATTGATCAATCGAGGCGCGAAGAAGCGCTCTGACCTCTATTTCCTCAACGGGACCAACAAGCCCGCGATCCTGCTTGAGATCTGCTTTGTTGATGCCGGAGCCGATGTCGAGGCCTACACTCAACACTTCGACGCAATCTGCCAAGCCATCGCTGAAGCGGTGGCGCCAGCAGCGGGTGAGGTAGTGGAAGAGCCGGACAGGCTCCGTGTTGTTGGTAAGGTGAGCTGGTTTGGAGGACCAAATGACACAGGTGTTACCCCAAGTGAAGGACTTGCGTTCATCTACAAGTACGAAACCAAGCCAGAGATCTTCCTCACAACCCAACCCGCTGGTACCACAGGGCTTGCTCGTCGCCTTAACCCTGATAAGCGATACCTCGCACTTCGGTGGGACTATGCTCAGTTCTCAAAGACCCGTTTGGCTGGACCGGAGATGGCGCTAGTCAAAGCGACCAAGACCGGTCGAGCTTTCACTGCTCATCCTGCTGACTGGGGGCCGCATACTAGCACGGGGCGCGTCGCTGACATCTCCCCTGGGCTGATGCGCGAGCTTGGGATCGATACTGACGATGAGGTTGATGTCGTCTATCCATACGTTGGAGAGGTTGCGTGACAGATCCACGTGCCCCGCTGCCCCACGAGCCTGGCACCTGCTTACAGTGCTTCTTCTCTGAGCAAGATGCCTCCGGCAACCTACGCTGCCATCGGCATTACCCAACAGGGATAAATCCCGGCGCAGCTTGGCCGCTTGTGCAGAATGACGACTGGTGCGCCTACGGTTGGTATAACGGTTCTTATTACACACCTGATGGACAGAGGCCTGGAGCTTAATGGCGCAGCCGACTATCCAAACTTCCTTTGCCTCTGGCGAGTGGGCGCCGCGGCTACGCTCGCGCGTTGACGTTCAGAAATACCGAACCGGCACCGCGCTGATGCGCAATTTCTTCGTAGATTGGGCTGGGGGTGGTGCGAGTACTCGTCAAGGGACGAGGTTCATTCAGCAAGTTGGGAGCAATGGCGCAAGGTTAATTCCATTTCAACCTTCGGCCAACGTGTCCTACGTGCTTGAATTCGGCGCTGGTTATGTCCGCTTCTATTCCAATGGCGCACCGATCCTGTCCGGCGGCAATCCTTATCAAATCGGTAGTCCGTATGCTGTCTCCGACCTATTCTTCAATCCCATCACTGGCAATCCTGGGCTGAAATACACTCAAGATGTCACCTCGATGATCCTAACCCATCCCAGTTATCCGGCGTATATCCTGACAGTTGTCTCGCCAACTAATTGGACGCTGGTAGCGATTAACTTTGGCGTAACAGTTGGAACGCCAACTGGATTAACATCATCAACGACCTTGGTCGCAGCAGCTAACAACTGGAATTACGCCTATGAAGTAACTGCGGTCGATGCAAATGGACAGGAAGGCATACCGACCTCACCTACTCTATTAACTGGCTTCAAATCACTGTCCGATACCAGTGCTCCAGGGACTAACCTTATCTCTTGGACAGCGGTTACAGGAGCGACAAGCTATAACGTCTACAAGGCCACGTCAACATTCAACACCGCTATACCCTCTGGTACTATTTATGGATTCATTGGTAACACTTCGGGGACCTCTTTCACTGATCCAACACCAAGCATCGCCCCTGACTTTACACAAACCCCGCCAGTTGCCGAGAATCCATTTCTCGCAGGCTCGGCGGTCATTGGCTATACAGTAACGACAGCTGGTACTTACACGACGGTCCCTGGCGTTACAATCGGCGCACCACCAGCCGGTGGAACGCAAGCCACTGCCCAAGCATCGCTCGGTGTCACAGTCGCGACAATCAATGGCCACGGCGCTGGCAACGATGATCTGTTCCTCAAGCCTGGCTCACCAAATCCGACAGGGTCAACGATCGGCTTTGCTAGCACCGGTGTTGTGTTGACAATGACCTCAGTGACTTTCCAAGGCACCAGCTTTGGGCAGGACATCTATAGAGTCAATTCGATAAGCATACTTAGTCCCGGTAGCATCACGAGTGGTTCAACTCCAAGCAATCCTGTATCAACTGCCTCTGCCACTAGCAACGCAGCTGGCTTTTTGGAATTTAACCTTTCCGGTGCTTTTAACTTGAATCTGACTTGGGGTGTGACACAGGTTCTTCCCATCCAGAAAGGCGCTGGCTACCTGCCTGCTCCATCTCCATCCGTTACCTTCTCCGCCGGTGCAGCTGCGGCAACCTCCGTCCTAGGTACAGCTAATGGCGGCAATCCTGGCGTCTCAACCTTCTTCCAAGAACGCTTAGTCTTCGGCGCACAGCAAACCAACGTTCAATCCTTCAACATGTCACAGCCGGGAGCTTTCTTTAACTTCAATATCTCATTTCCTGTTCAAGCCGACGATGCAATCTCTGGGCAGATCATTGCCGATGATCTAAATGCTATCCGCTCCTTCACCAACGTTCCGACCGGACTGGTCACGATGACCAACAAATCGGCATGGCTGCTCAATGGTGGCGGACTATTCGCGTCCCAAAGCCCAGTCACCCCAACCTCGATCGTCGCCAGTCAGCAGGCATTCAATGGTTCTAACGACCTTCGCCCAATTAAAATCAATCAGAACATTCTCTACAACACTTACAAAGGCAACTACGTTCGCGATCTAACCTATAATGTCTATGCCAATATCTTCACAGGCGCAGATATTACTACCCTGTCAAATCACCTATTCCTGGGATTTTTCCTTGTTGATTGGTGCTGGGCAGAGGAGCCCTACAAGGTCGTGTGGGGCGTGCGCAGTGATGGGATCTTGCTCTCATTAACCTATGTCAAGGAGCAGGAGCTGATTGGCTGGGCGCACCACGACACTGACGGAACGTTTCTATCGATCTGCTCGGTAACCGAGCAGTTCCAAGGAGACACGGTCGATGCTGTCTATTGCATTGTGCAGCGACTGGTTGGCGGGACTTATGTTCAATACGTCGAGCGGTTCGCTGACCGGTTCTTCTTTTACGGAAAAGAAGATTCATGGAGCGTTGACTGCGGGCTACAGACAGTCCCTGCCTCTCAACCAACAACGCTTCTGACCTTCACAGGCAATGCCAGCGTCGTTGGTAATGTAGTCACGCTAAATGATGTGTCCGGAGCCTTTGCGGTTGGGCAAGTGGTCCGAGTTGGTGGGGGCGTTTATAACGTCACAGGTGGTACTGCGACAGCCGCCACTGCGACGGTCGTTAACGTCCCAGAAAATATCGATCCCTATACTGGTGTACCAAATCCTATACAGGGCTACGCCATCTGGACCAACGTCACTTCTGTCTCTGGCCTGACACAGCTCAACGGCCGTCAAGTGGTTGGCGTGGCCGATGGAGTGGCTGTCGGCCCTTTTACGGTATCGGGCGGCGCAGTGACAGGCCTTCCATCCTCTTCGAAGATCACCCTCGGCCTGCCGTTCACGCCACAGCTCCAAACCCTCGCCTTAGATCTCGGCGAGCCGACGGTGCAATCGAAACGCAAAAAGATACCGGCACTCACTATGCGGGTTGCAGACACCCTTGGTCTGCAAGTCGGAACCAGCTTCGCCAACCTCGTCACCTTCAAAGACTTCCAGCTGAATGCCATTCCCACTCAATCCAATGGTGTGGCGTTGGTCACCGACCTTTTTGCTGGCGACGGCAGGCAGATTTTGGATCAGGTCTGGCAAGAGGTTGGCCAGCTTTGTATTCAACAAAACCTTCCTTATCCAGCAACGGTCTTGGGGATCATGCCGGAAGTGGTAGTTGGGGACACCCCTGAACCAGGAGGGAGGAGAGGATGAGCGTGGCGATAATCCAGTCCCGTGATTGCGATGTCAAAGACATCATCTCTCGTTCTTCCGACATCGCCAATAAAGGGATGGCAGAAGCACTTCTTAGATATCACCTGCGACACTCCGATGAATTTTGGCTTGGTATGCACGATGACAAGGTGGCCTGTGTGTATGGTCTGGCTCCGCCTACAGCCCTCTCTAATCGTGCATACCTCTGGCTTTTGACGACTGAGATTGTGGAAAAGCACAAGTTTCTTTTTGTTCGGCATTCTCAGCTCGTTATTGAAGACGCATTAAAAAGATATGATATGATCTTTGGTCATGTCGCAATGGGAAATCACTCCGCAAGGAAGTGGCTAAGGTGGCTAGGTGCAGAAATCGGCGTGCCAGAGAATGGGTTCTCCAGGTTTGAGATTAGGAGGAAGGGATGATCGAATTTCACGCATTCTTAGCCGACCCTGGCACTGCGATGTTAATGTCGATAGGTGCCACTGTCATCGGTTCTGGCATAAAGGCCTATGGCGACTGGTATGGTGGCCAGTTTCAAAAGGCAATGTACAACTACCAAGCTGGTGTCCAGCGCGCAATGGCGGGGATTGCGGATAAGATGGCACAGTGGGACATCTCGGCTGGCGCGATCAAACAGCAGCAAGCGGATCTGGTCGCGCGCGCTGCGATTGGCAGAGAAGCTGTTCACTTTGCCGCAGGCAATATTGGTGGGCGTACGCCCATGGATGTGCGTGGAAGCCAAGAGGCGCTTGCTCTAGAAAATCGCCGGATCATCGGCGCTGACGCAGCGCATGCTGCCTATGGCGAAGAGGTCAAAGCCGCAGGCTATACCGCGCAAGCAGGGGTGGATGTTGTTGCAGGACAGCAAGCTGCTTACGCTGGCGATATTAGCGCCATTGGCTCAATCGTTAGCGGCGCTGGCTCGGTCGCCGGAAAGTGGTATGACGTCTCGTCATTGCAAGGACCAACTACCGCTGGGATCAACCCCGACTCACCTGCTGGTCGAACAGCATACGCTAGCTCGATCTACGGTGAGTCCAACTATTACAACGCATAATGCCCGACGTACCTGGCGCACCATACGAACCGTACTTCACCGCTCAGCCCACTGAGCGTCCTGTCCCTGAGCCTGGGATCAGCGCCGTACCCGCTGCCTTTGGCGAAGCAGTCGCGCGCGCGACTCAAACCTTTGGCGGTGAGGTTGACAAAGCAGGGAATGAAGTCTTTAGCCGCGCGCTTGCTCTCCGCAGACTGGATATCGAGACTAAGGTTCGCGATCGAACGACTCAGCTTTCCAATGACCTTGCGCCGGTCATGGCGGATTATCTCTCTGCTCAGGGTGCCAATGCCAACCAAGATGTTCTAAACCAGCATCTCGCAAAAATGGAGCAGATGCGGCAGTCTGCTCGCACTGATGTTGCGCAGTATGGCATCTACGGTCAAAAGATGTTCGACGATGAATACTCGTCGATGCAAAGGTCGTTCATCCGCGAGTCGGCCAACCATGCTGCGGCTGAGCATAGGAAGTGGGTTGATGGCAACGCTGACGCAACGCTCGGCGCTGCAGAGGATCGGGTGCGCAACGCGCCAAATTCGACTGCCTTTGACGACGAGATCAAAAACCTCCCTGCTGCCATTTCCACAAAAGCTGCTGTAAATGGTTGGGGGCAACAACAGTCGGATCGAGCCTTAGGCATCGCAACCAGCAAACTGGTAGTCGCTCGCGCAGAGGGCCTTGCACGTATTGGTGATTACAAGGGCGCTTGGAAGTTCTTTCAAGATCACGACTCTCAAGTCCTTGGTGAAGATGACCGCGATCGCGTAACGAAGATCATTCAAGACGCCGAAAATCATCGTGGTGCAAATGACATTGGTCAAGCAACCTCTCGTGGCTTTGCACCTTACACAACTCGACAGGAGGCTGATCGGACTAATGGAGTCTCCGCCCCAATGCTCGAGGTCTTTAAGCGTGCACAGCGCAAGCTTATGGATCAAGGCATAGAGATCACTATTGGCGACCACGGCGGTGTCCGCACCCCAGCCGAGCAGCACGCACTTGTTGAGGCAGGTAGAAGCAAGACAGAGGACTCCGACCATCTCACAGGTCGGGCAATGGATGTTGTGCTCAGGGGCAAGGACGGTAGGCCAGATTACAAAGATACTTCTAAACTAAAGGCTATCGACCAGGCAATGCGCGAGTCGGCTGATGAACTTAACGTACCATTACAGAAGCAGATCTCGTGGGACCAGTTCCACTTCGGCCTGACTAGAGATTATGACGTTGCTGCTGCGCCCAAGTTCCAAGAAGAGTCCACAAAGTCCAAGATCGACCGTGCTACGTCTTGGGCGGAGAAGCAGTATGGCGATCACAATCCATATATCGGTCAATACGTCACCGCCAATATTGTACAGAATGACGATTTAAAGATCCGGGCCGACCGCGAAACTGACTTTCGATCACGGCAGACATTGACCAATGCGCTCTTAGGGCTCAATAGCCCAGATCAGAAACCGGCAATGACGCTAGATCAGCTTTTTGCCAATGGTGGCACTGCTGCGACACAGGCCTGGCAAGACGCTGATCCGACGGTTAAGCAGGCGATCATGGACAAAATGTCTAGAGTTGCTAAAGGCGAGAACATCCAATGGTCTGCGAAGGGTCTAGCGCGCTATCAAGAGTTGCTTCATATGGAGGACTTTGATACTAACAACTTCATTATGAATAACATGCTGTCAGAAGAGGGTATTCCTACCCGCTTCATAGTCGATCTAATGAAGCGCCAAGAGCGCGCGCTGACTAAACGCGAAGCTGACCCACGTGTCGGCGCGGTGGCCGATTATCTTGAGAAGCACTACAGCGACGAGATGTCAGCAATGACCTCTGACCAGAAGAAGAGATATTACGGTGCAGTAAAGAGCGCGGTTGAGGAATACAATACACTTTGGGGTCATGCTCCAAGGTCGCCAGATGACTTCGAGAACATCCACAAGTTCGCTTCCTCTACTGTTAGAGGCCCAAGGGGTGGATTACTTGGGTTGTTTGGTGGTTCGACTGAGTACAACGTATGGGATCAGATGCCGCCAAATGTGCTGCAGCAATATCAAGATCAATACCCACACGAGACCGATGATCAGCTCATGATAAGATACCAGAAGGACCAAGCCGCGATAATGTATAATAGCCTCTACAGTAAACCAAGTGGTATTGGTCATGCCTAGAGACGATGACGATAACATACTCCAGTTTCAAGATCCTCGCTACCAGCAGGCGTGGCGCTCTCGTCTTGCAATGGACATCGACGCCAATCCTGACGATGCTTCGCGCGCATCGGACATATCAGATCTGACAGGCGCTAGTAGCGCAGGGGTTTATAACAATCTGGAAGACGCCGATAAGCAGACTAAGGTCCAGCTTGGTAGCCGTATTGTCCAAGCCAATCCTAACATGCAGCGTTGGTTAATTGAAAACAACATGGCCGCCAAGTTGGCCAATGACGATTACGGTAATCTACATCCGGCTACTCAAGCTTATGAAGATCTTGCCCAGAACTCTAGCATACCTTGGGGCTTCCAATCAGCGCCGGTGTTTGGAAAGCATCTACGAGGTAGCACTGGGACATTGATCCGCGCATTAGCGCGCGAGACCGGATCGTCGACTTTGGCTGGCTATGGCGCACAGCTCCAGCGTAGCGCGGAGGATATTGCACTTACTCCTGAACAGCAGGGTGGGTTCATCAACAGCGTCGCTGCCACCATTGGTGATATGGGACCTGCGGTTTTAGGTGGCGTAGCCGCTGGCGTAGCTGTCGCTGCTGCTGCTCCTGGTATAGGCGCAGCGGGCATCGGCGCTGGGGTAATGGCGCTGTTAGGCGGTTTTGGTACCGCCGAGACAATGGGTGAGGAAGCAGAGAAGAAAGGTGTGGCTCCAGAACCGGCATACAACACCGGCTTTGTTCTTGGAACAATCTTCGGCCTGCTCCCGATCCCAATGACCAAGATGATGGAAGGACCGGTGGCCGGTTTTGTCTCCCGAGTCGCTGGTTTCGGCTTAGCCAATACTGCCTTGGGCCAGGTTGAGCAGCTTGCATTAACAGAAGCCAAACGATGGACGTACGACCCAAAAGCTGATTTCCACGTCCCTAGGCGCGACGAGCTTCTTACCAACTTCTTCTCCAATGTCTTATTCGGCGGTGCCTTTGAAGGCACACTGATGTACATGCGCGCTGGTAAGCCTATCCCAATGGGCGCTGATCCGATTACGGATTACATTCTCTCTGAGCGAGATGCGACATTCGACAAGGCCACGGATGATCTTCTAAAGAAGGTCGCGAAAAGCAACCTCACTGAGCGCGGCGAGGCGGGAAAGAAAGCGTTGGCTGACCTTCTCGGCAAGTACCCAGATGCGACGATGAACTTCGACGCAGATGCAGTTCTCAAACTCTATGGCGACAAGCCACCGTCGGCGGACGATGGGCTGTTCGGCTTCCTTCCTGATATCGCCCAGCAGCTTAAGAGCGCAAGGGATAATGGAACCTCTATTCGCGTTCCGCTCAACGAGTTCGCCGCAAGGCAGAAGGACATCAACCCTGAAGCGATGAAGGGGCTCAAGACAGCGCGACATCTTGATCCGATGGGTATGTCGGAGGATGTTAGGAACACACTCCAACAGGCGCAGGCGCAACAGCAGCAACAACAGCAAGAGCTTCTTACGACTCCAGAGAAGGAGGCCTACTACGGCGGTCTCACCGACTCAGGTTCCAAGGTCCTCGATACTGTGCGGCGCACTAATGGAATGGACAACATCCTCCCAGTTCCTCCAGGGTTCTGGTCGGACTTCGGGAAGGGGATCCTTGAGCAACCTCAGCGATTCCCGCTAAAAAATGTTGGTGGCACAACCGCGCTGATGTCCCACCAACCCAGTACCCGTGGTCAGGTGTTTGACATCAAATCCCTCGGTGACACAACTGGCACCGAGATCTTGAATATGATGGACTACTCTAAGTTCCCTGGGATCAGCCGGGCACTTTCTACTTTCTTCCGTGATCGCGCGCAGAAGCTGGCAGGTGACACGCCAGTCACCATTATCTCTGATAAGGATATGAAGCGCCTTGCGCCGAGGACACCAGCTGGCTACGACCCAAACATCCATCATGTTGTGATCAAAGAGTCTGTCGCCAATGGCTCAAAAGGCGATCACTTCCTGGCTCACGTCGTCATTCACGAGATGGCGCACGCTGCGTCTGTCCGCCAGATGTATGAGGATCCACACCTCATGGGTCTTGGCGTCAGTCTAATGAATGAGTTTAAGGCATGGCTCGAAGCACACGAGCCGCAGACCTTGCGGAACCCAGAAGTTGCTTACGCTTTTACCGGCAAGTGGATTAACCACAAAACCGGCGCGATCGAGGACAGCGGCACCGAATTCATTGCGCAAGCGCAGTCTTCTCCGGATGTTGAGGACGCTCTTACGCGCGCGAATATGTCGAGCAGGCTAAAAAAAGCACTAGAGATCCCGGCTGGAAAGAACTCTTTTTGGGAAGGCGCAAAGCACCTAGTCCGTAGAGCCCTGGAAAAGATCCTTAAGGAAAAGGTCCCAGACAACATCCTCGATGGTCTCTTTGGCTGGGGCGACATGCTTCAGCGCCATCACGAGGCCGCTGGCAAGACCCCAGATCTCACCACTCCTCCTCCCCCTCCCGGCGAGCCTCCCCAGCCCCCAGAGCCTCCAATGCCAGAGCCTCCGGAGATGGAGTTGTTCAAGGACCAAAAGGTTCTTGGCTACACCAAGAAGACCTGGGATGATATAAAAGATAAACTCCTTGCACAGCGTGAGAAGGATCGGCAGTTTATGCGCGAGCGGGTGCTTGACGAGGCTCGCCAGCACGCAACGCAAGAATGGATAGAGGGTGAGAAGGTACAAAAGGTCCTTGCTGCTGATCGTGTTCTCCAGCGCCCAGAGATCGCCGCCGATCGCTTTATTCGTGAAGGGATCTACAATGGCAAGCGGGTTACAATTCGCAAGTTCGATTGGAACAAACTCACCCCAGAACAGCGTGACGCACTAGGCCCAGCTTTCTGGTCAAGAAAGGGAGGGTACGACCCTAATGAGATGTTCTCTATGTTTGGGTTCACCTCTGGCGGCGAGATGATGTCAGATCTTATGGCGCTGGTTCATCAGCGCAAACTTGAGAACCTAACCCCTAACGCGCACTTTACCCGAGAAGTGGAAAGGGAAACTGCGCGTCTGATGAGGGACAAATACGGCTCACCTGAGGATATGGTTCTCGATTACGCCAACGATCATATCCACAACGAGGGCCAGCTTGATCTAATGCATGATGACACTTTGCGAATCATGACCAAGTACGGTCAGGATACTTCAGGGATTACAAGAGCGAAGTTCACCGGCGCAACCCTTCGGGACCTCGAGGACACCGTCCTTGGCAAGCTGAAGTCTGAACATCTCTCCACGCAGAATTACGGGATCGGTAAAAGGATCGAAGCCGCTGCGGTGAAGGGTGACTCAAAAGAAGAAATCAAACTTGCCCAACAGCGTGAACGGACCTTTATCCAAACCGGTTACATGCGCGACTTCGAGAAGAGCCAAGAGCAAGTGGACAGGATTCTCGGTCAGCACATCGCGCGCAATTTGGAGAGGTTCTCTTCTAAAGAAACCGCCGCGATGCACAACTACATCCAGCTCATTGGTCGCCAGCTTGGAAAGCGGATTGTGCCAAGAACTGATGAGCTGCTGGCTGAGTTAAAGGAGAAAGGCTATCCCACTCTTGACAAGCTTTTGAACGATTTAGACTCAAAAGGAATCATGGTTGACGCCCCCAACTGGCTGCGCAATTGGGACTTCAGCCAACCAAAGCCTCTTAAGGACTGGAAGATCGGCGAAGCGAACTCGATGTTCGATCTAGTCAAGTCCCTCCATAAGGAAGGATTGGCCGAGGGCAAGGCCTACATCAATGAACAGAACCAACAGATGCAGCCACTTATCGATGGCATGAAAGAGTCTTTGGAAAAATGGAAGGCCAAGCCAACTCCAATGACCCCAACGCAATGGCAGCAGATGGTCCATTACGCGCAGTTGTTGGATGCCAATCTCCGAATTGCGGAGAGGATATTCAACCGTTTTGATGGTGATAATCCTCGCGGGTTATGGAATCAAGTCTTTAGTCGTGAGTATACTGAGGCAGCAAATCATGACGAAAGGTTGCGTCGTGAGTGGAGGAAGGTCTGGCAAGAGAATAAACAACCTAAGCGCTATAGGCAGTTCCTCCAGCCTCCGTCAGTGCTTAAGGATCCTGATGGCACACCGATCACTGGCTTCACTGGTGAGAACCTCTACGCCATTGCGCTCAACATGGGAACGGAGGACAATTGGTTCAAATATACGCGCTCTCATGGAATGTCCGAGAGTGACGCCGCGGAGCTAGAGGCGTGGGTCAAGCTCACCATGACCTTGGAGGATTGGAAGTACGTTGATGGGATCTGGAAGTTCTTTAAGAAACCAAAGAACATGCTCGATGTTGTCTATCGGAATATCTACGGTAACGCGCCAGGGACTATCTTGCCGCGCGCGGTCGATGTTGAGATCGGTGGTAAAATGTACCACTTCGATGGCGGATACTATCCTTTAATGAAAGATAGAGAGGCCACCGGCTATGGCTCAAAGACTGCAACCTTCAATGTCGACGATGGGCCGGATAACCTCCGCCAGCTCACTGCCAACCCCCATGCTCGTGACCGAGAGGAATGGGCCAACTACGTTGTTTCCTCCAACATGGCGCAGCTTCCCTCGCGCATCTACCAAATGGCGCATGACATTGCGTTTCGTCAGCACCTTGTTACAGCGCGGAAGTTCTTGTCCGACTCCGGTTTGCAAAACGCAATTAAGACCCACTATGGTCCTGAGTACTTCAAGGCAATTGAGCAGCACTATCAGCGGATGGCCACCGGCGGTACTTACAATCAAGCCGCTGGCGAGCTTGGAGAAAGAGCATCGGAGTTTGCGCGCAGGAATGTTCTTGCGTACTACATCGGCGCAAACGTCTCTACGGTCCTAAAACACTTCTGGACCGCGCTGTCGAACTCAATCGTGAGGGTTGGGCCAGAGTATTATCTTAAGGGCAATATCCAGATCTTCGGCCGAGATGCAACGACTGGCGATCGGGCTATGAAGCTCGTCAATAGTTTTGAGGAGATCCAGCGCCGTGACAGAGACATCGACGATAGGTTCGGGCTACCGCGCAGGGACTTCACTACGTCAACGGCCAGAGACTACATCATCCATTGGGGCGCAATCCCGGTTGCTATTTCCGACATGGTATCATCCAAGCCCTTAGCTTACGGTGCTTTTCTAAAGGCCATCGACGAAGGACAAAACCCAGCCGAAGCTCGCTTCGAAGCAGAGCGCGCAGTGCGTTTTGCGCATGGGTCAACCGCTCCAACAAACCAACCGGGCGCTACTGATATCCACTACATCGGTCGATGGGTTACCTCGATCTATCACTTCTGGGGTACTATGCTCCAGAACCGAATTGATATGGCTTTCCGCCTTAATGATATGTATAAAGACTCAATGGAGTATATGGAGTCCGGTGGGAGGGATTTCGACAAGCTTAAGACTATTTATGGTATGGTGCCAGTAATCGCCGCCGATGTATTTGCTTACGTCATTTGGCCAGCGATGGTTGAGGAATACGTTACTGGCCTTTGGCGTGACGACCGTAGGGGCTTTGGCGAACGTCTTGGGTGGTACGTCTTAGGTGGGCTCGCGAACTCCGTTCTCTACGCAAGGGATATTTGGATGTCTCTTGAACAAGGTAGGGACCAAGCTGGTTTGTTCACCGGCGCGCTTAAACCTCTTCATGAAACTATTAGAGATATAGCCGAGTTCGAGAAGAAAGGAATGGGCGCTTTCAACAATCCAAAGTTCGCAGGCAACTTAATCCGCGATTTAATCCATCTTGGTGGTCTCAAATATGGTTTGCAACAAGTAGCAGGCAATGCGGCCAAGTACGGTTATAATTGGTCCACCGGGGTTGAACGCCCTCGCACAGGAATAATGCGCGACTGGTTTCATTGGGGTGATGTCGCGATGGGTGTTACTCGTGGGGAGCAAAAGCAGAAGGTGTTCAAGTAGACGGTCCCCAGCGCCCACCGCCAACGTCTTTAATCTCGCCTGTCTCAATCATCAAATTAAGCAGCTTGTCCAAAGCGTACGACTGCACACAATACGACGCCTTTCTTACCACCAATCTCCAAGGCTGTGGTCCTTCTTTCCGCAAAAAGGCAACGATCTCATCTATCGCCTGCCTATCCGGCGTAGTGTACCCCGCTTCGAATATCCCCTGCATGTCTTTCTCCGCCTCCAAGAGCCACCCCTTAGCTTTTTCAAAATCCTCAATCCTGAGTGTGTAATCCTCCCCTCGATCTACAGATGATATCATCGACAGCTTGTAAAGATGGCTATATCTCCGCGCGCTGTAGTCCTTCAACAATGGATGTGTTGGTCCATCTCCGCAATGGAGCCATTCTTCTTGCGTTTCATTATATTCATCCGTCCAATTCATCTTCCCATAATAAGAATTGATAACCTGTATGTCGTGCTCAAGCCCAGGTTCTTTGTCCACAACCCTAAGGCTCAACGGATTATACCTTGTCTCTTTGTTCGAATGAAGCATAATCACCCTCCCAGTCAGCCCCTGCGTCCATACATCATGCTTCAACACCCGCATTAAATTGGTCGGCGTACTCCCGGTTAGAATGCTGAGGTTCGGCTTATCGATATCATGCCTAATATGCCCGGCCCTTTTGGCTTCTTTGAACCAATTGTTATCGTAAAACTTGGTGAGCGCAGCCATAATGTCCGCATTGTATTCCGGCATGAGGTTGGAGAATTCATCAATCGCAATGTAAAGAGTATTATACTCCACATACTCACCACCGAGTCCCTTGAACGGTAGCTTACGCTTACTTTCCGCCAGGACATCGATAAGGCTCGCCCGCGTGATGCTTGTTGGCGCGAGGTAACCACCGTCAACCTTCCTATAGATATCTGTGACATAATCTATCACCCTTGTCTTTCCTTTGGCGCTGGGTGCGATTAGGAACACATACAAATTCGGATACAGTGGCTGCCCTGTATCAATCCAAACCTTCCTCTCCAACACTGCGCCGAGAGTTGCGATCGCAGCCCACTTGCGAAAGATCTCGGGTGTGGGTAAAAACCTACCCGTATATTCTGTAAAAGCGTCGATCCAGGAGGGAAGTCGGCGGCGTCCTGCGCCGTTGGTCTTTATGCGAGTATTCTTTGAGGCCATCGGGATTCTCTTCGCTATACGATCCCCAATTCCATCCCGTTTTCACACCATAGGGAATTCTAAACACGCGGGCACGCGCAAGAGGTATAGAAAATTCAAGTTGCTCTCGAACCAGCTTAATCGTTTCGTCTTCCCGCTGCTCTGGATACTGAATGAGAATGGCGTCATGTATTTGCATAAGGATCTGACAAACACCACTTCGCCAGACGTTGAGCATCCCGCGATCAAGATAGTCAGCAAGACTAGATTGCGGATCGTACGCCAGTGCTTCTCTAAGTGTTGAATCATCGTCCCTCCTTCCAAGGAACCATCGCTTCCTTCCCATTAGGGAGATTAGGAAACCTTTCCTGCGCAGTTCATCCTCTGTCCAATTGAACCGCCTGATATGCGCAGGGAATTGACGAAAGTAAACCGGCTGGAATTCTTCCACTAGTCTAATCTCAACCTCAGCTTCCGCGGCCAGCGTTCTCGGTCGTCCTCCATAGTTAGAGCCGTGACCAATCTTCTTGCACATGAAGCGTCGAGTGTAATGTCGATAATAACGCTGCTCGGCGATCTCACGGTCTGCTTCAGGCTCGCCTGTCCAATGGTGGTTTGGCCAGACCAGCTTTGCAACGCTAGTGTGCAGGTCGCCAGTCTCACACGCGTTGAGGTATCGTCCATCATTGAACAGGTTCCATTCTATTGCGCCGACGCATCGCGATTCGCCTTGCTCAGCGTCGAGGTAAGCCAGTTTATATCCTGGGTCGGCAACAAAGATACTACGCAGAGATTCTTCGATATTTTGTAGATTTGTCCCGGTTCCGAATTCTGAAAAAGACGAGCTAAGACGTCCCGTAGTGGTTCCTGCAATATTATATGAGGTGCGCATCCTTCCATCGCGGTCTATCTCCGTTCTTAAGAGTTGGATCTTCTTCGCCAAGTCCCGCATTGCGATAATGTGACTAACAATAGGCTTCGCCACAAAATACCCGTTAATGCGCTCCAGAGCCTTGCGGTCAACAGACGCCCTAGCGCCACTGGGTATGCCGAGTACCTCGAAGAAGATATGACGTAGATCTTTCGGTGACTGCCAATTCCATCCCCAGACATCCAAGCCCTCCCCTACTATTCGTTCAAGCTGTTGTTGCAGTTGGTCGATCCGATCTGAGTATTGTTCGATGACTTGGTCTCGGCGCTCAAAGTCGATCGCAACACCTCGAAGTCGCATTTCCAAGATGGGACCTTGGAGTTCTCGTTCGAAGGCGTAAGTTGCGGCTGTCTCTTTGTCCAACTGCGAAGTGAGTACATCCACAAGTTCACGGGTAACTGCACAATCGAGCCCATTGTAGATTTGATCGGCATCCCAATCAGATAGGTTGTTGATGTCGAGGTCATTGGTTTGGATTATCCTCATCATTCCAGTGCTCCTCGCCCCAGTCGATGATCTGGTTGGCATACTTCATCTTTGGGTGCTTTTGAAATCTCGGTTCTTCTACTAGTAGGTGTGCAGTGCGGACGGCATCCCATCGCCTTATCTTGGCCTGATATATGAGGAGTTTTCCGCCCGCTCCATGCTCGATCTATTAACTCCTTTACGCATCTTGCTTGATCGTCGTTGTTGTTCTCATCCATTTCCAAGCCCTTTCATTAGTATAAATTGATCCAAGATACCCAAGCCCCTTCAGGGACTCCGGCATCAGCGAATGATGCAGCAGCATCGTATCATGCTCCGCACCCATCACCTTAATCCCTACCGATCTGTAGAGAAAGGCAATATCGTACAATCCGTTTTGAAAGACTTTCTTTCTCTTGCCGTCCTGCAAAACCGATCGCACAAATCCCCAAGCTGCCAGTTCGTCGTCATTAGTAGCCCAATAACTTCTCCCCTTTGCTCTGGCGTCATAGAAAGGTACAATGAGCGCCACGTCTGGTTGGGGAGAGAACCCCACAATTGTAACCTGACTTCCAGACGTCTCAATGTCGATAGCAATGATGTCACAAAGTCGCATATATCGTTTCTCGAATTCATAAAGATCCTCCAGGGTTGGCTCGATCCACAATTCCCTTTTGGGGTAGCGGACATCAGGAAAAGCTGATTCCCGTTTTGCTTTCTTGAAGTCCAAAACGACCGTCGCCCTCATCGACCAATCTCTACCCACTGCGGCAGGATGGTAAGTTGAAAGACACTTGACGCCTCCATATGTGTGAGTTGATAGGTTGGTGGTTCCTCTCCACTTGGCGACGCCACTCTTACCAAGCATAGCCCACATCGCGGTGTTACCAAGCAGAATACAAATGTTAGGCCGATGGAGGTCAATCTCTCTGCTGAGACGCTGAAGTTCGGTAGAATGCTTTCTGTGTATGTATCTTGCGCCATGGTGGGCTGGGTAACCGGGAATGGCGGTAGCGGCAGCGCCGCAGAACTCATTTATGTCATCTCCGTAAGGATGAAGGTTGAACACGTTAGTTAAAAAGCACGACGAACGTTCGATCCCGGCATCGTGAAGTAGACGAGTCAAGAGACGACCAGAGGTCCCCACGAATGGGGATTGCGCCTGAGCTTCCTCCTTGCCCCAAGCCTCACCCACTATCACGATGCCGGTCACTATTAGCGCTTTCCTACCATGCGCTTCGCTGGCGCACTAACTGGCGAAGTAGAACGCACTTCCGCGTACACGTCTCCGGTGTTCTTGCTTGTGGTATGCTTAAGATACGCAACCACTTGATGACCAATCGCCGTATCAATCGTTTGATCGATCGACTCGCCGTTGTATTCGACTTGGAGATCGTCGAGTAAGAACTTCTTCAACCTCCATATCGCGTCATCGGTGGTCCAGAACCTGGCGCGGATGGTCATGTCGCTGAGTTTCTTTTGTGTGCCATCGGCCTTAGTCAGGACTTTGGCAAGCCACTTCTCATCGACATCTGGCTGCGCCTGGGTGGGGATCAATAGATACTCGACATATGGGGTTTCCTTTTGCGAGGACTTGTCCCTAATCGCATTATCCCTAATCACGCAGAGATAATGCCCAGGGGGCAGCGGCTGTGGACGCTCAATGTTATCGAAAGATTGTTCTAGTACAGATGCGAATTCTGGATTAGCCATTAGGCTCTCCTGAGTTTGGGTTGTGCTTTGGGTGGGTCGCGTAGGACTCGAAAGAAGTCTCTTAATCCTGTCTCTATGGGGTACCTCGGTTCCATTTCAAATGGTTTTGGGTTTGCTAGGTCGATGGTTGCTGTTGCTGCTGTCTGGATCGTGCGTTTTCCTCCTGATATTACCTCGCATAGTGCGACGGAATTGAAATACCTTGGGATCTTGGGCGATAGCGCCTCGCCGATCGCGGTTGGGAAGCCCTTCCTCTTTCCATCCTCAAGGTCGATATATCTCACATGTGATGTCACAATCACATTTGTTTTGAAGTCATCGCTCGTGATGAGCGCAAGAGTTTTTTCAAGCGCTTTCTGCGCTGTGCCGTAGACTGCCCGCTGATCTCTTGAGGATAATGGCTCGGCCCAAGCGAAAGCCGCGTCTGCAAGGAGGGTGAGAGAGTCAATAACAAGGATGCAGTCAGGTCCCCATTCAGCTGGCTGGCCAAGGTCAACGTCGTCATATCTCCAATGGTCAAGCAGCTTAATAGCCTCCACGAAAGCCTTGGGTTGACCAGCAATGACAGGTCCGAGGGCTGTAGCTTTATATCTATCTCTGAGCGTGCGGAACTCAACTGAGTCAAGTCTACCTGGGCAGGTTTTGGCGACGAAGGTTTTGAGTGGATCGAGTCCATTGTCCATATCCATTACTCGAAGGTTGTAGCCATCGCAAGCAAGCGGGGCCATCGAGCCGGTCTTGCCTGCTTTTGAATGGCCGATTAGGCAGAGTTTGACGTACTCATTGGATTGATGGTGGGCCAGGTTGGTCATGTGCGAGTAGCTCCGTGTAAATAGGGATTAGATCTCCGATCTTGGCGTCTGGGCGGAAGGAAAGGTCTGCTTTCACAATCATACCCTTTGGAGATATGGCGTTAAACTTACAGCCTAGCTCGCCATATTCGACCCAGGTTATCTGACACGTATCTAGAAGTATCTTGTATCTCACCTTGTCCTTAAAGGATTCCATCTTTCTTTCTCCGGGAGCTGGATGTAGTTGGCTTTGAGGAACCTTTCTCTAACCTTTGGGCTTTTCGAGCAGACCTCTCTAAACTTGCAGCCACCATACTTATCGCACGCGGTATCGTTGTGGGGCCAATAACCTTCCAGAGCGCGCTGTTCAGCTGCGCGGAGCCAGAATCGTAGGTCATCGACCCACTCTTTAAGCTGATCCGCAACTCTAAAGGTGAACCCTCTAGCAAACCTACTGAAACCAACCCCGATCTGTGTCGCATTGATGATTACCCCTTTGACAGGAGAGTGAAGAACGACTTGCGATGCCAGGGAATAAAGCGACATTTGATTGTCTGGCTCGTACATATCGAAGTAATAAGACGTAAGCGGCCTACCGGTAGTCTTGTGATCCATTACAAACCGCTCACCTTGATAATCCACAATCTGATCCAAGTGGCCGCAGAGGATGTAGGGTTGATTCGGCGTCCACTGCCCACGCTCATTGCGCGCTGTCTCTGGTCCCCAATCAAGTTCAAATCGGAATGATTGCTCAACCGCTGGCGTGCCGTCGGACCAGATCACCGTCTTTGCGACGTCGTCTTGATACTCGTCGAGATACCAGATGACAGTCCGTAGAAGCGTTTCTGGGTTCTTGGTCGTAGCGGCCTTAGTAGTACGATCAGGGTCCCAGTCAGAAATACGAACGAGAAGATTACGGACAACATTGCGAAGGCTATCATTGTGGTCGTTCCCTTCTGCCCTTTGGTGTTGGTAATCGGCGAGCGTGGCGTGATACTCGATCCCAAAGCGCAGATGAACCGACTCCTCTGGTGTCTCCCAACCTTCCAAGATCGCGAGTTCGTAAAGTTTCCAACAGCGTTTGGCGTAGCCAAGTCCTGTGCTATCCCATGCGAACTGAACCTTGGTCCCTGGCAAGAAGGGCGAGATTTCAACTTTGGCTTCCATCTTCCACCTCATTAGCAAGCCTTATGCACTTCGCCAGTCCGCCAAGAATGTAGCTTGCGGATAGGCCAGCAACGACGATGCTTTTAATCCTTTCTGAGGGATTGGAAGGAAAAGTTTGTGTCTCAATTCTCCTTGCCTCTAGCTCAAGCATGAACGCGAGTTTTTTCCAGTTCATCAGTATCTCCTAAACGGTTTTGGTTTGTTTGCTACTCTTTTTAGAACCGCTTCCCTAAGTCTCGGACTGATATCCTCTGACACCTCACTGCGTTTGGCCTTCTTGCCACTATCTGCCCTTGCGCGGTCGAGTCGCATATATTCTATGATCTCGTCAATGGCCTTATCCTGTGGTCCCTTAAGAAGCTGCGTTGAACGATGCATTAGTTCGTCGATCGTGTTAGGCATCCCTTGAACCTTTCTCTCGCCTTCTGGTGCTGTTTGACGGTGCGGCAGTAGGAGTGGATTACTTCTCTGATCTTGACGGTGTATCCTTCCCCAACCACAGACTTAAGGACGGCAACGTCACTGGTGTAGAGGTTAAGCGTGATTTTTGTGAGAGGGTCGCCTTCCAATGTCGGCATAGTCCTTCTGCCTTTGCTATTCTGCATATGGTGTTGACGCTGACCTTGTATTTAAAAGCAATCTCCTTTATCGGTACTCGACGGCGGTAATCCCAAATGAGAGCATCACGCTGTTTCTGGTCTAGCTTGGGCTTCCTTCCGGTCATCAATACCTCCGATAAGTAACAACTTCGCGGATCGGTTTCTCGGTTTTGTTCTGTTTCTTGATCTCTTCCACTGCTCCCATTATTGCCTTACGCTCGACGTAAATCCACCATTTCTCCTCTCTCTTGCGCACCCGAAACATCAGCCCATCATAGTCGCTTCGGCGGTGCTTTGGGTGCTCTGGATTAGGGTATCTGTCTCTGTTGAAGGTGCGATCTAGCTGCCTAGCTTGATTCAGTCTCATTCGATGAAACGTGGCATCTTCCTCGTTATCAAATTCCACCCTCACCCCGCCGTCGATCTCTAGGGCCTTGTCCAAGATATCGTAACAGTCCTCATATGCCAGCCTGGAGTTGTTTAGGCTCATGATACTATGTCCTTGCTTTCGATCTCGTACAGCTTGTCCGCAGATCGAGTGGTGACCACATAGCTCAGATTCTTTTCCTGTTCTTCCTTATCAACACGGATAAGGAAAGGGTCCATGTGATATACCTCGTCCCATTCCAATCCTTTCGCCTTGTGCCCTGTAGTGAGCGTAATAGCACCCCGCTGCTTGAATAAGAACTCAGCATATCCGGTAGCTTCCGAGAGCGTTTTGCCGAAGCAGGCAAAGACGCGCATGCAATCTGCTGTGTCGTTCGCGGTGGTTGATTGGACCGAAAGTTTTTCCATCCGCCAAGCCTCGATGGCATCAAGCACTTTCTCCTGCTTCATTGTGTCGGGGCCCAGCTTGTTCATAATGTTAATAATTTTAACCCCAATGTCAGTACCAGTAACCATAACGCCACGCTTACCAGCAAGGAGACGTAGGGCCAGGGAGAATAAGGGCGCATTATTGCGACAGATAATTGTAGCGTCATCGGGAATATCATCGATATGTAGGCTATTAAGAGCCAGTACCTCTCCACCCTCTCTGCTCCATGTTAGCTTCGGGTTGCGCCACTGTGCGCGCTTGACGATCTCAGAAGGACAGCGAAAGCTGACCGACAGGTCAGCGACGGTGCAATCAAATTTGTCTTTGATCTGGTTCATCCCTTCTTGAACCGCTCCACGAAAAGCATAGATACTTTGCCAAGGGTCACCAACTGCAATAAGACGACTGCCCTTCTCGATGAACCTTTCGAGCATCGCATGATTGATGGGCGAGAGATCCTGTGCTTCGTCGATGAGGACAAGGGGATACGCCTGGAATGAACCCCCGAACAATACGGGCATGTATAGCTGATCGTCAAAGTCAATGCTCCCGGCGTACGAGAGTTTGATGCTTTGCCTGAGGATGTCATCGATGAGCGCTTGCGCGAGCCTTGACGGTTTTTCTTCAAGACTGTCGAAGAAAACGTCGGGCTCAATAAGGCGTGGGTAGAGGGGTCTGGCCTCGGTGTTATCTGGGATGTAGCCATATGCCTTAGCCCTTCCAACCGAGTCCTTAATGAGTTGGTAGTCGATCCAGGCTTCATCTTGTTGTTCCTTAGAAAGTGTGACGATAATAGCTCTGAAAATGTTAAGGGTCTTTTTAGTATCAACTGTAAGTCTACCTGCGGCGGTTTCCCTCCATGCGCGATAACCCGCTCCATTGATCGTACGGATCTCCGTAGTCTCATTAAATTTCGGGCTTCCGTCGTCATCGGGCTCCATTGCTTCTTGTACGATGCGTTTGTTAAAAGCGAGATATAGTACTTCATATCGTGCTGCGATTGCTTCATCGATCAAGCGGAGGGTTCGTGTCTTGCCGGTGCCGGGACCGGCTTCAATCATCAGGTTCTCCCTAGAGTTCTCGACAAGATCGAGGATATGTTCTTGTTGGGTGGTTGGTGTCATTGGACCCTGCTTTGAGTGGCCATTTCGATGGCCAGCTTCGCTATATGCTCTAGGCTCGCAGCGACTTTTAGCCACTGCTTGCCTAGTTCCATGTCGCCTTCAGCTTTGTCGTGATGGCCAACCATCATGAATTGCTCAGCGGCTAGGCGAAGGTGCTCAGTGCCTTTGGTGATGCTATCGCCTCGACTAAAGTGGCCTCCATGTGTTTCATAATACATCAATATCTCCTGGGGACTTTGGGTTTGGATTTAAAGCCAAGCGCTGCGCGCATCTGGTCGATCATTGGGGTTTCATCGCGTTTGACGTCGTAGTGGTCGGGGAGATTGGGGTCTATCTCGTAGCCCTGAAACATTGGTAGAATTATACCCAGCTCAAACCATTGGCTCGGGTACGCTCGATGGCCTGAGGTTGGAATGATCCAGCCTTCCTCGCCTCCGATCACGATCTTTTGTGCAACGTCGAATGCAGGTTCACCACGGACTTTATGCAGGATTAGATAAAGATCGTTCATTAGCTGACTCCTGTTCGTCCCTGAAAACCTCTTCGACGAGCGTTTCGAGTATCTCGACCACCGTGTCGCGGTCGGCCCAACTCCATGGTGACGGCTTAGCCAGTTGGTGGATTCGTTTAAGTAGTTTTTGCTTTCGCGTCATCATTCCACCAACTCCAACAGCTCCCCAGTGCGTGACAATTCACCATTACGCACCATCCTCATTGCCATCTGCTGCATAGATCTAGGATTGTGGCCAATCTCTTTAGCGTACTGGGCAATTTGTGCTATCGTCCTCTCGCCTTCATGCGCTTCAAGAAGGTCAAGGATCAGTTTTTTGTGGGTTGGGTGGGCAGAAAAGCGGTCTTCCTTACGAGGTGCTGCTTCGGTCTGGAGTTGTCTAAGATCATTGAGCAGTTCCTCGAATGTGTTGGCGCGTTGTGCGCAATGGTTCGCCTCGGTAGATTTGCCTTGGTTGCCGTTGTCTGTGGCGCGCCATCTTTGAAAAGAGATTTGTTGCTCTAGAAACGCGCCGTATTTGTCATAAAGTGTAGGTTTGCCTAGCATTTTCCTTCCTCCAATGCGCGGACATCTTTTTCCTTTCTTAATAGATCTCGTGGCTTGGGTTCGGCTAGAACTTCGGGCAACAATACAATGATGCCGCCAAGGATAATCCCCAGCAAAAATACAATGCCGTAGGTTGCGAAATGGATCATTTCTTCCTCGCAAAGATCTTGCACCAGCCATTCGGTCGAATAAACCCCGCGACGTCGGTGCATTCGTTTGGTGATCGATACATCGTACAAAGCCCACAACGCTCGCTACCTTGCGGGTGGTTCTGGTATCGAATGCTTTTGTCCGCTTTGGCTTTCTTGAGTTTGGCCATTGCCAGCTCCATACGTTGCGGCTATTTTCTTGATATCGCTTTCCATTATCGTTGTGTCTATCTGGGGAGCATTGTCATCAACAGCCTGAACTAGCCTATCGTGGAACGCGATATCCCGCTGAAGTGAGTTATCTAGCCAGGCCCTAAGATCGCCAAGCAGGTCGATCGCGCGCTGTTTGTGTGAGGCGCTCAAGTTGATCTCGTTGATAACGCCTTGGATTAAAGACGTTCTAACTGGTTCGGGGTTGGTCATTTCTTTTCCTCTTTGATTAGCTCTCGCCTACGGCTGATTAGATCCGCGAGTTTGCTTCGGCGTTCCTCAGGCGCGTTTTGTAACATCCGCTTGCGCTCAGTCGCTTTCGACATCTTGATTGGTTTCTTTAGTTTGTGATCGGACAGGTTGCTCCTGCCGGTCACGTATCCAGGCTGATCCTCGACGCAAGGGCAGAGCTTAAGCACCTTAGCCAAGCCCCCTTCAGTCTTGTCAAAGCGGATCACGTTGCCATCGGTGAATTGTATAAAGGCGTCACCGCGCTTGTTAGTCCAAATCGCTGGTGCCCATTCTGGTTTTGGCGCAAGAGTTGTCATCAATACCTCCTGTAAGGTCTGGGCGAGGGCTGCGCGGACGGTGGCGCACTTGCGGACGCAGCAGGCGGAGAGGCTGGTAGTTCCGGCGCTTCGTCACCCTCTAAGAATGGATCTGGGGTTACGTGCAGAGGCTGGATCTCCTCATTGGCAAAAATGCCGGTGGGTTTGATCCATTGGTGAGTGTTCCAGATGAAAAAATATCCATCGTTAATATGTTCCTCACTCTCAAATATCTCCAACATCTTGCGATGTCGGCATGAGGCCTTGTGGCCCTGGGGACATTCACAACCGTTTAGGCTGACCAAATAACTCGATGGCCCACTCTTGTGATTGATTGGGTTGAGATCACTATCAAACTTGGTGATTCGGTATTCACCGTTTTCTGTTTTACAATTGTATAACTCTTGCATGTTCGGCTCCGTCCTGGTGGTATTTGCCCATTGTAGATCTCTATTATACCACAAAAAGACCAAAAAGTCAACACATTTATCTTGCCCGACCGGCCCTGAAAGGCCTTCACGGGCCTTGACTCGGAATATTTATCTTCGCTGATCCGACATGTGCTTATAGGCTCATTGGCTTGTTGGCTTTTTTGGACCCCCCTACTCAGGCCCCCTGGAGATCTGATTTTTTTTTTTTTTTTTTTTT
>Ga0126381_100000327_pt1 | contig 51830 bp, 35 predicted proteins | sample PanSoiMetPlot_28_FD_96465 | JGI IMG/M metagenome (GOLD analysis project Ga0126381, IMG submission 96465) | Tropical forest soil microbial communities from Panama - MetaG Plot_28 | ecosystem: Environmental > Terrestrial > Soil > Tropical forest > Bulk soil | place: Panama | collected 2016-02-17 | reverse complement strand
TGAACGAACTGCATTATAAGTTCGACGAAGACGGCAAAACGCTAGAGACCCGCCATTTGATCTACCGAATTGAAAACCAGGATGGTGTGAAGGACTGGGCGGAGACGAGTGGCCAGTGGGAGGCATGGCATCAGAACAAGCCGGAAATTAAGGCGCGCGTCATTACCGCTGAAGGGATCGTCCATTGGCTCGATCCCAAGACGCTACATGATTTTCCCGTGCACGAAGATGCCCCAAATGTTTACAGCGACGAGCGAAAGTATGGCGGACCGTTACCGGCGATTGCTCCTGGCTCCATTGTCGAAGAAGAAATAGCGGTTCGCGATACAGCCCCTCTTTTTGCGGCTGGAACAGTGCACAGGTGGATAATGAGCTGGAATGTCCCAGTAAACAAGACCCGCGTCGTTCTAATCCATCCTCTTTCGCTTCCCCTTAAATACGAAGTGCATTTGTTGCCAGATGCGACCCTAGGAAAGTCAACCGAGGGAGGCCTGGAGACTATCACTCTGGAGCAGGGACCTTTGAGCGCTTCGACGGAAGACCTAACCAATGTTCCAGCAGATCTCGTTCTGTATCCGGAAATTGAGTTTTCGACAGGAACGTCATGGCACCAGGTTGCCGCCGAGTATGCTCGGCTGTCGAATGACAAACTCCAGACAAAGGAAGTTCAGGCGCTGACTGCGGAGGTCAAGGGAAGGAAGGGGACTCGCAACGACCTAGTTCGCCGCATCGTCGAAATCCTGCACCAAAGAGTTCGTTACACCGGCGTGGAGTTCGGGGAGTCTCGCTTGGTCCCGCAGTTTCCATCCGAGACTTTGAAGAGGGGATACGGCGACTGCAAAGACAAAGCCGCCCTTCTGGCCGCAATGCTTCGGAGTGCAGGCGTTCCTGCGAGCCTAGCCCTCCTCAACAGCGGGCCTGGACGAGACATAAACCCTAACCTTCCTGGCATGGGGTTGTTCGACCACGCCATAGTGTATGTTCCCGCCTCCGGTGGTGAGTCAGATCTTTGGATTGATGCCACAGCCCAATACTCCCGGGTGGGGGTCTTGCCATGGATGGACTACGGGCGGCGGGTTCTTGTTGCAGATGCGGGCACTGAATCGCTGAAAAAGACTCCTGAAATCACGTCGGCTGAGAATGTACAGCGAGAATCTCGGGAGGTCACACTCGCTGAGTACGGAGTGGCAACGTTTGTTGAAACAGATGATCAGGTAGGCCCAGTAGACGCCGACTATCGCGAATACTATAGCGGGGACAGCAAGCAGGTCAGGGACGCCACTGAAGGCTATGTAAAAGAAATGTATCTGGCTGACTCGCTCACGTCCCTCGAGCACAGTGATCTGTCTGATTTGGACAAACCAGCCGCAATCCGGTTCGTCGCCAAGGGAAAACGGGGCGATACGGACCTGACCACAGCCCTCGTAGCCATCCGTATTGAATCCCTCTTCGACCAACTTCCCAAGTATTTCAGGGCGAAAGAAAACGAAGGCTCGGCGGATGGAGAGGAGTCAGAAGGGTCGAAACCGCGAACTGCTGATTGGTCAATAACGCCCTTTACGACCGAGTGGCACTACAAGGTGATCGCGCCGCTGGGCTTCAAGCTGCGAGCGCTTCCCTCGGACAAGGCCGAGAAGATTGACACGGTAAGTTTCACTCAAAAGTACTCGACCAACTCCGACGGCACTATTGTTGAAGCGGTACTGCGGGTTGAGAACACCACCACAAGGATGACGGTACAACACGGCAAGAACCTTCGCGACGCGGTGCTAAAGAGGCTAAATGCCGACCCTATCTTAGTCACGTTCGACAATGTTGGTTACTCGCTTATTTCCGGCGGCAAGGTCAAGGAAGGAATAGCCGCCTACCGAGAGGTTGCGTCCCGACACCCCAAGGAAGCATTGCATCAAGTGCAACTTGCCGAGGGGCTGCTCTCGGCAGGATTGGGTGAGCAGGCCCGAATCGCGGCCTTGAAGGCTGCGACTCTTGAACCCAACTCAGCCTTGGCGTTTAGCACTCTCGGGACCGTTTTGAAGCACGATTTGATTGGTCGCTTGTTGAAGAAGGGCATGGACCAAGGGGGAGCCGTCGCCGCATACCAGAAGGCCATCGCCTTAGATCCAAAGGATAAAGAGACCCGCGCAAATCTTGCGCTCTTGCTTGAGTACGATTCCGAGGGCAACCGATACAGTGAGAAGGCCAGGCTTAAGGACGCGGTGAAAGTTTTGCGAGAATTGAAGAAGGTCGACGAAGAATACGCCCGCACATACGACGACAATGTTCTCTACGATCTGTGGTACGCCCGCGATTACCAGGGCGTTCTTGATTCTGCGACGGCATTGCCTACAAGCGACGTACGCAAGGGCCTTACGCTGGCAGCGATCGCGGTCCTGCGCGGTACGGACGCTGCGCTCAAAAAATCGCTGGAGATCACTACCGATGACCAGGGCCGCAGCAAAGTATTGGCTAATGCTGGAGCGGTACTGGTCCGAGTCAGGAAGTATCCAGAAGCCGCTCGGCTGATAACCGAAGGCGCGCGCGGACAAAGCAACGAGAGTCAAATCATGAGAGGTGCGGCTATGTTTGCCGCAACCAAGCCTTACGATGAAGTAGCCATTAACCAGGCCGACCCGCGCGGCGTCGTACAACTCTTCTTTGCCAAAATGCTAAGTGGCCGGTTGACCCTTGAGGAGTTTAAGTCGATGATCTACATCGATCTGAAGGACTCCGACGCGAAGCAAGACGAAAAACAATTCCACGAAATGATGTCTGCGGTCACGTCACAGATACGCGCTATGGGGCTTCCGCTTGTGACCATTGCTGATCTGGCAGTGTCCAATATGCATTATACGGTTGAGGGCGATGATTCCCTGGGATACAAGATCATCGTCGAGGCCCCGGGAGCGGCCGCACAGGACGTTTACATCGTCAAGGATGGAAATCGTTACAAAGTAGCTGCTTTTCGGGCAGCTGACTCGAACATGGAAGACTTGGCTCCCCTCGCACTGCAAGCTCTTGATAGCAAGAACCTGTCGGCGGCAAGAAAATGGCTCGATCGAGCGCGCGACAAGAGCCACATGAGCGCTGGCGACGACCCTCTCGCTGGGCCACCCTTTCCTTACTTCTGGACGAAAGGACAAGAGGCCGATGTGCCCACGATCCGCACCGCGGCCCTCGTGCTGCTCCAATCTAAAGAGGTCAAAGGGCCGTATCTAGCTGCTCTGGATCAAGCTCGGCATGGCGCGAGAACAGATCTTGATCGCAGTCGACTGACAATGGTGATGGCATATGCCCATGCGGCTCAGGAACAATGGGCCGACATGCTGCCGCTTATCGGAGAATTGACGAAGGCCTTGCCGACGTCAGTACGTGCTTTCGAGCTAGCTACGACGGCCTATGCTGGATTGAAACACTTCGATGATTGGGAAAGGCTGGTCCAAAATCGGATGCACGAACATCCTGATGAGTTGACGTACGTGCGCTCGTCCGCGAGGCTTGCTGCTGATCGAGGAGATTTCGTAAAGTCCAGGGCCATCCTTAAGGGAATCATCGACAAAGGACAAGCCACAGAGAATGACTTGAATCTTTATGCGTGGTACGCGTTGCTTCTGCCCGGCCCGATTCAGCAGGATGCAATTGACGCGGCGCAGCGTGGCAACGACCTGACAAACAACGGTAATTTCGCCATTCTGCATACTCTCGCTTGTGTCGATGCCCAAGCTGGAAAGCCAAGTCAAGCACGCGACCTGTTGCTGAAAGCCATGGACGCACTTCGTCTCGAAGAGCCAAATTCGGAAATTTGGTTTGGTTTTGCACTGATCGCCGAGCAATATGGCGTTCTCGACGCAGCGGGGAAAATGTACTCCCGAGTGGAGAAACCTACGGGGGACTATCTGGGTGCATCATCTTATGTCATAGCACAACAACATTTGGCCGCGTTGCGCGGTAAGGGACAGCAAGAAACAAGTGGCGTCAAGGACCACTGAATGACACTGACAACTGTGGTATAAACCCGTCGATTGTTCAAAGCGAACCCGGAAAATGAACGTTCAAGACGCGATCACGCAAGCATTCAATCTGAACCACCGACTCCAACACCTTCTCGGCAGTCATGAAGAAGAGAATGCTGTAAAAAAGCATGGTCGTCGTCAAGTCCTCTCTATGCTCTATTGGGCGATTATTGTTGAACATCACCAGGGGATACTTCATCTGATCGAGTCTGACTACCATGCTTCAGCATTTGCTCTACTGCGGAGTTTCGAAGAAGCGTTCCTTCGGTCATTCGTAGCTATGTATGGAACAGACAACCAGGTAGCTGCACTTTGGGACGACAAGTACAATGCGGAATTCGAAGTCGTCGGCGAACAGATGGACAAGAAACTAGAGTATGGGCCTTTCTTCAAAGACCACCTCAAAATGCTGCACAGCTTCACTCACGGCGGCAGGATACAATGGATAAAATTTATAAGCGTAGATTCGAATCATATAGGTACTGCAGCTTCAAAATCTCTTAACGATGAGGCGCTTGCTTTGGTGATGATGACAACGCTTGTTCTCTTTCTAGCGGCCCTGATTATGGCAGATTTTTGGGGTTACACTTCGGAGCATCAAACGGTGCAGGAGATGCACGATGAATACGTTGAGGAAGCCCGAGACGCCTTTGGGTTGATGTTAACGCCGAGAACTCTTCGAAATTCCGAGTGAACTAGGCCCCGAACGAAGCTGCACCTCGTATAGCACGGTGCATTACAACCGTTCCTTCTTTGACCGAACTGTTCAGACCGGTCTTTAACCTTGATTTGAACGCTCGACAGGCGTAGCGTTCCCGGCGCGAGCCGTGCGAGGTCTGCCAGCGACTTTAATGTTGGTATTCTGTTTGCAGGGTGCGGTCCGCAATGCCACATTATTCATGAGCTTCTTCGCCTTTCTTCGCAGCGCGCCAGTAAGGTTGGGCATGAAGGCCGGATTTTTGGGTGGCGTTATCTATCTTGTGCTGTGTTATCTCGGTGGGTGTCCATGACCATCAATCGCCGTTGGCTTGCGCATGAATGGCTTTACTTGCTCGGCGGGCTTGTGTTTGCTTTCTTGGTCTTGCTCTTTTCCGGCTTTCTCTTTGGACCGGTCTTTACAGCACGCGCTGGCCGACTGATCGTCGTCGTGGTTTCGTATCTACTGGTGCGTATCACGATTTGGGCCTTGCGCACATTGCGGGAGCAAAAATAGGTAGGGACTGAAGACGCAGAGTCTCAGTGTCAGCGAGATGTTAGAAGCCTTTGGAGGCAAACACTCAGTTCTCGAGTCCCAAGGATCTGCTCTATGCGGCCTTCTTCGCGGCCCTCACCTTTGCCCACCGTGCCCTTTGCGCCTTCGCTATTCTGGCTCTTGCACTTGCAGATATGCGCCGTTTCTTAGCAGGCTTGCCGCGAGTGACGCTGTTTTTTCCGCCCAGGATTTTCATGGCCGAGTTGAGTGTGTCCAACTGATGTTGCAGTTTTGAAGCTTCGGTTTTGAGGGCTGATAGAATGTCCATGTTTCCTCCGACAGGAACTTACCGCCGTAAATAGATTGCATTTTTTCGATGCGCCATGTCCACGTCGGGATGGGCGAATTCCCATTCGCAGTCGGTAGTTCGGTATCGGTGAAGCCTACCTATTACCGATTGCCGGGATGATGTGCTTTTTTTTTCGTTTGAGTCCGCTGGCCGCAATCGCCAGGCTACGGTCACGTAGCTTTTCTAATATTTTGATCTCCTCAGAAAAGCTCAGTGAAGCAGTCGCTTCCGCATATGCGCCATTGGGGACCGGGGTTGGCCCTTTGTAAACGGTTAAAGCAACAAAGATTCGGTCCACCCGATCGATCCTCGACAAAATCCAGTGTCCACGATTTCGCGCTCCGGCTCGCTGCCTGCATAAACCCACACCATTGCCATTGGTTTGGTCGATTCATTGAGAAATCTGTGGGGGCGCCTCCGAGGCACCATCGCCGTACCGCAGTCACTCAATCGATATCGGCGGCCCAGGATCACGCAGATAGCTTCTCCCGAGACGATTGTAATGGACTCGTCGTATTTGTGGATGTGACACGGAAGAGAGCAACCCGGATCGAACTCCCCGTAGCCGCCACAGATGCCCGCGGCCCCGAACCGACCCGCAAAGAGATCGCGAAAGCGGGTCCCTTCGGCCAGCTCGTATTGCGGAGCATGATCGAACCGCACGATATGCTCGGGATGATCTCTTCCGGGGTTGAGGTATCCGAGCTCCTGCACGACGAAACAATCCTCGACCGCGTCCCGGCTGGGTGTATCCGTGGCGAACGACCAGTGAGCCACCAGTGGAAGACGGTCGGACGGATTCTCGACCGCATGCGCGACACCTCTGGGAACGTGAATGCAATCGAACGGACGAAGCCGGTAGGTCCTTCCCTCGACCGCAAAGGAGGCTTCCCCTTCTAACAGAGTGATCGCCTCACTGAAGGCATGCTTGTGGTAGGGCATCCTCGCACGGGGCTCGAACGTTGCCGTGCCTGTACTCAGCCCTCTCGCGCCGCTCGCATGGGATGCAAATTCCCTTAAGAGCACCCCCGGCTGACTCGCCGGCAAGGGGTCGGATTGACCGAAAACAATGTGCTCAGACCTCGGTTTTTCGGACTGGGAGTTCGTCGAACGGGACTGAGTCGGAGATCTGTCGTTTGATTCCTTCATAACGGCTCACGCCTTTTTCGTCAGCACCACGACCCACTGCTCGAAGGTGGGTAGGAGAGGTGGCCGCCAGTTCCCGTCGCCATCGGGAGCCACGTCGCCTATCGATTGCTCGGTACCGCTGCGAGGGTTAAAGAAGAACGCCTGGTAACGCACCTCGGGCTCCAGATTTCTGACCATGGGCGGATCCCAGGCAGGGGGAACAAAGATGAAGCGCCATTCGCGCGGTATCCCAGCGGCGTAAGGGAGCTCGTAATTGTCCGGGTTCCAATGCGGTTCCACCCATTCCGGGTGGGGCTCCATATGCCACCACCGGTAGCGTGTGAGCATTCGCTTTCCGAGGCCCAACTGTCGCGAGCCGGGCAGCTCGGCGGCAATCTCCCAGGAAGGCCCGCCCCAGGAGCGGCCATGGGGAGAGGGCCCGAAGGGCTGTTCCGCCGTGTTGACCTGCCAGATCCCGTCGGCCCCGTAGGTATGTCCCGCAGCCCCGCTCAATAGGCAAGACCAGAACAAAAACCGCGACACTTCCTCGCGATTCCCGTCCAGTATGCCTTCGTAACATGCCTCTCCGACAAGCACGGGCATCCGCGGGCTCTGCAAAAGTTCCCCGGTCACTTTGTTGATGGTATTGGGATAGCTTTTGCGGTCGCTGTGGCCTGTCTGCAGCATGTCGAAGTCGAGCACGTTAGGATCTTCCACGCTATCGTGGGCAGTCGACGAGGGATGGATGGTGATAGGCCTGCGGTAGGAATCGATGCCTCGGACGTATCTGGCTACCTCGGTCCAACCACTTTTCTGGCGCGCCGTGTCCTCGTCTTTGTTCTTCGAAAGGTAGTAGGGCATCGTGCCTTCGCCCGCGAGGCACCAAACGACCGGGTACGCCCCCCAACGGGCCACGATATTCCTCCAGTGCTGCTTGATCTTCGCGAGGCCCATAAACGTGAGAAAGTATCCCCAACAGCCGACGATACAAGGCACCAATCCGCGCTCGACAAGTTCCTGAATTCTCAGATCCGCCATGTCGAAATAGCGCGGGTTGATGCGCGTGTAATTTTCTTCCCACGGAAAGCCTGCCTCGTTTGCTCCGCGGGGGTCGAAGGGTGGCATGTCGGGATACAGACCCGCAATGATTTGAATCACGCTGAAGCCCTTTTCCGCGCGGTCCGCCGCGAGTTTCCGAACGTCCTCCGGCCACCGCAACCGACGACAAAGGCCCATCCACCAGGTGTCGCCTAACCAGAAGAAGGGAGTACCGTCGGCGTGCTCGAAGTGCCGCCGGTCGCTCGAAATGCGGATTCCGCCGCTCTTCCAGAGGGAGTTGTTGCCCGTGTACGGCGAAACGTCTAACATTCCTGTCTGTCCGTGAAGGTCCGGATTCGCCGGGTCGCTACAGAGCGTACGGAAGGAATAACGGCCGGGCAAAGGAGGCGCAAATCGAACGCGCCATACCTGGTCTCCGGCCCAAAAAGCTGGGACGCGCTGCTCTCGACCCTGAGGATCCCGAAAAATGACATCTAGCTCCACATCGCGGAAAGGATCCTCGTACCTTTTGCCCGAGGAGTATCCCCATTCTGTTACCAAGTGCTCAACGGCAAACCGCGCTGGTGCGAGGTTTGTCTCGGGGGAGTTCGCTAGTCGGTTCTTCGCCTTTCGGAGGGAACTCATCAGAAAGGCCCCTAGGCTTGTGCCAATAAAACCCCTGCGGTTCATTTGGACCATTGCTCCTCCTCTACGAAGCGTCCGAAGCGGCTTTCCCCAGCCGTGCGGACGCCGACCTGCCGGCCCGCAACCTCCATGTCGAATCGCGAACGAGGCGCTCGTTAAACGGACGGGCGCCCGCTCCTTCAATGGCCGGGTGAGTAGGTAAACTCGATGGTGGAGACCACGGCCAGCGGCGTCTTGGATCGGTATGTCAGCTTCTCGGGATCCAGGTCAAAATAGGTATGTACCCCGTTTGCTTTGAGCGTCACTTGGTGCTTCCCCTCTGCCATCTTCGAGAGGTCCAATGTATAGTGCTCTCCGTGAATTTTCTCTGCTACCGTCTTGCCGTCAACCTGCAAGGTGTAGCTTTCCGGAGGCTTGCCGATCACGCTCCAGTTTAGCGGCCATTCCTTCCCACTCGCCACTGGCCGGAACGGCGCCGAAAGCGCCATCACGGTCATATCGGGTGTGCGGTTCCGATACAGGGAGATAAGCGCTTTGGTGAGATTCATATAGAAGTAGCCCCAGCCGCCACAACCGCGGTATGTGCATTTGCCCAGCTCGGTGGGCTCCAAGTCGTCGCTGAATTCCAAGTTGTATTCATCCCCGTAGACGTCGTGCTTTAGACCATAGCCCTCTCCCTCCTTCTGCCCCGCAAATTCGTTCCATTGGTGGATTTGAATGAACTTTGGGCCGTTTTCGAAGGCTACTTTCCAACTTTCGAGGTAAGGAGCCCCATGGTCTCTCCCCACAGCGCGCGGATCCAGCCAACCTTGGGGAATAGGGAAACTCGAAGGCGTCACAACGACTTCCTCAGGACGGCCACTGCTGCTGGTCACCACTTGGCGGATCGGCGCGTCCATCCAGGACCAGAATCCACATTTCTCGACGTGAGTGTCTTGAAGTTGTGACCCCATCCAGCGGACCGTCCAGTCCGGCGCCTCGAGCCCGGCCGTTTTCCTAGTGATCTCATCGCAGGCGAAATCGATGTTGAAGAGGATGGTGAGCAACGGCTTGCCATCGTAATAAAGCCAAAGATTCTTGTATTCTTGTTTATCCAGGAAGTTTTTCTTGGTCCAAGCGATAATTCCGTTTAAGCGCGGAACGGCGTCGGGTACGGGCGGGCCGTTCTGCAAACCCAGCATGATCACGAGCTTCGGAGGGTGCTTGCCCTCACGTTCCAACTCACTGTAGACCTTGAACAGCAGGTCGGTCGTTTCCTCTAGTTCCTGCGTCGCTTCGGTGTGTTTCTCCCAGTCGGGCTTCATCCATAACATGTTGCTCCAGTCGAGAAGCAGCCAATCGATCCCCAGGTTCTCAAACCACTCCTCGTGTTTTACGATCACATTTTTGTCATAAGAACTGTACTTGCCGAGAACGGGGACGGCTTCGGCGGTTTCGTAACTCCCGGCGTTATGAGGTGTAAACCAGGTCTCGTACTGCAATCCGATGAGCGTGCTGGGGGTCGACTCTGGGATTCCGGAAGGCCGCTTGGTAGCCGCCGGCTGTTCGGTCGCTTCCTTCGCGAGAGAAGCTCCCGTGAGGCGTTCGCCGAAAAAAAAGACCACCAGCACAAGGAGCAGAGGACCAATATACCGAGACATCGGATTCTCCCTGGCAAGCTCAGATACGCGCTCAGCACTTTTGAGTTGAGTGCGGCCAGCCCCTGAAGGCTAATGCTCCTCGGTCGCGCTCAATAGCTAATCCGAAGGCCGAACTGCATTTGCCTGGGGCGTTGAACATTTCCGAGCCGAATTCGGCGTTCGCGGCCCTCCTCGCGGTATGCTACAGGCAACCCTATCTATCTACTGCTCACTCATTTCGCGCGGTTCGTTATCTGTTTGAATCAAGGCCATTTCGCTCTCGATTGCGATTTTCGGCTTGACATTCTAGCCGCCCATGTTAGTTTGTCAGCTTTACTAACTTATGTCGTGATTGACGCGACAGTTAGCACGGGCACCTTTTCTCTGTCAAGGACTTTCTTGGACCAATATTCGGACCCGCGTGGCATGGGCGAGACGCTGGCAACCGCGGAATCCGAAGGCTAAGCCATCGTTCCTCGACGATTCGCCAACGAGCCTTCCAAGAGATGACCTCGGAAAGAGAGCCACAGAGAATGCCGGACGCTTCGATGGAAACTACGAATCATGAGGGTATGCTGGCCGGTGAAGTACAGCCGGTCAAAAGACCCGATGTTACGGGACTCGTGATCGACCGCCTGCGGAGCCTGCTCGAGAAGGGAATTCTACAGCCCGGAAGCAAACTTCCGCCTGAGGCCAAAATGTCGCGGATGTTCGGAATCAGCCGTCCCTCCCTTCGTCAGGCTTACAAAGCCCTAAATGTTCTCGGCATCATCCGAGCCGTGCCGGGCGACGGAACGTATATCAGCGAGTCGACTTCGCAAGCTCTCTCGATGCCCCTCACCTTTCTGATGCTGATGAAAAAGATCACCTTGGAACAGGTTTTTGAGTTCCGACTGCTGCTCGAGGGGGAACTGGCAACTATGGCGGCGAGCCGCGCCTCGGAGGAGGAGCTCCTGGCAATGCACGCGCAGCTCGAGCAAATGAGCCATTTCCTGAACGACGAGAAGCGAGCCCGATATCTTGAAGCAGAGTATGAATTCCACAATTGCATCGCTCGCGGCGCGCATAACGCGCTGCTCTTGGAAATCATCTCCATTATCAGCGGGCTTCTCTGGGAGACGCGCAAGAAGCTGGTCGAATTGGTTCCTGATTTGAATGAGGACCTCCAGGCACACCGAGACATCTACTTGGCCGTTTCCTCAAACGAGCCACAGGCGGCCGGTGATGCGATGCGGAGGCACTTGAAGGTTGCGTTCGATCTGTTTAAGGCGGCTGCGATCCAGAAGAGTTCTGGCCCCTAGCGTTCAGGTTGGTCTGTCACGGCAAAGACGACTCGAACAGAGGCCGCCCCCGCTGCGTGGAGGGGAGGGCTTTCGGCTCGCAAGCGAGCTAAAGGGAACCGATGAGAGCGTTCCGGGTTGGACTAACACGCGACTTCTTGACGCCTTCGGGCGAGCTGTCGATGGGCAATATCGGGCTCCACGTGCTTGAAAATGTCCCCGGCGTTTCCTACGAGTTTTTCCCCGAACATCTTCCTGAAGTCGCGCCCAGCCAGATTGTCGGCTATGATGCGGTCATCTCCCTGGCCCCTCGATACACGCGAAGGACTTTGGAAGATCCTGACCTCAAACTGAGCGTTCTTGCACGGTTCGGCGTCGGTTACGACATGCTGGACGTGGACGCACTCACCGAACGCGACGTCATCCTGACCATCACGCCCGATGGTGTAAGGCGACCGATGGCCACTGGCATTTTGACGCTCATTCTTGCTCTCGCTCACGAGATCTTTCGAAAAGACTCGTTGGTCAGAAGGGGAAAGTGGGAGGACAGGCTCAGCATCAAGGCGAACGGTCTCACTGGGCGCGTGCTTGGCTTAATCGGAGCAGGCAACATCGGTCGGGAGGTTTTCCGACTCGCGAAGGTCCTTGAAATGGTTCACCTGGCAACCGACCCGCATGTCCGTCCCGAAGAGGTAGCCTCCTTGAATGTTCGTCTCGTGGACCTCGAAACCCTGATGCGCGGAAGCGATTTTGTGTGCGTGAATTGTCCGCTCACGCCGGCCACCCGCGGCTTAATCGGTGCCCGGGAACTCTCCTGGATGAGGCCGACGGCGTATTTCATTAACACCAGTCGGGGACCGATTGTCGACCAGGCCGCGCTCTACGAAGCTCTGAAAGAACGCAGAATTCGCGGTGCCGCTCTCGACGTTTTTGAGGTCGAGCCCCTTCCCGAAGGCCATCCGATCACCACATTGGACAACGTTATCTTGACACCCCATTCGCTCTGTTGGACCGACGAGTGTTTTCGCGCCATGGGCGAATCAGCTGCGCGGGCTGTGTTGGCCGTTTTCAAGGGCGAGATACCCCCTCATGTAGTTAATCGCGCGGTCGTCGATCGCCCGGGGATGAGAGCGAAACTGGAAGCAAATCGCCGCCAGTGGCAAAAACATGTGGGAGGATTAGCTTGAACGCGCTGGCGCTTAAGAAAAGATTGCAAGACGGGCCAGTCCCCCTCGGCACCTGGATCTTTGAATTCAATACCCCGGGCATCGCCCGGCTCGTTGCAAGCGCGGGCGCCGATTTCGTGGTGTTTGACATGGAACACAGCGGATTCGGCGCGGACTCGATCCGAGGCCTCCTGGCACAAACGCGCGCTCTCAATTTGACCGCCTGGGTCAGGCCTCCCGCGGCCCGGTATCACCTCATCGCACCCCTGCTGGACGCAGGTGCGGACGGCATCCTCGCCCCAATGATTGAAACCTGCGAGGACGCCATCGAGGTTGTGAGGGCTTGCCGGTATCCTCCACGCGGGCGGCGAGGCGCAGCCTTTTCCATCGCCCACGATGATTTTCTTCCCGGAGCGGTTTCCGACAAAATGCAAGCGGCCGACGCCAAGGTATTATGCGGCCTAATGATCGAATCAAAACAGGCGGTTGAAAGCCTCGAAACCATCCTCGACGTGCCTGGGATTGACTTGGTCTGGGTGGGTCACTTCGATCTGTCGCTGACCATGGGCGTACCCGCCCAGTTCAACGACCCCGGCTTTCTCGCAGCCATCAATCGCATTCTCGCTGTTTCCAACGCGCGGCACATCCCGATAGGAATCATGGTCGCGAGTCCGGAACAGGCAATGGAGTGCATCGATCGCGGATACCGGTGTTTAAGTTACTGGGGAGATATCTGGCTGTTTCAGCGCGCCTTAAGCGAAGGCCTGAAGGCCGTCCGAGAGCGCGCCGGCAGGACGTGAGTGGTCGAGTGCGAGGAAGATGGCTATGAAATTAAAGCACAAAGTGGCCATCGTTACCGGGGCGGCGCAGGGGATTGGGCATGCCAGCGCGGTGCTTTTCGCAAAAGAAGGGGCGCGCGTCACTGTCGCCGACAAATGCCGCTCGCTCGGCGAGGAAACCGCCAGACTGATTGAGCGATCAGGCGGCGAGGCGCAATTCGTAGAGACCGACGTGGCGGACGAGGCCCAAGTGAAGGCCATGGTCGAGGCGACGGTCTCCCGATGGGGCAAGCTGGATATTCTCTTCAACAATGCCGGAGTCGTGCTGGTCAAGTTCCTCGAAGACACGACGGCGGAAGAGTGGGACCGAGTAATGGGCGTGAACGTCAGGTCCATCTTTCTCGCTGTGAAATACGCGGTCCCTTACATGCGAAAGCAGGGCGGCGGCGCCATTTTGAGCACGGCGTCGATTAGCAGTTTCGTCGGCCAGTTCAAGACTCCCGCCTACGTAGCGTCGAAAGGCGCAGTGATGCTGCTCACCAAGTCGCTGGCTCTTGACTACGGAGCGGACCACATTCGGGTGAACTGCATCTGCCCGGGAATCACGGACACTCCGACGTTGCGCGAGCACATCCAGGCCACCGGCGACCCTAAGGTGGTGATCCGCGAACGCACAGCGCGCGTGCCGGCCGGTCGCTTTTTGGCGCCGGAAGATATTGCCCGCGCCGCCTTGTACCTTGTTTCCGATGACTCCGATGGCGTCACGGGCATCGCCCACGTCGTAGATGGCGGACTGCTCGCGGCCGCTGAGTATGATGCCCGGCGCCGAGACTCCTAGTCTGTGGGCTGGAGGAGGGTTGGACGAGGCGGCAGAAAACCGAGTCGTCGGCAAGGAGCGATCGAAGGGCTTAGCGCCAGGGGAGATGCCGTCGATGAACCTCAAATTGGCAACCGGGGATTACAGCTTTCCGTCCTTGGAGTGGCAACAGGCGCTGAGGCTGGCGCGTGATATCGGTGTCGAAGGGGTTGATATCGCGCTTTTCGCGGGGCGCTCTCACCTGCGTCCAGCGGATGTGCTCCGCGCCCCTTCGAGCGCGGCCGCTCAAATATCCACTACCGTGCGTCAGCATGATCTCGAGGTTGCCGGCGTTTTCGGCCAGCCGGGAACGGTGTTTGAGGAAAATGCAATGAATCATCCCGACCCTGCAGTTCGGGCTAAGGCCACGGAGTTCTTCTACCGGATCCTCGAGTTCACCGCCCGCTGCAATTCTTCGCATCTTACCTTGCTTCCCGGCGTGCACTTTCCCGCGGAAAGCCATCAGGACTCCTTGAAGCGAGCAGGAGAGGAGCTCAGTTGGCGAACCGAGACGGCGAAGAAAGTCGGTGTCGTAGTTTGTGTGGAGCCACACATCGGATCGCTGGTTCCCACGCCGGACCTTGCCAGGAAGCTCCTCGATCTCGTGCCGGGATTAACCCTGGCGCTCGATTACAGCCACTTCACCTACCAGGGAATCAGTGACGATGAGATCGAACCGCTTCTGAATTTTGCCGCTCACTTTCATGCTCGCGGAGCCTGCCACGGAAAACTCCAAGCCTCGATGACTCACAACACCATCGACTTTGCTCGAGCTGTTCGCAGCCTGAAGAAGATTAATTATTCTGGTTACATAGTGCTTGAGTACGTTTGGACGGAATGGATGCAGTGCAATCAAGTCGACAACCTCACTGAAACGATTCGCTTGCGAGATTTGTTGATTGCCGCCGGACGCGAAATTTGACGTTCTCATCATGCAAAGACGAACGTTTCTGAAATGGGCTGCGGTGCACGCTTCGAAGTTTCACTCGTCGGTTGGCGTTGCCAAGAAATCTATTCCGCGAGAGACCGCGCGGGGAGCCCTGACGCTTTCCGCAGCAGAACTGAGATTCGTGCTCGCACCGCATACCGGACAGGGCTGGCCCGACATTTTGCAGCTAAGCGGCGCGATGCTCGATAATACTCAGCTGTATCACCAGGAAGTCTCGTAGAAGGAACCTTTGCTGATGTTTCGCAATCTGGAAAGAGGTCAGTTCGAGAAAGTCTCCGATTCGCTCGGCGCCGAGCTCATGCGCTCCATCGCCGGCCGTGACCTGGCCACCGGCGACTACGACGATGACGGCAACATGGACATGGTCACGAACAATCGCGGCGATTATCCTTCGCTCCTCCGCAACGACCGCGGCAACACCAACAAGATTATTGCCATAAAAGAAGGCGCCGGCATGGTCAACAAACACTTTCCCAAAATTCCGCCGATGCAACCCGCGTCCGCTCCATCGAAGGCACTCCGCAAATGACTTTCCCGCGTCGACGTTTCCTCGGCTCCTCGCTTGTTCTACTTGGCGGCACTCTGCTCGACGCACTGGCCACTCCCCTTTGGAAATGGAAGCGCTCTATCGTCCTCGCATCGACTCCCGGCGTCTCATCCTCGTCCCTTGACGCATCACAGAAAGAATCCGTCAACGTTTCGCGGCCCGGCGCGCAACCGACATCTCCCGTTACCTTCGTCAATGTCGCCAAAGAAGCCGGCCTCAACACGACCAACGTCTGGGGCGGCGTCGACCGCAAGCGCTACATCATCGAAGCCAAAGGCTCCGGCCTGGCCTTCTTCGATTACGACCAGGACGGCTGGCTGGACATTTACCTCACCAACGGCAACCGCCTCGGCGTGCAATGGCCGGAAGGCCAAGCCCCCACCTCGCATCTCTACAAAAATAATCGCGACGGCACCTTCAAGGACGTCACCGCCAAATCAGGACTCGCCCGCACCGGCTGGCAAAGCGGCGTGTGCGTCGGCGATTACGACAATGACGGCTGGGACGACCTTTTCTGCTGTTTCTGGGGCCACAATATTCTTTTCCACAACAACGGCGACGGCACCTTCAGGGACGTCACAAAAAAGGCTGGAGTGTACGACGAAAAAATTCGCTGGGGCGCCGGCTGCACCTTTCTCGATTACGACCGCGATGGCAATCTCGATCTATTCGTCTGCAACTACATCAAGTTCGATCTGGCGTGGACGGAGCGCGATTCGGCTCCTTGTCAATGGAAAAGCATCCCGGTGATGTGCGGCCCGCACGGCCTTCCCGGCGACACCAACGTGCTCTTCCACAACAACGGCGACGGCACCTTCACCGACGTGTCTGAAAAATCCGGCATCCTTAAGCCCGGACCGCGCTATTCCATCACTCCGGTCTCCTACGACTTTGACAACGACGGCTGGCCGGACATCTACGTAGCCGTCGATTCGCAGCCCAGCATCTTGTACCACAACAATCATGACGGCACGTTCACCGATATTGGCGTCACTTCCGGGTGCGCTTACGGTGAAGATGGCCAAGAGCAATCCGGCATGGGCGTGGGCGTCGCCGATTACGATTGCGACGGCTGGCTCGACATCTTCAAGACCAACTTCGCCGACGATACCGTCAACCTCTTCCACAACAACGGCGACGGCAGCTTCAGCGACGTCGGCTTCTCCTCCGGGCTCGGCGTCAATACGAGCTACGTCGGATGGGGTTGCGGCTTCCTCGACTACGACAACGACGGCTGGCCCGACCTGATGCAGATCAACGGGCACGTTTACCCGGAAATTGCCGGGCACGACATCGGCCAGAGCTACAAGAATCCCCGCCTGGTCTACCACAACCTGGGCAAGGGCCAGTTCAAGGACGTTTCCGCGCAAATGGGTCCGGGCATCACCGAACATTTTTCTTCGCGAGGCGCGGCCTTCGGCGACTACAACAACGACGGTGCCATCGATGTGCTTATCCTCAACATGAACGATCCGCCGTCGCTGCTCCGCAACGACGGCGGCAACGCGCAGAACTGGATCAAGCTCAAGCTCATCGGCACGAAATGCAATCGCACCGCCATTGGCGTGCGCGTCCGCGTGGTCACCGGCACGCACGCGCAGATGGACGAGGTCCACAGCGGAGGAAGCGTCATGTCCCAAAGCGACCTGCGCCTGCACTTCGGTCTGGGGAAGGCGCAGCTCATAGACCTCATCGAAGTAAAGTGGCCTACCACCCAACAGATAGAGAAGTTCACGCAGGTGAAGCCCAATCAGATCCTGACCATTCGCGAAGGAGCCGGCATTGTGCGGGTCGGGAGTCTTTCGACGATTGTGGTGAGGTAGCTTCGGGGCTGAATGTCGAGATGGCCAGGCTGCGAAACATTGCCCCGACGTTTGCCGCAAGGCACAAAGCGGCGGTCATGCTTTTTTCTATTCTCACGGACGCAAGAATTCAAGAATTGCCCGACGGCTCTGTTTTTCATGCTGAAACGAGGCACCTGACGGCCTGCAGAGGATTGACTGCGCGAGGTTGTTACGGTCTCTTGCGGCGCACGTATCCTGATGTTCATCACTTGAGTCGCAAGCTAATCACTGCGAGTGCCTGGATCCTCCCCGGAACCGTCCCGCTCCGCGGCCCGGATCAGAAGCGTACCGTTAGCATACAACCGAAGATCGCAACCGATCGTCCCGCCATCACCGATTCGAGCGGACGTTGATCTCGACAACGACAACTGCATTTCATCCGCGCGAAGGGCGGCAAGGAGCAAACAAGGCGGACAAGCACGGTTGATTGCGGCAGTATTGGGCCGGTGCTATCATCCGTAAGCCGTCAAGCAGCGAAAGTCAGAGAACAGCGAAGGCGACGGCGTTTTGCTGGGTGCCCCCTCAAGAATGGTATCAATGTTTGGCCTCAAAAAGGTCGGTGTCGCCCTTCTCTTATTCTGGATAAGCCCACGGTTGATTGCGACCCTAACCAGTCATGCGCTGTGTTGGCCTGCTTATGGAGCAAGTGATCGAGCGCTGGTCCGGCCAACCGTCGACGCACGCAAATTGGCAAACGTCGCACTTTCGCTAGGTGCCGGCGATTCGTACGCTCCGATTTCCGGCTTGATTTTTGGCAACGAGAGCCCGGGATCGGCGATGACGGTATTTGAGGAGAATGCATTGTTTACATACGCGGTTGGGCAGATGGCCCTGCCGGAATCCAATTCCGCGTCGAATAAAGCTCCAAGCGCCCATCTGGTTCGACGCGTCATCGCGTTGAAACCATCCATTATTGTCGTCGATGACCAGATCGACAGTGTCGATGGGGCATCGCCTGAGGGTTGGCGTTTGTGTTCAGTGGGAGTACCAAGAGTATCGGGGCGGAAAGGCGAGGTTCAAGAGCCAACAGGAGACATATCATGGGAAACGCTGCTGCCGGCAACCAGTGTAGTCCGGTCGAAGCCCAGCTCCTCCGGGGAATCTCGCTGCGTGAATCTCACGATCGAAGCGACGAATCGGCGGATCTCCGGTCCGGCCCGTTTCATTCATGTCTTTGAAATACGACCCCACGGCGTTACGAACATTCAGATGCAAGCCGCGCTGGCGATTCACAACGAGCAGACGCGCTTGACCGTCTCCGCAAGAAACCGAACTTTCCAGATGGTGTTACCGACGCCTGACCGGGGAGCGGGGACAATCGAGATCTCGACCGCGAACCACAAAACCGTGCTGAAGAATCGGCCATTTGCCGCCGGCGTGCTTCCACACGGTTCCGAAGGAACAAGTCTGTTGGAACTCTGGGACTCGGAATACCGCGGCAGCCGCCCGCCGATGTGGGACATCGGGCGTCCAGCCGACGAATTGGTGAAAGTTGTCACGGAGGGTAAAGTCCAGCCCGGCCGCGTCGTTGACTTATGCTGTGGTTCAGGGTCAGACGCAATTTATCTCGCTGGCAAAGGGTTCCAGGTTACTGGAATCGACATCGCGCCAACCGCCCTGGCCCAGGCGCGGCACAAAGCTGCGGCGGCAGGGGTTTCAGTGCAATGGCTTTTCGCCGACGTATTACATCCTCCCGCGCTGAAGCCTTTTGACTTTATCTACGACCGCGGTTGCTATCACGTGGTGAGAGACCAGAACTTGCCGGCGTATCTTGAAGCGGTGCGCGGACTTTCGCATCCTGGCACAAAGTTTCTGCTTCTGGCTTCTCGTTTTAACGAACACGAAGCGAATGCCACCGCTTCCGGCGTAACGGAGGAAGAGATCCGAAACGATTTCCTGGAGTCATTTGATCTGGAATGGCTCCGGGAAGTTCGCCTCGAAAGCAACAAGGAGGAAGGTCACGCTGATCCGCCGGGTTGGTCAGCTCTATTTACCAGGAAAGAGGACCGGTGAAGCGACACTTCCAACTGGTACGAGCGCCGGTGCGGGCGGCAAACGAAGTTCCATTCGCGCCGAGTTTCAGCGCAGGCAGGACGGCTAAGAGGTTTCGAATCACGGCCGATAATATAATCAGGTCTCGTCTCACGCTGAATCCGCCGAAACGTCATTCTATCTTCTCTGTTCTGCTGCTCGGATTCCTGCTTTCTATGGGCAGCGGCCGACTCTTATCTCAAGACCAGAGCCCCGAGGAATACCTTCGGATTGCCGGGGAAGCAGAGAAGCATGAGGATTTTGCAGGAGCAGAAAAAATCTATCTGGAAGCGGCAGGCAAGTACCCGAACCAGCCCGAAATCTTTAAGCGATTGGGAATCATTTATCAGACCGAATTGAAGTTTCACGAATCTATCGACACTTTTCAGAAAGTACTCGCCGGCGCTCCTCAGTATCCCGAAGTGAATTTCTATCTGGGGCTCTCGTATTTCGGGCTAAACCAGTTCGAAAAATCCATCTCGTATTTTGAGAAAGAACTCGAGGCGAACCCCAAGTATCGCCGAGCGCATTTCTATGAAGCACAGGCGTATCGTTCATTGAACCGCAATGCCAGTGCCCTGCGGCAATACGAAATTCTGCTCGAGCAGGATCCGAATGACAAACAGGTGCTCTATCAGTTGATCCGGTTCCTGAAGTCATCCACCCTGGAGGCCATCGAGCAGTTGAGCAATCTGGACCAAAATTCGATATACATCTTGGTGCTGCGCGCGCAAAGCCATGTTGAGCAGGAGAAATATCCTGAGGCGATTTACGAGTACAAGCAGGTGCTGGCGCAGGACCCGAATTTTCCCGGCGCCCATTTCGGCCTGGGCGAGGCCTACTACTACAAGGTGGACTATCCAAACGCGGAGAAGGAATTGCGCCGGGCGCTGGCGGAAGATCCCAACCTCCCCAAAGCGAACTTCTATTTGGCGGACATCCTGCTGAAAGCCTCCAGGATCTCGGATGCGGTCCCGCTGCTGGAGATCGTAGTGGCCGCTGAGCCAAACTACATGAAGGGATATTACTTGTTGGGAAAGTGCTACGCCGCCGAGGGGAAGCTTCAGGATGCGGTAAAGCTCCTTCAGAGAGCTGCCGAACTGGACCAGAACGACAAGGGTGTCCATTACCAACTTGGACAAATCTACAAACGGCTGAATCAGCCAGACAAATCCCGGACTGAAATGGAAACGTTTGAGCGGCTGTACGCCCAGGAACGTGAACTCAAGGGAAAAAGAACTGAGGGACTCCACAAAGATAGAGAGGCGACTAAGAATTGACGACCGCGAAGATCGCACCTGCAATGCCCGTCGAACGGCAATCCAACTCGGGGCGCCTTGTTTGCACGTTGATTGCGGCCTGTTGGCTTCTGAACATCGCCGTGTTCGCGACCGCCGCATGGGCAAATCCGCAGGCAACGGACTCTTTGCGTTCTCAAGCGGCTGAGCTACAGAAAGCTCGCGATTTTGCCGGCGCCGAAAAGCTCTATCGCCAGGCTCTGGTCGATGCGCCGGATGACCCAGAGATCCTGAAAGCCTTGGCCGTGGTGTGTCAGGCGGAAGGCAAGTTCGCCGAGTCCATCGAAATCTTCCAGCGCATACTCAAGCGGGCTCCGCTTTACCCCGGTGTGAATGGGTTGGTGGGAGCTTCGTATTACGCCCTCAACGATTTCGAGAAGACCATTGACGCAATGCAAAAGGAGCTCGCCGGCAATCCTAAAGATCCTCAGGCGCGTCATCTGCTCGCCCTGGCACAGAGTTCGTCGGGCCATCTGTTTGAAGCGATCAAGGAACTGGAAGGCCTGCTGGCCGATTATCCCAACGACGCGCCAGTCCTTTACCAGTTGGTTGTCGATTACCGGGCCGCGGCGCAAAAATCCGGCGAGAAACTGGCGAAACTCTCTCCCGATTCAGAATACCTGCATGCGATCAACGCCGAGGTTTATGAAGACAGCGAACGATTCGACGACGCCATCCGCGAATTCAAGGAAGTCCTACGGAAGGACCCGAAATTCCCCGGCCTGCATTTCGCGTTAGGGCAGGTTTACTGGCGTAAAAACGACATTCAGAACGCGAACGAACAGCTCAGACTGGCATTGCAGGAAGAACCCAACCACGCTCTGGCCGGCTATTATCTGGCCGACATTCTGACCAACCAGAAGAATTATCGGGAAGCAATCCCGCTCTTACAAATGGTCACAATTGCTTATCCTGAATTGAAGGAAGCATACTTTCTCCTGGGAAAGTGCTACGCAGGGACAAGCGAGGACCAGCGGGCGCTCGAAGCGTTTAATAAAGCTTTGCAACTCAATCCCAATTACAAAGAGGCGCATTATCAGCTCTATGGACTCTATGCACGTTTGGGTGACAAGAAGAACAGTGCCGCGCAATTGCGGATTTTTGAGGAATTGATCAAGAAAGGCCAGGAAGAGGAAGAATTCAGACTACGCGAGACACTACAACGGCAAAACAAAGCAGGAAGCCAAGACCATCAATAAGATTGTGTTTCGATCTCACCTATGACGCACACCCGCAGTTCCTTTGCTCCTGAAACTTGCGGATGAACCCGCTGAGCGAACTCAACCTCGTCGAATCTAAAGCGACTAAAGTTAGTAGCGAATCTTCAGCCCGAACTGAATTTCCCGGGGATAATTTCCCTGGCTCGTCAGATGACCAAATCCGCCAAAGCCCCAGGCCAGCGCGTTGCTCTGCAGCACTGAATCGTACTGATCTCCACCTTGATCAGGACCCAAGACCACACGATTAAAAATATTCAGGAAATCCGCGCGGAACTCAACATTGATGCCTTCGGTGGCTGGCGTGCTCTTCGCGAAGGAGATGTCTTCATTGTAGTATGCGGGCAAGCGGATGCCGCCGTCCGACCGAGGGGCGTTGCCAAGTTGTCCCCAAGCTGGGAAGCTCCAGGCGTTGATGTTCAGCAGAGCGCCATGGTCAACTCCGTTGACGACAGTACCGTTCGGGTCGAAGGTCCCGTTTAGGAAAGCAGGCGATCTTTGAGGCACGCCCGGCACCACGTTGGGTCGCATGAGGAATCCGTTTTCTCCAATAAACGGAGAGTACGGATTGGTTCCGGAATATATCATGTTCGGCCGTCCGCTCTGGTATTGGTGGATTCCCGCCACACTCCACCCTCCTACAACCTTGCCGGCCGGGCCACTGACATTCGCGAACCTTTTCCCGGGACCGAACGGGAATTGGTATTCGTAGGAAAGCACCAAGTTATTGGGGTAGTCGTTGATACTCAGAGCTTTTTCGGCTTTGATGTTGTAGGCATCTTGCGTGAATCCCGAAAACTCGTTAAAGATGCTCTCGGCATTCGTCAGTGTCTTGGACCAGGTATAGGATGCGAGGAAGCTTAATCCCTGCGAAAACTGTTTCCGCGCCTGGATTTGCAGGGCATGATAGTCCGAGACGCCGAGTCCTTCCATCATATCTCGCATCTGAAAATTAGCCTCTTGCGTGTACTGCGGGAACGGACGCAATGCCTGGCCGAGAGTGGCATTGCCGGCCATCAGCTTTTCAAATCCTGGAAATGGGGAATGATCACCGGTGGCAGGATCGACTGGCATGCTCTGGACTACGGAAAGTGCCTGCACAGACGGATCGCTGATAAGCTTGAAAAGTGGACTCGTCGCCAACGAAGTTCCGGCAATCGTGGGATCAAGTATGTATTTGCTGTTCAACTGATTGGTCGGCCTCAAGCGGCTCACAAGGTGCCGCCCCGCCGTACCGACATAGGCCACGTCGATCAGGACTCGGCCTGGCAACTCTCGCTGGATACTGAGCGTCCAGTTCTGAATATCGGGCGGACGTCCGTCTCCGGGAAAAATGGGGTGAGGCGCACCGCCAATTGCATAATTCTGATCGATAAAGGGAGGCGCCGGGAATTTCGATGCCGGCCAACCAGCGAGCGTGAAGGACGGCAAGAGTCCTGTGAACCCCGTGCTGGTGTCCTCGCCAAGGTTGTTGGTGGAATTGAACCCCCCTTGGCTGCAGCAGCCTCGGCTGGAGCGCTGAGCGCCTCCGAGCGTATAGAGTATTCCGTAGCCGCTGCGCAAAACCGTTTTATCGTTAAAGGCGTAGGCCAGCCCGATGCGTGGGCCAAAGCCTTTTGTGAACGTGGTCGCACCAGTGCGCCGTCCAGGCGTTGCGAAAACCATCGCGCCCAGAACATGGTAGGTGGTGTTCATTACTGTGGGATCCATCCACGAGAATTGATTGTATTTGTTCACGACGGGCAGGAGCAGATCATAGCGAAGGCCAACATTCAAAGTGAGCTTCGAATACACTTTAAAGTCGTCCTGCACGTAAGCGGAATACTGGCCCATTCTATCGGCGTTTTTGGCAGCGTAGACATCGGCTTCACCGTAGCTGCCGAGCCCCAGGAGAAAGCTTGCCGCTCCCATCCCAGGGCACGGATTACCTGGAGTGCAGCTATCAGAGTACCAGGGCCCTGCCAATGAGGTTGCACCGGCGTTGAATGTCAGGTATCCGGACTGACGCCCAAATCCACCATCGTTTTGTTGCATTTTGACGTAGCCAAAACCGCTTTTAACGGTATGTTTACTTTTCGTCCACGTCACACTATCGTCAAAAGTATATACGTTGGTGACATCATAGCCTTGCCCGCCGTTCCCGTAGGTGTTTCCCAAGCCGCCGATATTCAAGCCCGGAAAGACAGTTCCCGGCCCCGTCTGAGGCACGCCCTTAAATCCCAAGGTTGCTGGCCAACCAGTTCCGGCAGCCGAGACAGAACTACTTCCCCAGCGATTGAAGCCGAGCGTCCAATGATTAAGGAGAGTTTTGGTGAGAAACAGGTCCTGACTGAGACGCGCCACATCCTGATGCGTTGTGGAAATGCCGCCATCCCCAATTGCGCCGGGCCACCTTCCACCAGAGGGATTATATATTTTCGACCAGATGAACTCTCCGCTGATTCGGTCCTTCTGGGAAAGAGCGTGATCGATCTTGGCTCCCCACTGATTGTTATTCTGCAGTGACAAAAAGGAAGTTAGCCAGTTATCCGTATAGCCGAACTGCCGTCCAGGCAGAACCGGAGTCGGAAAATAGGAAAAAATCTTCGCTGCTACGGGATCGATTCGTGACGCCGGGATGATATTGGCCATCCCCGGAATCGGCAACCCGCTAACATTGTTGAAACCGAAGGCATCCCGTATCAGAGCAGCCGACCCGCTTGTGTTTACCAGTCCCGTTACTGGATCCGTCGCGCCCGCGGCAACGCTTCGTTGTGTTGCAGGATCATAAATCTCTCCTGCATACACCGGCCGCCCTAACGCATCAAGACACGCCTGGGTTCCAGTACCGCAAGTCGAGATTTGAGGGCCGAGGATATTGCTCAGATCACCGCCGCGCATGGCCGCTGTCGGAACCGTATCCAAGCTTTGGGTGGGCTGTTTGCGCAATCGGAAACCTTGGTACCAGCCGAAGAAAAAGGTCTTATCCTTGCCGTTATAGACCTTCGGAATTACCACCGGTCCGCCAGCCGTGACACCGAATTCATTCTGCTTGTTGACGTTCCGGCACGGTTTGACAAATGGAGGTTGTTTTCTCCCATTGGCATCACAGCCCGGAGGCGACGAGTTGACGAAGAATGGGATGGCGTCGAGTTTTTCATTGCGAAGGAATTCATAGGCACTGCCGTGCAATTGATTGGATCCGGATTTGAGCGTAAAGCTCGTAATCCCCTGGCCTGTCCTCCCGAATTCCGCGGGAGGAAGAAGCGTAATCACTTTGAATTCCCCCACGGCATCCTGTGGGAATGGGATATTGCGAAAGTCCCCGGCCCATTCACCCGCGCTGCCAATCAGGGCTCCGTCAAGCTGAAATTCGTTACTGGCGCTTTGGCTCCCGTTGACAGTCGTATTCAGCATCCGGGGTGATCCGCCGCCTGAAATTCCCCTGCCGGTCACGCCCGGAACCAGAGTCATAAAAAATCCGGGATTCCGTTGTTCCCCTTGGCCGAGAATGGGCAACTCAAGCACGTCCGTCCCATTAATCACGGCGCCGCGATCAGAGCTGTTCTTTTCGATCTGGATGGCCTCCGCAGTGACATCAACGCTTTCAGTCAGGTCTCCGACCTGCATCCGAATCTCCAACGCGAGGATCTGTCCAACTTCCACAACCACGCCACTGCGCACGTACTTCTTGAAACCAGTTTTTTCAGCAGTAATGTCGTAGCTTCCTGGCCGCAAAAGCGGGATCGTGTAATTTCCGCTCGAGCTGGAAATCACCGTGATGCCGAGGGCTGTGCCGATGTTTGTGGCAGTTATTGACACCCCGGGAATTGTGGCTCCGCTAGGATCAGTAACTTCTCCAGTGATGGTACCGCGGTCGGATTGGGCCAGTAGGTTACCTGCACACAGAAATACCAGCATGCTCAATCCGAGAATTTGAACGAAGCGGCGGGACACGTGAGCCATGGGATCCCTCCTCCGCAATCAGTCAAGACCTAACGATTACGGCGATTGCGGCCAAACAAAAGCGCAATCATCCACCTTCCCACTGCAGCGCCTTATAGTCCTACGCCAGAGGGCTTGTCAATATCTTTCTGGAATCATCGGCATAGCGAGCATGATCGTCCTTTCTGTCCCCGAGGTGTCATAATGCGCCCAGAAAAATCCCGCACGTCCCGAGTCACGGTTTTTTCGCAAGCTGGCCCAATTAGGGGCACGGGCCGTTACTCCCAAATTCGCTCTCCCGAGCCCCTCGGACCGCTCGCTTAATGGAGGGATGATTCGGGCGCAGCACCACTGCTAAATTCATCGCCATACTAGGATCAATATTAGGTAGGGGTTATCGTCGCAATGAAACCTGCTTGAGAGACTTCGCAAGCGGGTCCTTCTTCAATCCTTGCCCCTCGCGAGCCAAGTAGAAGGCGTCAACAAGGACATTGGAGTACCGATCGACCTGTCCGCTTGGCCATCGCACCTCGATAAGATCGGCTTGTTTCAGGTCCGCCATTCCCACGTGCACTCGAACATCGTTACCGGAAAGATAGCTCTCACTGCTTCTCACATCAAAAATGCGGCGTATCCCCTGCGCGGTCACGCTGATCCGCGCTCCGATCCCGCTGCGGTTGCTTTTCACGCCTTCGGTTCGGATGGTAAGCCAGTTATTGCGATTTCCACCGTCGTTGCGAAATAGTGTGGGTACGTCGTTTTTGTTGATCACTAAAACGTCGATGTCGCCGTCGTTGTCAATGTCAGCGAACGCCGCGCCGCGGCCGGAGTGGGCATTACGGTTTCTCAGTCCCACAATCTCAGACACATCGACAAACTTCCTGCCCATTCTATTCTGCAGAAGATAATTCGGCTCGGCGAAGGAATCCTCAGGGTGCGACCTCTCTACCTGCGGATCGGTATGGCCAAATGAAACCCACAAATCCAGCCACCCGTCGTTGTCGAAATCAAAGAACTGAGTTCCCCACCCGCAGTACGGATACGCAATCTGCGCCAAGCCCCGGGTCATGGTCACATCCGCGAACGAGTGCGAGCCTTGATTCTCATAAAGCGTTTTTTCTTGATCGATCCAGTTCGAGATGTAGACATCCATCAGACCATCGTTGTTGTAATCTCCCACTGTGACACCCATCGTTCCCTGGGAATTACCAAAGCCGTCAACGGCCAATCCCGACTCATAGCTCGCGTCGGAAAACGTTCCGTCGCCATTGTTGACGTAAAACCAATTCGGTCCGGCATCGTTTACCTGATAAATGTCCTGCAACCCGTCATTATTAAAATCCGCGAAAACTACACCGAAGCCTCGCCCGAGGCCTTTTGCCGGCCGGATTAGACCTGCGGCTTTGGTCACATCGGTGAAAGTCCCGTTGCCGTTGTTGTGATAGAGAATTCCCTGCTCACCCTCAAACCAGTCCGGCGGGCAGGCGATCGGCACTTCTTTCAATTTGCAAGCGTCAACGTCGCCTGGCTTTGGCGGAGGGTGTTTCGGATCAAATTTGACGAAATTCGCGACGTACAAATCCAGGCGGCCATCATTGTCATAGTCCCCAAACGCCGCACCCATGCTCCATTTGGGAAAACCCCAGTGAGGATCTGCTACGCCCGCCGCTTCTCCGACCTCGGAGAATGTCCCATCGCCGTTGTTGCGGTAAAGCAGATTGGGGCCGAAGCTGGTAACGTAAATATCCGGGAATCCATCGTTGTTGTAATCCCCGATCGCACATCCGCTGTGCCAACCCGAGGCCCCCAAGTGTGCTGGTGCGGTCACGTCCGTGAACGTCCCGTCGCCGTTGTTGCGCAGAAGATAATCGTGATGCCATTCGCCCGCCGCCTCTGATTTGCGCGACGAACCGTTGACCAGAAAGATGTCCTGGTAGCCATCGTTGTTGTAATCGAGAAAACAGGCGCCCTCTCCGTTCACATCGGTCAAGTATTCGGTCATCGCATCGCCATCGATGATCTTCATGTCCAGCCCCGCCTCGCGGGTGATGTTTGTGAACAGCGGCAGGGTAGCAGCGGCCTTCGGAGTTTCCGCTGCCCCGGTCTTGATCACAATTCGGGCCAAAACTGCAAGAATCACCATTGCCGTCAAAAAAAACGGCCAACGTTTCTTGTGCACGTTCCCGGCTGGGGGTATGAGATTCAAAGGACTCAATTTCGCAGTTGCGAAACCTCTGATAGACGGCGCTTTATGGATGCTCGGTCGGCGGCTGATCGAGCTTGTCGTCGCTGGCGTCCGCATCATTCCCGGTGATTGCCGGCCTTTTCATCCGCTTCTCCTCGGCTTCGCGCAAAACGCCAAATAATTGCAGTTCCGCGTTTTGCTCTTTGGTTTTTCCCAGCTTGCGGTAGGCTTGCGCCATCAGATAATGCGCCGTGGATTCATCGGGCGCCAACTGGACGACAGTTTTCAAATGGCCGATCGCTCCCTCATAATCGCCCGTTTGAAAGAGTGCTCTGCCCAAATCGCGGTGAGCCTGCGCCAGGTTGGGCTTTTGCTGCAGGGCTTTGTTCAGGAATCGAAAGGCGAGATCGTATTTCTTTTCCGAGAGGTAGATGTTGCCAAGTTTCCACGTAGCCAGATAATTCTCGGGAGCGAGCTGCAATTCATTTTCAAACTCCGACTTCGCCTTTTCAAACTCGTGTTCTTTCCAATAAATATTTCCCAAGGCGTAATGAAGGTCTGGCGCGTCAGGCTTTTTTTCTATGGCCTTACTGTATTCTTCAAGCGCGGCTTGCGTGTCGCGGCGCGCCTCATAGTAACTCCCGATCAGTTGGTGCACGCGGTAGGAGTCAGGGTCGACTTGATCCATTTTCTCGTAAGTCTTGGTCATCAAGTCCGAATAGACGCGTCCCAACTCGTAGAGCACTTCGACATCTTGGGGGAAAAGTTGTTCCGCTTTTCGGAGGATTTCGAGCGCCTGCTCCTGCTGACCTGACTCGGTATAGCAGAGGGCGAGATTCAGATAGGCCTTCAGCTCGCGAGGATTCAGCAAAATCACTTTTTTCAGCGGTTCGATGGCGAGTTTGTATTGGCTAAGACGGACGTGGGCCATCCCGAGAAACAGAGTCGCGCCCAGCAATTCGGGTTTGGTTTGCAGCGCTTGTTCAAAGGCCTTGACGGCGGCATCATTTTTCCCCTGGCGGTAGTAGATCAGTCCCAGGTTTGTTCGGACCTCAGCCACATCCGGATTGGTTGCAAGAACAGCCTCATACTCGGCGGCCGCTTTGTCCCAATCGCCGGATTTCTCTGCCTGCCTGGCAGCCTCGAAATGCTGCCTGGCCACATCGTCGCTATCGCCCTGGCCCTTGGCGAGCGACGGATAGGAAAGGACGAACAGAATTGCCGTACAGAAAACCGTACCGCGACGAAACAAGGTCAAGGCTGAACGTGAGTTCGGCAAGCTCAATAGCTCAACTTCAACATTGGCCAACGCACAAGCGTTTGGCAAATTTGCGCGACAGGTCGGATCGCGCTATTTTGGCGCTGTCTCGGCGCCCCGGCTGATGAGCTTAGCATGTCAAACAGACAAAGAGAAAGCTTGGCTGCCTCTTGGTTTGTCCGGAGCAGTTTCGGAACTTTGGCAGGGGGAAGCGTTGGGCAGCAAAAGATTGTGTAGTCGTTCGCACCAGCATTCAGAGCGCTACCCGATTGACAATGTCAGATTATGTGTAACAGGGTGTTGAGGTCTTTGAGTGAAATAGAGTGGGCCACGCGAGGCGAGCGGATCAAAAGAGGCCGAGCCGTGTGACAAGTCTTTTCTGCTCCGTCGGTCCTGCATACAGGTTGCCAGCAAATAGTGGTTGACAAGCAATATGCGCCACTTTAAAAACCTCCAGTGGTCAGTGAGTATCGTTTGCCGCTTATCAGAGAACGGCCACTTAAAGAAGCCTGCGCGGAGCACTTCTTTATTTCGTGCGATCATGTGCTCCCCGTGGACAAAACTTTAATGACTATGGACGGTCAGGCTGATTGAGTTTGCGGAGATGAAGATGCCAAATCGACTGCTGAGAAGAATTGTGCCGCTGGGTGTCAGCCTATTCATGCCACTCGTTGCCGTTGCTTCGCAGGCAAAGGCTGACATTTTTAACGTCAAGGATTACGGAGCAACGGGGAAGAAGTCGGACAGCGCCAGGACCGCTATTCAAAAGGCCATCGACGCCTGCGCCAAAGCTGGGGGCGGCATCGTCTACCTGCCTCCTGGCGACTACACCAGCGGCACGATTTACCTCCGCAGCCACGTCAGGTTCTGGATCGAGGCTGGAGCCACGTTGTTCAGCGCAGAGGAGGACGCAGCATTCGACACCGACGGACTGCTTTTCGGCGAAGACCTCACGAACATCAGCATTGAAGGCCGTGGAACCATCAACGGCCAGTCGCAATACGACTGGCGCATGAATGTTATCGATGACGGGTACATCCGCGACAATCAGAAATCGGCCGAGGCGGCCGGCGTGCCGCTGATGCGATCCTTTCCGAAGGGTATGGGCCAGCGGAAAATCTACCCGCATATGATTAAGTTGCTGCGGTGCAAAGATGTAGTCATTGAGGGCGTTTCGATCATCGATTCCCCAAGTTGGACGATTTATCCCTATGCCTGCGAGCGGCTTCGTATTGACGGCGTGTACATCAAAACGGACCAGAAGCTGGGCGTGTGGGCCGACGGCATTGACCCAGACGGCTGCAAGGATGTAGTGATCGCGAACAGCGTTATTGAAACCGGTGACGACGCCATTGTGTTTTACTCCTCGGCGGCGTCGGGCTTTCCTCCGAAAGCGAGTGAGAACATCACCATCACGAATTGTCGCCTTTCATCTTCATCCAGCGCGATCAAGTTCTGCGACGGCAATTCCGTCGCGGTTCGCAACGTGACCATCGATAACGTTGTGATCACGCATTCAAATCGCGGGCTCGCCTTCATGGTGTACGACGGCGGCGTTGTGGAAAACGTCGTGATCTCGAACGTGGTGATCAACACCGACCGTTTTGACTGGTTCTGGTGGGGCAACGGTGATCCCATCTACTTCACCGTTCAACGTCGGAGCGAAAGCCTTGGCCTTCCTGTGAAGCCGGATGAGCCGCCGGCCGGAGCAATCCGCAACGTCATCATTCGCAACGTCATTGCGCATGGCAAAGGATCGTGCCTGATCAACGGCCATCCCGATAGCTGGCTGGACCATGTAAGCCTCGAAAATATCAAACTCTATCTCTCCACCGATCCTTCCGCCGCTTATGACCGATCAGTGAACGCAATGCAGTTTCATTACGGGAAAAACTTGACCGTCCGGGACGTTGAGGTCATCTGGGACAAGCCTGAGCTGAACAAATGGGGAAGTGCGCTGTACTTTGAGGACGTTCAGGGATTGAACGTGGTTGGCTTTTCTGGCGGGCCGGCGAAGCCGAATGCCGACACGCCCGCCATTGTATTGAATAAGGTTGAAGTCGCAACCATTTCCAACTCAACGGCTCAAAAGGGCACACGCGTGTTTGTTGGCGTGACCGGAGCCAATACGCGGGATATTCTTCTGGAGGGGAACGACTTGCACAATGCCCAACTGCCTTATCAGCTCTTCGGCGGAACTAAACAGGGAATCGTCAAGGCACGTAACAATTTTTGATTTCAGTCGTTTGTCCCGAATGGGCCTTGCTCCGAGACTAACGCATGACGAATCGACGAGGATTTCTATATAGCGTGTTCGCTTCCGCGCTCGGCGGGGCCATGTCCACTAGGGACGTGCGCGCGCCCACTCCAGACGGCCTTCCTCCTTTCCCCAGCGATAACGACACTGATTTCTGGGATCAGATTCGAGATCAATTCTATATTCCGCGCGGCGAGGCCTTTTTCAATACCGGAACGATTGGCTCCGTACCACGGCCGGTTCTCGAGAGGGTGATCGAAGAAATGCGCACCCTTGAAGCAACCGTGACGCGTTGGGATTATTCCGAAAACACGCCCAATTGGATCAGCGGCTACTCCCCGGAATTGCCCTTGCGGGACAAGCTGGGGAAGCTGGTAAACGTGGAAGGGAAAGACCTCGCGCTGACACAGAATGCCACCTTCGGCTCAAATTTCGTGGCGAACGGGCTAAGCCTGAAATCAGGCGACGAAGTTATTCTCACAGACCGCGAACATCCGGGAGCCATCTGCGCGTGGCAGGAACGGGCCAAAAAAGACAGGATCGTGCTGAAGCAGGTGCCAATTCCTACGCCCGCGAATGATCCGGATCAATTGGTGGAGTTGTTTGCTGGCACCATTACGCCGCGGACGCGCGTATTGGCATTTCCCCATATTATTTCATCCACCGCAGTGGTCCTTCCGGCAAGACGCTTGACGGCGCTCGCACACGAGCACGGCTGCCTGGCCCTTGTTGACGGAGCACAGGCTCTCGGACAGATTCCAGTGGACCTGCAAGACATTGGTTGCGACGCTTATTTTGCGAGCCCGCACAAATGGCTCCTGGCGCCTCCGGGAAATGGCATGTTTTATATCCGGCGCGATCAGAGGGAGAAGTTCTGGACGACGCTGTGCAGTTTCGCATGGGACGACCAGACGGATGGAATGTACCGCTTCATGCAATATGGCACGGGCAATCGCTCTCTTTTGACCGGCCTCGATGCCGCTCTGGATTTTCACTTCCGGATAGGCGCTGACCGGATTTACAAGCGCATGCGCTTTCTCGCTGACCGTTTGCGAACCGGCCTTCAGCAGATTCCAGCCGCCAGAATTGGCTCGCCCGTTCATCCGCAGCTCGCCTGCGCGACAGTGTGCCACAGGGTTGAAGGATTGCCGGCGGCAAAACTTGAATCGGCGCTGTGGAATAAGAAATGGATCAGGGTCCGCTCACAGGGAGATCAGGTTGGCGTGCGGCAGTCATGCCAGATTTACAACAGCGAAGCGGAAATCGATGCCACGCTTGAAATCGTGCGCAGCCTTGCCCTACATGCATAAACCTTCGCTGCGTCCGACTCTGGCTCGCGACCTTCTCTGATCCCTTACACAGCACCCTGTTTTGAGCGGCGGACGTTGGGCTGATGGGGTGGAAACCCTCTGGGGAAGATCACTCCTATCTTTCCCGAACGTGGCAGCCACAGTGTTGCCGAGCTTTGCCGACAGGATGACTTTTCTGAAAAGAACAGCTGAGAGGAATTCATGGCCACGAAAAAACCCGACACTCCCTGCGAGTCGCCCGTCACAAAAGGACGCCGAGAGTTTCTTGCCAACTGCGCTGCCTGGGCGGGAGGCGCCGTGGCTGAGTTATCCCCCGGGCAAACCTCGCTGGCCGCTTTCCCGATTCTCCAGGGCGGCGCGGCCGACATCAAGCTGCCGTCCATGAGGATCACCCGTATCGACACCACATTCTGGAAGCATCCGGAAGACGCACCATGGTTGCCGAATTGGACCTGGATACGGGTACACAGCGAGAGCGGCCACGTCGGTATCGGTGAATCTTATCCCCGCAACGAACCCGAGGCTGCCGTGGTGCACTCTACCGTGGCTCCATTTCTTCTTGGCCGCGACGGCGGAGATATCGATCGCATCTGGGCTGACTTGTATCGGACCTTTGATTTTCAGGTCACCGGCGGCACTGAAATGCGCGTACTGAGCGCGATCAACCTTGCGCTTTGGGACCTGCTCGGCAAGACGCTCGGCGTTCCGGTCTACCGCCTGATTGGCGGTAAATCCAACCCGAAGGTTCGTGTGTACAACACCTGCTTCGGACTCCGCTACGACTTCAACAAGGAGCCCGAGAAAATCATGCGCGAGGTGCGGGACCGCTACGGCGTGAAGTCCATAAAGATATGGCCCTTTGATGAGGCCGCGCGCAGAAACCAGCATCAGTATGTCACTCACGCAGACATTGACGAGGGATTGGCCCCGGTGCGAAAGCTGCGCGACGCCTTTGGCTCTGAAATCGAGATCATGATGGAATTCCATAGTGGCTGGAATCTCACTTCCGCGATTCGAATCGCCAGGGCCCTCGAACCGTATCAGCCAGCTTGGCTTGAAGACATGCTCCTGCCTGACAACTATCCTCAGTATCGGCAGCTCGCTGAAGCCACATCATTGCCGCTCACGCTCAGCGAAAGAATTGCCGGACTGATGCGCTTCCACGAGATGCTGGAAGCCCGTGTTGCGAAGTTCGTGATGTTTGACGTTACCTGGTGCGGCGGACTGGGCGAGGCTCGAAAAATTGCCTCGCTGGCGGAGGCCTTTCAGCTTCCCATTGCTCCGCACACCGCCGGAGGTCCGCTGCTGTTCTACGCCTCCACTCACCTCGCCACAGCCGCGACCAACCTGTGGATCATGGAGAGCGTGCAAAGGTACTACGAAGCCGATTGGCCGAAGATGATCAGGAATCCCATTGTTCCCGAGGATGGCTTCGTGCGCGCGCCGGAGCTGGCGGGATTTGGAATGGAAATTAAACCCGAGGTGTGGGGACATCCCGCCGCGATAACCAGAACGTCTTCGCTCTGACGCTCGATTATTCGTATTTCCTTGGATCGATAGCAACCTTCGTGGCCGTCTTTGGAAGTCGGAGCAGCGGACCCGGATTCCGGCTTTCACCCGCCACATCACCCAGCAAATCGCGCTTGAAATGCAATTCCGTCGGCGCTTGCGGCAATTCTCCGGTCACGGACCAGGTGAGTGTCATGCCGTCGAGATCGACGTCGACGTGCATATCGGCGTACGCGCCGTGCCTGTCAAACCCGAAGTATTTCTGCCAGGTCTGCAAATCGAGAATCGAGGGCGACCCGGGCAAGGATACCCAGTTGAGTCCACGCCCGACCCCCTGGTTCTCATCCGTGACGCCGCCCCAGTCGGGTGTATACAAGTTCCAGTCCGCGATATTGTCCGGATTGGGGAAGTCGATAGATTTGCCGCAACGATAAAAGATATTACCAAGTACAGCATTATGCCGGGAGGTTCCGCCACGGGTGCCGACGATCCGCGATTCCACCGTGCGAAACTTAATCGCCGCGTCCTGGGTCATTCCGATCAAGTTGTAAGCGACCACGGTGTCATCGCTGCCATCAATGGTGATACCCCAGCCACCATGCGCCGGCATGTTGTAGGATCCGCCGCCTTTGCCTTCGGTGGCCTTCCAGATGATGTTGTTGTCCAGCATGTTGCGCTGGTGGGATGCTTCCAGATAAATACCGCCACGCAGCGTCTCCAGAGTGTCTCCCATCACGTTTCCGGTCACGCGGGTATTCGCATTCAGGTAATCGAGCCAGATCGCCTCCGCATGGACCAGGTGGCGAATCACATTATTCCGCAGCAGGCAGTTTCTTGCCGTATGAAGTTTGATCCCGCCGGTTTCCCAAATCAATTCCACGTCCTGCCACCCGACGTGTTCAATCAGATTGAACTCGATCAGAGTATCTTCCACGCCCATGCCCGCAATGCCGCACACCCCAGCATCGTCGATGTGATTCCGGCGCACGATGGTATGGCCGGTGACGGGAGGAGCTTCCATGTCCCAGTCCTGCGCGCCGATATCCAGCGCCACGGAATTAGCGTGCCGCAAAACGCAGTCTTCAATAATCCAAAATGCCCCTCGGCTGGTGGAAACCATGCCGCGCTGTGGGACTGGAAACGCGTTTGCCGCATGCTCAAAGGTGATGCCTTTCACGCGAATGTACTTCAGTCCGCGCGTGATGGGAGCGAATACCTGCTCCTGGGTAACCAGCTCCACCTCATGCTTCGCCGGATCTGCATCGCCGGGAAGCCGTACATGAAGTGTAAGTCCGTCGTGCTCGCACCAGAAGGCACCGTCTTTCTCAGCCAGTTCGTGATAGAGCTCCACCTGCTCCAGTTTTTGCCCGTCCACAAAGACCATTCCGCGCCGTAAAAGGTGCCGTCTTAATTCCTCGGGCTTTGGCATCAGGTAAACGCGGTCCTGCATCATGTTGACCATGCCGAATGGGTTGTAGCCATGAACATCCAGGTCGTCCAGTCGCCGCTGGTAGATTCTTATCGAGGCAGGTGAAATTTTCGGGCCCAGCTTGTACTCGGTAGATGGTTGCCAACCTGTCCTGACTACGCGCGAACCCTTGACGATGACGTTGGCGCCGGGCTCCGCTTCGTAACTGATGATCTTGTCCGGACCGGTGCCGCCGCGCACCGGAGTGACGCGCTCCCGATAAACACCCGTACGAATAATGACCCGCTCGCCGGGTTCCAGTACCTGTGCCGCCTTGTTAATCGTGGCAAAGGGGCGTTCGCTTGTTCCTGGGTTGGAGTCGGACGCGGCCGGGTTCCGGTTATCCACGAAATAGGTCTTGGCGAAATTAACCGGTTGCTCCCATGAAACAAACTCCTGGCCGTCCGGAAGCAGCACGCCCGTCCTGTTTCCTGCACTGATCCATTGGGTGCTGAAGATGATCAGCGCAAAGGAGATAATGAAGTGGAGGTAGGACGAAGAATTTCTGCTTCGCCGCGCTCGAAGATTTTTGAACAAGAAGTACATAGCCGTCGCGGCCAGTCTACGGGGCTTGAAACTCACATGTATTCTAGGGTCTTGTCAACCGATTTCTGCATCTGGCTCCGAGGCGTCCGACGATTGGACCCGAGCCTATCATTCCCAACTAATATCGCCACTTTTCATGGCCATCAGGAGGCGCTAAGGTCCGGCGAAAAGAGCCGCTCCCACGGAACGTGCCGCAAATAGGGTTTCCCGGAGTGGTAATTTACAAGATTTTGCGCCGCCTGGCAGATCAAATCGAATCCGAGTATTGCGCGCGCATTCAAATGGTATAGAACCCCGAGATCGGAAGGATGATCCATGAACTCAGCGTATTTTCGCGTGGCGGCCTGCACCTGCCGGCTCGATTCTGAGAATCCATCCAACGCCTTGTTCAGTTCCGCGACGAATTGCTCATGCGACAGCTTGCTGCGATCCCTGAATGCCTTATCCAATATCAAATAAGCCTTTCGCATGGTTATCAGCGCGGCGATGTAGTCGCGGTAAGATTCTGTCCGGTTGATCGTGTAGCGAAGTTCGTAGTCGCCATGCGGGGCAACATCCGGCAAGGCCGCGCGCATTTCTTCCAGCGCTTTATTCAAGTAGCCGATAGAGCCCTGGAATCGAACAATCGTGTCAGGCAGTTCCGTGATGAATCCCTTCCAATCGGAAATCGTCGGTCCATCAAAGGCATCGGGTTGGGTGAAGAACCGGTGCCCCATGTGAACTTCCGGCAAGGATGTGCAACAATTCATCATCGTGTACAGGTACCAGTAGCTGTTGTAGGCGACGTATTCCTGATTGTCTTCAAGCGCCATGAAGGCGCGGTACATTGCAGGCGCCGCCTTATCGCCAAACACGCGGCTCGAATAGTCTTTGTAAAACTCCTCGGGCCCCAATTGCGGAGCCCATCCGGCCTTGGCGAGGAAGGAGCTGTTGGTTTCTGTCCCGCGAACGCGATCGAGCTGCCCGGCGAAGCCCGATAAGCCGTATTTCAGGCCATCGGTAAAGATTTTGTCATTGACGCCATATTGCCGCACGCTGAACTGCATTCCCATCATTTCAAAGTCATCGTCCACGCGCGGCTCAATCGTTCTTTCACGCTCACCCATGTCGCCGAATATCTGCATGGGAAGGCCCGCCGGAGTCCACACCCCGCTGGACTCCATATCGGTAAAGGGAACGTCTTTCGGCAACAGTTTGTTGAATAACGGCAGCGCATATCCCCGTCCAACCCCCATGAGCCCGATTTTTGCATGGGGCGTCATCGCGTCCCGCTGTTTCAGCAGGTACTGGAAGAGATCGAAGTAGCCGATATTCGAATCCACTACCAAATCGGAATCCTGAGGAATGTCGATGATCCAGGGAGCTCGCGCTTTCCGCAACTCAAAAAACTCAGGGCGTTTCTGTTCAAAGAAGGCCCGGTGTTTTTCGTTGTTAAGCTCCGGATACATCTCGCCTACGTTCAAGAAATAGCCTTCAGCCTCGGGGTAGGTGTCGATGAGCGCTTTTAACCGACTCACTTGAATTTCGCGATTGGTTTGGTCCAGAGGATGGACGAACGCTCCCGCCAGATTCATGAAGGGCAGGCTACCGATTTCTTCGCAGTAGCGCGCCAGGTTGGGTGGCAACGCATCCAGTTCCACGGCCAGCCACACTTTGATTCCGCGTTGGTTGGCGTGCCGGATGATTTTGTGCAACAGGTCCTCCGCGACCTGAAAAGCCTGGTCAGAAGTTTCGACATTTTGCATTTCTGGCGGCGCAAGTCTGCGAAATTTAAAGCGTTCCTTGCCAATCGAAACATCGTCGGTGGTTCGTGAGCCAAATCCACCGTAAGTCCAGGTCATGAAACCGCTCTCCTTCGCGGAAACGTCGCCAAGCATCGCAGTCTCGCCTTTGTAGCTATATTTCAACCACGGTTCGTAAGAGAACCACCAGAACTGCATGTAATTGCACTTCATCTTCGCCATTTGGTCGATCAACCTAGCGTAGTCGTCGTACGAGAACATCGTCGAACTCTCGTAGCCTCCAGTCTGGACAAGAAATCCTCGTCTGGGCATTGCTGGTTCCATGCGCACATCGAGGAACGGAATCACCAGATGCGCGCGTGGCTTCGGGATAATGTCGCCCGTCAGACGAAACGTGACCCCAAGCCGTTCGATGAATTCATAGACGCCATAGAGCGTGGAGAGGCCGTCGTTCCCGGCGATCACCACGACGGCTCGATTCCTCATCCGGCCGGATTTGATCAGAAATCCTTCAAGCTTCAGGCTGGCGAAATTCAGTTGTAGGGCTGCTGCTGCTTCTTTTGCGGTTTTGTTTACCGCCGCGCCGCCCACGATCAGCATCGATTCCTGCGAGGTTGTGGTTGCGATTTCAGCGTCCGAAACGATCTTGACCGCTGCGCCGGAGAGGATCTTCAAGTATTTGGCGAGTTCGGCAGCCGCAAACTGATAAGTCTCGTTGGACCGCTCACCCAGGACAATTGAGACTTGAGCCTGCCCGGCCGAGGCGATCACCACTTGTCCGGACCCTTGCGCGGCCGCGTGCGCATACGGAGCGGCGAGAAAATTGGCAAAGAATGGCGTCGCTGCAAGAAGGGTGTGCATGATCACACGATGAGGACTGAAAACTGCGGCATGACACATTTTCGAAATCCTTCAGCTCTGATTGCTCATCGATCAAATTTTTGGATTGTAGGAAATTCTGGCAGCCCACACATATATACCACATCGGGAGTCTCAGGGCTTCACGCACTAACGCCGGCGTGGGATCCGCAGACGCCGCGCGTGATTGGCGATGAGGAGGCAAACCGCCCATTGCGGCGTACGTATCGCGCGCCGTTGAGGCATCCGAGCCCGAGACGGTGTGATACGATGACGCGGGCCGCGGAACGTGGAGGAGAGCAGGTTCCTCGCCTCGCTCGGCATGAAAGTAGAGGGCAGGTATTCATGATGATGGAAACGAAAGATAAGCTGACACGCGGCGGCGCCGCCGCGAGTGTGGCATTTGCGTTGAGTATGTTGGCCGCGCCGGCGACTCGCGCGCAGCTCTTTACGTTTTCCAAGCAGGAGCTGATTGACTACACGCAGGGGCAGCCGTTTGAGCGGTTCGCGGATGGGCGGCCAAAGATTCCGGACGAATTGCTGGCGCGGGCGCGGGAGCTTTCGGCTGAAGACGTATGGGCGACGATGCAGCAGCACAAGGGCTTCGATCATCAGTATGCCGATGGATTTCAAGTGCTGCATCCGGGAAAGCCGATGGTGGGGCGCGCGTTTACCGTGCAATTCATGCCGCTGCGGACGGATGTGGACGAAGTCGCGAAAACCAAGGCGAAGAGCCGCGGGCTCGCCGGGCTCTACAATCAGATTGCGATTGATATGCTGCAGCCGGGCGACGTGCTGGTGGTGGACCTGTTTGGGAAAAAAGAGGGCGGAACGATTGTCGGCGACAACCTTTTTTATTACGTGAACAAGGCGACGGGCGGCGGAGGGTTGGTCGTTGATGGCAGTGTGCGCGATTTGAACGGGATCGCGGAGATCGACATGCCGGCGTACGTGCGCGCGGTTGATCCATCGCCGATTAGCGGAGTGATGCTGACGGGGATCAATGTGCCATTACGAATTGGGGGCGTGACGGTGATGCCGGGAGATTTGGTGGTCGGCGACCGGGAAGGCGTGTACTTCGTGCCGCCGCAAATGGTCGAGGAAATGCTGGATCGGGCGGACGAGATTCACGTTCATGACGAATGGACGAAGAAGAAGTTCGAAGAAGGAAAGTACAAGTCCACCGACATTTATGGGTCGCCGAAAGATCCGAGGCTGCAAAAGGAATATGAGGAGTATTTGAAGAAGCGGCTCGAGGAGATTCGGAAGAGCCGGCAGCACAAGTAAACGGGAGATGGCGGTATGAGCAAGACTCAATCGTTGCGGTTTGGACGGCGGGACGTTTTGAAGAGTTCCATTGCCGCGCTAGGGAGCACGTTCGTTGCTGGTGCGGAGGGGTACCCGAAGAGCGTCAACACGAATTCGCGGCCGTCGAAGCTGAAGATCACGGACATGCGCGTGGCCACGCTGGTGAAGCCGGGGCCTAGCCCTTGTCCGATCATTCGCATTGACACCGACCAGGGAGTGGACGGGTTGGGAGAGGTGCGCGACGAGGCGAGCGCGAGCTACGCGTTGGTTCTGAAGAGCCGCATTGTGGGGCAGGATCCGCTGCAGCTCGATAAGATTTTTCGCAGCATCAAGCAATTTGGCGGACACTCGCGGCAGGGAGGCGGCGTTTCGGCGATTGAGATGGCGCTTTGGGATATTGCGGGCAAGGTGTACGGCGCCCCTGTGTACGCCATGATTGGTGGTGGGAAGTTCCGCGACAAGATTCGGATTTATGCGGACACGGAGGAATCCAAAGACCCAAAAGTCTTTGCCGCGCGGATGAAAGAACGCAAAGAGCGGATGGGCATTACCTGGCTGAAGATGGATTTGGGAATTGAAATGGTCGCGGATACACCGGGCACGGTGACGAACGCGACGGATATCACTCCGTGGGAAGCGCAACAGCTTCCACATCCGCTGCTAGCGATGGAAGTGACGGACAAGGGCATTGCGATGCTGGAGCGCTACGTGGCGGCGGTGCGCGACGCGGTGGGAATGGAGATTCCGCTGTCGATGGATCATCTGGGGCACTTGGGGGTGAAGTCGATCATCCGGCTGGGGAAAGCTTACGAAAAATATAATCTGGCGTGGATGGAAGACGTGATCCCGTGGATGTACACGGATTTGCTCAAGCAGATTTCGGAGCAGAGCCCGACGCCGATTCTCACGGGCGAAGACATTTATTCAAAAGAGCCGTTTCAGACGCTGTGCGCGGCGCGGGCGGTGAGCAAGATTCACCCGGACCTGGCGACTTCGGGTGGGATTTTGGAGACGCACAAGATCGGCGATATGGCGGAGGAGTACGGCGTCCCGATGGCTATGCATTTTGCGGGGACTCCGGTGAGTTTCATGGCGAATGTCCATTGCGCGGCGGCGACACAGAATTTTTTGGCGCTGGAGCATCATTCGCTAGATGTGCCGTGGTGGTCGTCAATCGTGCAGGAAGGGACAAGCACGCCGCTTGTGAATCACGGCTTTGTTGAGGTGCCAGACCGGCCCGGGCTGGGAGTGACGCTGAACGAAGACGTGGTGCGCCAACACCTGCAGCCCGGAACGGGATATTTTGAGCCGACGCCGTTTTGGGATCAGGAACGCTCCTGGGATCGCCTCTGGAGCTGAGCCCGTTTCGATGCGGAAGTCAGGTCAGGCCACTCCGATAGCGGCAACCGGCGCGTGGCAAGCGATTTGCCAGATAGCCGTGCTCTCCCCATATTTGTATCTAGCTCCGCCCGTCTAAAGGGAGCAACCTCGAACTATCCGAGACCGCGTATTCTGCACTGCGAAAAATTGCCTCCAGCCTTCCCGGCCGGTCCCCCCACCGCCACAGGTCCTCTTGAATGAGGCAACCTGTGCTTCGCGAGGAGGTAGGCGCCCAACCTTGAAGGGAGTTCAACTGTTTCCCAGTGCAAAACATCTTAACGCTACCGATTGCCTTTTGACGCAGCTATTGCCTGGATGCAACTATCATTGCCCGGCTTATTGCGTCGGCGAATGAGTCGGGTTTGCCAGAAAGGCGCCAGATGCGGACTTCCACTCTATCGAGGTGATTGTTATGACCAGCAGTTGGCGGGCGTTTGTCTTCCTCGCTTTCGCGAGTATCACATGTGCAAGCATCCGAGCACAGGGTCCCCCTTCTAAGGTCGTGGTTCATTGGGATAAGGTCGTCCGCGTCTCGCAGACCACGCCAACATTGCAAGTTGTGGTTAACCCTCCGCTGCGCCGCGGCACGCCCGTTCACGACGAAGCCTTCAAGGCACTACGTGACCTGGGGGCCGATTACGTGCGCTATGTGCCGTGGCTGCCGTATCCCAAGCTGGGAGTTGCCGAATTAGAGCCTCCAAAAGATGGCAAAACCTCATGGGATTTTTCCGCGATTGATCCGATGACCATCGATTTTCTCGAAGCTACCAAAGGTCACTCGGTGATTCTCAACTTCAGTACCATTCCCCAGTGGATGTACAAGACCGATAAGCCGGTGCCCTACCCCGCGGACCCGAACCAAGTGACCTGGGAATACGAAAAAGGAAACGCGCTGCGCGATCCCAGCATGCAGGAGGTTGCTAGTTATTACGCACAGCTGCTCTCGTGGTACACACAAGGCGGCTTCACGGATGAACTCGGAAAGCGGCATGAGTCTGGCTATCACTACTCGATCCCCTACTGGGAGGTCCTGAACGAAGTCGACTTCGAGCATCAGATTGACGCCGAGACGTACACCCGGCTCTACGACGAAGTTGTACTCGCCATGAAGAAAGTTCAGCCGGACACAAAGTTCGTGGGCCTGGCTCTAGCCATGACTGTCGAGCCCCATTACTTCGAGTATTTCCTCGACCACAAAAATCACAAACCGGGCGTGCCCCTCGATTTCATTTCCTACCATTTCTATGCTGTCCCCACGGCCGACCAGACACCCGAAGTTGAGCAGTTTACCTACTTTGACCAAGCCGACGGGTTTCTGAAGGCCGTTCGTTATGTGGATGCGATTCGAAAGCGCCTCTCGCCGGAGACAAAGACAACCATTGATGAACTCGGAGTGATTTCCGCCGATGACATCGCTCAATCAGAGCCGGGCCACGTGGCCCAGGCGATCCCGAAGTCTTACTGGAATCTGGCCGGCGCAATGTACGCCTACGTGTTCGGCGAGCTGACGAAGATCGGCATTGACGTCGCCGGCGAATCGCAGCTGGTTGGCTTTCCCACGCAGTTTCCCAGCGTATCCATGGTCGACTGGAACAACGGCAAACCCAATGCGCGCTTTTGGGTGCTCAAGCTGCTTCACGACAACATTGGCCCTGGGGACAAGCTCGTCGAGACAGATTCACCCAATCCTTACATCTACTCGTTGGCATTCGTGAAGCGCGACGGCAGGAAGCGCGTGCTGTTGGTCAATAAACGTGATCGCCCGTTCGACGTCACCATTCCGGGGGCTGGCGGCGGCCAGATTGAGTACGTAGATCAGACCACGGGGTTTCAGCCGGCCGCAACAGCAAAACTTGCCGCTGACGTGACCAAGCTCAATGGCTACTCCGTAACCGTAGTGACATTCCGATAGCCACAAACGTACCGCTTGCGCGCGCCTAGGTTCTTGTCGAGCAGTGGTGTGCGCTCGCGTGCAGCGTCGCTTGAAACAGGGAACCGAATCTGCTGTACCCCTGCTATTCATTTGGATTTTGCCATTGTGATAGAGGACTTCGGGCTCGTCTGGAGATAACCGGCTCATCTCAAGAGCAATCTCGAATGCTTTGCGTTTCTGTAGCAGGCCAGTGTAGGCACGCTCGAGCTGAAGTCCGCAGCCGTATCTGATGTATCTATTGTTGCTCCGTAGGCAAAGCTACGGGCGGCGGCCCCGCGACGTTAGATGGGTAAAATACAAAAACACATCCCTTGGAAATCGAGGAACAACTCAGCACCCCGCGACGGACGACCCGTGCGTGGCTGTCGTCCGGAAATGGAAAACTGGCCTTCAGCGCGCCCAACGCCGCGGACGCACTCTTCAATTCCGTTGCGCCGCTCACAAATTTCGCGTCGACAGCACCAGGTTGTTTTGCCAGAGCAACAACAAATTCGGCTGATTTATATCCGCCGCCCCAATCGTGGACCTGCGGAAGCTTGAAAGTGCGTTCTTCGCCAAGCTCAGCGCCCACGTCCTGGATCGCGGAAGCACTGGCTGCTCTACCCGACAGCGCGGCTACGGACGACTGGAGCCGGTCCCGCATTTGCGGGTCTCCATTTCTTCCCAACGCTTGCAACGCAAACCGATAGGCCCGCAAAGCTTCCCGCCTTTTGCCGAGCTTCTCGTAGACTTGGCCAAGATGATCCCCAACAACGGCTGCCTGCATCAACGTCCATGCGGCTTTCAGATACCTTTCCGCTTCCTCCAGATGGCCCAGGCCGAAGTGCACCCAACCAAGAGTGTCCCAGTACGCAGCGAGTCGAGTACCGACGGTAAAATCTTGGTTGTCAAGTTGCGAGAGCTGAATCCCGCTGGATTCTTCCTCAACGTCGTGCACTGCCTTTTCCGCAAATTGCAGCGCTTGCGATAGCCCCTTTTTCTTCTCTGCCAGCGCATAAGCGACAGAGTTCAGCATGTCCGCGTTCAGTGCGTCTGAGCCCGAGTCCGCTTCAATGGCCATTTTGAAAGTCGCCAGGGCCTTTTCCTCGCTGCCGCGCTCCAAATAAGCGGAGCCCAGCTGTAACTGCAAGCTAGGTCGGTCGGGGTTGTTTTTCACAGCGGACTCTAAGACGGAAACCGCTTCCTCGTAACGCTTCAGGCGGCTCAAGCAAGTCGCGAGATTAACTGGTCCATCCGAATCGCCCGGGACCGTCTTGATCAAGTTCTGCCAGACCGGAATCGCTTCTTCGAACCTTCTCATTCCCATCAGCGTGAAGCCAAGTGCCTTGTAGCTCACTGGCTCTTGAGGCGCAATTGCGATCGCCTTTTGATACGCCTCAAGCGCTGAATCCGCTTGCCCCGTGAACTTATAAATCTCACCAAGCCACAGCCAGGCGCGCGTAAACTTGGGGTCAATCTCAACCGCGCGTCTGAGAGAGGCTATCTCCTGAAGTATATTGTGCTTCTGGAATTGCTCTCGAGCCTCATCGTAGGCTCGCGCTGCTTCTGGATTGCCGCTGTAAGGCAATTCCCATATCGCTTCCTGATAGGAAGACACTCCAGGACGCGTTCCCGTTGACAGCACCGTGTATCGGGAATAGTCACCGTCGACTCGCTCGCGGAATTTCTTGTATTTTTCATAGTCCTTCGGGCGTACCTCTTGCGCCTTGACCGTCAAGCGTCTTTCGGCGCTTAGCACGCCATTCTTGAACGCGTAAGAGGCATCATAGTCCGCAAATTCTTCAGTCAAATGAACTGCTGGCGGCAATTGCGGGGTATAGCCCTTGGGCATTTCAAGTTGCGCTTGAAATCGGGTTTCTGCCGGTGCTCCCAGCCATATTGTTTGCGAAGACTTGCTTTCCTCGTCGCCTAATTCGGGCAAGAAGATCACGGGAAGCGGGGGCGTAATGCGCCGGTTCGACCAGTCCGAATAGTCCTTGCGCTTGTAGTGGTAGCTGACACGGAAGGCCTCATCCGTTTTCTCGGGCGCAGTGGCGCTAACTTCGCTCACGTCGCCCCCAAACCCGGCGACGTAGGAGAGTTGCTGCACTACCTCCTTCCACTGGGAAAAAGCTACGGATCGAAACGCCGCTCGCAGAAGAACTTCTCGGTCGCCACGAACTGTATGTTCGGCCTTGCCTTCGAGCGTGCCGTCCTCATTGAGCTTCGCTTCCATGCGAAAAGTTTGCAGTGCTTGAAACGGCGGTTCGGCCGGGGACACCGCTAGTGTGGTCGGCTTGTCATCAGGAATGAGTAGGGCGTGTTTGTCCCGTAGAGTTGGCACAAGATAACCGAATGGGCCGACTTCGGTAGTTGTATCTAACCATACGAGTCCCGCGCCTTGCGGAACCACTGTAATGACGTGGTTAAACTGAACGGGCGAAGGCACGTCCGCGTCAATATCCCGCTCGGAACTGATAAGGGCGGGATAGGCTCTTATTCCCACCGCACTGAGCAGGGAAGTCAGCAACGTGTGCTTGTCTTTGCAATCGCCGTATTGGTTTTCGAGCACATCCGCCGCCGGATGAGACTGGTAACGCCCGACCCCAAATGCAATCCCGATGTATCGAAAACGCGTGCTCACGAAATTGTAGAGGGCGCGAATCTTGGCTAGCTCGTCGTTCGCGCCTTTCGTCAGTTCGACCGCTTTTGCTTGGATCTCGCCGGAGGGTTTTACACGGTCCCGCTGAAGGTTTGCATACCAGCGGCCAACCTCATCCCAACTTTGAAATGTGCTCAGTTGCAGATCCGGTTGTGCAAGTTGACCGCGTGCTGCCCGCTCGATTCTCTCCTCTTGCTCCTGCTTTTGCTTGCTTTCGTCCTTGTGCTCGAGATTCGCATTCTTCCACCCGTACACGCGGTACTGACCCTCGTCACGGATTGTCGGTTTCAAGAAAGGGCTTTTCATCTTTACGGCCCGATCACGCGGTACGCTTACTTGCACGTCCTCGGCCAGCACGATCCCGTCGTGGGCGAAGTTGTATGCGAGCCAGAACTGTCCGGGGATGAGCGGTTTGTGACCCTCCCAATGCACTTGGTATTCCAAGAGGTCGCCCGCTCCCAATCCCTTCACGGCAACATGTTTCTCTTGAAGGTCGCTGTAAAATGGCGCTTCCCGAGTGACGTCGGCGGGCATGTCCTGGAAGTTCTCCGCCGGGGTCAGTACGACGCTGCCATCCGGGATGCGCACGCGAACATAATCAATAGCGAATGACTCAGATGAGCTGTGGTACAAGAACCTCAAAAGCCCAAACTGTTGCACGCCGGCATCGGACTGCACTCGCAGTCTCATTCTTTGTTCACGGACCGAACTCCCATCGTTCTGGAAAGTAAATTTGTCAGACGATTGCTCGAGGATGAATGCTTCTTTCGAGTAATCGGGTTTGGCTGGCAGTTGATTCGCCACTTGTGCGTTGGCGAGAAGCGGCGAGGCCAGCGATAGGAGAACAAATGCTTTTAGGGGCAGAGACCTCACCATAGGCGTGCTTCTATATAGGTGGAAAGAAAAATGCAACATTCCTCGAGAGTCTTTTTCGCTCTCTAGCCTATTTGGTTACTAGGTTCTCTCCCCGACGCTCCCGAGCAAGTGGGGGGAGTTCTCGCCGGTTTTTTTCTGGGTGCTTTGGCTTCTTAAAGCGCCAGCGGTCAACGCGCCGCATACGAAGCTAGAAACCAACTGCTTGGAGCTCTAGACTCCGCGTACTTAAAGCAGGGTCCGGTTTTGCCCCGTGGCGTTTGACGCCTCTTAGGGGCCAGCCGCTCAGGCGAGAACTCTCTGAAGTTGGTCGACGAGCGAAAACGATTAACAAGGACCCTGCAGAGCTGGTCGTAAATGGTCGAAAGGCGTGTAGCAAAATCAAGACAGCCGCCCGAACGGCGGCAACAAATGTGAATAGAAAAGCATAACAAATGGGCCTTGATCAGTTTGCGGAGGAATTGCGGGTAAGCCAGATTTCCTAAGAGGGCTCGAAGGACATTGTGGGTTCAGTCGAGAGATGGCGCCGCTTACATCGACCTGACCGCCAAGGGAATGGCTGTGCCGTTCGGACGACGCCACGTTGTTCGGAACTTCCGATCGTAGGTCCGCACCTTCAGATTTTTGTGGCGTCCAATCAGGATGGCGAGGCAGGCGTCCGCCCAGTCGGGTTCATGGTCCGCGTACTTCGTGAGCCAGTCCAACACTTCCAGGAGGAAGTCGAGCTCGTACGTGATCGGAATTGGCTGCCCAGTCAGTTCGCGCAGCGAACCCCAAGCCGCTGCCGCTGGTTTCGATGCGGCGGGCGAAAGCACGCTTCCGTCAGCACGGCATTGCAGATCGCGAACTCATCGGTGGCTGACGACTCAAGATGCTTCAAAGCCAGCCGATGCTTCGAGCCGCGCGCGTCGCACAGTGCCACGAGCGGCGTTCTATCGATCAGAATCACCGCCGGACGGTCCGGAGCTTACGGAGAATCGCCCCACGCGCGGCGCCGATCGTGGACGTCGTAGTCGCGGGGCGGCAGGTCCGGAGGATCGGGATATTGCTCGAATATTCGTCGGATGATCGCCCTGACATCAAGCGGGGACTCGGATCTGCGCAGCGCCGCAAACCGTTCGTCAATCGCCTCACGCACCACATCCGAGAGCGCCACGCCACGTGCGCGAAGTCTCTGCGCCTTACGAAGTCTGTCGGAGTCGAGCCGTACGTTGACTAGGCGAGAGCCTATACTCTAAAGATAGCTTGTCTCTACACAACCGCGTCCAGGATTCCTATTTCGCGTTCATCCAATCAGCCGATCCAGCCAGCCTGACGGCCACATTCGAAAAGAAGACATGCGCCGGCGCGCCGTCGGCTGTGCCGCGATGTTCCGTTGAGACAAGTAGAGGGCCAGCTTTCTTGTACCCGACCCAAGTTGTGGAAAGGAGACTCGGCTTCTTGGGTCCGCCGCGATGATAGGTGAATTCCTTAACTCGCCCATCTGGCCCCACGAAAAGATCCCAGGTGTCTCCCGGCGTGTAGCCGCCAACCTCCGGCGGATATTTCACTGACACTAGGGTCGCCGTTCCTGTTCCTAGCGGCAGTTTCTGCTTGTCCTTGACTGTCACAATGGCGCTGGTGTCCCAGTTAACGTGAAAAGGAAAAATAAACCAATAATTGTCGTTAACGAAACCCGGCTCAATTTCGTTTTTCACGTTGTCAGGCGCGCTGCTGAGCTGATTACGATTGTAGGTAACCTTCACGGGCTTACCGTCTTTATCCTTTGCCTCATAGGTGACCTGGCCGGTCTTAGGCTCCCAAGTCCAGGTGCGGGATAGATTAAACTTCAAGGCAGGAAGCTCGATGTTAAACGTATAGCGGACCGCGTCGATTTGCCCATACGAGTCAATCCCATAGGTCTTGGCGAGCTGTTCGACAATGGGCGGGCGCGTCTGCGCCCAGGAAGTGCCCACAAGAAGCAGTACGCCCCAAAATGGCCAAAGGGTTGTCGTGGAACGGCTCAACTTTGTCATGATGGGTCCTCCTCAGTGATTGAAATGAACTGTCGTCTTGGATGATTGCCGAGCGCTCCTGGATTCAAAAATTCACATGATCCTGGACTGATTTCACCCTACCCCGGTCCGTTGACCATTGGAGGGTGCCCGATTGGCTAACGCGGAGCAAAGCGATGATTCCGGCCGCTGCGGCAAGGGATCCGTATTCCAACACCATAATCCAGTTCGGAACCAACCACTGTCGTCCGACTGCTCTCAGGTGCCAGACATAGTAGGTGGGAATGATGCTCAATGTCCAGATGAGGATCGGTAGCGTTGAAGTCGATCGTAGGAACGGAAGCAGCCACAGCATGTACCATGGATAGACAACTGGCGCACATAAAAGCGATGCTGCCATTGGCCAGGCAAACGTGTGCGAAGACCATTCCGCGTACTTTCTTCTCATCCATATCGCGGTAACCAGGCCCACGAGCACGGCGAGTCCAGCCACAACTTGTGGACTCGTCAATCGCTCGAGCGTTGCAAAAACCGGATCGTTAAAGCGAAACCTCTGCACGTAGGTTCCGAGCGAGCCGAAGGGAACGCGGCCGTGATCGAGAAATGGCACATATAGAAGTCCAAGCACGACTGCTGCTAGCGCGCCGTCGCGCAGGCGAACGCGCTTCCAATAGAGCGGTAGCAGTACGATTGGGAGAAATTTCACCGCAACGGCCAGCCCAAATGCCACGGCTGCAACGGCACGCCAGCGCCTTACAAGCGCGGCCGCAGACACCAACAGCAGCAGCACAGCAACAATATCGACGTGACCGCTGCCCGCCACCTCCGTTGCCAGCAGAGGATGCCAGGCATAAGCTAGAACCCAGTGCCCCCCTTCCCCGGTAAGATGCAAGACATCGAGCAAAACAAGCACAATCGCTAGATTGCAAATTGCAAATGCGACTTTCAGCGCAAATGTAGACTCGTGAATCGCGGTTACGGCACGAAAGAATAGCTGCGCTCCTGGTGGATACGGGCTCGGTACCTCCGGATTATTTAGGGTACGCGTCTCAGCTGTGTGCAATCCAGCAAGGGCAGGGTCGCTCGGAACGAGAATATAGGGGTTAAGCCCGAGCCGCTGCACTCGGCCGTCCCAAACATATCGATGAATGTCGTCGTCCAGACCCGCCGGCATTCGCAGGAACTGAAAATGCCACAGCGCAGCCAGCGCGAGACCGAAGACGATGACGCGCTTCGGAAATTCTTGGCCGGACAAGAGTTCGCGGATGGCCAAGAGGTACGCGACGCCGGCAGTAGCCAAAGGAATAATAAATGCCGGTTCACCCATGCGGCTTAAATTGCGTGAAGTGATCGTCATCGCCACGAGCAGGATGGCGCCGAGTCCGTACAGTCTGCGTGATGGCGAGAGCTTCAAAGATTCCCCGCGCTCATCCGAAGTTGTGTCCCTGAGTTTGCCCACTCATTCAGCCAAGCCGCTGTTCGTGGCGCCCTAGCTGGAGCGAGCCGTAGCTCCGCTGCGAGTCGAGTTAAATCGGAAGGGACGTCAATGTCGTAGAAGGGCTCTGTGAAGATGAGCTCAGTGACGAGATGGGAAGGCAGATCGGCAAGCACGCGGCCAATGGCCTGCGCTTCGTTATGGGTAGGAATGATGACTGATACTCGCACAGAGATTGCTCATTACCACCACGGAGACGACGGGCGTCCCCGTGCTAACGGCGCATCGATGCCCCAGGCTCGACCTGCGCGTCCCACTGCAAGTCCGAGGGAAGCGAGCGCCGGAACCAGTAGTTCCCAAATCCAGGACGCGCCGAATTCTGACAGCCACAAGCTGCCAAGGAACAAGAATGCAATGAAGGCGACTGGACGCGTGAAGAGACCGATGACGAGCAGGATGCCCAGCGAGATCTCCGTCACCGCTTGCATGGGACCTGCAATAGCCGCGTGGCTTGCCGCCAAGCCCATAACCCACTTCCATGCCGCCGGTGAGTGGCTCGCCTTGATGTAGTAATTGATCACTCCTGCGTAGCCCGCTGGCGTGTATGCACCCTTCCCGAGGTTCTCGAAGAAGACCCATACGAGCATCGCGCCGATGGTCACGCGAACCAACGCCAAGCCGCTTGCCGCATAAGGCTGGCTCAAGCCGTTGACTGGCGCATTTGGCATTTGGTCCAGGTTAGTCGTCATCGTGAACCTCTGCATGACAGATTCCGCCCGAGAGTGAGGGCGCAATCTTACAACGCCGGTACCGTCTGCGCCATTTGGATGCGTAACTCATGGGCTGGGCCAAGCTCCGCGGAAGTCAACACCGTCGAGAGCGAGGAACATGAGTAAGCGTAATTCTTCTCTTCCTTTTCCAAGGATTGACGCTTCATTTTGGCGAATGGCATGATGACAGTCCGAGACAGCAACGCGATGAAGCTCAAAGACAAAACCAGCCGCAGGCAGTTTCTTGCCTCGGGCCTCGGAACTTTTTTGTCCATAGGCCAAAGGCACAACGTCGTCCCGAGTGGCGTTACCTCCCTGAGCCCCATTCGCTTCCGGAATGTAGCCGACAGCGCCGGGTTGCACTTTGTGCTGGAGAATCACCCCACTCCCCAAAAGCACCTCATCGAAAGCATGGCCGGCGGAGTGGCGGCCTTCGATTACAACAACGACGGCTTGACGGACGTCTTTTTTACCAACGGCGCGAGCATCCC
>Ga0126381_100000325_pt1 | contig 51839 bp, 49 predicted proteins | sample PanSoiMetPlot_28_FD_96465 | JGI IMG/M metagenome (GOLD analysis project Ga0126381, IMG submission 96465) | Tropical forest soil microbial communities from Panama - MetaG Plot_28 | ecosystem: Environmental > Terrestrial > Soil > Tropical forest > Bulk soil | place: Panama | collected 2016-02-17 | reverse complement strand
TCACCACCCGAAGCTGCCAGTTCCGGGTGTAATTGAAACCGGCGACATAATTCGCATCAATGGTCAGCGGAATGTTTTCCTTGCGCGGCGTAATGCCCACCGTGTTCTGTGTCAGCATGCTCCAGGCCTGGCCACCGAGGAAATAAAAGCCCCAATCGCTGTTGTCGTAGGTGAAGTAGGCTTGGCGCACCCGCATGTCCCAGCTGTTGGTCTGGTTGTAGTTCGAGGTGACGCCGGTTCCCAGGAAATCCATCTCGTAATAGCCGGCGAGCTTCGCCGCGGAACTGACGGTGGCCTCGGCCAAGAGCGACAGTCGGCTCTGGCGGGCGGTGCCATGGAATTCGTGCTCGGCGAACAGCGGGGAGAACGGGTACGGAATCGCACTAAACGTCGTTCCGATGTCCGAGACCGTACTGTGCTGGCGGTAAACCGAGTCTGCCGTCAGGAAGCCGCCCCAGGTGAGTTTGATTGGGGAAGGAGCTGCGGGCGCCTTGGTATAGGGTGCTTTTGCGGGACGTGCCGCGACGTCGGCGGCGTAGGCGGCCTGCGGCTCGTCCGTGGCGGGCACTCTTTTCTTGGCCTGGGCGATCTCGCTCTTGAGAGCCTTGATCTGCTCCTGCTGCTGTTCCAGGAGACGCTGCAGGCGGTCGATCTTGGCCGCGGTATCCGAACTCGATTGAGCCAGCGCAAGGGCAGGCGCCAGAGCCGACGCGCCAAGGCATACGCTTGCCAAAAGGCATGACTTGAAATCCATTTGATCGCTCCTCAAATGGCTGCGAGTAATTTTTTTATTATGCCGCTGGCGGATTTCCATGTATCCGGAGTAAAACCCACTGTTTTTTCATCAACTTCGGTCGTTAAGTCGACAGATCCGTGATCCAGCCGACCTGCAGAAGATCTGCCGCGCCTGCGACACGCTCCATTCGGTCCGGCCGCGATAGCGTTCAGCGGCGGCGATGCGGTTTCACTTCCGGCGGTGCCGGTGGCGGCGGTGCCGGTTCGAGATCGGCCAGGACAGGGTTGGGTTCAAGCCGGGGCGGCGTCACGTCGACCAGAGCGCTTTTCTTGACCGGCACGGGCCGGACCGAAACGGTCCGCGGCAAATAGCCATCTAGCGTGTAAGTCACCGTGAATTCCTCAATCACGGGCACTGACAACAAGCACGGCGTCTGACAGATTCCGCCGTTTGAAGTGCTCACCGACGCGCCCGACGGGTTGGAGTCGATCGTGAGGGTTGCTTCTGTCGATGGAAAAATCAGATCTAAGCTTGGCAGGCTCGAGGATACCGACGAGCAGCCTGCGAGCGCACAGCCGAATATCACGGCCAAGGATGCACGGGTCGTGTCCATCTCCATCCTCCTGGCAACCATTCATGGCTTTGGAAAAGAAAAAAAGGAGCGCGGGAGCGGTCTATCGGTGGAGATGAATAGCACCGGGGTCGCCTCTTTACAGGTTGCTCCAAGCGTCAAATTTCTGTGGCGCCGGCGCGATCAATCCGTTGTCGCAATGTAGATCGCGTAACATTCCTCGATTTCCACATCGGGTATCTACCTTAGGTGTCCCGGCGAAAGCGCGCACTGTGTCGGAACCACGACAGATAGAAGCGTGCGAAAGACTCAGATCGCATTGATGTGTTTCTTCGTCTGCGCGTCACCTTTGCTCGCCATGTTATGATGGTTGATGATTCGGCCGGTTGAGTTACGGCTCGCGAAAGCACGCATAAATGCGGACCATTGCCATAGCCACCCAGAAGGGGGGCACAGGGAAGTCAACCCTCGCGGTGGGGCTGGCCGGCGCCGCGATGAAAGACGGCGAGCGCGTCATCATCGTAGAGACCGATCGGCAAGGCACAGTTTCGAACTGGGCCGCACGCCGAGACGACTCCGAACCGGGTGTGGAACGTATACTCGACCGGTTTATTCTTGAGCGGACTTTGAGAGTCTTCGGGCGAAGAGGCTATACGCTCGCAATCATCGACACGCCCGGAAGCGATGACGATATCGTAACCGAAGCCGTGCGCCTCGCCGATCTCTGCCTCATCCCGGCTAAACCGAGCCCGGCGGACATCGAGGCGACATACCCCACGCTCAGGGCGATCCGCAGGTTCGGCAGGCAATTTGCATTCGTACTCACCCAGGCGCCGGTCCGCGGGCAGCGTCCAACGCGAGTCGCGGAAACACTGAACCACCTCGGAGTGCTTGCACTTCCGTACATCGCGCTGCGAAACGATCATATGGATTCGCTCGCGGCCGGTCTCGCCGTCACGGAATTCGCGCCCGGCGGAAAGGCCGCTGCGGAAATCCGCGGTCTTTGGGCTTGGTCCAAGCACAGATTGACAGGAGATTTTCCGGCGGAGACCTCAGGCTCTGAGTTCGTCAGGGATCCGCTTGCGTCTCCCGCGGCGGCCCCCGCGCCGGAAAGGGTTGAGAGCAATCCCTTGCACAACATGATCCTTCAGTCGCTCCGCCTGGCTGCCTCACCCTGGAGCGAGTGGTTGCGGTCCTCTCACGAACGATCGAGCAGCCAGGGTGAACCGTCTCGCCGCCCATGAGGTTGCTGCGGCGCACAGGGCAGTCATTGGCCCTGTTCGCTCGTTGCCCTCAACCCGGCCCTGCTCGATCTCGGCGAGGTCCTCGCGCATGCGATGAGCGCGTAATCTTCGATGCGATTGGAAATTACTGGTGGGCGGGGGGCTCGCACTTCGAACTGCGTCTACAAAAAGCTCTGCGGATCGACATCGATCTCCAGCTTGATCTTCCCCTTCGGCTTGGGCGCCGCGGCAAGCCACCGGCGCAGGTAGGCCGAGAGATCGAAGCCGCGAGGCGCCTTCACCAGGAGGCGGAAGCGGTAGCGGCCGCGGATGAGCGCGAGCGGAGCCTCGGCGGGGCCCAGCACGCGAGCGGATTCGACGTGCGGGGCGGCCTGGGCGAGGCGGCGGGCGTGCGCTTCGGCGGAATGGCGGTCGCCGCCGGAGACGATCAGGCTCGCGAGGCGCCCGAACGGCGGGTAGTGGGTCTTCTCGCGCAGCTCGATCTCGCTGGCGTAGAACGCTTCGCGGTCGCCGGCGGCGAGCGCGCGCATCACCGGATGCTCGGGCTGGTGGGTCTGCAGGAAGCCCACGCCGCGCCCCTCCTCGCGGCCGGCGCGGCCCACGACCTGATGCAGGAGCTGAAAGGTGCGCTCGGCGGCGCGCGGGTCGCCGTTGGCGAGGCCGAGATCAGCGTCGACGATGCCCACCAGGTTGAGCTTGGGAAAATGATGGCCCTTGGCGACGAGCTGGGTGCCGATCACGATATCGACGCGGCCCTGCTCGATCTCGGCAAGCTCGTCGCGCATGCGTTCGATCGTGGCCACGAGGTCGCTCGAGAGCACCAGGATGCGGGCACCCGGAAAGAGCGCCGCCGCTTCCTCCTCGAGCCGCTCGACGCCGGGCCCGCAGGCGACGAAGCGGCCGCGCGCCTGGCAATTCGGGCACTGCTCGGGCGGCGGCATCGAGAAGCCGCAGTGGTGACAGACGAGGCGCCGCTTGAAGCGGTGATCGACCAGCCAGGCATCGCAGTTCGGGCAGGCCAGGCGAAACCCGCATTGGCGGCAGAGGGTGAGCGGCGCATAGCCGCGCCGGTTGAGGAACAGCAACGCCTGCTCGCCGCGGGAAAGGGTCGTCTGCACCGCCTCGGCGAGGCGGGGCGCAACGTAGCGTGAGGGCGGCGGGCCTTCGCGGCGCAGATCGATGGTCTCGACTGCCGGCAGATGCGCGCCGCCGAAGCGTTCGGGCAGGTGCAGGCGGCGGTAGCGGCCGCGCCGGGCATTGACCTCGGTCTCGACCGATGGCGTCGCCGAGGCAAGCACTATCGGGATTTTCGCGATATGCCCGCGCACCACCGCCATGTCGCGGGCGTGATAGTGCACGCCGTCGGCCTGCTTGTAGGCGGGGTCGTGCTCCTCATCGACCACGATCAGGCCGAGATCGGCATAGGGGAGGAACAGGGCCGAGCGCGCCCCCACGATCGCCCGCACCTCGCCGGCCGCCACAGCATGCCAGGTGCGCGCGCGCCGGCGCGGAGACAGCTGCGAATGCCATTCGGCGGGCCGCGCCCCGAACCGCTCGGCAAAGCGGTCGAGCACCTGGGCGGTGAGCGCGATCTCGGGCATCAGGATCAGCGCCTGGCGTCCCGCGCGCATGGTCTGCGCCACCGCCTCGAAATAGACCTGGGTCTTGCCGGAGCCCGTGACGCCGTCGATGAGCGTCACCGAATAGCCGCCGGCCGCGATTGCGGCGGTCAACGCATCGGCGGCGGCGCGCTGCGCCGGAGTGAAATCGGGCGCCACATGATCCGGATCGGGCGGGAGCGCGAGCGCCTCGGGCGGCAGCACCAGCGTCTCGAGCGTTCCCTCGTCGACCAGGCCGTCGATGACGCCGGGTGAGACGCCCGCTTCCTCGGCGGCCTCGCTCTTGCCGCGCGCGAGGCCGTCAGCGAGGAGCGCCAGCACGCGGCCGCGCGCGGGTGTCATGCGCCGTGGCTGAGGGCCCGCGAGGCGCACGCCGATGCGCTCACGCGGGGGCCCGAGCTCGCTGCCCATGCGCAGGCACATGCGCAGCGCCATGCCGCGCGAGGCGAGCGAATAGTCCGCGACCCAATCGACGAAGCGGCGCAACTCGCCCCCGAGCGGCGGCAGGTCGAGCCGCTCAGCGACATATTTGAGCCGGTTGTCGAGGCGCGGATTGGGCGCGGAATTCGCGGCCCACACCACCCCGGTCGCGTCGCGGGCGCCGAGCGGCACCGAGACGACGTCGCCCGGTTGAAGCTCCATGCCGTCGGGCACCCGATAAGAATAGGGCTGGTCGAGCGCCACCGGAATGAGGATATCGACGATGCGCGGAGCCATTGCTGATTCGCGGGCGGCTTAAGAAACGATAAGGCAGCGGGTGGGATTATCCGCGACGTGTCAAGATGAGGAGGCGCCAGGGTGGGCGCACCGGATCAAGAGAGCTGTGAGCGCAACCTTCCCGGGGCGGGGGCGGATGTCATCGCCGAGGTCACCCGCTGGCTGGCGCATCTTTCGGCCGAGCGGCGGATGTCGGCGAAGACCTGCGAGGCCTATGAGCGGGATGTGCGGCAATTCCTTGCGTTTCTGTCGGAGCATCTGGGCGGGCGGGTGACGCTCGCGGCGCTCGGGCGCATCGAGGCGCAGGACATGCGCGCCTTTCTGGCGGCGCGGCGGGCCGAGGGCATTTCGGGCCGTTCGCTGGCGCGCATGCTGGCCGGCGCCCGCTCGTTTGGCCGCTTCCTGGAGCGGGGCGGGCGCGGCAAGATTGCGGCGCTGTTCGCGGTGCGGGCGCCCAAGATCGCCAAGACGCTGCCCAAGCCGATTGCGATTGCGGCCGCCAAGGAGCTCACGAACAGCGAGCTGCACGGCGGCGAGGAGCACGAACCCTGGATCCTGGCACGCGATGCCGCGGTGCTGGCCCTGCTTTATGGCTCGGGCCTGCGCATCTCGGAGGCGCTCTCGCTCACGCGCAAGGATGTGCCGGCGCCGGGCGCGGGCGACACCATCACGGTCACCGGCAAGGGCAACAAGCGGCGCATGGTTCCGGTGCTCGCTTCCGTGCTGGCGCTCATCGCCGACTATGCGGCGCTTTGCCCGAGGAATCTTGCGCCCGAGGGACCGCTGTTCATCGGCGCCAAGGGGGGACCGCTGTCGGCCCGGGTGATTCAGCTCGCCATGGCGCGGCTGCGCGGCGCGCTCGGCCTTGCCGATACCGCAACCCCGCATGCGCTGCGCCACTCGTTTGCCACGCACCTGCTCGCGCGCGGCGGCGATCTGCGCGCCATCCAGGAGCTGCTCGGCCATGCCTCCCTCTCGACCACGCAGATCTATACCGCGGTCGATGCCGAGCGGCTCATGGAGGTCTACCGCAGCGCCCATCCGCGGGCGCGCGAGGAAGCTGCAAAACATTAATTCTGCGGCTCTTGCACTCCACCTCCAGTTCGTTCAATCGTCCCATACCGCACAAAGCAGGAGGGGACGACCGTGAGCGACGTACACGAGCACTTGGAGCATGTTGAGAACGCCGAGCACGCGGCGCATTCGAATCGCAGGATCGCGCTGTTGATCGCGGTCCTGGCGCTGTTTCTTTCGCTGTCGGAGACGCTCGGCAAGAGCGCGCAAACGGAAGGCCTCGACTCCAACATCAGAGCATCGGACCTCTGGGCCTTCTTCCAGGCCAAGAACATCCGGCAGACGGTACTGCGGACCGCGTCGGAGACCTGGACGATCCAGCTCGCAAGCATCAGCGATGAAGCAACCAAGTCCGCGATGCAGAAGCAGCTCGACACTTGGAAGAAAACGATCGACCGCTACGAGACCGAGCCGGAAACCAACGAAGGCAAGAAGGAGCTCACCACGCGGGCGACGGAGGCCGAGCACGAGCGCGATCTGGCGCTCGCCAGGTATCACAATTACGAGCTTGCCTCGGCGGCCTATCAGATCGGCATCGTGCTGGCGTCCGCGTCGGTGATCACCGGCATGATCGCCCTCGCTTGGGCGGCGGGCGGTCTTGGGATCATCGGGCTTGCGTTCACGGCGCTCGGATTGTTCGCGCCGCATGCGCTGCATCTGGGGTGAGCGCTCTGCTCTTGGCATCAAGAGTCTGGAAATTGGCAGATCCAAGCAAGTAGAAGTCCTGGACGGAGGACTGGCGTGGCGGCCTAATGGCAAATCGTCAGTAACGACCGCTCGTGGCTTGAGCCACGCTATTGAGCGGCCTCGTAAGTCGCGGCGCGTATGCCCAAAAAACGCTCCCGTTCGGCGGCGGCATTGCGACCAACCTTGATCCAGATCAAAACTGCATCTCGCAGATTGAATACGCGCTGCGACTCTGGGAATAGCAACGGGTTCATCATGTCAGAGCGAACGTCCGCGCCGCTTTTCGTGCTGGCGATCCTGGTGGGGTTCCTGGTCTTCCTGCCCTTTGTACCCGCCTACATACCGGCTCCGGCTGATCTGCGGGTATTTGGCGCTGCAAGTCTCAAGAACGCGATGGATGATGCCAACGTCCGGTATCAGCGGGTCACCGGGCGCAAGGTTGTCGCGTCCTACGGCGGAAGCGACACCATGGCCAAGCAGATCGAAAGCGGGTGGCCTGCGGATATCTTCATTTCGGCGGATATCGACTGGATGGACCAGCTCGCGAGGAGCAGCCTCATCCAACCCAAGACTCGCCTCAATTTTCTCAGCAACAAGCTGGTTCTTGTCGCAAGCGCGGGCAGCGCGCCCACGCTCGCCATCGGTCCGAATTTTCCGCTCGCGCAGGCGCTGGGCGACGGCCGGCTGGCTATCGCCAACCCCGATTCGGTCCCGGCCGGCAAATATGGGAAGGCCGCGCTCAAAGCCCTTGGGGTCTGGGCCTCGGTTAAAGGCAGGCTCGCCCCGGCACGCGATGTCCGCGCCGCATTGGAGCTTGTCGCCCGCGGCGACGCGCCGCTCGGCATCGTTTATCAGACCGACGCGAATTGCGAGCCAGGCGTGGAGATCGTCGGAACGTTCCCGGCTTCCTCGCACCCGCCGATCATCTATCCCATTGCCGTGACCGCAGCCTCCACCAGTCCAGCTGCCCAATCCTACATTGCGTTCCTGCAATCGAACGCGGATGCGCCGGCCTTCGACCTCCAGGGCTTTGCACGCCTTAGCCGCTTGCGCGAAGGACAGCCTGCAAATCGACAGGCTCGCTTTTAGCGGACATCAGTGCTTCGGGAGCACCAGCACAGCACCCGCTTTCAGCCCCCAGCGATCAAGATGCGCGGTGGATGTCCGGTCCGAAGAGACCCAATGCGCGTGGGTGCGCTCACCGCCATGGGTGGCGATACCGACAAGGTCGCCCGAGACATAGAGACCGGCAACCCGGCCTTGAATCTGGCCGCCTTTCGTTTCGACCGTGATTGCCATGGGCAATCCCATGCCGTGCGGCTCCGTCGTCGGCGCTGCATTCACATGCATGACATAGGGCGAGAGCGTGCCCAGCGCCTGGAACGGGAATGATGTGTCCGGATCGAGGCCGTGCGCCCTGGCGGCGGTCGCGAGGTAGGGCTCGATGTCTGCCGGCGCAACGTCTCGCTCGACCGTCACCGTCTGCCAATCCGCTGCGGACCCCGTGGCCAGCAGGGCCGCAGATTCCGACTCCGCCCGAACCGCGGTGCCGGCGCGGCCGTAGCTGACAATCAGCTGGCCGTCATAGATCGTAATTTCTCCGCGCGCGTCGGCCACCGCTCCCACCCCGGTCGTCGGATGTCTTGTCATCGCGGCGTCCAGCCGGACCTTCGCGGTGAAATCACCTTGCATCATCATCTTCTGAAACGCGCCGAAGGTTACGACGTCATAAGGCCCTTGCGCCGCGCGCGTGGATGCGCCCCCCGCCGCTGGCATTTGCTGTGCGAGCGCGGAAGCGCTCAGCAAAACAATCAAGACTGATCCGCAAATCGAAAGCTTCGTCACATTCACCTCCGTGGGGCACGGCCATTCCGTGAGAACCTTGAGCCGTTCCTCGTATTCTTCGCGAGCGATCTCGCCATCTTGTCATGCCATGCACCCTTAAGACATGATCGTAATCATGTCGCCTTCGCCCGTTGAACTGCTTTCCAAGCTGAAAGGGGCTGACCAGAAGGTCGCGACGGGCGAGGCCGTATTTCGCGCAGGCGACCCCGTCCGGTCTCTGTTTCTGGTCAAGGCCGGGACATTGCGGCTCGTCCGCACCTTGCCGCACGGCTTGCAATTGACGCTGCAACGCGCAGGCGCCGGAGCCATTCTCGCTGAAGCGTCTCTCTTTGCGGATCGCTACCACTGCGACGCCGCAGCATCGGAACATTCGATACTGCGGGTCATCGCCTTGCGCGAGGTCAAGGCGGCGCTGAGGGAGGATTCCGCGCTTGCACTTGCGCTCGCACGTGATCTATCGGTTGAGGTTCAGCGGGTCCGCACGCATGCCGAAATTCTGTCGTTGAAAACTGTTGCGGAACGGGTCGATGCGTGGACGGCCGTGAACGGCGACACGCTGCCGCCCAAAGGACGTTGGCGCCAGGTAGCATCCGACATCGGCGTTACGCCTGAGGCCCTGTATCGCGAGCTTGCGCTGCGCCGGTCCCGCGGGCGCCGACATATCCTTGAACGATGAGCGACTTTTCCTCAGCCTTCTATCTGGCCCTCCGGCTGATCGCCGGGCTCGATGCCGAGTTGCGCGCGATCATCCTGCTGTCGTTGCAGGTCAGCCTGACTGCAAGCGCATGCGCCTTTGCGATAGGGGCCCCGCTGGGAACCGCGCTCGCTGTGTATCGCTTTCCCGGACGCGGCGTACTGGTCGTGATTGCCAACACTCTCTTTGGCCTGCCGCCGGTCGTGGTCGGGCTCGTGGTGTACCTGCTGCTGTCCCGTTCGGGGCCCTTGGGGTCTCTCGGCCTCCTCTTCACGCCGGCCGCCATGATGATCGCCCAGGCTGCGCTTGGCACGCCGATCGTGATCGCGCTGGTCCACCGGGTCGCGGTCGGGCTCTGGCGCGCCTATGGGGACAGCCTGCTGATCAGCGGCGCCTCGCGCCTGAGGGCGCTGGGGCCGCTGATGAGAATGGGGCGGGAGGGATTGCTGACTGCATTTCTGGCTGCCTTTGGCCGCGCCATCGCGGAGGTCGGAGCCATCATCATCGTCGGCGGCAATATCCGCGGATATACGCGCACCATGACCACGGCGATCGCGTTGGAAACCAACCGGGGCGACCTGAGCCTTGCCCTCGCCCTTGGCATCATTCTGCTGGGCCTTTCGATGTGCGTAAGCGCCGTCAGCCTCTTTGTCGGTCGCGGGCTTCCCGACCGATGGTGGCGTCAGTGACCGACCGTGCTGCGCGGCGGAAAGAAAAGCTGCTCACCGGCGATGCGATACGACGTGATGGCATCGAGGCCGGGCTTTGAGGTCAGCCACTCGTGCCATATACGCGCCTCGGCCGCCTTTACGTGCGGCCACTTGGCAGGATTGACCAGGATGCTGCCGTAGGGATTGAACAGAGATGGATCTCCTTCGGTCAGGATGACGAGGTTCTGCCGGTTCTTGAAGTTGGCCCAGGTCGCTCGATCCGTCAGTGTACTCCCATGCCCTGCCCCAGGTCGCGGTAACCGCCGCCGCGCGGGTCCGGGCGAACTCCACTCCCATGAATTGTCGCATCCTCGACATTAGGCACCTTTTTTTGTGTGGAAAGCGCCTCACGTCACGAAATAGCGTACTTGCAAGGGCCCAATGGCTGAGGCGCGCGTCAGCTCGGGGCGCGTCACTATCGTGCAGCCAACCGGGCTGCACGATAGTGCCTGCGAATGCTACCATGCCGGCGAACAAGCGGATCAGCTCGTACCGGATATCAGGGCTTGGGCATCGAGCTGATGCGTAGAGCGCGAGCACCGCCGCTCGGCGCATGCCTGCGGCCGGTGGTCGGTTTGGGGGGCTGATGATCCCGATACCTGCAATGATCCTCGGCGGCCATTTGGCGATTGCGGTTGCTGACCGGCTGCCGGCTGTGAATTTCGAGCAGACCTGCCGGGAGGCAACGAGCGGCCAGAACCGGACGAACGACAAGTTCGAAGACTGCGTTGTAGCCGAGAGACACGCGCGCGATCAGCTTGCGTCCCAATGGGGTTCGTTCGACCCTGCCGCCCGCACACGCTGTGCCAGCACGTCCACGAGTGGCCACGTTGCGTCCTATATCGAGCTGCTCGTCTGCCTTGAGCTGGAACAAGCCGACCGGGAGGTCCGTGGGGCTGGCAGGGCTGCGGGAACCACGATCATGGCGCCGAGCCGATCGGTCGGCGACCGCGATGAGGCGATCGATTCAACCCAAAACCGGCCCGGACCGGTAGCGGCCCCAAGCCGGCCCGCACCATTAGCGGCCCCAAGCCAGCCCGCACCCGTGGCGGCCCCAAGCCGACCCGCGCCGGTTGCGGCCACAAGCCAGCCCGCGCCGGTTGCGGCCACAAGCCAGCCCGCGCCGGTTGCGGCCACAAGCCGACCCGCGCCGATTCCGCGACCCTCCCAGCAACCCGTGGCCACGGCGGCCGCGCCCGCAGAACCCGCGCGGGCCGCGCCGCTGCCAATATCACCCTCAGAGCCGCCGCCGGCACCGCAGCCGCCATCGGAGTCTGAGCGTCTTCATCAGTCCCTCTGTCGGTCGCCACTGGGCTATATCGTTCCCAGCTGCCAATAACCTCTGTTGCTTGCCAGGTTGCGCAGCGCACGCTGCCGAAACGGAGGCTGCCGGAAGGATTGCGACCTTTCGCGTACCGCGATTAACCGGGAGTCGGCGTTCATGACTCGAGGCGGATCCTCCCCGTGGAAACAGCATCACGTCAGCGCCCAATATTTGCGGATGCAGGACGCCCAATTGACACGTAGCAGGGGCGGTGGAAGGATCGAGCAAACACAAGCACTCACGGGGGCTTACGATGCGCAAAGTCGTGGTCATCTCGGCAGCTCTGCTTGCGCTGCCCGCGCTCTCCGATTTCGCCCGAGCGCAAGCGGCCGCAAAATTCTTCTTCGAAGGCGATATCGTGCGCGGCAATACGCCCGATGGCGCCACCGGGCCGGTCTGCGTGTTGGCGAACCAGTTCAAGCGCCGCGAGAACGTCATCTTCCGCATTCGCGTTCGCGACGTCACCGGGCAGGCTCTTAACGACAAGGCGTTGAAAGGCGTTGTCGTTCAGCTGATGAGCGGCCAGACCTTTGCGGCCCGCTTCGCCACCCGCCCGCCCGCCAATGTGATCGCGGCGATGAAGCTTCCCGGTCCCACGGATGAATGGTGGACGGCGGCTTGGCGCATCCCGCAGGACTTCCCGACCGGCACCGTGACCTACAAAGTGACGGTCACCGATTTGCAGGGCAATACCCAGAGCTGGGCGCCGTTCAACGATCCGCGATCCTGGCCCACCGTGCTCGACGGCGAGGTCGAATTCCGCAAGCCCTAGGACCTTCTCCTCGTGGTCAAGCCTGGTTCGTCCCTCGCCCGCCAGGCTGGCGCCGTGCTCGCCGGCGCCAAGGCGTGGCCTGGGAGGGGCGTCGGAGCGCTTTCCGATTCGAGTGAACCGGAAACCGCTCTAAATTCTTTTGGCTGGTCGCATTTTCTTCGGAAAACCGGCGTCCACTTTTCCGGAAAATGCTTTTGCGGCTGGCGCGGAGCGACGGCCGGCCTTTGTTTGCTGCTTTCGTTGTTGCTGTCGGGCGCTCCCGCGTCGGCAAGTCCCGCTTCAGCTCTGGGACCGCAGCTTCCCATCGTCGAGCCCAGAGACGGCTTTGTCGGCGCCCTGCAAGTGTCGCCGCCAAATGGTCCGGCAGGCACGACGGTTACGATCACGGCCGACCGGCTGCCGCCCAATGAGGAGTTTGCGCTGGCGTGGCGCACCGTGGTCGGAACGTGGAACGTCCAGGAAGGCGAATATCACGGCCGCGAGTTCAAGGTCGTTGCCTACGAAATCGGCAAATTCAATTCCAATTCGGCTGGGTCGCTCACGGCAACGTTCGTTGCGCCGGAGGATTTCGGCTTCGTGCACGACATCGTGCTCCAGCAGCGAGATCGTTTGCTGACGCAGGCCGCCTTCTCCCTCGACATGACGGTGAAGATATCGCCGGAAAGCGGCCCGCCCGGAACGCCGATAACGGTCGAGGTGCGGGGGATCGGATGGCGGCCGCTCTTCAATTCATGGCATCTCCTCTATGACAACCGATTCACCGGCTGGATTTCTTCCGTCACCACCCACGGCTCGGCGAGATTTGTCATTCCGGCGACCGGAAATCCCGGACCCCATGTGCTCGAAATACTCCACGGGGAATTCACATTCCCGTATCGCAACATGCAGCAGAACCCTGAACCGGACCGGCCGCGCTGGGCCATTCCGTTCACGGTGACGGATGCTTCGCCGATCCTGCCGCCCCCGGCCGAACGACAGGTGCAGACGCGCCTGAAGATGGAGCCTTCAGCCGGAGATCTCTCCGTGCAGCCGGCCTTCGCCGCCGTCGGCGATGAAGTAACGGTGAGCACCCCCTCTGTGGCGCCGAACCAAAGCTACGAGTTGAAATGGGTGACGCTCACCGGCAACCGCGTCGGCGGCGGAGGTTTCGAGGAGGCAACGCGATCGGTTGCGAGCGCGCGGTCGAATGGTGCCGGAGAAGTGCAATTCCGTTTCGCGGTCCCGGATGATCTTGGCGGGCTGCACGCGCTTTTCCTGGCGACGGACGCGGGCGACAGGATCGGCACGCTCCTGGTAGTCCCCAAGGCACTCCCGCTCGATGTGATGCGGGGACCGGTCGGAACGACGTTTACGGTTCACCTCAAAGGCGTCGGATGGACCGAGACGGCCAACATCTATCATGTCGTGTACGACAACGGTTACATCGGCTACGCCTGCGGCTTCAACAGCCAGGGTGACGTGGAGATATTTCTCAAGGCCACCGGCGACCCCGGCTGGCATTTCATTGATCTCTATCCAGGCATCTACAAAGGCACCGAACGCCGACCCAACAACTACGCGATCCCGCAGCTGACCTATGCGGACGATCATCCCGGCGAGGACCTGCCGGCCTTCCATTTCGCTTTTGAAGTGGTCAAATAGACGGGCCGCACGGTCACCTCCCCCTGAAAGGCCCCTGAAACGCAGGGATTCGCTTTTTAAAACTTGAATCAAGATGACTGCTGGCTCGCAACGCACGGTATCGAGCAATCGTGCATTGTTAAATTACGTTTCGGGAACTCATTGCTGCACGCAGCCCTCCAGAATTCATGACCAGCTCCCAGCCTTCCGATCAGTCAAAACAGGTCAGCAGGCGGCAATTTCTGGGCGGGTTGTCCACACTCGCGGTGGCGGGCGGCTTTGCCGAAGACCTGACGCCCCAAGTTGCGCTTGGCCGGCAGACCGTCGATCAGCCGAGCAAAGCGGCCTGGCGCCAACTCAAGGCCTCACTGTCCGGGCCCCTGCTGCAATCGGACTCCTTCGACCTGAGCAAGTTCGCAAAGCCGTACAATCTGCGTTACGCCGCCGAGCTTCCTGATGGCATTGCGCTCTGCCGCAACGTCGAGGATGTCGTGACGGCGGTCAATTGGTGTCGTGAAAACAGGTTTCCTCTCGTGGTGCAGTCCGGCGGACATTCCTATGCCGGTTATTCGATGCGCAAGCACGGCCTGATGATCAACCTTCTGCTCATGCGGGACGCGCATTGCAGCAACGGCACCGTTCGTCTCGGCGGCGGAGCACGCAATCATGCGCTTTACCTGGCTTTGGAACAGAATGGCCTCGCAATCACGCACGGGCGCTGCGCAACGGTGGGCGCGGCCGGGTTTCTGCTTGGCGGCGGCATCGGCTTTAATATGCGCGCGTATGGCCTCGGGTGCGATCGGCTCCTCGCCAGCGAGATCGTGACCGCGGATGGGAGGGTGAGAACCATCACGGCGGATGCAGACGAATTGGAGTCGGACCTGTTTTGGGCGTGCCGCGGGGGCGGCGGCAATTTCGGAATTCACACCTCGTTCACCCTGAATGCTTTCGAGGCCCGGCCGGTCACCGTATTCGACCTGACCTGGCAGGGTGCTCATCAATCGTCACGACTGGTATTTGCAAGGCTGATGCGAGCGCTGGATGCCGGGCCGATCGAGCTCGGCACCAGGATATCCCTCAAGGCGCCAAGCCCCGGCGACCGCACGCGCGGCGCCGACGTGACGATCAATCTCCTGGGCCAGCTTCATGCCGCATCCGCAAAGACGCTCGACCAGATCCTGGCCGATGCATACGCGGTTGCCGTCCCGCAGCAATCGATGGTCTGGAGCAACGTGAAATACTGGGACGCCCAGAAGCTGCTCGAAGAGGTCGATGCCCCGACATATTTTCAGGAACGGTCCGCCTTTCTCAGCTCCAACCTTGACGATGAAGGTCTCGACCTTGCATTCACGTATCTGCGCGCGTGGCCGGGTACGAGCGGCGGGGCTGACCTGCGATTCTTCCAGACCGGCGGGAAGATGAACGAGCTGGCCTCTGGTGCGACAGCCTTCGCGCACCGCAGTAGCCGATGGATTCTGGACGTCGGCTTGAATTGGGGCCCTGAAGACCCGCATGACGTAGTGGCACGCAGTCGCGATTGGCAGGATCGGTTCTACGGCGCGATGCGGCCATTCTCCACCGGCGGCGCCTACCAGAACTTCGCGGACCCATCCCTTCGGGATTGGCGGACGGCTTACTATGGCGACAATCTGGATCGCCTTCAGCGGATCAAGAAACTCATAGATCCGGATCGCATGCTCACTTTTCCACAGGCGCTCTGAGCTATTTGCTCGTGCGACGCCATCCCGGAGAAGCGTTGAGCCCGCGCGAGGCGGGAAGCGCGCGTCTACCCTCGTTCGATGGATTGATCTGCGCGCCGGTCAAATCAGCGGATGGGACCGCAACCCCGAAGGACGCCATGACCAAGGCCAAGCATCTGTTGATTCGGGCAACCGCGATCGCGCTGATTTTCGGCCTCCCGTCCCTCTTGGCAAGAGCCGAACTAACGAAGCCGGTAAACGCGCGCCGGCCGCTGCTCAAGTTTGGCGATCTCCCTGTCGAGTTCGCCCAAAATCTTGGTGGCCTGATCGATTTGTTCAACAAGTACCTCGCGCTGCGCGCGAAGGTGCCCTAACACAGCGAACTGCTCTTCTTCGATGATCGGGTCGGCAACCATTACATTCTCCGCCTTTATGATGCCGCGAATTTGGGTCTCGCGCGCGCTAACGCATTGATCGAAGTCAATGGAATCCACATTACCGCGCCGACAAAGAAAAGGGTTCGGTCCGCTGGCCGACTCGCGCTCGAATTCTGTTCCTGAATCCCTCCCGCGCTGCTACGGTGCGAGCATCACTGGCAGCGGCAGTGCCCAGGCGCCGGTGGCTGAGAGACCCGTTGTGCTCCCGCCTGAAGGCGAAAGGGAGCACAAACGTGAATAGACTGCAGTCGAATTCTGCCAATGCTGTCCGGCGCCAAGAGTTGGAAAACCTTCGAGCTTTGAGCGTCAGGACAAGGTCGGAGGTCCAAGAGGCAGTGGCGGCCGCCGCAGGCGCGACCAGAAGCACAATAGCGGTACTAGCTGAGGCCGATCGCGTGCTTGACAGGCGGTAGTTCCTTATGGCGCAGGGCAAGAACGAATCGGAGCGCCTCCGGGACCTCGTCGCCCAACTTCTGGCGCTTGCTTCCAGGGCTCCCGAAAACGGCGATAATGCGTTTTCAGACTAGCTCGTCGCGAAGGCTCTCACGTAAGAGGACCGCGCCAGCGCTTTAGACCAGCGCTCTGAACGAGACGGCTAGCGACGCCTTTTCCTGCGATCCCTGCTTCTTCTCGGCGATCTTCTTGAGCGCCCCTGCGCAGACCTCACATGCTGATCGCCCACTTGTCGACCGCCATGGCGGCTTCCTTGACCGCCTCGCTCAACGTCGGATGCGCGTGGACGGTGCGGGCGATGTCCTCGGCGGCGGCGCCGAACTCCATGGCAACAGCCGCCTCCGCGATCATGTTGCCGGCATCCATGCCCAGAATATGCACGCCGAGGACCCGGTCGGTGTGTTGGTCGGCCAGAATCTTCACGAATCCGTCGGTCTGGTGATTGACCTTGGCGCGGCCGTTGGCGGTGAACGGAAACTTGCCGACCCGGTAGGCGATGCCGGCCTCCTCGAGCTCGTCCTCGGATTTGCCGACCGATGCGATCTCGGGCGCCGTGTAGATCACGTTAGGGATCACGTCGTAGTTCACGTGCCCGGCCTGGCCGGCCAAGATCTCGGCAACCGCCACGCCCTCGTCCTCCGCCTTGTGGGCGAGCATCGGCCCGGCGATCACATCGCCGATCGCGTAGATGCCGGGCGCGTGGGTGGCAAAATGCCGATCGACGATGATCCGGCCGCCGTTGTCCTTCTGGACGCCGACAGCTTCGAGCCCGAGACCTTCCGTATAGGGAACGCGCCCGACACAGACCAGCACCACATCGGCCTCGACCGCCTGCCCCTCACCCCCCGCGGCGGGCTCGACCTGCACCTTGAGCCGCGCCCCCGAGGAATCGACGGCGGCGACCTTGGATGAGAGCCGAAACGCGATGCCCTGTTTCTCCAAAATTCGTTGGAACTGCCGGCAGACCTCGCTGTCCATCCCAGTCAGGATGCGGTCGAGGAATTCGACCACGAGCACCTGCGAGCCGAGCCGCCGCCATACCGAACCGAGCTCGAGCCCGATCACGCCCGCGCCGATGATGAGGAGCCGCTCCGGCACCTTGTCGAGAACGAGCGCGCCGGTCGAGGATACGATGCGCTTCTCGTCGATCGCGATGCCGCGCAGCTTCGCCACATCCGAGCCGGTTGCGATTACGATCGCCTTGGTCTCGAGCATCTGGGTCTTGCCGTCGGCGCCCTTGACTTCCACCATGCCGGTGCCGGCGATCTGGCCGAAGCCGTGGAAGCTTTCGATCTTGTTCTTGCGGAACAGATAAGCGACGCCCTTGACGTTGCCCTCAACGCCCTCGTCCTTGAACTTCATCATGGCCGGCAGATCGAGCTTGGGCGCATCGACCTTGATGCCCATGCGGGCGAACGCATGGCCGGCCTCATCGAACAGCTCGGAAGTATGCAGCAAGGCCTTCGAGGGGATGCAGCCCACATTGAGGCAGGTGCCCCCGAAGGTCGCATCCTTCTCCACCACCGCCACCTTCATGCCAAGTTGCGCCGCCCGGATGGCGCAGACATAGCCGCCAGGACCGGAACCGATAATGACGAGATCGTAGGACATAGATCACTCCGTACTGATCCATCGTCATGGCCGGGCCTCGTCCCGGCCATCCACGCCTTGCTTGCGCAACTCAAAGGAAGACGTGGATGCCGGCACAAGGCCGGGCATGACGGAAAGGGACTACAATTCCAGCACCAGCCGGGTCGGGTCCTCCAGGCCTTCCTTCACGCGCACCAGGAAGGTTACGGCTTCGCGGCCGTCGACGATGCGGTGGTCGTAGGAGAGCGCGAGATACATCATCGGGCGCACCTCGATCTTGCCGGCCACGACCATCGGCCGTTCCTGGATCTTGTGCATGCCGAGGATGCCGGACTGCGGCGCGTTGAGGATCGGGGTCGACATCAGGGAGCCGTAGACGCCGCCGTTGGAGATCGTGAAGGTGCCGCCCTGCAGCTCCTCGAGCTTGAGCGTGCCCTCGCGGGCGCGGCGGCCGTAGTCGGCGATCTCCTTCTCGATCTCAGCAAACGATTTGGCGTCGCAATCGCGCACCACCGGGACCACCAGGCCCTTGTCGGTGCCGACCGCGACCGCGATGTGGTAGTAGTTCTTATAGACGATGTCGGCGCCGTCGATCTCGGCGTTGACGGTTGGAATCTCCTTCAAGGCCTGCACGCAGGCGCGCACGAAGAAGCTCATGAATCCGAGCTTCACGCCGTTCTTCTTTTCGAACAGGTCCTTGTACTGGTTGCGGGTATGCATGACGGCGCTCATGTCGACCTCGTTGAAGGTCGTCAGCATGGCGGCGGTGTTCTGCGCGTCCTTGAGGCGGCGCGCGATCGTCTGCCGCAGGCGCGTCATGTGCACGCGCTCCTCGCGCGCGGCATCATCGGGCGGCGAGGGCGCCCGCATCTGCACCGCAGCAGCAGTGGCGGCGACCGGCGTTGGCGAAGCCGCGGCGCGCTCGATGGCCGCCAGCATGTCGCCCTTGGTGACGCGCCCGTCCTTGCCGGAGCCCGCGACCGCGGCGATGTCCATTCCGGATTCAGCCGCGAGCTTGCGCACCGATGGCGGGGCCGGCATGGCGGCGGGCGCAGCCTTGGGCAGCGGCGGCGGCTCCGGCTGCGGCGGCAACGGCGGGGCGGGCTTGCGGGCCGGCACTTCCGGGCCGGCGCCGATCGGGGCCGTAGTCTCGGTCTTCCGGTCCGGCCGCTCGGTCGGCGCCTTTGCGGTCCCGCCATCCTGGATCTGGCCGAGCAGCGCGCCGACCGCAACCGTTTCGCCATCTCTGGCGGCGACCGAGGCCAACACGCCGGCGGCCGGCGCCGGCACCTCGATCGTCACCTTGTCGGTCTCGAGCTCCACCAAAGGCTCGTCGACCGCAACCGCATCGCCCGGATGCTTGAACCATTTGCCGATCGTCGCCTCGGTGACCGATTCGCCAAGTGTGGGTACGCGGATGTCAGTCATGGCACCTCCGGTGCAGGTATCAGACGTCAGGCATCAGGAATCAGAACCCGTGCGTAGCTGGTCGCCCTCTGATCCTGACCTTTGATCCCTGATTCCCGTCATCCCAATGCCTCGTCGAGGAACGCCTTGAGCTGCGTCAGATGCTTGGACATCAACCCGGTGGCGGTAGCGGCGGCGGGCGGGCGGCCTGCGTAGCGGGGGCTGCGCTGCGCGGAGCCGGTCTGGCGCAGCACCCATTCGAGGTAGGACTCGATGAAATGCCAGGCGCCCATGTTGCGCGGCTCCTCCTGGCACCAGACAAGCTCGGCGTTCTTGAAGCGGCCAAGCTCCTGCACCAGGGCCTTGAGCGGCACCGGATAGAGCTGCTCGGCGCGCAGCAGATAAATGTCGTCGATGCCGCGCTTCTCGCGCTCCTCGTAGAGGTCGTAATAGACCTTGCCGGAGCAGAGCACCACGCGCCGGATCTTGTCGTCGACGACGAGCTTGATCTTCTCGTCCGGCAGCATCTGGGCGTCGTCCCAGAGCAGCCGATGGAAGCTCGTGCCGGGCCCGATCTCGTCGAGCCGCGACACCGCGCGCTTGTGGCGCAAGAGCGACTTCGGGGTCATGAGAATGAGCGGCTTGCGGATGTCGCGCTTGAGCTGCCGGCGCAGGATGTGGAAGTAGTTGGCGGGCGTCGTGCAGTTCGCCACCTGCATGTTGTCTTCCGCAGCCATCTGCAAAAATCGCTCGAGCCGCGCCGAGGAATGCTCCGGTCCCTGCCCCTCGTAGCCGTGCGGCAGGAGGCAGACCAGCCCCGACATGCGCAGCCATTTGCGCTCGCCCGACGAGATGAACTGGTCGAACACCACCTGGGCGCCGTTGGCGAAATCGCCGAACTGCGCCTCCCACAGCGTCAATGCGTTCGGCTCGGCGAGCGAATAGCCGTATTCGAAGCCGAGCACCGCCTCCTCGGACAGCATCGAGTTGACCACCTCGAAGCGGCGCTGGCCGTCCCGCAGGTGGTTGAACGGGATGTAGCGGTCTTCGTTTTCCTGATCGATCAGCACGGAGTGGCGCTGCGAGAAGGTGCCGCGCTCGGAATCCTGGCCGGAGAGCCGCACCCGGTGGCCGTCAAGCAGAAGCGAGCAGAAGGCGAGCGCTTCCCCGGTCGCCCAGTCGATGCCGACCCCGGTCTCGATCGCCTTGCGGCGGTTCTCGAGGAAGCGCGCGATGGTGCGGTGAACATGGAAGCCCTGGGGCGCCGTGGTGATCTTGGCGCCGATGTCCTTCAGCGTCTCGATCGCCACCCCGGTATTGCCGCGCCGGGGATCGTCGAAATCGCGCGCCGCTTTGATGTCGGCCCAGCGGCCGTCGAGCCAATCAGCGCTGTTGGCGCGGTAGCTCTGGCTCGCCTCGAGCTCGATATCGAGCTTCGCACGCCAGTCGGCCTTCATCTTCTCGACCTCGCCCTCGGTGACGACGCCGTCGGCGATGAGCTTCTTGCCGTAGATTTCCGCCGTCGGCGGATGGGCCGCGATCGCCTTGTACATCAGCGGCTGGGTGAAGGAAGGCTCGTCGCCCTCGTTGTGTCCGTGCCGCCGGTAGCAGAACATGTCGATGACCACCGGCTTCTGGAATTTCTGCCGGAACTCGGTCGAGACCTTGGCGGCGAACACCACCGCCTCCGGATCGTCGCCGTTCACGTGAAAGATCGGCGCCTCGATCATTTTGGCGACGTCGGAGGGATAGGGCGAGGAGCGCGAATAGCGCGGATAGGTGGTAAAGCCGATCTGGTTGTTGATGATGAAATGCACCGAGCCGCCGGTGCGATGCCCGCGCAGCCCGGAGAGCCCGAAGCATTCCGCGATCACGCCCTGCCCGGCAAAGGATGCGTCCCCGGAAATCAGCAGCGGCATCACCATGGTGCGGTCTTCCGGGGTGGCGCCATGCTGATCCTGCTTGGCGCGCACCTTGCCGAGCACCACCGGGTTGACGATTTCCAGATGCGACGGGTTGGCGGTGAGCGACAGATGCACCTGGTTGCCGTCGAACTCCCGGTCTGAGGACGCACCCAGGTGATATTTGACGTCGCCCGACCCCTCGATCTCGTTGGGGGTCGAGGAGCCGCCCTTGAACTCGTGGAAGATCGCGCGATGCGGCTTGCCCATGACCTGCGCCAGCACGTTCAGCCGGCCGCGGTGCGCCATGCCGAGCACGATCTCCTTCACGCCCAGCGCGCCGCCGCGCTTGATGATCTGCTCGAGCGCCGGGATCATCGATTCGCCGCCGTCGAGCCCGAAGCGCTTGGTGCCGGTGAACTTGAGGTCGCAGAAATTCTCGAAGCCCTGCGCCTCGATCAGCTTGTTGAGGATCGCGCGCTTGCCTTCGCGGGTGAAGCTGATCTCCTTGTCGGGTCCCTCGATGCGCTCCTGCAGCCAGCCTTTCTGCGCCGGATCGGAGATATGCATGAACTCGACGCCAAGCGTGCGGCAATAAGTGCGCTCCAGGATGGTGACGATCTCGCGGATTGTTGCAAATTCAAGCCCGAGCACCCGGTCGAGGAAGATCGGGCGATCCCAGTCGGCTTCGCCGAACCCGTAGGTGGCGGGGTCAAGCTCGCTGTGATCGACCGGCGGCAGCAGCTTGAGCGGATCGAGATCGGCGTGAAAGTTTCCGCGGATGCGGTAGGCGCGGATCAGCATCAGGGCATGGATCGAGTCGCGAGTGGCCTGCTGGACCTCCGCGGCCGACATATCCACCCCGCGGCTTTGCGCGGCCGCGCGCACCTTCTCGCGGACCGTACGGTCGACCTCGTCCCAGCCGCCGGTGAGCGCCCGCACGAGATCGTCATGCGGGGGCTGCGGCCAGTTGGGCAGACTCCATGAGGCGCCGCGCGCGCTCGCCTCGACCGCGCTGCGCTCGTCCTTGAGGCTGCGAAAGAAATCCCGCCATTGCCCATCGAGCGCGGCCGGGTCGTTCTCGAAGCGGGCGTAGAGATCGTCAATATAGGCGGCATTGGCCCCATACAGGAACGAGGTGCGGGCAAAGGCGGCGTTGGCATCCTGGCGCGACATGCGGGTAGTCCTGGACAAGCGGGAAGGGCGGCCGACACCTCGATGCATCTCTCGTGCCGAGAGGCCGGCAGCGAATAAGGGCGAAGCCTAGGTCGGGCGCCCCGCTACCTTATTTAATGACGGAATATGACGCTGAAAGCGCAAAAACGGGCTTAACCGCGCAAAACTTCGGCGAGGGTCCGGCCAAGCCGGGCCGGCGAGGGGGAAACCCTGATGCCGGCCGCCTGCATGGCGGCGATCTTGGATTCGGCATCCCCGCGGCCGCCCGCGATGATGGCGCCGGCGTGCCCCATGCGGCGGCCGGGCGGGGCGGTGCGGCCGGCAATGAAGCCCACCATCGGCTTGCGGCGGCCACGCCTGGCCTCGTCGGTCAAGAACTGGGCAGCATCCTCCTCGGCCGAGCCGCCGATCTCGCCGATCATGACGATGGCCTCGGTCGCCTTGTCGGCGAGCAGCATTTCCAGCACCTCGATGAACTCTGTGCCCTTGACGGGATCGCCGCCGATGCCGACCGCGGTGGTCTGGCCCAGCCCCTCGCGGGTCGTCTGGAATACCGCCTCGTAGGTGAGCGTGCCCGAGCGCGACACGATCCCGACCTTGCCGGGCCGGAAAATGTTGCCCGGCATGATGCCGATCTTGCACTCCCCGGCCGTCATCACGCCCGGGCAGTTGGGCCCGATCAGGCGCGACTTCGCGCCCGACAGCGCGCGCTTGACCTTCACCATGTCGAGCACCGGGATGCCCTCGGTGATGCAGATGATGAGCGGGATTTCCGCCTGGATCGCCTCGCAGATCGCGTCCGCGGCGCCCGCCGGTGGCACATAAATCACGCTCGCGTCGCAGCCGGTCTTCTCTTTGGCCTCCGCCACCGTGTCGAACACCGGCAGCCCAAGGTGGGTCGTGCCGCCCTTGCCGGGTGAGGTGCCGCCGACCATCCGGGTGCCGTAGGCGATCGCCTGCTCGCTGTGGAACGTGCCGTTCTTCCCGGTGAAGCCCTGGCAGATGACCTTGGTGTCTTTGTTGATCAGAATGGCCATCTACCAACCTCGCAATGCAGCAGCCGCACGCATCTCACAATTGCTTCAGTCGAAGGAGTAGCCGGCGAAAAGGATCTCGCTCGGTCGATCGTTATCGAACAGGATGACGTAGATTGCAGACCCGCGTTCAAGCAATTCCCACATCTCATCGTTATTCTCGACGACTTCCCGCGTCGGCCGCACGCTTCCGAACAAATCAACGAGATCGGCTTCGACCAGCGGAAATGCCGTGAAGAACTGTGTCTGGCTGCCACGGAACGGCTCCGTAGCCGCATGCTGTATGTCGAGTATGGAGCGCGTACCATCCTCATCGGCCCCCTCCAATACCTCCTCGATGGAGCCATGCTGGGCGGGTGCAGGCTCGGCATCCAAGTCAACCGGGAACTTCGGGAACGGCGTCACCGGATTGTAGCGCCCCGCCCGAAATTCGCGCTGCCGAAGCTTTTGCAGAGCGGCGTCGATATCGGATTCATATGGGACGATGTACCAGTAAGGTTCGGCGCCCATTATGCGCGCTCCTTCACGGCTGTGACGATCTTCTGGGCCGCGTCATCGAGGTCGTCGGCCGGGATCACGTTGAGGCCGGAGCGGGAGAGAATCTGCTTGCCGGCGTCTACGTTGGTGCCTTCGAGCCGCACCACCAGCGGGACCCTGAGGCCGACCTCCTTCACCGCCGCGACCACGCCCTCGGCGATGATGTCGCATTTCATGATGCCGCCGAAGATGTTGACCAGGATCCCCTTCACCTTCGGGTCGGCGGTGATGATCTTGAAGGCGGCCGCGACTTTTTCCTTGCTGGCGCCGCCGCCCACATCGAGAAAGTTCGCAGGCGCCTCCCCGTAGAGCTTGATGATGTCCATGGTCGCCATGGCAAGGCCGGCGCCGTTGACCATGCAGCCGATGGTGCCGTCGAGCGCCACGTAGTTCAGGTCGTATTTGGACGCCTCGATCTCCTTCTCGTCCTCCTCGGTGAGATCGCGCAGCGCCACGATCTCGGGATGCCGGTAGAGCGAGTTGTCGTCGAAGCCGATCTTCGCATCGAGGCAGATGAGATCGCTTCCCTTGGTGACCACCAGGGGATTGATCTCCAGCATGCTCATGTCCTTGGCGACGAAGGCCGCGTAGAGCTTGGCGACCAGCGCCTCGGCCTTGCGGGCGAGCTCGCCGGAAAGGCCGAGCGCCTTGGCGATGCGGCGGCCGTGGTGCGGCATGATCCCGGTCGCCTCATCGACCGTCAGCGTCATGATCCGCTCGGGGTGATGCTTTGCCACCTCCTCGATATCCATGCCGCCTTCGGTCGAGACCACGAAGGCGACGCGGGAGCTTTCGCGATCGAGCAGTGCCGACAGATAGAACTCCCGCTCGATCAGCGAGCCTTCCTCGATATAGAGCCGGTTGACCTGCTTGCCGTGCGCACCAGTCTGATGGGTGACCAGAATAGAGCCGAGCAGGCGCTTGGCCTCCTTCTCCACGTCGGCGATCGATTTGACCACCTTGACGCCGCCCGCCTTGCCGCGCCCGCCCGCATGAATCTGCGCCTTGACGACCCAGACCGGCCCGCCAAGCTCGTGCGCGGCCTTGATGGCCTCTTCGACCGAGAACGCGGGAATCCCGCGCGGAACCGGCACCGCGAACTCGCGCAGCACGGCCTTGGCCTGATACTCATGGATGTTCATGCGGACGCCTTGTCGGATAGCCCGGCGAATGGGCGCTCATTTGTCGAGATTGGGCGCGATGGTGCGGCAGGCATCGACCAGCGTCTTCACCGCATTGGCCGACTTCTCGAACATGGTGCGCTCGCCGCTGTTGAGCGAGATTTCGACGATGCGCTCGACCCCCTTGGCGCCGATCACCGCCGGCACCCCCACATAAAGGTCCCTCACGCCATACTCGCCGTTGAGCCAGGCGGCGCAGGGCAGCACGCGCTTCTTGTCGCGCAGAAAGCTTTCCGCCATCGCGATCGCGGAGGCGGCAGGCGCATAGAAGGCGGAGCCGGTCTTGAGCAGATTGACGATCTCGGCGCCGCCGTCGCGGGTGCGCTGCACGATCGCATCGAGCCGAGCCTGGGTGGTCCATTTCATCTTGATCAGATCCGGAAGCGGGATCCCGGCCACCGTGGAATAGCGGATGAGCGGCACCATGGAGTCGCCATGTCCGCCCAGCACGAAGGCGGTGACATCCTCCACCGACACGTTGAACTCGTCGGCCAGGAAATAGCGGAAGCGCGATGAATCGAGCACGCCCGCCATGCCGACCACCATCTGCTTGGGGAGTCCGCAGGCCTTCTGCAGCGCCCACACCATGGCGTCGAGCGGATTGGTGATGCAGATCACGAACGCATTGGGCGCGTATTTCTTGATGCCGGCCCCGACCTGCTCCATCACCTTGAGGTTGATGCCCAGGAGATCGTCGCGGCTCATGCCGGGTTTGCGCGGCACGCCGGCGGTGACCACGCACACATTGGCGCCTTCGATCGCCTCGTAGGAGTTGGTGCCCACGATTCGGGCATCGAAGCCGTCCACCGGCGAAGACTGCACGAGATCGAGCGCCTTGCCCTGCGGGATGCCTTCGGCGATGTCGAACAGAACGACGTCGCCCAGCTCCTTGAGGCCGACCAGATGGGCGAGCGTGCCGCCGATCTGGCCAGCGCCGATCAATGCAATCTTCTGACGCGCCATGGGGAAGACCTCTAGTTCGTAATTCGGGCGGTGGGAGAGCGGAAAAAGGCCCGTTGCGGTGCGTCATAGCCCCATTCGGGGCTGCCGTTCAAGCGCGCCTGTTCCGGCCGTTGCAGTGTCACGTTTCCACGATCCCATCGACCACCGCGCTCGCCCGCGAATCGCGCCGGCCGTGCGGGAGCGCCAGATAGGCCTGCGAACGCATTTCGATCAGGCGCGAGGCCGCGCGCTTGAATTCCTGCGCCTCGAATCCTTCGCGGCCAAGATAAAGCATGTCGGGCTCGGCAGCCGCGGAAGCCAGGCACTTCACCGAATTGTCGTAGAGCGTGTCGATCAGGATGATGAAGCGCTTGGCCTCGTTGCGCGCCTCCTCGCCCATGACCGGGATGTGGTCGATGATGAGCGTATGGAATTCGTGGGCGAGCTTGAGATAGTCCGCAGCCGCGAGCGGCTCTTCGCACAGTTGGTGAAATGTGAAGCGCGCCACCCCCTTGGCGGTGCGCGGCACCTTCAGCACGCGGCCAAGCACGATGAGATTCTGTGGCGCCCCCGCCTGGCCGCCGGTCAGGCGCCGCCAGGCCTGATCAAGCGCCGCATCGGCCTTCGCGTTCGCCGGCACATGCCAGACCGGCGCGCCGGCGAGATTCTGCAGGCGAAAATCGGTGCGCGCCGCGAGCTCGACCACCTCCATGTGCCGCTTGATGAGGGCGATGAAAGGCAGGAACAGGGACCGGTTGAGGCCGTCCTTGTAAAGCTCGTCCGGCGCCACGTTGGAGGTCGCCACCACAACGACACCGAGCTCGAACAGGCGCGCAAACAGCCGGCCCAGGATCATCGCATCGGCGATGTCGGTGACGTGGAACTCGTCGAAGCAGAGAAGCCAGCTCTCCTGCGCGATCGCGGCGGCGGCGAGGCGGATCGGATCCTCGCCGTTCTCGCCATGCCGCGGCTGCTGCCGGAACACGCGGATGCGCTCGTGCACATCGCCCATGAACTCATGGAAATGGACCCGCCGCCTGCGGACCACCGGGCTCGCCGCGAAGAACAGGTCCATCAGCATGGTCTTGCCGCGACCGACGTCGCCGTAAATGTAGAGGCCCTTGAGCGGCTCCTCCTGGCGCTCGCGGGCACCGAACAGCCAGCCGAGCGAGGAGGATTTGCGGGCAAGACGGTGATGGGACAGGCGGCGGTCGAGCATCGCCAGCATCCCAGCAACGGTTTCCTGGGCGCGGTCGCGCTCGATCTCGCCGGCGGCGACGAGCGCCGAGTATCGCGTGGTCACGTCAGCGGGCATGAGGGAAGCGAGACAGTACCCCGGGTGATGCAGTGAGCCATCAAAGCGCGATGACTTCTCTTCGATTCGTCATCGCGCTTTAGCTTATTGAGGGAGCATGATCTTTTCCGACCTGCCTTCGCCCGCCGAAGCATCAAGCCAAGTTGATGAGCCTTGCCAATGCTTCGCGCAGGCGGGAAACCGGTATCCACTTTTCGGGATCATGCTCTAGCAATGGCCGGCATCGATGGGCAAGCCGGGCACCCTGCGGCAAGGTTTCAGGCGGCCAGCGGGTAGGCGGCTTCAACGATATACGGGCCGCCACCAATGGAGGCGCGAGAGGAAAACAGCACGAAGCGCGAAATCTTGAACGACAGCGTGCCGGGCAGCATCCGCGCCGACAGATAGTCGGCGACCTGGCGGCTCGTCGTATCGCGCAGCCGTGCCAGGGTGACATGCGGCGTGTATTTGCGTCCTTCGGCGTCGAGCCCCACCCGCTGCATCAGCCGCTCGTGCTCGGCCTGCAGGTCCATCAGCGCCTGGGTCTGAGCCAACGTCGCCACCAGCGCCCGCGGGCGCCGCCCGCCGAAGGACGAGAGGCTGTCGAAGCGCAGCTCGAACTCGGTCCGCCGCACCCGCCCCAGCAGCGAGGCAACCTCGTGCGCAACAATGTCGTCGACGTCGCCGATGAAGCGCAGCGTCAGGTGATAATTCTCCGGATCGATCCAGCGCGCGCCCGGGAGACCCCCACGCAGCATGGACAGGCTGCGGCCGATTTCGGCGGGAATTTCGAGACCCGTGAAGATACGCGGCATGGGATGAGTCGCAGGCGGCGCGCGCAGGTGGCCGCCACAGATATAGGACAAGACGCCGCGATTCGCACGCCGACAAAGTGACCGTATGGGACGGCGGCGGGACGGCGCCTGTCACACTGCTGTCGCCGAATCGCTAGTTCTGGTGCTCGCGCACCTCGCCCACCAGCTCCTCGACCTTGGGCAGAATGTGCGCGACGATCGCATCGACGCCGGCGGGATTCGGGTGCAGTCCGTCGCGCTGATTGAGCGTCCTGTCGCCGGCAACACCGGCCAGGAAGAACGGATAAAGCAGGTCGTGATGGGCGGCCGCGAGCTCCGGAAACATCGGCTCGAAAGCGCGCGCATAGTCGTCGCCGAGATTGCGCGCGGCGAGCATTCCGCACACCAGAACCGCGATGCGCCGTTGCTCGAGCCGGCTGAGGATTTCCTCCAGCGCGGTCCGGGTCACCTGCGGATCAAGACCGCGCAGCATGTCATTGGCACCAAGCTCGAGGATGACCGCGTCGGTTCCCTCCGGCACCGACCAGTCGAGGCGGGCAAGCCCGTCCGACATGGTCTCGCCCGACACCCCCGCGTTGCTGATCTCGACCATCAGGCCCTTGGCGGCCAGCGCCTGCTGGAGCCTCACCGGAAAGGCCAGATTGCGCGGCAGGCCATAGCCGGCGGTCAGCGAATCGCCAAACGCAACGATCCGGAGGGGACGATCCGCGGCCAAGGCCTGCGCTCGAAGCGACAAGACGCCGCCCAGCAGCAGGAGCGCCCCCAGGGCGGCGCGGGCCACCTGGACCCCTGCGCGCCGCGCCCCATATGAGGCAGACGCTTTGCGTCCCGCCGGTTCCGGCATAAGCCAGTTAAAGCTGAGCCAGCTCGGCACGAACGAGTTCGGCACGAACGATCTGCGAGACTTCGGCATGCAGGACACCTCGGGATTTCGCGCCGGCGCGGACGCGATCGCGCTTTGCCGGATCAACCTCTCGCTCGGGCGGGGCGCCACCCGGGTTCATATCCTCAAAGACATCGACCTGCATATAGGCAGCGGCGAGGCGATCGGCCTCATCGGGCCTTCGGGCTCCGGCAAGTCGACCCTGCTCATGGTGATGGCCGGGCTGGAGCGGCCCGATACCGGTTCGGTCGTCGTGGCAGGAACCGATCTCGGCGCGCTCGGAGAGGATGGGTTGGCGCGCTTTCGCGGCCGGCATGTGGGAATCGTGTTTCAGTCGTTTCATCTCATCGCGACCATGACGGCGCTCGAGAACGTAGCGGTGCCGCTCGAGCTCGCCGGCATTGCGGACGCCGCAGTGCGGGCGAAGCGAGAGCTTGCGGCGGTCGGCCTGGCGGACCGGGCGGCGCACTATCCGGCCGAGCTCTCGGGTGGCGAGCAGCAGCGGGTTGCGCTGGCGCGGGCGCTTGCGCCCAGCCCGGCGATCCTGATCGCCGACGAGCCGACCGGGAATCTCGACGAGACCACCGGCCGCGAGATCATCGATCTGTTGTTCGCCGGGCATGCGGAGCGCGGCACCACGCTTGTTCTGGTCACGCACGATCCGCTGCTGGCGCGCCGCTGCGACCGGGTGGTGCGGATGCGGTCCGGCCGGATCGACGAGGAGCTGCCGCAGGAGGCGCAAGGGGCATGAGCGCGATTGCGTCAGCGCCCCCCTCGGCCAATGGCCGACTCGCCCTGTGGCTGCGACTCGCGGCGCGCGACCTGCGCGGGGGACTGCGGGGTTTTGGCGTGTTCATCCTGTGCATCGCGCTCGGCGTGACGGCAATCGCGGGAGTTGGCGCGGTTTCGGCAAGCCTTGCGGACGGTATTGCGCGGGAGGGCCGCTCGCTGCTCGGCGGCGATGTCGCATTTTCCCTGATCCCCAACGAGGCCACGGCGGAAGAGCGCGCATTCCTGGAGAGCAAGGGGCGCCTCTCAGTCGCCGCCACGCTGCGCGCCATGGCGCGCACCGATGACGGCCGCATGGCGCTTGCCGAGATCAAGGCGGTCGACGGCGCCCACCCGCTCTATGGCGCCGACGCCCTCGATCCGCAGGCGCCGCTTGCCACGGTCCTGGAGCGGCGAAGCGATGTGTTCGGGGCGGCCGCCGATCCGACGCTGCTCGCCCGGCTCGATCTCAAGCTCGGGTCAGTCATCCACCTCGGGCAGGCGGCCATCGAGATTCGCGCCAATCTCACCTCGGAGCCCGACAAGCTTGCGGGCGGGATCGGGTTCGGGCCGCGCCTGCTCATCAGCGAAGACGCGTTGCGGGCGACCGGCCTTCTGCAGCCCGGCAGCCTGGTGCGCTGGCACTACCGGCTGCGGCTTGGCGACGGCAACGCAAGCGACGCCGAGGTCGCAAGCGTGATCGCAGCCGCCACTGCGGCCTTCCCGGATGCGGGCTGGGAAATCCGCACCCGCACCAATGCGTCGCCCTCCCTGGAGCAGGATGTCGAGCGGTTCACCCAATACCTGACGCTCGTCGGCCTGACCGCCTTGCTGGTCGGCGGGGTCGGCGTCGCCAATGCGGTCAAAGGCCATCTCGACCGCAAGCGCAACGTCATCGCGACCCTGAAGTCGGTCGGAGCGACCGGCGGCGAGGTGTTCGCGATCTATCTTGCGCAGGTGGCGACGCTTGCGGTGATCGGCGCGCTGCCGGGCCTTGCGCTCGGAGCCGCGCTGCCCTTCCTGATCGCCTGGGGTTTTGGCGGCGTGCTGCCGCTGCCGATCGCTCCTGCGGTCCACGCGGGCGCGCTCGCGCTGGCTCTGCTCTATGGCCTGTTGACCGCTGTCGCGTTTGCGCTCTGGCCGCTCGGACGCGCCCACGACGTGCCGGTTTCGGCTCTGTTCCGGGACGAGGTTGCGGGCGAGGCACAAAGGCCGCGACGTATCTATATCGCGGCGACCTTCGTCACCGTGTGCGGCCTGGCGGCGATCGTGGTGGCGCTCGCCTACGACCGGCGCATCGCCATGATCTTTGTCGCGGCCGCGGCGGCGGTGCTGCTGACGCTGCGGCTGATTGCCTCCCTGCTGATGGGGCTCGCCCGGGCGATGCCCCGTGCGCGATCGACGCTGCTGCGCATCGCGATCGCCAACCTGCACCGGCCGGGCGCTTTGACAGTGAGCGTCGTGCTGTCGCTCGGGCTTGGTCTCGCGCTCCTGGTCACCGTGATCGAGATCGACGGCAATCTGCGCCGGCAGTTCCTGGCGGCATTGCCGGAGCGCGCGCCCTCGTTCTTCTTTCTCGATATCAGGGCGGCGGAGGCCGATCGCTTCGATGAGTTCATTCGTGCGCATGCGCCGGATGCGACGCTCGAGCGCGTGCCGATGCTGCGCGGTCGGATCGTTGCGGCGAACGGGGTCGCGGTCGAGAAGCTCAAGCCCGCGCAGAGCGCCGCCTGGGTGCTGCAAAGCGACCGCGGCATTACCTTTTCGGGCGAGGTGCCGGCCGGATCCAGGGTGGTCGCAGGCGAGTGGTGGAAGCCCGACGTGCAGGGGGCGCCGCTCGTCTCGATGGAAGCGAAGGTGGCCGACGGCCTCGGCCTCAAGGTCGGCGACAGCGTCACCGTCAATGTGCTCGGGCGCAATCTCACGGCGCGGATCGCCAATTTGCGCGCGCTCGACTGGCAGAATCTGGGCATCAATTTCGTGCTGGTCTTCTCGCCCAACAGCTTCCGCGGCGCCCCGCACACCGACATCGCCACGCTGACCTATCCGGGCCCGACCGCGACCGCTGACGAGATCGCGCTCCTCAAGGCGGTGGCGGAGGCGTTTCCTGGCGTCACCACGGTACGGGTGCGCGAGGCGCTCGATGCCGTTGGGCACGTAGTCACCAACCTGGTGCTGGCGTTGCGCGGAGCAAGCGCGCTAACCTTGCTGAGCGCACTGCTGGTGCTGGGCGGCGCGCTCGCGGCCGGCCATCGCCAGCGGGTGCGGGACGCGGTCGTGCTCAAGGTGCTGGGCGCGACCCGGATGCGGCTGATTGCCGCCTATATGACGGAGTACGCTTTGCTCGGCGGGGCCACCGCGGTGTTCGGGATCCTGGCCGGCTCGGTCGCCGCCGGCCTGGTCGTCACCGATGTGATGAACCTCTCATTCGCCTGGCTCCCCGGCCCGGCGCTGGGCGCGGCAGTGGGCGCGATCGCCGCCACCGTCCTGCTCGGGCTTGTCGGCACCTTCGCGGCCCTGGGCGAGAAGCCGGCGCCGGTGCTGCGCAACCTTTGATCCAAGAGGCGGCCGCCATTGCAATTTTGTAACAAGGGCGGCGGCCGTCCGACGGCGTTGGCGCATCGTTAACAAATCGCGCCCATTGCATCTGGCGCGGCCGGGCCTTCCGCACTAGATTCGTGACATCCGGGCTTCCGCCGGCGTTGCCGCACGGCAGCCGCGCCGGCGGCTCGCGCCGGGGCACCAAGAGAGAGGGAATTCCAATGTCGTACTTCGACCGGAACTACGCGACCGCGCGCGGTGCGGGCCGGGCGGTTGCGATCGATGCAGGCCTGCGCGCCTACATGCTTCGCGTCTACAACTACATGGCGGCCGGCGTGGCGCTCACCGGCATCGTGTCCTGGCTCACCTATCAGGCCGCCGTGGTGACCAACGCAGCCGGCAATGTCGTCGGGCTGACTTCGTTCGGTCAGTTCGTGTTCAGCCTGCCGGGCCAGCTCATTCTCGGATTCGGGACCCTGGGCCTGGTCTTCTTCATCAGCGCCCGCATCAACCGGCTACAGCCCTCGACGGCGCTTACTCTGTTCATGGTCTACGCAGCTCTGCTCGGCCTGTTCCTGTCGCCGATCTTCCTGCAGTACGTGCATGCTTCGATCGTCCGGGTCTTCTTCATCTCGGCCGCATCGTTCGGGGCGCTGAGCCTGTACGGCTATACGACCAAGCGCGACCTTGCTCCCATGGGCGCGTTCCTGATCATGGGGCTGTTCGGGCTGCTTCTGGCCATGCTGGTCAACATCGGGCTCTCTTTCTTTGGCGTCCACAGCACGATGTTCGACTTTGTGATTTCGGTCATCGGGGTGCTGATCTTCGCCGGGCTGACCGCCTGGGACACCCAGCAGATCAAGGAAATGTACAGCGAGATGGACGACGGCACCGTCGCCGGCCGCAAGGCCGTGATGGGGGCGTTGCGGCTCTACATGGACTTCATCAACCTGTTCCTGTTCCTGCTCCGCTTGATGGGCGATCGGCGCTGATCGACGCGAGAGGAGTTTTGGTGGCAACGCCCCGGTAATCGAGCCGGGGCGTTGTCGTTTGGGGAACGACGTGCCCGACCAGGTCTGTATCCGGCCGGCCACGCCGGACGATGTCGCGGCCATCACCGACATCTATGCGCATGCGGTGCGGCATGGGACGGCGTCGTTCGAAATCGATCCGCCCGACAATGACGAGATGCTCCGGCGCTTCCAGGTGCTTGCATCTGCGCGGTTCCCGTACCTGGTCGCTGAACGGGCCGGCATCATCGCCGGCTATGCCTATGCGGGGCCCTATCGAAACCGACCCGCTTATCGTTGGACGGTCGAGGATTCGGTTTATGTGACAGAGACGGCGCAGCGGCGCGGCATCGGGCGGGCGCTGCTCGAGGGGCTGATTGGCGAGAGCGAAGCGCGCGGCTTCCGCCAGATGATCGCGGTGATCGGTGATTCGGTGCAGACCCCGTCAATTGCCCTGCATCGCTCGGCGGGATTTCGAATGGTCGGCACGCTCGAAGCGGTCGGCTTCAAGCTCGGTCGCTGGCTCGACAGCGTCCTGATGCAGCGGCCGCTCGGGAGCCCTGTCCCGGGCTTGACCCGGGACCGTCCCGGTGAAGGGCCTTTCCTGCTTGGCGATCCCGGATCGCGCTAACGCGCGTCCGGGACAGGTCAGCCCGCGACCACGCGCAGCGAGCGATCAATCGCGCGCAGCACCCGGTCGAGCTCGTGGCCGCGGCGCACAATGAGGCCGGTCGACGAGATCACGCTGTAGGCGCCCTGCCGGCGCGCGAGTCGCGGATTTTTTTCGATACGGTAAAGCGGCACCTCGCAGGCGCGGCGGAAGACCGAGAAGACTGCGCGATCCTTCAGGAAGTCGATGGCATAGTCGCGCCATTCGCCGGCCGCGACCTTGCGGCCGTAAAGGCCGAAGAGGCGTCGAAGCTCTCCTTGATCGAAGGTAACGGGGGCCGGGGAAGCTTGGTTCGGTGAAGCTTGACTGGCAATGGGTCGGAGCGCAACCGGTCGGAAGGCCGGGGGCGGAGCCAACGCTTCGCCCCCGCGAAACTGGCTGGGTTCACTATCGCCTGGACCAAAGCTCATTGGCGCCTCCATTGGAGTGTGACGGTCATGCGACAATGATCGCGCCAGACGAGCGCGCCGGCAAGGGGGCCGTTTCGCGCAGCAGCGAAGCACGCGGCCGCTTCACGCACACGTCAAGAAACATCATAAAGATGCCCAAATTCGAACAATCGCCCGCCAAGCTGGAATGTGAATGAGAGCACTGTTGCCTCAGGGCCCGGTCTGCTTTCGAGCACCGGATTCCTCAGCCCCCCAGCCCCCCGGGGTTTGAAGCGGATCGGGCCCGACTCTTCGCGTTGATCGCGCGTATGGTTCTCAGTTTCTTGCGGGTCGACCAGTCGTCGGCCCGTTTTTGTTTTTGGGGGAAGGATCGCCGCGCCAAAGCGCGGATCAACGCGCCGGGCGGATCAGTGAACCGCCGCGAGCGCCGCACCCAGCATGACGCTCGGCTTCTCCACGGTGCCGCTCTGGATCATGACGGCGGCCTCGTCGACGCCGTCGCCGTCGAGATCGCGCAACGGCACGTTCCAGGCCTCGCCCTTGCCCGACCAGGTGCCAAGCTTCACCCAGTGGCGCGCCACGTTGTGGTAGGTGATCACCTTGCCGCGGTTCTCGCCGCGACTGATCGCCACCGTCACTGCCCGGGCAAGGCCGCAGATCCAAACCGCACCCGTCGAGCCGGCTTCGCCGCCATCGGGAAGGACGATGCGAACCTGGCCGTCGGCGACCGCCAAGCTGACCGGCAGCGACAATGGGCTCCCAGCCTTGCGGCTCTGCACGATCGCGCTCTCGATCGCGTTCCGGTCGCTGCCGAGGGCATGCAGGGCGCCGTTGACTATCACCTGCGGGGTGTAGACCTCGCGGTCGCCGCGGGCATGCGAATAGGCGCGCTGGCGCGCCGAGTTCCGCGGATCGGCAAGCGTGTCCTTCCAGCCCAGATAATCCCAGTAGTCGATCGGCAGGCTCAGCGCGACCAGCGAGGGATCCGCGGCGAGCTGGCCGAGGAGCTTGTCGGCGGGCGGACAGGACGAGCAGCCCTGCGAGGTAAAGAGCTCGATGACAGCGCGTGGCTCGATGTCGGCAGCGTAAACAGGAGCAGATGTGCAGACAAGCGCGATCGCATAGACCAGGCAACCACGAACCACGGGCGACCTCCCAGCACTGCCGAGGCGGAAAGCCTCTCTTGGCCGGGCGGAAGTGTTAGTCGCCCGCGCGATCACCCGCCACTCAATTCGAGGTGAGGCCGGCGCCGCAGCAAGCCGTCATTGCGAGGCCCCATCAGGGCATTTACCCCCGCCTTCGACGGGCTATCGGCCGAAGCAATCCAGGGCGACATCCTCGGCAAACGCTGGCTGGATTGCTTCGGCCCCGGAGCCTGCCAGCGGGCCGCGCTTTGCCATAGCCGATGCATCGCATCGGCGTTCTTGGGTTAAGAACGGCGGCCGTTAGCCGCCTATGCCCGTTGGGGGCGTCGCAATGACAACGGAGGGTGTGGTCCCGGAACCGCCGGCTCAGGCGGCGACCAAGTGGCGCAGCACGTACTGCAGGATGCCGCCGTTCTTGAAGTAGTCGAGCTCGTCGATGGTATCGATGCGGCAGATCAGCGGCACCCGCTTGAGCCCGCCGTCGGCCGCCACGATCTCGGCCATCAGCCGCTGGCGCGGCTTGAGCTCGCCCTGCAGCCCGCTGATCGTGACCTGCTCGCTGCCCTTGAGCCCGAGCTGCTGCCAGGACATGCCTTCCTCGAAGCAGAGCGGCAGCACGCCCATGCCGATCAGGTTGGAGCGGTGGATGCGCTCGAAGGACTGGGTGATGACGGCACGCACGCCAAGCAGGTTCACGCCCTTGGCGGCCCAATCGCGCGAGGAGCCGCTGCCGAATTCGCGGCCCGCGAACACCACCAACGGAACCTTTTCCGCCTGGTAGCGCATGGCGGCATCGTAGATCGACATGCGCTCGCGGGACGGATAGTGGACCGTCACCCCGCCTTCGGTGCCCGGCACCATCTGGTTCTTCAGCCGGATATTGGCGAAGGTGCCGCGCAGCATCACCTCGTGATTGCCGCGCCGCGTGCCGTACTGGTTGAAATCGATCGGCTTGACCTTGTGGGCGATGAGGTACTTGCCGGCCGGCGAATCGAGCTTGATCGAGCCCGCCGGCGAGATGTGGTCGGTGGTGATCGAATCCAGGAACAGGCCGAGCACGCGGGCGTCGACGATGTCGGTGACGGGGCTGGGGGAGCGGCCCATGCCGACGAAATAGGGCGGGTTCTGCACGTAGGTCGAGCTCTTGTCCCACGTATAGGTCAGCGCGCCCTTGACGCTGATCTTGCGCCAATGGGCGTCGCCCTTGAACACGTCGGCGTATTTCTTGGCGAACATCTGCTTGGTGATGTTCTTGCGCACCACCGAGTTGATCTCGCGGCTGGTCGGCCAGATATCGCGGAGAAAGACCTTCTTGCCGGCCTTGTCCAGGCCCAGCGGGGCGCGATGCAGATCGACCTGCATCGAGCCGGCGAGCGCATAGGCGACAACGAGCGGCGGAGAGGCGAGATAGTTTGCCCGCACGTCCGGATTGACCCGCGCCTCGAAATTGCGGTTGCCGGAGAGGACGGCGGCGTTCACCAGGTCGTTGTCATTGATCGTCTTGGAAATCTCAGGCGCCAGCGGGCCCGAATTGCCGATGCAGGTGGTGCAGCCGAAGGCCACCAGATTGAAGCCGAGCTTGTCGAGGTCGCCCTGCAGACCGGACTTGGCCAGATATTCGGCGACCACCTGGGAGCCCGGCGCAAGCGAGGTCTTGACCCAGGGCTTGACGGTCAAGCCCTTGGCGGCGGCCTTCCTGGCCAACAGGCCGGCGCCCACCATGACGCTCGGGTTCGACGTGTTGGTGCAGGACGTGATCGCGGCGATCACCACGTCCCCGTGGCCGAGGTCGTGGTTGCGGCCTGCGACCGGGGCGCGCTTGCCGAGCTCGCCGGCCTTGCCGAATTCCTTGTCGAGCGCCATCGCAAAGCCGCTCTTGAGCTCCTTCAAGGCAACACGGTCCTGCGGGCGCTTGGGGCCGGCAAGCGACGGCTCGACCTGCGACAGCTCGAGCTTGAGCACATCGGTGAAGATCGGATCGGGCGTGGTCTTGGTGCGATAGAGGCCCTGCGCCTTGGCGTAGGCGGCAACCAGCGCCACGCGCTCGGCGGGACGGCCGGTGTCGCGCAGATATTCGATCGTGTCGTCGTCGATCGGGAAGTACCCGCAGGTCGCGCCGTATTCCGGCGACATGTTGCCGATGGTGGCGCGGTCCGCGATCGACAGGTTGGCGAGGCCGGCGCCGAAGAATTCCACGAACTTGCCGACGACCCCGCGCTTGCGCAGCATCTGGGTGACGGTGAGCACGAGATCGGTCGCCGTCACCCCTTCCTTGAGCTTGCCGCTCAGCTTCACGCCGATCACCTCGGGCAGCAGCATCGAATAGGGCTGGCCCAGCATCGCGGCTTCCGCCTCGATGCCGCCCACCCCCCAGCCCAGCACCGCAAGCCCGTTGACCATGGTGGTGTGGGAGTCGGTTCCCACCAGCGTGTCCGGATACGCAAGCTCGGCCGGGACGAGCTTGCCGTCCATCTTGACCTTGTCCTTGCGGGCGAACACCACCTGCGACAGATATTCGAGATTGACTTGGTGGCAGATGCCGGTGCCGGGCGGCACCACCCGGAAATCCTCGAACGAGCGCTGCGCCCATTTCAGGAACTCGTAGCGCTCCTGGTTCTGCTTGTATTCCTCCTCGACGTTCTTCTTGAACGCCGCATTGTTGCCCGCATAGTTCACGATCACCGAATGATCGATGACCAGATCGACCGGAACCAGCGGGTTGATCTTCCTGGGATCGCCACCGAGCTTCTTCATCGCATCGCGCATGGCGGCGAGGTCGACCACCGCCGGCACGCCGGTGAAGTCCTGCATCAGCACGCGGGCGGGCCGGAACGCGATCTCGCGTTCGGAGGTCTTGGTCTTGAGCCATTGCGCAACAGCCTGCAGATCCTCTTTGGTGACCGAGCGGCCGTCCTCGTTGCGCAGCAGGTTCTCCAACAGCACCTTCATCGAGAAGGGCAGGCGGGAAATCCCCTTGAGCCCGTTCTTCTCGGCAGCCGGGAGGCTGAAATAGGCGTATGTCTTGCTGCCCACCTTGAGGGGCTTGCAGCACCGAAAGCTGTCGAGCGACGTCATTTTGGCTTTTTCCCATCCGACCGGATTGAAGAAGGACTTGGTAAGTAAGTACCCAGAACGCCTTGCTATCGCCCGGCCGCCGTTTCGCTGAAGTTGCGGCAAAATAAGTGCGGATAGTTCGGGCTTATAGGGTCTTTTTTGGCGGGGTTCCAGATAATCAACAATTCTCAACGGCATGGAGCCGCCAACGGCCGGCCCGGCCAGACGGCAGGGTGTTCCGGCGGCTTGCTTTGGGTCCTTGGGGCTCCCAAAAGCAAGGCCGGGAGGGCTTTTGATGCGCCTTTTGGGCTCTGATCTGGGCTGCATCCGGGGCGGGCGGACCGTGTTGTCCGGCCTGGGCTTTACGGTTTCGGCGGGCGAAGCCCTGGTGGTGCTCGGGCCCAATGGCGTCGGGAAATCGACGCTGCTGCGCCTCGTGGCCGGGCTTGTGCGCCGCAGCAAGGGCGAGCTTTCGCTCGAGGGCGGTGATTCGGAGCTGTCGATCGGGGAGCAGGCCCATTATCTCGGCCACCTGGACGCGCTGAAGCCGTCCCTCACCGTCCGGGAGAATTTGACCTTTTGGTCCCGCTATCTCGGGGGCTCCGCCGAGCCCCAGGTCGTGCTGGCCGCGGTCGGCCTCGATGGGATCGCCGAGCTCCCGGCGGCCTACCTCTCGGCCGGTCAGCGTCGGCGGCTTTCGGTCGCGCGCCTCCTGGCCGTGCGCCGTCCGCTGTGGCTTCTCGACGAGCCGACCTCGGCGCTCGACACGAACGCCCAAACCGCCCTGGCGGGCTTCATGGCGGACCATCTCGCCGGCGGCGGGCTGATCCTGGCCGCCGCCCATGGGCCGATCGGGCTCAGGGCCCCGCGGGAATTGCGGCTCGGGGGCAGCTCATGACGGCGCTCATCGCGCTCCTCGTCCGCGACATGCGGCTGGCCATCCGGGTGGGCGGGGGCGCCCCGATCGGCGTGCTGTTCTTTTTGATCGTGGTGACGCTCACGCCCTTTGCCATCGGGCCCGATCTTGCGCTGCTGGCACGGATCGGCCCGGCGATCCTGTGGCTTGGGGCGCTGCTGGCAAGCCTCCTGGCGCTCGACCGGTTGGTAGCGGCCGATCTCGAGGACGGATCGCTTGATCTCATTCTGACCGCCGGCGTGCCGCTTGAGCTCGCGGTCGCCGTCAAGGCAGTGGCCCATTGGCTCACCACCGGATTGCCGCTGGTGGTGGCCGCCCCGCTGCTCGGCCTCCTGCTCAATCTCGATCCGGCCGCGACGGGGGCGGTTGCGCTCACGCTGCTGGCCGGCACCCCTGCCCTCACCTTCATCGGTCTGATCGGGGCGGCCGTCACGGTGACGTTGCGCCGGGGCGGGCTGCTGCTCGCCATCCTGGTCTTGCCGCTGACCATTCCGGTGCTCATCTTCGGCGTGGCGGCCGCGAACGCCGCCATCGTGGGGCCGATGCCATTTGCGACGCCATTCACGATTCTCTGCGGCATTGCGCTGCTGAGCATCGTGGCCGGAACCTTCGCGGCCGCTGCGGCGCTACGACACGCAATGGAGTAGACTTGAACCAGTAGACTTGGGCGGGTTGACATGAGCCCGGACCGAATGCCCATTGCCTGAACGACCAGTCAGGACGACCCCATGCCGCTGATCGACCTCGCCAATCCGACGCGTTTTCGCACGCTCGCCGACCGCATCCTGCCCTGGCTCGGCGCCGCGACGATCCTTGCCTTCGCGCTCGGCCTGCAGCAGGCCTATTTCGCGCCCAACGATTATCAGCAGGGTGCCACCGTCAAGATCATGTTCCTGCACGTGCCGTCGGCGTGGCTCAGCACGATGGCCTGGGGGGTGATGAGCGTGGCGGCGCTCGGCACGCTGGTGTGGCGTCACCCGCTTGCCGACGTGGCCGCCAAGAGCGCGGCACCGCTCGGCGCCGCGTTCACGCTTCTATGCCTCATCACCGGCTCGCTCTGGGGCCGGCCGATGTGGGGCACTTATTGGGTCTGGGATGCGCGGCTCACCTCGGAGCTGGTGCTGTTCCTGATGTATCTCGGCGTGATCGCGCTCTGGCACACGATCGACGATCCGGGCCGCGCCGCGCGCGCTGTCGCGGTGCTGACGCTGGTCGGCGCGCTCGACCTGCCGATCATCAAGTTCTCGGTCGATTGGTGGAACACCTTGCATCAGCCGGCTTCCGTGTTCCGGGTCGGCGGCTCGACCATCGACCGCAGCATGCTGATCCCGCTTCTCATCATGGCGATCGCGTTCACCCTGCTGTTCTTCACGCTGCATCTCGCCGCCATGCGCAACGAGATCATGCGGCGGCGGGTGCGCACCCTCCTGATGCTGCGGGCCGACGCCGCCGGCGGACATTGATCCATGGTCCTTGGCCTCGACCTCGGCCCGCACGCCGCATTCATCGAGAGCGCCTATGCGATCGCGGTCGTGATCCTGGCGGCGTTGATCATCTGGGTCGTCGCCGATCACCGCCGGCAGGCGCGCCGCCTGGCAGACCTGGAGGCGTACGGCAAAGGGCGCCGGGCCGAGCCGGACACGGGCTTCTCAGGAAAAGTTGAATCGGGTTGAGTGCCGGAAAATGCCACACTGCCGGCACATGATGGCGGTGGTTGGCTGGGCATCCTTTGAGGAGACGCATGTGACTGCGACCGCAAGCGAGAACCAGGCGAAGGCCGGATGGGGGCGATTGCTCGTGCTTGTTCCGGTGCTCGTCTTCGCAGGCTTGGCGGCGGTGTTCTACAAAGGGCTCGGCGTCGTCGATCCCTCGCAGATTCCCTCCGCGCTGATCGGCCATCCGGCGCCGCAGACCGCCCTGCCGGCGGTTGCCGGGCTCACCCGCGATGGCGCGCCGGTGCCGGGCCTTGATCCTTCGGCCTTCACCGGCCAGGTCTCGCTGATCAACGTATGGGCCTCCTGGTGCGTGCCGTGCCATGAAGAGGCGCCGCTCCTGATGCGGCTTGCGCAGGACAAGCGCATCCGCCTCATCGGCATCAACTACAAGGATCAGCCCGAGAACGCGCGGCGCTTCCTCGGCCGCTACGGCGATCCGTTCGTGGCCAACGGCGCCGACGAGAACGGCCGCGCCGCGATCGAATGGGGAGTTTACGGGGTGCCGGAAAGCTTCGTGGTGGGCCGCGACGCTCGCATCGCCTTCAAGCTGATCGGCCCGATCACGCCCGACAACTTTGCCGCCGTGCTGACGCCCGAGATCGAGAAGGCGATCGCTGCGGGTGGGTAGTTCCCCGCCGGTCACTCAGCCGGCTCGGGCGCCGCATAGCGAGTCATCAGCGGAACCTGCGAGGCCGAGAAAATCATCGCGAGCAGCAGCACGCCATAGACCTTGAAGGTGACCCAGACGTCGGTCGACTGCGTTCGCCACACGATCTCGTTGATTGCGGCAAGGGCGAAGAAAAACAGGGCCCAGCGCAGCGTGAGCTTGCGCTGACCTTCCTCGGTCAGATGGAAGACGGAATCCAGCACCACGCCAACGAGCGGCTTTCCGAACGCCAGTCCGCCCAGCAATGCACCGCCCAGGAGAACATAAACGATCGTTGCCTTCACCTTGATGAATTGCTCATCGTGGAGCACCAAGGTGACGCTGCCGAACGCCAGAGCCATGATCGCCGTGACCAGCGGTATGATCGGCAAGTGCCGGGTCAGCGTGTAGGCGATCCCGACTGCGAGCACGCTCGCCACCATGACGACCGCGGTCGCAACGAAGATTCCAAAGAACCAGTTTGCGAAAAAGAAGGCGAGCATTGGCCCGAAGTCGAGTACCTGCTTGAGCGCGGGATTGAGCTTCGGCTTATCGGTAGGCTTTTCGGTCATGGCACGGATGTAGCGCGATCTTTCCCGCTTGTCATGCGGCGCGATGCCGTTTCGATGCCGCTTCAGGATTGGATCCCGGCGATCGCGCGGGAAAAATCCTTGGCCTCGAATGGCGCGAGGTCCTCGACGCCCTCGCCGATGCCGATGAAATGCACCGGCAGCTTATGCTTGCCGGCGATCGCCGCCAGAATGCCGCCGCGCGCGGTGCCGTCGAGCTTGGTCATGGCGAGCCCGGTCACGCCCGCGGTCTTACGGAACTCCTCCACCTGGGACAACGCGTTCTGTCCGACCGTGGCATCGAGCACCAGCAGCACCGCATGCGGGGCCGAAGGATCGAGCCGCCGCATCACCCGCACGATCTTGTCGAGCTCGTCCATCAGCACGGCCTTGTTCTGCAGGCGGCCGGCGGTATCGATCAGGACGACATCGGTGCCTCGCTGGCGCGCTTCTTCAAGGGCCTCGAACACAAGACCCGCCGCATCCGCGCCCGGCGCGCGCGCCATCACGCTCGCCCCGGTGCGCTCGCCCCAGATCCTGAGCTGATCGATTGCCGCGGCGCGGAACGTATCGCCCGCCACCAGCAGGACGCTCTTGCCCTCCGCGCGATAGCGCGCCGCAAGCTTGCCGACGGTGGTGGTCTTGCCGGACCCGTTGACGCCCACCACCAGGACGGTGAAGGGCCGCGCCTGGCCGATCGCGAGGGGCTTGGCGACCGGCAGCATCACGCGCTCGACCTCGGCCGCCAGCACGGCCTTCACCTCGGCCTCGGTGATCGCCTTGTCGTAGCGCCCCTCCCCGATCGCCGCCGCGATCCGGCCTGAGAGGTCGACCCCGAGATCGGCCCGGATCAGCACCTCCTCGATCTCCTCGATCATGGCGGGATCGAGCTTGCGCTTGGAGATGAGGTCGGAGATGGAGCTCGATATGCCGGTGGACGTGCGTTTGAGCCCGCCGCTCAGGCGCTGCCACCAGCTTTGCTTCTCGGTCGAGGAATCGGTCACGGGTTGGGCACCAAAAAAAGTGAAAGGCCGCGAGCGGCCGTGTTACCGGGTTACGTATGACACCGGAAGAGATGGTGGCTCGCCTCCTCTACCGCGATGCCCTGATGCTGGTTATCGATAAGCCCGCCGGCATGGCGGTGCATCGGGGGCCCAAGGGCGGCGAGAGCCTGGAGGACCATTTCGATGCGCTGCGCTTCGGCCTGCCGCGGGCGCCGGCGCTGGCGCATCGGCTCGACCGCGACACTTCGGGCTGCCTCGCGCTCGGCCGCCATCGCAAGGCGCTGGCCGAGCTGGGGCGGCTGTTCAAGTCGGGCGCCGTGGGCAAGACCTATTGGGCGGTGGTCGAAGGCGGCCCGGGCGACCCGCAGGGCAAGATCGAGCTGCCACTCGGCCGCAAGGATGCGACCCGCGGCTGGTGGATGAAGCCCGACCCGCAGGGCCAGCCGGCCACCACCACCTGGACCGTGCTGGGGCGATCCCACGGCCTCACTTGGCTCGCGCTCGAGCCCAAGACCGGGCGCACCCATCAGCTGCGGGTGCATTGCGCCGCCATGGGCTGGCCGGTCGTGGGCGACACGATCTACGGCCATGCGCCGCGCACCGGGGGACCCGGGCAGCATCTGCACGCCCGCGAGCTTGTAATGCCGCTCTATCGCAACCGCGAGCCCATTCGGATCACCGCGCCTGTGCCGGCCCATATGGTGGAGCGGCTGAAGCTGTGCGGGCTGGCCTGTAGCCCGGATGGAGGCGCGGCATAAGGGCGTTCACGCCCGTCTTCGACGGGCTATGCGCCGTAATCCGGGGTGAGCTGTCTCGCATCCGCTTGCGCTCCATAGCGCGTCGCAGACGCGCGTGAACGCGCTTATGGCGGGCTACAGCGCGAGCAGCTGCCGGCCGTCGTGGCCTGTCACCTCGACGTCGACGATGGCGCCGGGCTCCGCCACGGCCGTCAGGCGCACTTTGGTGAAATGCTCGGTGCGGCCCAGGGTCGGCGTCTCGGCGAGCACGCGCCGCTGGGCGCCGATCTCGCTGTCGAGATGACGGCGCAAAGCGGCCTCGCCCTTTTGCCGCAGACGGTGGGCGCGCTCTCTCACCACAGGGCCTGGAACCGCCGGCATGCGGGCGGCTGCCGTGCCGGGGCGGGGCGAGAACGGAAAGACATGCAGATGGGTGAGGCCGCAGTCGTCGATGAGTGCGAGCGAGTCTGCAAACATTGCCTCCGTCTCGGTCGGAAAGCCGGCGATGAGGTCGGCGCCGAGCACGATATCGGGGCGCAGGCGCCGCAGCTCTGCGCAGAACGCGATGGCGTCGCCACGCAGGTGGCGGCGCTTCATGCGCTTGAGAATGAGATCGTGGCCCGCCTGCAGGGAAAGATGCAGGTGCGGCATCAGGCGGGCCTCGCCGGCGAGCACATCGAGCAGATCGCGATCGGCCTCGACCGCGTCGATGGACGAGAGCCGCAGGCGCGCGAGCTCTCCCACATGCTTGAGGATCTGCCTGACCAGGGTGCCGAGTTTCGGGGTGCCGGGCAGACCGCGCCCATAGCTCGTGAGATCGACGCCGGTGAGCACGACTTCGCGATACCCGCGGGCGACCAGCCGTCGCACCTGCGCCACCACCTCGCCCATGGGCACCGAGCGCGAATTGCCGCGCCCGAACGGAATGACGCAGAAGGTGCAGCGATGATCGCAGCCGTTCTGCACCTGCACAAAGGCACGCGAGCGGCCATCGAAACCATCGACCAGATGCGCCGCCGTCTCGGTCACCGCCATGATGTCGTTGACGGCCACCTTCGCCTCGCCCGCAGGAACATCGCGCAGCATCAGCTCGCCCGTCTCGCGCCAAGCCTGCGCGTCGAGCTTTTCGCGGTTGCCGAGCACGCGATCGACTTCCGGCATGGCGCCGAACATGGCGGGCTCGATCTGGGCGGCGCAGCCGGTGACCACGATCCGGGCGGAGGGGCGTTCGCGCTTGAGGCGGCGGATCGTCTGGCGCGCCTGGCGGGTGGCTTCGGCGGTCACCGCGCAGGTATTGACCACGATCGTGTCCGCAAGGCCGCCCGCCTGCGCGTGCGAACGGATCACCTCGGACTCGTAGGTGTTGAGGCGGCAGCCGAAGGTGACGAGCTCGACGCTCATGGCGCGCCTCTAGGCCGCGCCCGCCGGGGCAAAGAGCGACGGCTCGAAGCGGCCGGCAAATTCGTATTCGACCGGGCCGGTCATCAGCACGTGGTCGTCGCGCTCGCGCCAGTCGATCGAGAGATCGCCGCCCGGGAGCGTCACCGTCACCTTACGGGCAGCGCGCCTGAGCCGCGCCGCCGCCACCGCGGCCGCGCAGGCGGCCGAGCCGCAGGCCCTGGTGAGGCCCGCGCCGCGCTCCCAGGTGCGGAGCACGATGTGGTCGCGCGTGCGCAGGGCGGCGAGCGAGATGTTGGCGCGCTCGGGAAAGATCGGGTGGTGCTCGAGGAGCGAGCCGATCCTGGCGAGGTCATAGGCTTCCACGTCCTCGACCCAGAAGACCGCGTGCGGGTTGCCCATGTTGACCACCGACGGCGAATGCAGGATCGGCTTGTCGATCGGACCGACCTGAAGCTCGATCGCGCGGGTATCGCGGAATTCCTCGGCCAGCGGAATCTCGTTCCAGGCAAAGCGCGGCACGCCCATGTCGACCGTGAAGACGTTCGGCGCGGGCGTCTTCCAGCAGTTCAGCAGGCCCGCCTTGGTCTCGAAGGTGAGCGCCGCCTTGCTGCTTTCCCGAAATACCAGCTCGGCAAGGCAGCGCATGCCGTTGCCACACGCCGCCGCCTCGCTGCCGTCGTTGTTGTAGATGCGCACGAAGGCATCGGTGCCGGGCAGGCGCGGCGCATGCAGGATCATCAGCTGATCGTACGGAACCCCGCCGGCCCCGCCTGCTGCGCGCGCATCGGCCGCCGTCACGGCGCCGCTTTCGTGGCGCATGTCGACCACCACGATCTCGTTGCCGAGTCCGTTCATCTTCACGAAGGCATGGTTGGCAAGCGCGCTCATGGTTCCTCGCCGCCATATATGGCCAAGACCGCGCGCTTGGCCAGGGTTGCAAGGCCGGCATGGCGGCTCGCTGCCGGCATTTCGGGCACCGGAAGGGATGTCCGGCGTGCTAGACTTCGACTTCATTCCATCGGCACCCGGAAGGGCCATGCGTCTGGGCCCCGGGGTTTCGAGGAGGCTCCCATGACAGGACTTCGCCTTGCTCCGGTCTGGAGCGTGATCGGCCTTGCGATTGGCCTCTCCTGGTCGCTGCCGCTGTCGGCCCAGACGCGGCTTCCCACCCAGTCGATCGATGCATTCGGCCAGGAAGTCATCCTGCCCGCGCGGCCGATCATCTATGTGGCGGGGTCGGGAACCTGGGAGGGGGCGCTCGAAACCCTGACGGGCGCCTTCAAGCGCCTTGGCGGCTACCTGGACAAGGCCGGCCTCAAGGCCTCGGGACCCCCGATGACGATCTATACGGCGACCACCAATACCGACTTCAAGTTCGAGGCCGCGGTGCCGTTGGCGGCGGCGCCCAAAGCCCCGGCGGACCGCGACATCATGGTCGGCGAATCGCCCTCCGGAAAGGCGCTCAAGTTCGTCCACCGGGGGACTTTCCGGGACCTGGGCCAGACCTACGAGGCGATCGCCAATTACTTCGATGCCAAGGGCCTCGACATCAAGGGCGTCCTGATCGAGGAATATGTCACCGATCTCGCCAGCGAGCCCGAGACCAAGCTGGTGGTCAATGTTTTCGTGCCGCCGCGGTAGCCCCGGGGGCCCGTTTGGCGCAGCTCTTTCTTGACATGCCGAGGCCGGGCGGGCCATAAGCTGCGCGGCGGCGGCCCTCGGGCAGCGTCAAAATCCTTGAACCGATAGGAACAAAACCGGGCCAGCCCGGTCCCGAGCGCGAGGACGACAGTTATGTTCGCGGTGATAAAGACCGGCGGCAAGCAATACCGGGTCGCCGCCGAGGACGTCATCAAGGTCGAACGCGTCAAGGGCGACCCTGGCGAGACCATTCAGTTTGGCGAGGTGCTGCTCGTGGGCGGCGACAGCGTGACGCTGGGGGCCCCCACCGTTGCGGGCGCCTCGGTGGCCGCCGAGGTGGTCGAGCAGGGGCGCGGCCCCAAGGTGATCGCCTTCAAGAAGCGCCGGCGCAAGAACTCGCGCCGCAAGCGCGGCCACCGGCAGGAGTTCACCAAGGTCCGGATCACCGAAATCCTGACCGAGGGGCGCGTGCCCGCCAAGGCCGCGAAGGCGGAGGCCTGAAGACCTGCAACGAAGTGATGATTTCGGCACGATTGGTCACTACATTCACGGCTTGACGAGAACAAAAGCACGATCGGGATAACAGCTATGGCCCACAAGAAAGCCGGCGGCTCTTCGCGCAACGGCCGCGACTCCAACAGCCAGCGCCTCGGCGTCAAGATTTTCGGCGGTGAAAGCGTGCTGGCCGGAAATATTCTGGCGCGCCAGCGCGGCACCCAATGGCATCCCGGCCAAAATGTCGGGCTTGGCAAGGATCACACGCTATTCGCCCTCATCGACGGCCGCGTCAAATTCCAGACCAAAGCCAAAGGCCGCGTCTTCGTGTCGGTCGAGCCGATGACGGAGGCCGCAGCCGAATAGACGGCAGATCACCAGAGGTCTGCCGGCATCCAGTCGAACCGGCGGACCCAATCGGGTTCCAAGCGAGGGGGAGACGGGATGCCGGCTCCCCCTCGATGCTTTTGCGGTTCGACCGCATTTTTTGGAGCCCGTGCCATGACCGTGCTGGAAACCTGCCGGCAAGACAGCATCCCGGTGCTTGTCACCGAGCGGCTCGTACTGCGCGCGCCGTGCGCGGCAGACGCGCAGCGCGTCGCGCACCTGATCAATGATCGGCGGATCGCGGAGAACACCGCGCGCATCCCACACCCCTATTCGCTTGCCGATGCCCAGAGCTTCATCGCCTGGGCGAACGGTCCCGAGGGCGAGCTCTTCTTCCTGATCTCGCGCGCGGATGGAGAGCTCATCGGCGGTTGCGGCGTCGGAATCCTCAACGGGACCGACCCGGAGATCGGCTATTGGCTCGGCGTGCCGTATTGGGGCTGCGGCTACGCGACCGAAGCCGCGCGCGCCCTCATCGATCACGTCTTCGGGACGCTCGGCTACGAGCGCCTCGGCGCGGGCGCGCGCGTGAGCAACCCCGCCTCGCGGCGGGTGCTGGAGAAATGCGGCTTCCAGTGGAGCAAGGCCGCGCTTCTGCGCATCCGCTCGCTTGGCTGCTCGGTGCCGATCGACCGCTTCCGGCTTGACCGCGGCCTGTGGGCCTCCCTCAAGAGTTGGGGCGCCCCGGCCGGAGGCGAGCGGGCGCGGCCGTGAGCACGAGACGACCGACATCACCTCGCGCCGCAACATCGTCGAGCCGAATGTGACGTTCCGCAGCCTACCGCAGGCCTCCGACGGCCAGCTCGCGCAGGCTGCGACCGACCTGCGTCACGCCTTGGCTGGATTCGCTCAGGAAAGGCGCGCATGATGGCGGCCATGGGCGCCCCATTTGCGATCCTCGGCATCGATCACCTGGTGCTGCGCGCCGCCGACCCGGCCGCGCTGGAGCGCTTCTACATCGAGGCGCTGGGCTGCACGCTCGAGCTGCGGCAAGGCAAGCTCGCCCAGCTGCGCGCCGGGCGCACGCTGATCGATATCGTGCCGGCCGACCAGTCGGGCCCGGCCGGCGGTACCTCGCGCACCGGGGGCGCCAATCTCGATCATCTCTGCTTGCGGATCGAGCCGTTTGATCCCCCCGCCATCGCCCGTCATCTCGAGGCATACGGGACAAGCTGCGGGCCGCAAGTCTCCCGCTACGGCGCGGAAGGAAGGGGGCCATCCGTCTACCTCCACGACCCGGAAGGCAATGGCGTCGAGCTCAAAGGCCCGACGGCCGGTTCGTAGTCGAAAGTTCCCCGGCGAAGCCCAACGCCGTTTCCTCCCCGGAACGCCCCGCCCGAGCATGCGTTATCAGACGCATTCGCGAGGGCGCTGCACGCAGCGCGGCGCGCCCCAATGGAGGTCCCCATGTCGATCGCACCCACCCTGCAGCGCTACTTGGCTGCGCAGAATATCCAGTTCGATATGATCTCGCATGAACCCACCACGTCGTCCACGCGCACCGCCCAAGTCTGCCGGATTTCCGGGGATCGGATCGCCAAGGGCATCGTGCTGCGGCGCGACGGCGGCTTCATGCTTGCGATCCTGCCGGCATCGCACCACATTCGCGTCTCCGACTTGAAGCTGCAGCTTGGCGACAATGTCGAGATGGCGAACGAGGCCGAGCTCGACCGGCTGTTCCCGGACTGTGCGCATGGCGCGATCCCGCCGATCGGCGAGTGCTATGGACTGTCTTTGGTCGTCGACGAGACCATCGAGGCGCAGCCGGAAGTGTATTTCGAGGCCGGCGATCACGAGACCCTGCTTCACTTGACCCGTGCGCAGTTTGCTCAACTGGTGGCCCATGCGCGCCGCTGTCAGTTCAGCGACAAGCCTTCGAAGAGCGCGGGCTCGATCATCTGGGGATGAAACGGCACTCCGCTCGCGACGCGGCATCTCTTGAATCCCTCATCGCTGCGGCGTTAATGTTTGGCCTCCGCAGTCCCGAACGCTCTGCCTCTCGGATAGCCTTCGGCCGCGCAGCTCACCGAACCATCCGGATGAGCCGATCTTTCACGTCGGCAGCCAAAGGTTCACCGGCTCGTTCATGGACAAGATCAGCGGCAGCTGACCGTCGGGCGAAGGTGGGGCGGTACCGCCGGCTGGACCGTGCCTGAAATCGCAATCCCAAGGGTGCTTCAATCTGCTCAGCCCTTTCCGGTGTCCGCGGTAGGGTATTTGTTGTAGGTTTCCTGCGCGAGCCAACCCAAGCGCTCCAGCCACGCGTGAACAGATCCTGGGAGGGACATCGTGACATATCACCTGGAAGGCCGTCTTCTGGAAGTCTGCAACTGCCGCGTCCTGTGTCCGTGCTGGATCGGCGAGGACCCCGACAACGGCACCTGCGACACCATCGTGGCCTGGCACTTCGACCACGGAAGCGTCGAAGGCGTCGACGTCGCCGGCACCACGATCGTTTGCGTCGCACACGTGCCCGGCAACATCCTGCAGGGAAACTGGCGGGCCGCGATCTACCTCGACGACAAGGCAAGCAAGCAGCAGGAAGAGGCGTTGCTCAAGGTCTATACTGGCAAGCTTGGAGGCCCGGTGGCCGATCTCGTCAAGCTGATCGGCGAGGTGGTGTCGGTCGAGCGCGCGCCCATCACGTTCGACGTCCAGGGCGGCAAGGGAACGATCAAGATCGGCGAAGTCGCCTACGCGGAGCTCGAGCCCTATGCGGGCGCGACCGGCAAGGCGACCACGCTTACCGACACGATCTTCTCGACGGTGCCGGGGGCGCCCGTGTTCGTCGGCAAGTCGCCGCACTATCGCTCGAAGAACGAGGCGCTCGGAATCGACCTCGACATCAAGGGCTACAACGCGCTGCAAAGCGTGTTCAGCTTCGACGCCTGAGCGCGCCTGGCGCGCGCATCAGCGCGCAGCCGCCCATGCCCGCGAGCACGCTGAAACACCGCGACGCCTTCCTGCCGCTCATCGGCGGCCTGATCGCGCTTGCCTGGCTCACGCTCCTCATCTGGGAGCAGAGCCCCTACGGGCGTTATCTCGATCACGGCCAATGGATGGATATCGGGCTTGCGGCCTATCTCTGTCAGGCGCTGCCGGCAGGATCGATCGTCCTGCCGGCGCTCATCTATGCGGGCGGCTGGCTGCTCATGACGGCCGCGATGATGCTGCCGACGACGTTGCCTCTGTTTTGTATTTTCGGGCGGCTCACCGAGAGCCGATCGGACCGGGCCACGCTCCTGACACTGGTGATCGCGGGCTATCTTTCGATCTGGGGCGCGTTCGGGCTCGCCGCGCACGCGATCGACCTGCTGCTGCATAGCCTCGTCGTCAACAATCCGTCGCTGACCTTCAACGGCTGGATCATCGGCGCGCTCGTGCTGGCGATCGCCGGCGCGTTTCAGTTCAGCCGGCTCAAGTACGAGTGCCTCGACAAATGCCGCGCGCCGTTCAGCTTCGTCAACGAGCATTGGCGCGGCCGCGCGCCCTCCCGGCAGGCGTTTGCGCTGGGCGCGCACCACGGCCTGTTCTGCGTCGGTTGCTGCTGGGCCATCATGCTGCTGATGTTCGTGGTGGGCACCGGCAGCGTCGGCTGGATGCTGGCGCTTGGCGCCGTCATGGCGACCGAGAAGAACATGTCCTGGGGCCGGGCGCTGAGCGCGCCGTTAGGGATCGGGCTGCTGGCCTCCTCCGGGGCGATCCTCGCCGGCCATCTCTGGCACGGATAATTTGCAAATCGCTTCGGCCACGGCCGCTTTCGGAGGTTCTGCGGACACGATACGCTC
>Ga0126381_100000324_pt1 | contig 52153 bp, 42 predicted proteins | sample PanSoiMetPlot_28_FD_96465 | JGI IMG/M metagenome (GOLD analysis project Ga0126381, IMG submission 96465) | Tropical forest soil microbial communities from Panama - MetaG Plot_28 | ecosystem: Environmental > Terrestrial > Soil > Tropical forest > Bulk soil | place: Panama | collected 2016-02-17 | reverse complement strand
TACGGCGGCGATCCGGTGCTCTTCCAGCACCTCTTCTGGTTCTACTCACATCCCGCCGTCTACATCATGATTCTGCCCTCGATGGGCGTGATTTCGGAGGTCGTGTCCACGTTCTGCTCGAAGAAGCCCTTTGGGTACACCTTCATCGCCTTTTCGAGCGTTGCCATCGCGGTATTCGGCTTCCTGGTCTGGGGGCACCACCTGTTTGTCAGCAGCCAGTCCGCTTACGCGGGCATGGTGTTCTCCGTTCTGAGTTTCATCGTCGCGATCCCGTCAGCGATCAAAATTTTCAACTGGACGGCCACCATGTATAAGGCGTCGGTCCGGCTCGAAACCCCGATGCTCTACGCGATCGGGTTCATGGGCCTCTTCACGATCGGCGGACTGACGGGCCTCTTCCTCGCCAGCATGGGCCTAGACGTTCACCTGACCGATACCTACTTCGTAATCGCTCACTTCCATTACGTTATGGTGGGCGGCGCAATTATGGGCTACATGGCCGGGCTGCACTTCTGGTGGCCCAAGATTACCGGTCGGATGTACAACGAGGTTTGGTCCAAAATCGCGGCCGTTCTGGTGTTCGCGGGATTCAACCTGACCTTCTTCCCGCAGTTCATTCTGGGATACATGGGCATGCCGCGGCGTTATCACGCGTACCCTCCGGAATTCCAGGTCTTGAACGTTCTGTCCTCCGCGGGAGCCTCGATCCTCGGATTGGGTTATCTGATCCCCGGAATCTATTTCGTCGCCTCGCTGAAGTACGGAAAACTTGCCGGCGCAAATCCGTGGGGCGCGACGGGCCTTGAATGGCAGACGTCTTCGCCGCCGCCCCCCGAGAACTTCGAAATCACCCCCGTTGTGACCACCGAAGCCTACGAATACGGAGCGCAGGAGGTACTTCACGTTGGATAGCCCAGTGGCGGTCGTTCCGGAAATTGAAAATCCGTCGGCGCTCCAGCATCATTTCGAGACGCCCGAGCAACAGAAAGATTCCGCAACCATCGGGATGTGGGCCTTCCTGCTCACCGAAATCATGTTTTTCGGCGGGCTGTTCCTTGCCTACTTCGCTTACCGGCAGGCATATCCGCTGGCTTTCGCTTCGGCGAGCAACAAAACGAATCTCTGGATCGGCGCGACCAATACGACCGTGCTGATCTGCAGCTCTCTCACCATGGCGCTCGGCGTTCACTTCGCCGCCCTGGGAAAACGGAAGCTCCTGGCGCTTTTTCTGGTGCTCACATTGCTTCTCGGGGGCGTGTTCCTCGGAGTGAAGGCTTACGAGTACCACGACAAGTGGGTGCACCACGAAGTGCCGGGCGTTCATTTCGACTGCGAGGGGTGCGTAGACGCGCAGCACGCGCCGCTTTTCTTCTCTCTCTATTTCGGAATGACCGGACTGCACGCGGCGCACATGGTCATCGGAGTGTTTGTGCTGCTGGTCCTGATCTGGCAGGCATGGCACGGCAAATTTACGGCCGACTGGTATACGCCCATTGAGAATTTCGGCCTCTATTGGCACTTTGTCGATATCGTGTGGATCTTCCTCTTCCCGTTGCTGTACCTGATCGATCGTTCCGGGCGAGGTCTCTCCTGATGGAAGCTCATAGCGAACACCACATCGTACCCAAGCGGGTATATTTCCTGGTTTTCTTCGCCCTGATCGCGCTGACCTGGGTGACCGCGATCGTCTCCACGGTTGACCTCGGCCGATGGAATATCTTCGTCGCGCTCGCGATCGCCATCGTGAAGGCAAGTCTCGTCATTCTGTTCTTCATGCATGTGAAGTACAGTACGAGGCTCACGAAGTTCATCGTCATGTGCGGCTTCTTCTGGCTGATGCTGCTTCTGTTTATTACGATGGCCGATCTCTGGACGCGCTCCTGGATGGGCGTCCCGGGCAGGTAAGGGCGATCTTAAGTTTAAGGGCGGGCCAAAAGCCCGTCCTCACACCAGAATTCCGGCCAGTTTTTCTTTAATCTGTTCCGCAGTGAACGGCTTACGCACGTATCCCGTTGCGCCGAGTTGCACTGCCTCCATCACCTTGCCCTGTCCGCCCTCAGTCGTGATCATCAGGACCGGCACGCTTTTCATGTGCGGCATCTCCTTCACGCGGGCGAGCAACTGAAGCCCGTCCATCTGCGGCATATTGATATCCGAGAGCACCAGCCCGAACGTCCGCGTTTTCAGGACCTCGAGCGCCTCGGCGCCATCGCCGGCTTCATGGATCTCTCCCAGCGGCAGATCCGTCTGACGCAGGACTCGTTGCAGGATCTTTCGAATGGCGGCGGAATCGTCGACGATCAGGACGTCCAAAGGCGCGGTTGCGGTCATACTTCCTCCGGTTAAGAATCGGCGGAAATGCCTCGCGAGTTTAGGGCTAAAATTCCGGGGCCGCCCCGCCGATAAGACAATCGCGAGAGCTTCAGGATGAATCGCTACTTCGATGAGATGGTTCTTTCGGCGAGCCCGATGGAACTGATTCGACTTCTGTACCAGAAGGCGATAGCCTCGATTGAGGCCGCGCGGCAACATTTGAACTCCGGACGGATCGACAAACGGTCTCAGGCGATCAACAATGCCTACCTGGTCGTTACCGAGCTGACTGCCTCGCTACGGCCCGACTCTGCACCCGAACTCAGTGAGCGTCTCGCCGCCCTGTACGCGTATATGCAGACGCGCTTGCTTAGCGCGAATCTCCTCCAGGAAGATGCGCCTCTTGCCGAGGTCCAGGGCCTTCTGGTAACCCTGTCTGAATCCTGGGACTCCATCCCGGATCGGAACGAAACACGGCCGGATTCCAGGCGGCTGTCCGATTCGGAAGGGCGCATCTCTGTCACCGCCTGAACGTCCTTGATTCTGCGTAAGTTAGGTGCATGCTGGACTCCGGGGCCGCTCTGCCGCAAAATCAAATCATCGCGGTGATCGGGCACATGAAGCAAATGGTTCAGCCGTCGGAATACCCCCGCGCCGAGGTCTGCCGGATGCTTAACGTCTCGGAACGGCAGCTAAAGTCCTGGGAAAAGCGCGGTTTCGTCAGCCCCTCGGCGACTTTCGGGTTCTCGGAACTAATCGCCCTGAAAACCCTCAAGCGCCTCAGCGACGTCGATATCCCGCCGAAAAAAATTCAGCTTGCGCTGTCTTCTCTTCGCAAAAGCCTGAAAGACATCGAACAGCCGCTGTCGCAGTTGAAGATTACGGCGGAAGGGCGCCGGCTTGCTGTCCATGTCGCCGGAAATAAGATGGAGCCGATCAGCGGCCAACTGCTGCTTGATTTCGACGATGTCGAAATCGAAAAGCTCAGGGCTTTCCCCGGCGAGTCACGCCGCGAACAGACCGACGAAGTCCAGTCTGAGTTCTGGTTTCAGCGAGGCCTCGCTCTCGAAGAAACCGGCGCTCCCGCCTCTGATGCGGTCCTGGCGTACCGGAAAGCGATCGAATCGAATCCCAAAGCCGCAGGCGCCCTGGTGAATCTCGGTACTTTGCTGTTCCGGATGCGCAAACTCAAGGAAGCGGAATCGTATTACACCCGCGCCGTCGACGCCGACCCCTCCTATCCGTTGGCGCAGTTCAACCTCGGGAATCTCTATGACGAGCAGGGCAACGCCGAAGAGGCGCGCAAGTACTACCTCAACGCGATTCGCCTCAATCCCCGTTACGCCGACGCCCACTTCAACCTCGCGCTGTTGTGTGAGCGCAATAACGATATCCTCCAGGCGATCGGCTACTGGCAGACGTACCTGAAACTGGATTCCACAAGCTCTTGGGCGCGCGCGGCGCGCAAGCAGTTGGACCGCCTCAAGCGAGCCGTGCGATCAAAGTAACATCCTCGCCCGCTGCGCTACCATAAACCCTATCCATGATCGCCGAGGTGACATCATGATCACGCCGCTGTTGTTGCTAATGCTGGCCCAGCAGGTTGCGCAGCCTCAGTCCGAAGGTCAGGTCCAGACGCAGCCCGCGCAGCGGGCCACCCAGCCGCAGGCTACTCAGCCCCAGGCCCCGGCGCCTCCGGACTCCGAAGTTCCCGGTGGCCGCAGCGGCGGGGGGCGCGGTCGCGGCGGAATCGCGCCTCCCGGACCGGCCGTTGGCGGGGAAGTCGATGAGACTCCGGTTATCACGCATCACACGATCAATCTCGATGGCAAGCCGCTCAATTACACAGCGACTGTTCAGCAGATGCCTATCAAAAATGCCTCCGGCGAGACCGAAGCGCACATCTTCTACATGGCCTACACGCTGGACGGCGTGACCGATGTCTCCAAACGCCCGGTCACGTTTTGCTTCAACGGCGGCCCCGGTTCGGCATCGCTGTGGGTTCACATGGGAGGCATGGGTCCGCGCAGCCCGCGCCTGCTCGCGAACGGAGGCATGCCTCAGCCGCCCTATCAGCTCAAAGACAACCAGGATACATGGCTCGACAAAACTGACCTTGTCTTCATCGATCCGGTGGGCACCGGTTATAGCCGCGCCCGGAGCATTGATGTCGCGCGCCGGATGAACAGCGTCAATGGCGACATTCAGTCCGTCGGCGAATTCATCCGAATGTACCTGGTGCGGAACAACCGTGAGGTTTCTCCGCTGTTCATCGGAGGCGAGAGCTACGGGACCTTCCGCGCCGCCGGTCTGGCCGGCTATCTCATTGACCGGGGAATCGCGTTTAACGGCCTGGTCCTGATCGGCACGACATTGAACCTGGAGACGATCTGGAGCCGTTCCGACGATCTCGTTTATCAGCTTGAATTTCCAACTTACGCGGCGGACGCCTACTATCACAAGAAAGTCGCCCCGGACCTGCAGCGCAAGGATCTGAAAACCTTCCTGCGTGAAGCTGAGGCCTTCGCAATGGGTGACTATGCCGAGGCGCTGGCGAAGGGAGATGACCTTGCCCCAGCTGAACGCAAGGCCGTAGTCGAAAAACTCGCGCGGTTCACTGGTCTCGATACGCGTTATATCGAACAGAGCAATCTTCGTTGGGACGTCGCTCATTTCACGCGGCAGTTACTCCGCGATTCCAGCGAAACCATTGGCCGATACGATGGCCGTCTTTCCGGTCCGTCTTCGATGAACACGGGCGAGACCTCCGAATACGATCCTTCCAGCACGTTGATCACTCCGCCGTTCACTGCCATGTTCACCCATTACATTCGGGCTGAGCTGGGCTATAAGACCGACCTGTTCTACTACCCCACCGGCGGCATTCAGCCCTGGGATTACGGCGTTCAGAACGGCTTCGGCGATACCACTGCCATGCTTCGGAACGCGATGGTGAAGAACCCTTACATGAAGGTTCTCGTCGCTGCTGCTTATTACGACCTCGCAACGCCCTACTACGCCGTGGAGTACACGTTTAACCACATGGGGCTGAGCCCGCAGATGCACAAAAATATTTCGTGGGATTTCTATCAGTCCGGCCATATGCTCTACATCGACAGCGACTCGCATACGAAGCTCAAGCACGATGTCGGCGACTTCATCCAGAGCTGTCTGCCCGGTGTGAGCCTTCAATAAAAATTGAAATCCGCGGCGCAGGAACGATTCCTCCAGATAACGGGAACATTTTGGAGGAGCCGGTGCTATGATCTCTCGCGGTCCTGCACTTAATCGCGGAGGAGCACTCGATGTCGAACGCTGCGCCCCAGACCGTCAGGGTCCGCCGGGACGTCTGGAAACTCGCCACTTGGGATCCGATTATCCTCTGGTACGCCAAGGGCATCGCGGAGATGCAGAAGCGCCTCATCGCCGATCCGACCAGTTGGCGCTATCAGGCCGCGATTCACGATTACCAACGAGCCGATGATCCTTTCGCGAATTCATCCGACAAGCTCCCTACCGATCAGGCCAAATACTGGAGCCGTTGTCAGCACGGCAGCTGGTTCTTTCTGCCGTGGCACCGCATATATCTCGGGTACTTTGAGCAGATCGTGCGCGCCGCTGTCCGGAAACTCGGCGGCCCGCACGAAACATGGACTCTGCCCTATTGGAATTACAGCGACATATCTAATCCAAAGGCGATGCAATTGCCTCCCGCGTTTTACGCGACGACGCTGCCCGACGGTTCCCCGAATCCTCTTCGCGTGGAAGCTCGCAGCGTGGGCCTGAACTCCGGAGGAACTCTTCCCGCGTTGCCGCCCTCCACAAATCCCGCGGATGACGTCAACGCCGAATGTGTGGCGGACACGCATTTCACTGGAGGCGCCCAGGGCGTAGATCCCGGCTTCGGCGGTCCGGTAACTGCGTTCCGGCATGGCGGGGGTACTGTCGGCGACCTCGAACGAGTGCCACACGGGTCGGTGCATGTTGCCGTCGGCGGTGACACCGGGTGGATGTCCGCATTTGACACGGCGGCCCTCGATCCGATCTTCTGGTTACACCACTGCAACGTCGATCGGCTATGGGAGGTCTGGCGCCACCGCAAAAGGCGCAATGTCAATCCTGCTGACAAATCCTGGCTGAGTTTCTCATTCGACTTCCATGATGCGAGCGGAAATCCCGTGTCCCTCACGCCGCAGGATGTCGCGGATCCTGCGACGAGTCAGTTTGGATACCGATACGAGGACATTTCTGAGCCGTTCCCGTCGCAGCCCCTTCCCGGAGGGAAAATAGTGTCGATGGCTGCCGAGCCCCCTTCTGGTCCGGAACCCACTCCGGAGATGGTTGGCGCCACTGCAACACCGGTCGATCTCAAAGGCGCGCCCACCACGACGCGCATTGCGCTCAACGCTCCTAGAGGGCCGGGGCGGCTCCCGGCCGGCGAAGGCGCGAGCCGGAAGGTTTTCCTGAATATCGAAAACATCACGTCCACAGGCCGCACTACGAGCTACGCCGTCTATCTCAATTTGACGTCTGAGACAAACCCGTACGAGGACAGATCGCGCCTGGCAGGTATCCTGCCCATGTTCGGCGTGGCCGAGGCATCACGCCGCGAATCCGAGCATGGAGGGTCGGGCCTCACCTATTCGCTTGACGTGACCGATCTCATTAATCAACTCCAGGCGAACGGCCAGTGGGACCCGGCGCATCTGAACGTGACGTTCGCTCCGCGCCCGCAAAGCACGGAACAGAGCGCCGCGACGCGAGGCGCGCCTCGCCCGAAGCCCGAAATCAAAATCGGTCGCGTCAGCATCTACTATCAGTGATTCGGATCAGAGCAGTCTTCCGGCGGCATCCTGAGTGGTGGATGCTTGCCCTGAGCATCGCGGCGTGGATGGCGATCCTGACTCGCCCGCATACTCATCATCACGGCGCGAGCGCACGAATCAGCGCCGGTCTTGCGAGCTGGATTCTCATGGTGATTGCCATGATGATCCCGACTCTCGTCGCGCCCGCGCGATTTGCCGCGTTCCGAAGTCTCTGGCCCCGGCGACACCGCGCGATTCTCGAACTCTTGATCGGATACGTCATCGTCTGGGCGCTTGCGGGTTTGCTGTGGCAGAGCATTCTCGCGCTGACCGGATGGTCGCCGGGCCCTGTCGCCTGTGCGATCGCGTTCGCCGCGGCAGCGGCCTGGCAGTTCAGCTCCGTCAAACGGCGTTCGCTCAAAGCGTGTCATCGCAGCCGCCCTCTCAGCCCCAGCGGCTGGCTCGCCGATTTCGATTGCGTTCGCTATGGCCTTTCGCATGGCGTTCATTGCGTTGCGAGCTGTTGGCTTCTGATGATCGCCGCCATGCTCCCCGCGCGTTCCGTCCCGGCGATGATCGTCGTGACCATCATCTGCGTGATCGAGCGATACTCGCTTCGGCTGAAGCCGGCCGCTATTCCCACAGCGCTGTCCTTCGTCTCGGCTGGCTTCCTGATTGCGGCTGGCCTCTGAGCGCGCGATGCCAACAGGAATATTCGCGAGCATCTGGAAAACCATCCGCCGCATTCCGCGAGGGAAGGTCGCGACGTATGGCGATGTCGCCGCGGCAAGCGGATATCCCGGCGCCGCCCGTCAGGTCGTGTGGGCGCTTCGCGCGGGCAAGGCCTTACCTTGGCATCGGGTACTTGGCGCCAAGGGCGTGATCCGGCTTCCCGGCGAAAACGGGCTCGAGCAACGTCTGCGCCTCCGTACCGAGGGAGTCACTGTCACGGGAAATCGTGTCAATCTTGCGGAATTCGGCCACCGTTTTCGCGAGAAGCAAAAGCCGGGCCGCGGATAAACTGAAGGCTTGGAAAACCGCGACCTCGCCCGCATTCTCTATGAAACCGGCGATCTTCTGGAAATCGCCGGCGAAGATTCTTTCCGCATTCGCAGCTACCGCAACGGCGCGGCTGCGATCGAAGGCCACGCCGAGCGAGTCTCCGATATCCTCGCCGATCCGGAACGTAAGGTCACGGACATTCCGGGCATCGGCAAGGGCCTCGCCGCCGTGCTCAAAGAGATCAATACCACCGGCAGCTTCGATAAGCGCGACGAACTCCTCGCCAAATTCCCCGCCTGCGCCCTGGACTTCCTGAAGATTCCGGGCCTCGGTCCGAAAAGCATCGCCCTGCTCTTCGAACATTTCCGCGTGCAGACGATGGACGAACTCGAACAGCTCTGCGTTGATCAGAAGCTTCGAGACCTGCCGCGCATGGGCGCGAAGCTCGAAGACAAAGTCCTTCGCGGCATCAGGGCATTCAGGGAACGCAGCGGGCGTTTTCTTCTCAGCTTCGCCGACAACACAGCGCAGGAACTCTCCGCGTGGCTCGGCGAACTTCCGGGCCTCGACTCCATCACGCCCGCCGGAAGTCTGCGGCGCGGGAAGGAAACCATCGGTGATCTCGACCTGCTCGTCACGGGTTCGAACGCGGCGGCTGCCCTCGAACGAGTGGCTACTCATCCGAAGGTGTATGAGGTACTCGTTCGCGGAGTCAACAAAACCAGCGTCAAATTCGGCCGCGATGGGCTGCAAGTCGATGTTCGCGCGCTGGAGCACGGAACATTCGGCGCGGCGATGCAGTATTTCACGGGCAGCAAGGAGCACAATGTAGCCTTGCGCCAGCGCGCAGTTCGGATGGGCTACAAACTCAGCGAATACGGACTCTTTCGAATGACGGACGATTCGCGAGTGGCTGGCGACACCGAAGAAGGAGTTTACGGCGCGCTCGGCCTGGACTGGATTCCTCCCGAACTTCGTGAAAACCTCGGCGAGATCGAACTTGCGCAGGAACACGCGCTCCCGAAGCTTGTGGAACAACCCGACATCCGCGGCGACATCCACATGCACACGACGGCCACCGACGGTCGCGCGACGCTCGAAGAAATGGCGGAGGCAGCGCGCAAACTCGGCTACGAATACATCGCCATCACGGATCACAGCAAGGCTATCGCGATGGCGTTCGGGCTCGACGAAAAGCGGGTCGTGGAATTCGCGCAGACCGTGCGGCGAATCAACGAAACGGGCAACCTCGGTATTCGCATCTTCTCGGGTCTCGAGTGCGACATCATGAAGGAAGGCGAGATGGACATCGCGTGGGACGCGCTCGCCGAACTCGATATCGTCATCGGCAGTGTCCACAACAACATGAATCTGGAGCCCGGGGCGATGACGGATCGCCTTCTACGCGCGCTCGAATGCCCGCATCTTACGGCTCTGGGCCATCCCACAGGACGCCTCCTGCTTCATCGCGACCCGTACGATTTCGATTTCGATCGCGTCATCGCAGAGGCGATTCGCCGTGGCGTTTGGCTCGAAATCAACTCAAGCCCGGAACGTCTGGATCTCAGCGCGAACCACGTGCGGACCGCGAAAGCAAAGGGCGCGAAGTTCATCGTCTCAACGGATGCTCATCATCCTCGACACCTTCTCAACATGCGCTATGGCATCGCCACCGCGCGGCGCGCCGGTCTTGAGGCGCGTGACGTGACGAATACTTTGCCCGCTGATCGTTTCGCCGAAGCGCTGCGCCACCCTCTGGCGAAATCGTAGTGATCAAATCGAATGAGATGAAAATTATCGCGTCGAAAGAAGTCTATAGTTGCGGCCTGTTCCGCATCACGGAGGACGAAGCCACCGACGGCAAGGGGTGGGATATCAAACGCAGCGTCGTGCGTCACGCTGGCTCCGCGGTGATGATGGCGGTCGATAAGAAGAACCGCGTCCTGCTGGTCCGGCAGTATCGTCTGCCCGCCGACAAGTACTTGTGGGAATTACCCGCGGGCAAAATCGATCCGGGTGAAAACGCCGCGAAGGCTGCAAAGCGCGAACTAATGGAGGAAACCGGCTTCAGCGCCAAAAAGTGGAAGAAACTTGCTGAGTTTTTCCCCAGCCCCGGTTATGTCGAAGAGAAGATGACCATCTTTCTCGCCACAGCGCTCACCGCCGGCGAAGCGCAGCCGATGGAAGACGAACGCATCGAGACGCGCTGGTTTACGAGGAAAGAACTCAAAGAGCTCATACGGACAAACAAGATCGTCGATGGAAAGACGATGATCGCGTTTCTGCATTGGGCCATGCTCTGAAGCACACAGTGTTTCGCATTGCGACTAACGGAAGGAACTCTTCGGAAGGACTTTGAGGGATTCAGGAAGGAGTAAATAAAAAGGGCGGATCCTGACAGACCCGCCCCTCAAGAGGACTACGCTTTCTTCGCGGCCTTTTTAGCAGGTGCTTTTTTTGCAGCCTTCTTTGCGGCCTTCTTCGGCGCAGCCTTCTTTGCCGCTTTCTTTGCGGCCTTCTTTGTTGCTTTTTTGGTTGTAGCCATAGTCGTTGTGATTCTCCCTGTCCCCCATTATGTAGCGAAACGAAAAAAAGATAAACAAAAAAGTTGAAAAATGTTTCCCGGTGTGTTTGATGCCGGACGACCGCTTGAGCATCATTGAGAGGAGAAGATCATTGAGGGGGAAGATCAATAGTTTTGAAAAAGATTCAGCTCATCACAGATGGCGCTTGCCTTGGTAACCCAGGGCCGGGTGGCTGGGCCGCCATACTGCGCTATGGCGCGCACAAAAAAGAAATCTTCGGATGCGAGCCGCACACGACCAATAACCGCATGGAACTCAGAGCCGCGATCGAAGGCCTCTCCGCGCTCAAAGAACGTTGCGACGTTGAAGTGGTGACCGATTCTGAGTATTTGAAGAACGGCATCACATCATGGATTACCAACTGGAAGAAGCGCGGATGGACGACCAGCCAGAAAAAGCCCGTGGTCAATCGCGATCTCTGGGAACAACTCGATCTGCAGGTTTCGCGTCACGCAACGCAATGGTCTTGGACCAAAGGACACGCATCGCATGAGGACAACAACCGCGCCGATGAACTTGCGTCGCTCGCCGCGCGTGAGCAGCGATCGTGTCGATGAGAGTATGGAGCCGCTAGAATTTAGTCATGGCAAGTGAAACGTACGCGTTGTTCGATACCACCGAAGGAAGCTTCAAGGTGAAGCTCTATGCCGACAAGGCGCCGAAGACGGTGGAGAATTTCACCGACCTCGCCGAAGGCAAGAAGACGGGGAAGCCCTTCTATGACGGCATTATCTTTCATCGCGTCATTCCCGATTTCATGATTCAGGGCGGCTGCCCGCAGGGAACGGGCCGAGGCGGCCCCGGGTATCAGTTCGCAGACGAGTTCCATCCGTCGCTGAAGCATTCGAAGCCGGGCCTGCTCTCTATGGCGAATGCCGGTCCCAACACGAACGGCAGTCAATTCTTCATCACCGTCGCCGCCACTCCATGGCTCGACAATCGGCACTCCATCTTCGGCGAAGTCGTGGAGGGCTACGACGTCGTTCAGAAGATTTCCAAACTGCCGCGCAATTCGCAGGACAAGCCCAATAAAGACGTGAAGATCAATTCCGTGAAGATCGAGCGGAGCTGATATCGGCTCCCGCGACATTCTTTTCGGAGGCACGTTCGATCCCGTTCACAACGCGCATATTGAAATCGCGCGGGCGGCGGCGGACCGGTTCAATCCTGCCAGGATCGTCTTTGTTCCCGCCGCCAATCCTCCTCACAAATTACGCGGCGCGCAGGCGTCGTACGAAGACCGCGTGCGTATGACGGAACTTGCCTGCGCGGATGATCCACGCTTCTATGTCTCGCGCATCGAAGAAGGCTCGGCGCGCAATTATTCGGTGGACACGATCGAACGGCTAGCCGCTGCTGGCGCCAAGCCTTGGGCGTTTCTTATTGGAGCCGATGCCTTCGCTGAAATCGAATCGTGGCGCAGATGGCGCGATGTCGTGAGGCTCGTGGACTTCATCGTTGTTGGGCGTCCGGGTTCGGTATATCGAGTGCCCGAAGGCGCGAGGGTGCATGAGCTTTCCGAACTGGAACTTCCGGTCTCGTCCTCCGAGGTTCGACGCAGACTTGCCGAGGGCGAGATCGATGATGCGCTGCCCCCGTCCGTCGCCGACTACATCAGGCGACACAATCTCTATCGCGAATTCCGTCCGAACGATTGAGTGGACTTATTGACAGGCGCGGTCCTGTAAGCCGGTTTCTGTACCCTTGCGGGCGATAGCCATTCATCCAGGCCGCGCATTACTGCGCGGCTCAAGCGACCTACCCGGAAGTCTTAACGGAGCGGGCCGCTCCTCCTCCCCTATTTGGTCTTGCTCCGCGTGGGGTTTACCCTGCCGGACGAATTACTTCATCCGCGGTGCGCTTTTACCGCACCTTTTCACCCTTACCAGCAACTCTTGCGAGCGGCCGGCGGTATCTTTTCTGTGGCACTTTCCGTAAAGACCCCTTTGAGAGGTCCCCCCCGGCCGTTAGCCGGCACGCCGCCCTGTGGAGACCGGACTTTCCTCTCATCCCGAAGAACGAGCGGCTATCCGTTCCGCGCCTGTCTTAATTCAGTCTCGCACGAGGAAGCCCCGTGCTACCTTCTCATCCATGAGAATGCGAGCCTGCCTGGCGCTTGCGATCGCGACCTCACTTTACGCCACCGAACCTGACTCCGCGACTCGCCGATGGTGGTCACACGTCGTCGCTCTCTCCGGCGATGATCTGCAGGGCCGCGACACAGGCAGCGAGGGCTATGTCAAAGCCGCCCGATATGTGGTGACGCAGTTCGAGCGCGCGGGGCTGAAGCCAGCAGGTGAGAACGGCTATTACCAATCGGTACCCCTGCACGAAATCCGTCTCGTGCCCGGACGCTCGAAGGCGGAACTGCTCCATCAAAGCTCCGTCTCGCCTCTGCGATGGCTCCACAATCTCACTATTCGGATGCAGGAGCCGATGCCGCGACATATCGACGCGCCGCTCCTCTTCGCAGGCTCTTCGGCCGCGCCAGCGAATATCGTCACGCGCGGCAAGTTGCTCGTCGTCCTGAACGGCCACTCGCCTCGGCCGGTTCCCTCCGATGCTCTCGGCGTAATCTCGATCGATGATCCCCACGCCCTCGAGCCGCCGCGCTGGCCGCTCCAGTATTCGGTGTCGATGCGTCTTCACGAGACTCCTCCCGGCAACGCCACCGCTCTTGCGTTTCGCTTCAACCCGGCGGACGCCGAACTGCTCTTCAGGTTCTCCGGCCACACGTATCGCGAACTTGCGGATCTGACCCAGCGTGATGAACCCCTGCCGTGGTTCGATCTCGCGCAAACCCTCCGCGCCGATCTCGCATTCACAACTGCCGATCTGAAATCCGACAACATACTCGCTGTCCTCCCCGGCTCCGATCCCATGCTCTCGAAGGAATACCTCGTAGTATCCGCCCACCTCGACGGCTACGGCATCGGAGAGCCGTGGGGCGAAGACAAGATCTATAACGGAGCTTTTGACGACGCTGCCTACGTCGCCACTCTGATCGATCTCGCGCAGCGTCTCCGCGAATCGGGCTCCCATCTGCGCCGTTCACTGCTCTTCTGCGTCGTGACCGCGGAGGAGAAGGGTCTTCTCGGCTCGAAATACTTCGCCGCGCATCCGACGATTCCTAAAGAACAGCTCATCGCAGATATCAATCTCGATCAACTTCGGCCCATCTTTCCCCTTCGTACTCTGACGACACTCGCATTGGATCAATCGACCCTCGGCGACACCGTAAAGAGCGTGGCGAAAACCATGGATATCCAAATCCAGCCCGACCCCGAACCGCAGCGCAACCTGCTCCGCCGTTCCGATCACTGGAGCTTCATGCAGATCGGAGTGCCCGCTGTGGGTTTTGTCTTCGGCTACGAAAAGGGCTCGCCGGACGAAGCCGCGTATCGCGAATGGTACGCGCGCCGCTATCACAGCCCGCTGGACGACATCAATCAGCCATGGCTGCCGGCGGCTGCGGCCAAATTCAACGACTTCTTCGAAAAACTGGTGGTAACGATAGCCGACGCGCCCTCCCGCCCCGCCTGGACGAAGCGTTAATCTTCACGCGGAACGTAACTACAGCGGTCCCGGCTTCGCCCACCATCATGTGATAACGTGTCCTTTCTGCGGCGGAAATTATGATTAAGAACTTCACGGAAAGAGCGGTTTCGGCCGCAATCAGCATCCTTTTTGTCACTTCGCTCGCGCCTATGGCTGCATTTGCGCAGGGTCGCGGCGGTGGCGGCGTGCCTCGGCCGCAGGGTCAGAACCCTAATGGCATGCATATCTTCCTATGGGCCGGTTTGAAGTCGCACGGCGTCGGACAGCATGACTATCCTCAGTTTCTTGCGGACTGGAGCAAGCTGCTGACCGAGCATGGCGCCGTCGTGAGCGGAGCCCTGCACGCCCCCAGCGCGGCTGATCTCGAAGGCACGGACGTCGTCGTTATCTATAAGGGCGACGCCGGCTATCTGAATCCCACTGATAAGGCCGCTCTCGAAGCCTACGTCAAGCGCGGCGGCGGACTGGTCAGTTTCCACGATTCGCTTTGCGGCCCCGATCCTGCCTACTTCGCCTCGCTCGTGGGAGGAGCCAAGAAGCACGGCGAAGTGAACTTCACTCTCGATGCTCCGATTCCCTACACCGTGGTGGACAAAACAAACCCCATCATGAAGGACATGTCCGACTTTACGCTCTGGGATGAAGCATTCTTCCTGATGACCTGGGCGAAGGATCCGGCCGTGCACGTGCTTGCGAACGCGACTATCGCTCCGACGCGCAGCGCGGGCGAGCACAAAGGCGAAATCGCTCCTCAGATGTGGACCTACGAGCACACGGTCCCCGGCGGCCAGCCTGCTCGCGCATTCGTATGGATGCAGGGCCACACCTACGCCAACTTCTCCAACTACCAGATTCAGCGAACCTTGCTTCGCGGCATCGCCTGGGCTGGTAAGAAGCCCGTTGACGAACTGATCGACTACGTTCCTCCGGCCCGTCCCGCGGGTAGAGGCGGCGGAGCGCCTAACGCCGGTCCGGGCGGCCCGGCCGGTCAGGCTCAGTAAACGGCATCAGAGAGCGGAGGCGCGGGTCGCGCAGCCATAATCCGAGCCACACGAGCGCGCCGAAAACGGCAGGAAACATGATATTGAACGTGACCTGCTGGGCGCGAACGTTCGACGCGACCGCGCCGCCGAGATAACCGGTTATCAGAATCGCTCCCAGAACGGAAGTGCGCGGAATCGCGTAGAGGATCGTGCTGATCACAAGCACGGTCCCGATTCCGACGATCATGGATTCCGCGTACCCCAGCCGAACCGTCGCTTCCACTACAGACGCAGGCTTCATGAGCTTCATGACGCCATCGGCCAACATGAAAAGAATCGCGAGGATGCTGAGAACGCGCCCCGCCCAAATTTCAGTCTTCGAAGGCATTAGATCTATATAACAGCTTCCTCCCTTGCCAGGGGGCTCACGCGCTTAATATGATTACCGGAGCCTGCCATGAAGCGTTCCGGTTTGTTTACCTTCGTTTGCGCCGCCAGCATGTTCGCGCAGACGGCGCCCGTTAACTGCCCGCCGCCTGATTCTGCGGACGTCCGGCCCTGGATGAATCCCCGTTACTCGGCGCCGTGCCGCGCCCGGTACGTCCTCGGCCAACTCAAAACGATAGACGACAAATTCGCTTTTCTCGAAAGCGGCGGTGGCGGCCGCGGGCGAGGAGCGAATCAGAGGAACGTGATGTCAGAACTGGGGCTGACCAGCGGCGGCGGCTCGGACGGGCCCGCCGGAGTTCGCGGACGGCCCGGGGTGACGGCATTTCCAACCCCACTCTCGGTTGCGGCGAACTTCGATCCCGCGATGGCGACCCGATACGGCGATTTACTCGGCCAGGAATTCTTTGCCGCTGGCCTGAACACCGTGCTCGGGCCAGCTATGGATATGACCCGTACATGGCATTTCGGCCGCTCCACCGAAAGCTTCGGCGAAGATCCTTTTCTCACCGCAAGCACCGTGGGTCCCGAAATCGCCGCTCTTCAGGCGCATCATGTGATCGCGATGATGAAGCACTTTGCGGCCTACACGCAGGAGCAGGGCAGAGTGGGTGATTCGCCCGTCGGCAGCAGGCCCGCGGTGAATGAACAGATCTCCGAACGCGCCCTGCGAGAGATCTATCTTCCCGGATTTCATGCTGCCGTGGCGCGTGGAGGAGCGGGCGCCGTGATGTGCTCGTTCCCGCGCATCAATGGAATCTACGCCTGCGAGAATCCCTACACGCTCGGTGTCCTGAAAAAGGAGTGGGGATTCGACGGCTACGTCGGCCCCGATTTTCCCGATGCGCAGCGCAGCATCGTGCCCGCCTTCCTCGCTGGCCTCGACACCGGCGTAATTGCCGCGCCTCCCGCAGGGGGCAGAGGCTCGTCGTTCACGGGTCAGAAGTCTTTACGCCAGGCGGTTAACGACGGAGAATTCCCGGTAAGCCGCGTAGACGATATCATCCTGCGGCGCCTTACTCCTGGCTTTCGCATCGGCGTCTTCGATCACCCGGCCAAAGCTCCCTCTTCCGGCGAGGTATCGACTGAGGCGCGGCGCGCCGCCGCGATTGACGTGATCACCGGCGGAGCGGTGCTGCTGAAAAACACCAACAACATTCTGCCGCTTGGCCCCGCCGTCAAGTCGGTAGCGATCATCGGTACTCAGGCAACCGAGAAAGCTGTAGTCGTCGAACAGGGCTCGCCGTACGTCAAAGCCGCCCATCTTTCGCCCGTACTCGCCGCCGTCAAGGAGCGCGCCGGTCAGAAGGTTCGGGTTACCTTCGCGCCGGGTACGTTAGGAATCTCCGCCCTACCCCCCGTTCCGGTAGGCATGTGGAAGACGCCTTCCGGCGAGGCGGGAGTTCGCGCCGAATATTTCGCCAGCCCGACGATGGATTTCAAAGGTAAGCCAATCGTCGTTCGCACCGAGAAGACGATGACCATCGACAAGAAGCCCGATATCGAAGGTCTTCCGGCAAATCTGCAGTGGTCGGTTCGCTATAGCGGAATGTTCACGCCGGACCGCGCTGGCGTTCAAAGATTCACTCTGGTCGGATCGGGCGAGGCGCGGCTCTTTATCGCCAATAAAGAGGTCGCCGAATTCATGCGCGCCGACTTCTCCGATACCGCGTACGCCAACGTGGAGCTCGCCGCAGGGGCGCCGGTCGAAATCCGTCTGGAGTACACGCCGCGCGAAGCGCTGGGCGATTCCAAGCGCGATATGTTCGATATTCCCGTCGGGCTTTACGCATCCCTCGGCTGGGCGCCGCCCGACAATCTTATTGCCGAAGCCGCCGAGGCCGCCCGAACCTCCGACGCTGCGATCGTTTTCGTCGGTCAGCAGCTCGGCGAGGGAATGGATCGCATGCGGCTGACCCTGCCGGGAGACCAGGATGCTCTCATTGAAGCCGTCGCGAAAGCCAACCCCCGCACGGTTGTTGTGCTGAACACCGGAGGCGGCGTGACGATGCCCTGGCTCAACAGCGTCGCCGGATTACTCGAAATGTGGCTGCCGGGCGACTCCTATGGTCCCGCAGCCGCAAGGCTCTTGTTTGGCGACACAGACCCGGGCGGACGCCTCCCCGTGACGTTCGCCGTCGACGAAACTCAAGGCCCTGCGACGAAACCCGCGCAATATCCAGGACTGCTTTCCGATGACGGTTCGCTTGATACGGCTAAATTCGACGAAGGCATCTTCATTGGATATCGTTATTGGGATCAACACAACGAGAAGCCCCTGTTCCCGTTTGGCTACGGGCTCTCCTATACAACGTTCACGATGAAAACTGCAGGCGTAAAGGCGACGCCGGACGGCGGCGCGATGGTTAATGTCGCCGTTCGCAACACCGGCAGGCGCGCGGGGAGCGAAGTAGTGCAGATATATCTCGGGTTTCCGGCGGCCGCGGGCGAGCCGCCGAAACAACTGAAAGCTTTCGAAAAGGTAACGCTAAAAGCAGGCGCCGCCAAGACGGTTCACGTTACGTTGGATTCGGACGCCTTCCGCTACTGGGATGAAGGAAAGCACGCCTGGACGACCGCCCCCGGCGCATACCGAGTGATGGTGGGCCGCTCATCCCGCGATATCATCGGGACCGCGACCGTCACGCCGCTGTCTCATTAACCGCCGATGGCGCTTATGGGTGATATTCGCGTTCCGTGTGCCCCTTGAGCTGTTCGCGGTAGAAGTAAACTTCACGCAGATTGCCGGTTGCGTAGCGCGTGGCTTGATCGTTGAAATGGCGCGAGTCCGGATGCCCGCTTTCTCCGCCGGCAGTCACTGCTTTCGCGCGCACCCGATCCCCGAATTCCACAACCGCCACGAAGCTGTTGCCACTGGTCCCGTACCATTTTTTCGTCCCGGGATAAGGCCGCGCGCTGAACGAGGCAAGCGAACCCCAGATCCCGTACGGAAATCCGACGGGAATACTCGGCGCCGCGTCGCTGAACGGTTGAACGATGGCGCCGTTGATCCGCTGATACCGATTGATTTCGCCCCACGGCATCTTCCAGGTCCCGAAATCCGTCTTCAGCCGAGTCAGCGCCAGGTCCATGGCCTCAAGCGGATCGCCGCCTGGTTTCCGTCGCATCTCCTCGCCCCAGAAAATCGCCAGTGTTGTCGGAATCGATGAAACCGACCAACGCTGATCCCACTGCTTCAACAGAGATATCGGTTCGGCAAGAGGCGCTTTGTACGGATTCGAAGGCAGCGCTGCGTCCCATGCCGCAATCAGCCCCGGCAGCGGCTTATCGAACCAGGTGAGATAAGTGTCATATGCCGCAGCGATGAGCGAATCGAGCGTGAAATCATTCCTGTTCTCGAGCACGCGAATCGCATGGAGCCCGCGCGCCGATTCACCACCGCTTTCGACATACGCCGGATAATTCTCCCTCTTCAGACTGCTCGCGCCAGCGGCGGACCACGGCCAGTTGTTCGAGTTATAAAGCCACCCGCTCGCCGGATTCAACAGATTCGGCGCTTCATCGACATCGAGCAGACCTTTATATTCTGTCGCCGGATTCGATCCATCTACCGGCTTGGTCCAGTCGAATGCCGTGTCGCGACGAGGAATGTAGTTGCCGTGGAAGTACGCGATATCGCCGCCCGCGTCGGCGAAGATCGTATTGTTCGACGAATTCGCCTTCAGTTCCATCGTTTGCTTGTACGACTTGTAATCCCGCGCCTTGGTGCGCAGAAAAGACTGCTCCAGCGCTTTGACCGGCTCCTGCATAAGACGGATCGCCACCCATTTGCCGTTCAGTTCGCGGACAATTGGTCCATGCTGCGTCCAGTACGCGGTGAATCGTTTTTCCGCTGTTCCGCTTGGCGTTTTGTAGGGAACTACGATTTCCCGCGCGGTTACGGGCTTCTCTTCGTTTCCGAACCTGTAATACGCCTTACCGTCCTTCTGAGAGATCGTTTCCAGATACTCATCGACCGCGTCCACTCCGCTTGTGGTGTGCATCCAGCCTGCACGGTCGTTGAAACCCTGATAGATAAAGAACTGGCCCCAGGTCGAAGCCCCGTAGGCGTTCAGCCCTTCGCCGCTCACCATCTGAAGTTCCGAACGAAAGAAGAACGACGTATGCGGGTTAATGAGCAGCAGCGCGTGTTTGGTCGCGGTATTCGAGGGCGCGATTGCCATCCCGTTCGAACCACGGTCTTCCTGATCACCCAGACTCGCCGATTCCTTCACTGGCGTCTTCCCGTAGAACGCCTGAAGCTGATTCAGATTTACGCGTTCGATATCGCCACCGATACTGCCTTCCGTAAATGAGAGCGACATCCACGGCTCGAAATGGGTAACAACCCGCGGATGCGCCTCCGGATGCTTGTAAAGGTAGTAGTTCAGACCGTCGGCGAATGCGTCCATCAGCTTCCGCAGCCATGCGGGGCTGGCGGCGTACTGCACCTTCAGCGCCTCCGGACTGATGAACAACTTCATCCGCAGATCCTGATAGATCTTCGGTTCGCCCTCCGCTTCGGCCAGACGGCCCATCGCATTCACATAGTTGGTTTCAATGCGATTGAAATCGTCTTCCGCCTGAGCGAACTCCGATCCGAACACCGCATCGGCGTCCGTCTTCCCGTAGACATGCGCTACGCCCCAATCGTCGCGAATAATCGTGATTTCGCGCGCCTCGCGCTGCCAGCGCGAGATTTCCGCGGGCGTGGCGGCGTAGCCGAGCGACGCCGCCCACAGCGCAAGCGCGCTAAATGTCGTAGTAGAGCGCGAACTCATACGGGTGCGGACGAAGCCGTATCGCGTCGGCCTCGTGCCTTCTCTTGTATTCGATGAACGTCTCGATCAGCTCTTCCGTAAAGACGTCGCCTTTCAGCAGGAACTGATGATCGTCCTCGAGACAAGTGAGCGCTTCCTCCAGCGACGCAGGCATCGAGGGCACCGACTTCATCTCCTCTGGCGAGAGATCGTAGATATCCTTGTCCAGCGGCTCGCCGGGCTCGATCCGGTTGAACACCCCATCCAGCCCTGCCATAAGCATCGCCGCGAATGCCAGATACGGATTGGCCGACGGATCCGGCGGCCGGAACTCCACGCGTTTTGCCTTTGGATTCGCCGAGTACATCGGGATCCGGCAGGCGGCCGACCGGTTGCGCCGCGAATATGCAAGATTGACCGGCGCCTCATAGCCGGGTACCAGCCGCTTATAGCTGTTCGTGGTGGGCGCGATGATAGCCGAAAGCGCCCGCGCATGCTTCAGAAGCCCGCCGATATAGTGCAGCGCCATCTGGCTCAGACCCGCGTATCCGTCTCCCGCAAACAGCGGCTTACTGTCTTTCCAGATCGATTGATGCACGTGCATGCCGCTGCCGTTGTCGCCAAAGATCGGTTTTGGCATAAACGTCACGGTTTTCCCATACTGTTGCGCCACGTTGCGGACGATGTACTTGTACAGCGTCATGTTGTCCGCGGAAACCAACAGCGTGTTGAACCGCTGATCGATCTCGCACTGGCCCGCCGTCGCGACCTCATGGTGATGGCATTCGATCGTCAGCCCGCAGCGCTCCATGGTATGCACCATCTCGGACCGCAGATCCTGATAGTGATCCGTTGGCGGAACGGGGAAGTAGCCTTCCTTGTAACGCGGACGGTATCCCAGATTGTTTTCCGCCCGTCCGGAATTCCAGCGCCCCTCTTCCGCATCCACGAAATAGAAGCCCGAGTGCGCATTCTGATCGAACCGCACGTTGTCGAAGATAAAGAACTCCGCTTCGGCCCCGAAATACGCCGTGTCGCCGATCGACGAATTCCGCAGATACAACTCCGCCTTGCGTGCGATCCAGCGCGGGTCCCTTTCATAATTCTGCCGGGTCAGGGGATCGCGCACATCGCCGAGCATCACCAGCGTCGGCGTCTCGAGGAACGGATCCATGAACGCCGTTGTCGAGTCCGGAATGAGCAGCATGTCGCTCTCATTAATCGCTGCCCAGCCGCGAATGCTCGACCCGTCAATTCCAAATCCGTCCGTAAATGATCCCTCGTTCAGTTCTCCGATGGGATAAGAAATGTGGTGCTGCAGTCCGGGAATATCGGAAAAGCGGACGTCCACCTGACGGGCGCCGTTTTCCTTGGCATATTGAAGTACTTCGGTTGGCGTCATGAACGAATAGTTTATCGTGCGGACGTCCTGTTACAAACGCCCGAAACTCTGGAAAAGCAAGTGCATCACATGAATCGGATATATGTCTACCAAAACCAAGAACGGAAGCCGGGCGGAACTTCTCCTCGGTCAGAACTCCAACGCCATTCAGAAGTTCGGCGCAGTGCGCCATCGCGTGCCGATCGCCCTTGACGAAAATGTAAGGCAAAAGAGCGTCGAAAGCCTGAACCAGATCCTCGTCGATACGATGACGCTCCGCGATCTTTACAAGAAGCATCACTGGCAGGTCTCTGGTCCGACGTTCTACCAACTGCACCTCCTGTTCGACAAACACTTCGATGAGCAGGCGGGGCTGGTCGATCAGATTGCGGAGCGGATCTCGGCCTTGGGTGGGGTCGCCTACGCTATGGCCGCGGACGTAGCGGAAAACACGAAAATCCCTCGTCCTCCTAAGGACCGCGAGGAAGTTCCGGTTCAGATTTCACGGCTTCTCGAAGGCCACGAAATTATCCTCGAGGAGGCCCGCAAGTTCGCCGAGGAGGCCTCGGACAGCGGCGACGAGGGCACAAACGATCTGCTGATCAGTGACGTTGTCCGGACAAATGAAATTCAGGTCTGGTTTGTTTCGGAGCATGTCGTCGACCTGCCCCTCGCGAAAGCGGATTAAAAGCATCGGCGCAAAAAAAGAGGGAGCCCGGTAGGGCTCCCCAGCTTTACAGGCTAAGAACGAGACGAGGAATCTCGATAAGCAATTCAGAAGACGAACTTGGCGACCAGCGTCATCGACCGGGGGTTGCTCGAAAACACCAGATTGGGGTTGCCGAACAAGCTGCTGGTCGGGATCGTGAAATTGTGCTCGCTGGTCCCGGTGAATCCAATGGAGGCGACGTCGCTGATATTTCCCGCCACGTACTGCGGGTGATTGAAGAAGTTGAACACGCGTGTGCTGAACTCCAGCCTCATCCGCTCCGTGATATTGAATTTCTTCGCAATGGTTATATCGACGTCGTTGATCGGATTCAGATGACCCGTGTTGCGTCCACCGTTCGGGACAGTGCCCTTGGGGGAAACGACGTAGTACGCATTAGGGCTGTTGGCAAGAAAGGCGACCGTTTGACCAGCGCTGTTCTTGAGAGCAGTTGTGCCCGTGCCCGTTCCTGGCTGCCCCGCAGGATTGATGAACGTGCGGTCGCCAGCGGCATCGCCGTTCAGGTTGTTGTCAACACCGCTTTGAACCGTGAACAACGTACCGGTCTGATAGGTATAGATCGGAGCCAACTCCCAGTTACCCACGATGTTCTTCATGAACCAGTTGTTCCCCTTCTTGAAGAACGGCAGGTCATACAAGGTCTCGAATGTAAGCCGCTGGCGATGATCAAGAGCCGAACTCGAGCGATCGGTCGCCAGATCTTGAATATTTGACGGGCGGCGGGGGGTCAGATAGGTGGAGAAGACATCGGCGGTTGAATCGTCGATGGCATGACTCCACGTATAAGACCCCAGGAACTGTAAGCCATTTGAGAGCCGGCGTGAAATGGAGGCGCCGACCCCGTTGTAATTCGAATTGCCCCACGGCTGGTAAGACGTGATAAAGCTCTGGAAACCAGCGTTGAGATAGGGAGCTGAAATGAACCCGCCCGCATTATAGGCGTTTGTAAGCGCGCTGAGTGTGTTCGTCAGTGAATTCAATGTGGCCTGGCTGGGCATTGAATAGTAAACCGGGAGCGCGGTCTGTGGGGTCGCCACGGCATTCTCATCGATCCGCGCCTGGACAGGAAGATGAATGCCCCGGGTACCCAGATAGAAAACGTCAACGGTGTACTTATTTTGAAAAACGTGCTGCGCATCCAGGTTCCACTGGAGCGATTTTGGACGCTGCTGATTCGGCACGTAACCGCCCGTTGCCGCGCGCGCGTCTGCCTGCGAGAGCGTTCCCCCATTGGCGTTTGGCGGGATTCCGCCGTGCGCCAGAAAACCAACATTGGCTTGCGTCGGTTCAGGGTCGGTACCGCCTACGTCAATCGTCGAGGTGAACTGCGGGGGTGCCGTCAACAAACCCTGGTTGTCATAAAGAACGTCGTAATTGATGCCGAACCCGGCTCGGATCGAGGTGTTACCGTTGTTGCCGGGCGAATAGGCCAAACCCACCCGAGGCATGAAATTGGTCTTGTCCGCGGTCGGTTTGCCGAATGTGATCAGGCCGGGGACGCTCGAAATCGAATTGACCGTCTGAAGCGTCTCTGAGTAAGGGATGGTGTTGTACTCGTAGCGCAGCCCGATGTTGATGGTAAAGTTGGGGCGCACCTTCCAGGTATCGTTGCCGTAAAACGATGTCAGAAAGCGGTCGCCATAGTACGTCACATTTCCGACCGACCGCTCGCCGAGGAAATCGGGGTACTGATCGAACAGAAAATCCGACAGGAACGAGTATTCGTAATCGCCCCTCGAACGCTGTGTGAAGGCTTGGGGCGAGATCTGCTTCCAGCCGTCGAACCCGAATTTGAAGCTGTGCCGACCCCTGGTGAAACTGACGTTATCGGTGAGTTGATAGAGATTCTGGTAGCCGAACTGCGGCGCGTTCCCGTCCGGCCCAAGCTGCACATTCAGCTCAAATATGTTGATGTTCGGAAACTGATCCAGGCCGGGGTACTTATAGTCTCCGGAAGGAGTGGTATTCGAAGTCCGGTTGTACCCCAGACGGAATTCGTTGGTGAGGGTCGGCGAGAAATTATGGAACTCCGATAACGTCACCAGGTAGTTGTTAGTCGGCACAGTCTGGTAAAAGACGGGGAGCGAGGCAGCGGTGTCTATGGTACCCGAACGGTTCAGAATAAATCGTCCGCGCAGGTTGTCATTGGGCCCGATATTGTAGTCAATCGACGCCAGACCAACTTCTGTGTTTGTGTAGCTCGGCGCAAACACCGAAATCTGGCCCATCTGAACCGGAACGCCGGTCCAGGGAATCGGATTCGCCGCCGTGCTTCCCGGGCCCTCGTTGTTCGCTTCGAGGCCCGGGCCGACAAGCGGATAAGTGCCTCCGAACACGCTGGCCGGGACGGACGACGGCGCAGTGCCCAGATACTGTTTGAGTTGGGCTAGATTATTGGCATTGATTCCCGAAATCGATGAGAGAGTGCTGTAGCCGGCGGCGGTGGGGCCATACAACAGCCCGGCGGTCCCTACGCTGCCCGTCGGCGTGTACTCGTAGTCGACGAAAAAGAAAAGCTTGTTTTTCTTTATGGGCCCGCCGACAGTGCCGCCGAAACGGTTACTGTCAAAACGGGGGTGCAGCGGCGTGCCGTTCGTGGCCGATAAGGTATCGCTGGCGTCGTAATTCCGGTTCTGGTTGTAAAGGTAGGCAGTCCCGTGGAACGCGTTCGTGCCGCTCTTTACTACCTGGTTGAACTGGCCGCCGGAGGAGTGCCCGAAATCGGCCGTGAATTGGTTTTGCAGGAGGGTAAACTCCGCTACGGCGTCATTCGGAATGGATACCAACGGTCCGGTAACAGAGCCGCTGTTGTTGTCAATTCCCTCAACCGTGAAATTGTTGTTCCTCGGTCTTTGACCGCCGATCGTAGGGCCCATGCCCAAACCAGTGGCGCCGCTCGTCGAGACGCCCGGAGTGAGGAGAGATAAGTTTAAGACTCCGGAACCGCTCGACGCCGTCGGAAGATCAGCCATCTGACGCGAGTCGAATGTCGTCTCGATTTGAGCCGACGTGCTGTCGATTGTCGCCGCCGCTTCGGAGACCTCAATCGTCGTGGTCGTAGCTCCGACCTGCATGGTCACATTGGCCGTTACCACCTTGTTAAGCTCAACCGCAACGCCTTTTACTGTCGCGGTCGAGAAACCGGTAGCCGTCACCGTAACGTCGTAGGTACCGGGCAGAAGATTGCTGATGCGATAGTCGCCCGCGCCAGTAGCCTTCGTCGAGCTCTCGACGCCCGTCTCAACGTTCTTAGCGGTTATCGCAGCGTTTGGAACGGCGCTGCCGGTGGGATCGTAAATCGTGCCGGTCAAATCACCGCTGACCGTTTGACCGAACATCAGCGTAGTGGCGAAAACGCTGAGGAAGTAGGCCGCTATTCGGCTCGGACGTAAGACCGAGTTCAGAAGTCTGTGCATACGGCTGCAAGAGGCTGCAACTTTTTCGCCAAATTGAAACACCGTAAATAATTGAAAATAAAACATGTTCTAGCCCAGAGGACTACCGCTATTCCATTTTTGGAATAATCGGTCTGTCGAGGGGATACGTATTCTCCACAAACCAGTAGTGGTTAATGAAAAGTCAATCTTTCTGGGGCGAAATTGCCGCAGCGGCAAATCCGATAATTTCAGCTTCCCCAAAGGGTTTTCCGATCACCTGTAGCCCGACCGGCAATCCATTCACACCGAGCGGAACCGAGATCGCAGGTAACCCCAGCACATTGATGGCTCGTACATAGCGTGTCGAAGCAAGACGAACATCTTCCGGCGCGCCGTCGATCTCTATCGTCTTCGCTCCGATTTCCGGCGCCGTGATCGGGGCCGTCGGGGTGAAAATGCAGTCCACATCCTGCCAGAGTCGCGCCCATTCCTTCTGAAAGAGACGCCTCAACCGCTGCGCGTTGACGTAGTCCGTGGCTGGCAGAAATCTGCCTTGATCCAGCAGCGCAAGGACGTCGGCGCCAAAGTCAGCCCGTCGGTGGAGGTAAGGTTCCATCAGCGCGGATGCTTCGGCCAGGAGAATCACGCGGCTCACCGCGTTGATTTCGACGGGATCGGGAACACGAATCGGAACAAGCCGCGCTCCTGCCGATTCCGCGTCCTTCAGCGCAGCCTGAAACGCGCGCGTCACTTCGGGCAGAAGGCGTTCGTTAAAAAAGTTCTGCGGAACCCCGACCCGCTTGCCCCTTACCGCATCACCGGCTGGTGCTCCGTAATCGCCAACCGTTTGTCGGGAAGAGGTGTCGTCACGCGAGTCGAAACCCGCGATCGCCTGAAGCACGATTCCCGTATCCTCAGCGGTCCTCGCCAGCGGGCCCATGTGATCGAGGCTGAAGTCGAGCGGCAGCACTCCATACCGGCTGACCCGCCCGGTTGTCGGCTTAATCCCCGCGCATCCGCAGAACGCCGCCGGAATCCGGATCGATCCTCCCGTGTCGCTCCCCATCGCGAAAAAGACCATTCCAGACACGACTGCCGCCGCGGAACCCCCGCTCGACCCCCCTGGTATCCGGCTCGGATCGCGCGGGTTGCGAATCGCGCCGTAGTGCGGATTGTTGCAAGTGATCCCGTACGCGAATTCCTGCAATCCCGTCTTGCCCATCAGCACGGCGCCAGCCCGGGTCAACTTTTCGTAGACCGCCGAATCGTGATCGGGAACGTGTTCCGCGAAAATTTTGGATCCGCACGTGGTGCGGATGCCCTTGGTGGAGAAGACGTCCTTCAGAGCGTAAGGAATCCCATGGAGCGGCCCCCGGTCCTCGCCACGGGCAATTTCTTCGTCAGCCCGGCGAGCTTGATCAAGCGCAAGATCCTCCGTCACTGTTATGAACGCATTGAGGCGCTCGTTCGCTTGAATCGTTCGCAGAGACTCGCGCGTCAGTTCCTCCGACGAGACTTTGCGGCCCCGCAGCGCTGCCGCCGCTTCTCGAATGGTCATTCTGCTGTGACCGCTCCTTCGGAAACCGTGATTGCCGGTTCGATCGTAAACGGCAGCTTTGCCGGAAGCGGTCGGAAGTCGCGTTCCAGCCCCGTCAGCGCGGTGGCGACGCTTGCCGCGGCTTCTTCGGGGATGTCGAGTCCGCGCGCCTTGATCAGCGCATTCCAGTCAGTCATCAGGATTACTATAAGCCAGTGGATTTGTTGTTCGTTTATGGCACGCTCCGCAGCGAATTTTCGAACCGTTATGCCAAAGCTCTGCGGTCGGAAGCGGACCTGATCGGGCCAGCCGAAACCAGCGGATCCATTTTCCGTATCGCCCACTATCCTGGCTATCGGCCGCATCCGCCCGGAATCGTGCATGGCGAACTCTACCGCATGCATGATCCTGCGGCCACCTTGGCCGCACTGGATGATTATGAAGGCGCGGATTTTGAGCGCACGGAGGTGACCGTTAGGGGCGCCGGAGCCTGGATCTATCGTTATTGCTCGCAGCCTCCCGAAAACGCGCGAATCGCATCCGGGGATTTCTGCCGTCCGTGAAGCTGTCTACCCGGCTTCCGGGCGAACTCCGGCCCAACGCCCTCTCGGTTCTGCTGGAGGAGAAGCGCCGCCGCGGCGAGCGCATTCTCGACCTGTCGACCTCGAATCCGACTCAAGCGGGCATCGAGTATCCCGCCGGATTTCTCGATGCTCTCGCCGGCGAAGGCGCGCTTCTTTATGAACCGGCGCCCTTCGGCATGCCTGCCGCGCGCGAATGCATCTCCCGCGAATATGGCGCGCCTTACGACAACGTGATCCTCACCGCCAGCACGAGCGAGGCTTACTCCTGGATCTTCAAACTTCTCTGTGATCCCGGCTGCGAAGTGCTGGTTCCGAGGCCCTCCTATCCGCTTTTCGAATACCTGGCCAGGCTGGAGTCTGTTGAGGTCAGGCACTACAGCCTCTTTTATGATCACGGCTGGTACATCGACTTCCACACCATCGAACGCGCTCTGAGCAGCCGCACCCGCGCTATTGTTCTCGTAAATCCGAATAACCCAACCGGTCATTTCACAAAGCGACGCGAAGCGGAAGGATTGCGCGATCTATGCGAGCGCCACGGCATTGCGCTGATCTCCGACGAGGTCTTCGCCGATTACCAAATCGACCCCGATCCCGAAAGCCTTCTTTCCCTTCAGGGCCTGGCCGATTTCACGCTGAACGGATTGTCCAAAGCCGTCGGGCTTCCGCAAATGAAGCTGGCCTGGATGATTACGAAGCAGCCCGTTCCCGAACTGGAAATCATCGCCGATACCTATCTGTCGGTCGGCGCGCCGGTGCAAGTAGCCTTGCCGTCTCTGCTGGCCCTGAAGGAACCGATACAACGCCAGATCGTCGCGCGTGTCCGCGGCAACCTCGCGCGTGTTGCCCGCTATCTGCGTGTCGAAGCTGGTTGGTATGCCATCGTTCCGGTTCTCGATGAAGAAGAAACCGCGCTGCGGTTACTGCGGGACTTTGGCATCCTGGTTCAGCCCGGTTACTTCTACGATTTCGAAAAATCCGGCTACCTGGTGGTCAGTCTCCTGACCCCGCCCGAGATCTTTCAGCCCGCGATAGAGATACTGTCGAAGCCTTCTTCCACCGATGGGGGCACGAACTTCGCCGCCATTTGATTCATCACGTGTTCGGGCACAACGCGCCCGCGCGCCGCGTTCCGCGCCATGCAAATCTCGAGCGGCGTATCGAACCAAAGAGCCTCCACCCGGCATCCGTGCTCGCGTGCGACCCTAATAAATCCCTTGCGGTCTTTTCGGGTAAGGCTCGTGGCGTCGATATACGTGCATGGCCTTCTCAACTCGATCCGATGCCGCAGCAAGGCGTGAACCACAGAGAACACCCGCCCGTTGATAGTCTGGTTGGCCTCGTCGTCAATCAACTGAAGCCGTATCGCATCTGTTGAAATTGGATTCGCGCCGATTTTGGCGAAGTAAGTCGACTTCCCAGAGCCCGGAAGGCCAACTGCTACCACGATCCGCGGCTGGTCACTCAACGTTCAGGCGACCAGCTTTTCCGCAATGCGGCGGCGTAGCCCGATCGAATTGACCGGCTGATACTTCGCGAAGCGGCGCAGCACCGCCAGATGCGACCGCAGCGTATCGCCCTCCGCGCACGCCGCAAGCACGGGCCGCGCAAACGCTTCGATCCGCGCCATCGCATCGCGCAGGAACACCGCGCGCATGTCGTACATGGCGCCCTCCCGCTGTCCCGATTTCTCGACGCGCAACAGACAGGACTCCATCGCGAAGGTTTCCATCAGGACATCCGCGATCCCGGCGAGGACCTCCTGCTGCTTCTCCATCCCGGTCCCAAACTTTTCAAACGCGGTGGCCAGCAAAAGAAGTCCGATCTTCTTCGCATTCGTGACCAGACGTCTCTCTTCCGACGCCGTCTCCGAAAGCGAAGGTCCCGCCAGGACCTCATCCATCAGGGCCTTTGCGGCCTTCACGAGCCCCAGACGGCCCTGCTGCGCCCGCTTGAGCATCATGCCCGGAATCAGCAGCCGGTTAATTTCGTTCGTGCCCTCGAAAATCCGGTTGATGCGCGAATCGCGGTACGCCTTTTCCACGGCATAATCCTGGTGATAACCGTATCCGCCGTGGATCTGCACGCCTTCGTCGACCACATAATCCAGCGCTTCGGAGGCGTACACCTTGACCATGGAGCACTCGGCAGCGAACTCTTCAATCGCCTTCATGAAACGCCGTGCGGCATCCGGCTCATTCCAGGAGAATCCTTCGAGATAGCCCTGAATCAGCCCTTCCACGCGGTAGGAGATCGATTCGATCGCGAAAATCCGGATCGCCATCTCGGCGAGCTTGCTCTGGATCATCCCGAACTGCGCGATCGCCGATCCAAAAGCCTTGCGCTGCTTCGCGTAAGTCGTCGCGACGCGAAGAATGTTCTTTGAGCCACCGACCGCGAACGGGCCCAGTTTCAACCGCCCGAGATTGAGGATGTTGAACGCGATGATATGACCGCGGCCCGGCTCGCCAAGCAGGTTCTCTACCGGGACGGGCACATTGTCGAAATAGACCGCGGTAGTGGAGCTGCCTTTGATTCCCATCTTGTGCTCTTCGTTTCCGCTCGAAACGCCGGGGAAAGCTCGCTCCACCAGAAACGCCGAGAACTGTTCGCCGCCAATCTTCGCGAATACCGTGAAAAGGTCCGCCTTGCCGCCGTTCGTGATCCACATCTTCTGGCCGTTGAGGATGTAGTGCCGTCCGTCCGGAGACAGATCGGCGCGCGTCCTGGCGGCGAGGGCGTCCGAACCGGCGTGAGGTTCAGTCAGACAATAAGCCGCCACGAGTTCTGCCGTGGAAAGACGCGGCAGATACTTCTGCTTTTGTTCCTCTGTACCGAAGAGCAGCAGCGGCATCGTACCGATCCCCGCGTGCGCGCCGTGCCATCCGGCGAATGACCCGTCGCGCGCCAGTTCCTCCGCGACGACCATGCTCGAGGCTAAATCGAGTTCCATGCCGCCATAGCGTTCAGGCGTCAGAATCGATTCAAACCCCAGAGACGCCGCCTTGCGAAGCAGCGAAACCGCAAGATCGCGGTCGCCGTGAACGATGGCGTCCACGTTGGGCGCGACTTCCTTTTCGAAAAACTCCCGTGCTGCCCGCGCAATCTCGCGATGTTCCGGGGTCAGGTCCTCGGGCGTAAAGATTTCTGAGGCCTTCTGATCCTCGATCAGAAACCCGCCCCCCACCCGCTTTACCTTGTCAGTCTTTACTTCTTCGACGGATTCGATCGATGCTGTAGCCATTCGGATTAGAGCCTCTCGAAAATACCCGCGGCGCCCTGGCCGCCCCCTACGCACATTGTGACCATTCCGTATCGCGCCCCGCTCCGCCGCATCTCGCGCAGAATGGTTGCGGTAAGCTTCGCCCCGGTGCAACCCAACGGATGACCAAGCGCTATGGCCCCGCCACTCGGATTCACCTTATTCAGATCGAGACCACCCGCCCGAATCACGGCAAGCGCCTGAACCGCAAACGCCTCATTGAGTTCGATCACATCGATCTCATCGAGCGTAAGTCCCACGAGCGCCAAGGCCTTCGGGATCGCCACTACTGGTCCAATACCCATAATTTCCGGCGGAACACCGCCGGTCGCGAAGCTGACGAACCGCGCCATCGGCTTGAGGCCCAGTTCCCGCGCCTTGGTCTCGGACATCACGATCGCCGCCGCGGCGCCATCGCTCATTTGCGAGGAGTTCCCTGCCGTCACCGTTCCCTGCGCATGGAACACAGGCTTCAGTTTCGCCAGCGCCTCCTTCGAAGTGTCGGCGCGCGGCCCTTCATCCTTGTCGAACACTTGCTCGCTCCGCACTGGCTTCGTTCCACCGTTCATCAAAGCGGACTCCACGCTCACCGGAACGATCTCGTCGTCGAAATTCCCTTTTGCCTGCGCGTCGAGCGCCTTTTGATGGCTTCGCAACGCGAATTCGTCTGAATCCTCGCGCGAGACTCCGTACTTTCGATGAAGCTGTTCAGCAGTCAGCCCCATATTCATGTAGACCTCGGGCTGGTGATCGACGAACCAGGGGTTGGGCGATGGTTTGATGCCGCCCTGCGGAATCATGCTCATCGATTCGCTCCCACCCGCCACAATGATGTGCGCGCCTCCCGCGCGAATCCGGTCGGCCGCCATCGCGATGGCCTGGAGTCCCGAGCTGCAGAAACGATTGATCGTGACGCCCGGAACCGTCACTGGCATGCCAGCGCGCAGCGAGGCGATTCGGGCCATATTGCTCCCCTGTTCGCCTTCGGGCATCGCGCACCCCAGAATTACGTCCTCGACGTCTTCTTTCGGAATGGTGGAATGCTTCTCGAAGAGCGCCCGAATCACGGTTGCCGCGAGTTCATCGGGCCGCGTGTTGCGAAGCGTACCCCGGGGCGCCTTTCCTACCGCGGTACGCAGGCAATCGACAATCACTGCTTCAGGCATGTTTGTGAAAATGGGCTCCCTGTTTCAGGTCTTTTGCGCTGGGGACATCCTGCGCCCGGCGCCTATTATCTCCGATTTACCCGACGCCACAAGAAGGAACGCGGCTACTAACGCCGCCATCGCTGCGAAGCTCAGCCACCGAAGGATGCGCAGTTGCCAGCCACCGTCATATTTGACGTCGATTGCGCACGGTCCGCTGCATTGGGGATCGAACCACATCAGTCCGATGCCATCCTTTTGAATGCGCAGCGCCTTGCCGTTGACGGTCGCATGCCAACCGGGGCTCCACGACACCTGGACCGATAAAGCTCTTCCGGCGCTGGCGGGCGCCTGCACCGCGAATTCGTTGTTTCCCCTCCAGCGCAGTGAGGCGTCATCCTGCAGGCTGTTCACGTATCGTTCGATGTTCCGGAAATCCCGCGCATCCCGAACAATCGCCGAAGCCGGCGCCGAATGCGCCAGTGAGGCTGAGGTCCCGGGGTTCGAGTAAATCGTCGTGTCCTCTTCGCGCCAGAGGACCGGAAGGCCCTCGAACCGCTCCGGATGCCCATAGGTCTTCCAAAACTCGGGGCTCTTCGGGCCGGAAACGCAGATCGCCGCCACGCCAAACGCTTTCAACCAGGTGAGCGCTGTGTGCGTATCGCCGCCCTGCACCGCCCACGAAGCCCGCTGCTGCTGCATGTTGTAAGCCATGCTCCATGCGCCGCCACCGAACTGCTGGACCGTGCTGAAGAGGTTCGCCCACATCGCGATTGAACCCGGCATCGCGATGCGAGTTTCTGGGAGATGCTCGTGGGCCCACAGGGAGACTCTCGACTCGATGCTCTTCGGAAGATCCGCCGCTGGTATAACAGCGCGCGCGAAATGCTGATGCGCTACCAGTTGTTCGCTTGCGAAAGCCACTACCACCAGCAACAATCCCGCCCGAATCGGCTTCGGGGCTTTTTCGACCACGGGCTTCAGCGCAAACACCAGGCATACGTCGAGCGCCATTTCCATCTCGAACTTGTAGCGCGTCGGTTGTGGCAGAAACTGCCGGTGCAGATACTCCCCGATCATCGGAATCGCGCTCATCAGATAGGCGAACAGCGCGAGGAATCTCAGCCGCCAGTCCCCGGTCCAGCGCTGCAGACAGCTCCACAGAATCGTCCATCCCAGAATGGTGATCGCCAGCGCGGTGAACGAAGAGGCCTGCCATCCGGTGCCGTCGGTCGGCGACGAATCGCGAACCGCTTGAATCGTCGCGGGCGACAGGAACGGCGCAGTCAGTGCCCATGCGAACAGTCCGATTCCCGCGATCAGAACTATGTTGGAGGCAAGCCGCTCCCTTTTGAGCGTAAACAGCAGGCAGATCGTGGCCAGCGCTGTATCCGTGGGCCCGAACGCGCTGCACCAGCTTGCGAGCGCGATCGTGAATGCCGCGAGCACGTAGTAGATTAGCCGCCGCCGCTGAATCGACCGCGCGAGCAGCACGATGATGAGCGGAACAAGCGCGACCGCGGCCAGATGCGGAGTATCGTCCCAGACCGCGGTCAGATAAATGCGACGCGCATCCCAGAACGCGCGCCAGGCGAATGGACCATCCGGCGCGAGGATCTGAGTCGTCGAAGTCAGCGAATACAGCAATCCCGCGAGAAACGCGTAGCCCGGCGCGCGCATCAGCAGCCAGGCCATCAGAAATACGGTCAGCGGCGCAAGGCAGTAAATCGCTCCCGCGACCATATTGAACGCAGCGAGCGGGGCCTTGTGCAAGACCGCCGATGTCATGGCCGTAAAGAAAGGAATCCCTGGCGCATACGTGAACTCGAACGGAATTCCCGCGTCCACATACGGCCACCACGTAGCCTGGAACCATGCGCTGCCCGCCCGCTGCGCGATCGCCGTCCAGTACCCGTGCATCGAATTCATCGGCGCGGAAGCCGTATGGAAGAAATCGCGCGCGATATAGACGTTGATCCAGAGAAGGATCAACCCGTAGACGATTGCGGCCGCGCTGCGGCGGTCGATCTTCACTATCGGCCCGCGGCGATCAGCCTGGCGATCGCGGGGGCCACCGCGAGACGAACTTCGCCAATAGGCTTCTGCGCGGCTTCAATATCCGCCGCCCCGCCGTTACCCAGCGCTTGCGCCGCGAGTTTCGATAGCGTCGAGGAAACCGGCGCCGCGTCGCGGAGTATCGCCCGCTTCGCGATAAGCGGCTGCAGTTTCGCGTCATTCGCGGCCCAAAGCTCCAGCCAGCGATGAATCTCATCCTTCGCTGCAGTGTCGTTCCGGTTCGCCAGATAACGGTCCACAAGATCGCTGAAATGCCGCGCCACTGGCGGATCGGGCCGAGCCGTGTCCACGAATCGGTTCAGCGGCGTGTCCTGCGCATAATTCGGGTTAACCCGATGGCGCAATCCCAGCGTTCCCGGTTCGGAAACATCCGCCAGCGTCTTCACCGGCTCGATGTTCGACGATCCCGCGAGCCCTTCGAGGAGACTCTGGTACTCCCTGTGCTGTGTCAACCCAATCAGATCGAGTTCCGCATCCGTGATATCGAGCCTGCGGTACATATCCCCTACATTGTTCACTTCGGCGGGTGACCAGAAACGTTCCGCGATCGCCGCCGTTCGCGGCCAAATCCGCGTGTCGATATTCTGGGCTGAAACATATTCGGTCCACATACAAACCTCGCCGCCCAGCACGCGCTTTCTCTCTTCGGCGCTCATCGACGGCCCCTGATCTCCCAGCAGATCGACGCCGTACAATTTCGACGCGGGCTCGATGTGGTCGAGATAGAAGCCGGAGGAGAGAATCCCTTGGTAGCCCTGCCGCGCCGCCTCAACCAGTGACTTCGAGCCCCGCCAGGACTGAATCACGATGTCCTTCGGTAGCGCCGGGTTCAGAATCTCGTCCCAGCCCTCCATGCGCTTGCCATATTTCGTAACGATCTTTTCGACCTGCTGATTGAAATAGGCCTGCAGCTCGTGTTGCGTCTTAAAGCCGTGCGATTGCATGAACGCCGGAATGTCGGTTTTATTCGCCGCCCACTGCTTGCCGTTCACCTCGTCGCCGCCGATATGAAAGTACGCGTCCGGGAAAAGCGCCGCCATCTCGCCGATAAAGCCATCCAGGAACTCGTAAACCCGTGGCTTCGCGGGATCCATTGTCGGATCCTGAACACCCCACACGCGGGTGATCTGAAACGGCCCAGGTCCCGCCGCAAGCTCCGGATATCCCACCAGCCAGCTCGTCGCGTGCCCCGGGATATCGAACTCGGGTACGACGCGAATGCCCCGGTCGCGCGCATATTCTACGATTTCGCCCGCTTCAGCCTGCGTGTAATAAAGACCATCCGACCCTAGTTCCTGCAGCTTGGGAAACTTCTTCGATTCGATCCGGAAACCCTGATCATCCGAAAGGTGCCAGTGAAAGACATTCAGCTTCACAGCGGCCATTCCGTCGAGATTCCGGCGTATCACTTCAAGCGGGATGAAATGCCGTGAAACGTCGATATGCAGCCCGCGCCATGCGAACCGCGGATGATCGTCGATCGCCGCCGTGGGTACCGCCCATCCCTGCTCCGTGTTCGTAATAAGTTGATAAAACGTCTCGAGGCCATGCATCGCGCCCAGCGGATTCGGCGCGTCGATCTCCGCCCGTTGCGCCGAGATCGTCATTCGATAGCTTTCGTCTTCCTCGATCGCCTGTGTCGGCAAACTCGCCTTCTGGGTGCGCACAACCAGAACCGGGTGAGAGATGTCATGCGTGAGCGTCAGTCCGGTCAGCTTTGCGATGCGCGCTCTCACCCGCTCGCCTGCGCGGTCCAGTCGCGCTTCCCGATACCCCTCAAACCCAATCGCGAAATCCGGCCCGATTCTAAGCGTGCCCTCACGCGCCTGAATGGAAGACGGCATCGGCATCGTGGTCCACTGTGCGTTCAGGGCCGCGCAACAAAGCATGATTCCCGGTACAATGCGCATGGATCCCCTCCATCCTATACGCTGAAAGCATGTCCCTTGTGATTGCCGGGCGGAGTTTTGGATCGAGGCTCCTGATCGGAACCGGAAAGTACAGAAGCTTCCAGGAAATGGCGCGCTGCCACGCCGCCTCGGGAGCGGAGATTGTCACCGTCGCAGTGCGACGCGTGAACCTGACGGACCGATCGAAAGAATCTCTCCTTGATTACATCGATCGCGGTCGCATGTTCATTCTTCCGAATACCGCTGGCTGCTATACGGCCGACGATGCTATCCGGACCGCGCGCCTCGGCCGCGAAGTTGGCCTCTCGAACTGGGTAAAGCTCGAAGTGATCGGCGACGAGAAGACCCTGTTCCCTGACAACGCCGGTCTTGTCGAGGCCACGCGCGTTCTCGCGAAAGACGGCTTCGTTGTGCTCCCCTACACCAACGATGACGTCGTGAACGCCCGGCGCCTGATCGACGCCGGCGCCGCTGCCGTCATGCCGCTCGCCGCGCCCATCGGCTCGGGACTCGGAATTCAAAACGTCACGAATCTTCGCATCATGCGCGAAATGATTACGGAAGTCCCGCTGATCGTCGACGCGGGTGTAGGCACTGCTTCAGATGCCGCAATCGCCATGGAACTCGGCGCCGACGCGATCCTCATGAACACGGCCGTCGCCGCCGCTGATGAGCCCGAAAAAATGGCCAAAGCCATGAAACTCGCCGTCGAAGCCGGAAGACTCGCTTTCGAAGCCGGACGCATGGAGAAAAAACTCTACGCAAGCGCAAGCAGTCCTCTCGCAGGCGTCATCGGGAGCAGAGCGTAACCCGGTTGGAACGAGACAGGAAACTGGAACAAATCCGCCGCGTTCTTACCGAGGCCGTAATAGCGGGCGCGACGGAGGTGCTTCACGTCAAGACGTCCGGCGAACTCACCGCTTCCTACAAAGACGTGACGGAACTCGTCACCGCCGCCGACCACGCCTCCGATTCGGCAATCCGCAAAATACTCGAATCGCGCCTTCCTTTGATCGATCCGGAACTTACGATCGTTCTCGAGGAATCCGGCGGAGCCGCGCTTCCCGGTCGCAAAGAAGTCGGCGCTGATCCGCTCGATGGCACAAATCCCTTCGCCTGCGGAAGCAGTTCCTACTCCATCCAGGCGCATTATCTGGAAGATGGCAGCCCGGAAATCGGCGTCTTATTTCAGCCGGAGTTGTTTCTACCGCTCGACAGCGGCGAAGGTTGCATGGGACGAATCACATATGCCGTTCGCGGGGCGGGAGCGTTCCACCAGCGAAGCGGGTATGATGACGGTCATTTCGAATTCGATTCGCCGCGCGCCGTGAAGCGGAACCGCTATCCGGAAACGCAACGTTTCGTCTCGTGCGTTCCGCTGAGCGCCCGCATGAAACCCGACGAAAAGGGACGAGCGCTCCGCGTCCTCGAAAGCGGTCTCGTTTCCGTGTCTACGGGCGTTGGGGGAGCCGGAGCCAACATCATGATGACGATATTCGGCGGTCAGCAGGTGTACATGAATTTCGGCGCAGGCCTTGATCTCGATCTGATTCCTCCGCAGGTCATTGCCGAAGAGGCAGGACTCACTGTTTGGGGCATCAACCGTGAGCGCCCCCGCTGGTCGACTCGTAAGCAGCCTGTGATCGTCGCGCCGAATCCGCGCGTCGCGGACCTGTTCCTGAGCGCCGCCGGTTACTAGCCGAAAACGGTTGTTCCGACGGTGAGATCATGAGCAGGGAGTCTAACCAAAATGATCGCTGCTGAAGCCGAATCGTCGGCCCGGCCGGGCCTTGCGTCGGAAGTCGTCAACCATTTTGTAGGCGGCGAACTGAGAGAAGGGACGTCGGGCCGCTGGGGTGACGTCTTCAATCCCGCGCTGGGGGCCAGAAGCCGGAAGGTCGCTCTCGCCAGCAAATCCGAGGTGAATCACGCCGTTCAGGCGGCATCGGAAGCGTTCGACTCCTGGTCGGCCCTCCCGCCGTTGCGCCGCGCCCGGATCCTGAACAAATTCGCCGCCCTGCTCGACCAGAATCAGGACCGCCTGGCGACCCTGATTACCAGCGAACATGGCAAGGTTCTGTCCGATGCGAAAGGCGAAGTTCAGCGCGGGCTCGAAGTCGTCGAGTTTGCCACGGGCATTCCGCATCTGTTGAAGGGCGAATACACCGAAACGGTAGGGAAGGGAATTGACAGTTACTCCGTACGTCAGCCGCTCGGAGTCGTCGCCGGAATCACGCCTTTCAACTTCCCGATGATGGTCCCGCTGTGGATGTTTCCGGTGGCTCTCGCCTGCGGCAATACGTTCATTTTGAAGCCGAGCGAACGCGATCCATCGGCGAGCATCGAGATGGCTCTGCTCCTGAAACGGGCCGGTCTTCCGGATGGGGTATTCAACGTGGTCCACGGCGATAAGGAAGCCGTTGATGCCCTGCTCAATCATCGCGGCGTCGAAGCCATCAGCTTCGTCGGCTCCACGCCGGTGGCCGAGTACATCTACGCGCGTGGCGCCGGGGCGGGGAAACGCGTTCAGGCGCTGGGGGGCGCCAAGAACCATATGGTTGTCATGCCCGACGCGGATCTCGATCAGGCCGCCGACGCTCTGATGGGCGCCGCTTACGGATCCGCCGGAGAGCGCTGCATGGCCATTTCCGTTGCAGTTGTAGTGGGCGATCAGACCGCCGACGCGCTCGTAGATCGACTGACTAAACGCATTGCTTCACTCAATGTCGCGCCGGGCGATCAGGCGGGCGCCGAGATGGGACCTCTGGTCACGGGAGACCATCTGAAGAAGGTTCGCGGCTACATCGGAGTAGGCGTGGAGGAAGGCGCGCATCTGGTGAAAGATGGCCGCGAGCAGGAGTTTGACTCGAAGGGGTTCTTCCTGGGAGCATCCCTCTTCGACAATGTTCAGCCCGACATGCGGATCTATCGCGAAGAGATTTTCGGGCCGGTGCTTTCGCTGGTGCGAGTGCCCAACGCCGAATCCGCCCTGCAACTCGTGAACAACCACGAGTACGGCAACGGTGTGGCGTTGTTTACAGCCGACGGCGGAACCGCCCGCAACTTCGCGAACCGCGTCAGGGCGGGAATGGTCGGAATCAACGTCCCGATCCCCGTGCCGATGGCGTTCCATTCGTTCGGAGGCTGGAAGCGCTCGCTCTTCGGTGACCACTATGTCCACGGACCTGAAGGAGTCCGCTTTTACACGCGGCTGAAGACCATTACATCGCGTTGGCCTGAAGGCATCCGCAAAGGCCCGGATTTCCATATGCCCGTTCATGGATAATGTGAAATCGATCATAAGCTCATGAGAAAAATCAGAACCGCGATCCTCGGCGCAGGCTTCATGGGTCGTGTCCACACCGAATCTGTGCGCCGGCTGGGCAATGTGGAGGTTGTCGCCGCCGGCGCTGTGACGGCACAGGAGGCGAGCGCTTTCGCCCGCGCGTGCGACATAGAGCGCGCCACAGGCAACGCTCACGAACTTCTGACCGACCCGAATATCGACGTAGTGCACATCTGTACCCCGAACGACCTCCATTTCCCGATGGCCCAGGAGGCGCTCCGGTCCGGCAAGCATGTGCTCTGCGAGAAGCCGCTGGCTACTTCGACCGCCGATGCCCGCGCTCTCGTGAAACTTGCCGACGAGACTGGTCTCGTAAATGGCGTCTGCTTCACGATTCGCGCGTATCCGCAGGTGCGAAATCTCCGCAGCATAATTGCCGCCGGAGAAATCGGCGAGGTTCTTGTCGTTCAGGGTACTTACTCGCAGGACTGGCTGCTCTACGACACCGACTGGAACTGGCGCATCGAAACCGGCCCCTCGCGGACCTTCGCGGACATCGGCTCTCACTGGTGCGATCTCGTGGAGTTCGTTACCGGGCTCCGCATCACCTCTGTCTGCGCCGGTCTGCATACTTTTCTCAAAACCAGGAAGAGGCCGAAGGGCGAGGTAGAAACCTTCGCGGGCAAAACCTCCGCTCCGCAGGACTACACAGAGGTGCCCATAAAGACCGAAGACTTCGGATCGATGATCTTCGAACTTGGCAATGCCCGCGGAGCCATGACGGTCAGTCAGGTTTCGGCGGGCAGGAAGAACCGTCTCGTTATTGAGATCTACGGATCCAAAGCGGGAATCACGTGGGATGCCGAGCGCCCCGATGAACTCTGGATCGGGCAGAGGAACTCGCCGAATCTGATCTCGGTCAAGGATCCGTCGCTGATGCGTGAGGATGCAAGGCCCTTTGCCGACTTGCCAGGAGGCCATAGCGAGGGCTACGACGATTCGTTCAAGCAGACGATGCGCCGCTTCTACCGCAGAGTCGCCGACCGCAACTCGCCCGTCGAATACCCGGTGTTTGCCGACGGGCTCCGTCAGATGCAGGTTCTCGATGCGGTTCTCGAGAGTTCCGCGAAACGTGCGTGGGTTGACGTAGCGCATTGAACCTGGCGAACAATCCAAAAATGAGCCATCACGATCGTGTTCATCGCATGAGACGCGCCATGGAAGAGGCGCGTCTCGATGCTCTCGTACTGCGTTTGCCCGAAAACGTGCTTCTGCTGACGGGCTTCTGGCCGATGGTGGGAGCCGCGACCCTGGTGTTCCCGCGCGAGGGCGATGCCGCGCTCGTTTCGCCGGACTATTTTTCGGGGGAAGTGGAATCCTCGATCTGGCATGGAGTTCCCCACTATTACCGTTTCGGCGTTTTAGGGGCGGGCGATGCCGCCGATTCCGTATATCGCGCGATCAGCCAAGTGGCCTCGGGCAGGAATTGGCGGCGTATCGGTTATGAGGGCAGCTTTACGGCGATCGCTCCTTCGTGGCAGAGCGGCGAAATTCTGGTTCCGGTGGAATCGACCCGGGATTACTACGCCGCCGCATTTCCTGCCGCGGAGCTTGTAGACGCAACGTCGCTCATTAAGAAGGAACGCCGCGCGAAGACTGCTTTCGAGATCGAAAAGCTGCGGATCGCAAGCGAAATTTCGAGGCTCGGGCTTGAAGCTTTTCAGAGCGCGGTCGAGCCGGGAATGACGGGAGTCGAGCTCGTCGCGCTCGTTGAGCACGCTGTGATGACCAAAGGAACCGGGTACAAGGGCGCCGCGCGGGTCCGGGCGTACGCGCAGGTCGCGACGGGAACTGCGGAAACAGCAATCGGTTACCGCGTGCACGAAATCTCGACCAAACGACCGCTCGAAAACGGCGAAGTCGCCTTGCTGGAATTGGGCGTCGTAGCCGACGGCTATTGGGCCGACCGCACTCGCGCGCGGGTTGCAGGAGCCGCGTCGGACGAACAGCTTCGCGCGTTTGATGTCCTCAGGCAAGCGCAGGAGGCATCATGCAACGCGATTCGGCCCGGTATTACGGGAGGGGAGGTTGATCAGCCAGGACGCGCCATAATCAGCGAAGCCGGATATGGCGATCTGTTTCCCCACATTACCGGCCATGGACTTGGCTTCGCGTACCACGAGGATTTCCCTCACCTCGCGCCCGATTCGAAGGATATCCTGGAACCCGGAATGCTCACCTCCGTCGAACCGGGCATTTATTCGCCGAACTTCGGAGGCTTTCGCGTTGAAGACGACGTACTCGTGACCGCTAACGGACACGAAGTCCTCGGCGCGTTCGAAAAGCGGCTCTGACATTCCGCGCCCTTGTCGGCAAGTAGCTCGTAAGCTACGCAGCATCGCCACAGCGAAATCGCAGTCGGGCGGAGCCTCGGAAAGAGCCCAAAAAACAAAATCGCTGGCAGGAAGAGATCCGGTCAGCGATCAATGGTTTCTGGACTTTGGTGGCGGGGGGGAGACTCGAACTCCCGACCTACGGATTATGAGACCGTCGCTCTAGCCAGCTGAGCTACCCCGCCAGGAAAATCCAATTTTAGCAGGCGCGAATTATTCCCTCCCGATCTTCTCCGATCTGATTAAATATCAGGGATTAATTCCTGAACGCGCTCCAGGAGGAACATGCCCGAACCCCACCTCGGCCCTGCGGACCCGCCGCGCGCCCGCAGAGTCGCTGTCGTCGCCGTCCATGGCGTCGGCGACCACCCGCCCTTCGTCACCGCCAGAGAGATCGGGGATCTACTCTCGAACCTGGAATACAAGCCCTCCTCCGCCGGATCTCCGGGGGACCACGCGGACGCTGAATCCCACCCGCCTCGTTACTCCTCCTTTACAGAAGTCACCAAGCGCATCAACGTTCGGCCCATGCGCCCCGGAGGCGGCGACGAATCGCCGGAAGCCACCGCCGCACTGGCCCATGTAACCCCGACAGGCTCAAAGGGACCGTTGGACTTCCTGGAGGACGCCGCGTACCGCCACTCCGTCGAGCCCGCCAGGGCGGAGCCGGGCCCCGCCCTCGGTCTCGATCACATCTTCATGAAGGGACAGGTGCGCTTCTACAAAGGTGAGGAGCCGGAGGACACCTATCAATGCCTCAGGCTCGAAGGAAAACGACTGGCGGCGCCCCCGTCCGCTCCGGGCGGTTACTCGCGAGACGCTGCAGCGACGATTGCGGGCGAACTCCGCCAAAGCGACGTGCAGTTACACAAACCCGCGCCGGATACCGAGGAAAAGATCGTTCACATCTACGAGATGTTCTGGTCCGATCTCTCCCGGACCGCTAATGCCTTCACGCGTGTCTTCGCCGAGTTGTATCAACTCCTGTTCCACCTGGCGAGCGTCAGCGTCACTACCGTCCTCGCCGCCGCCATTAACGTCCATGCGGGCAAGGATCAGGGCCTGAAAAGCAAATGGCATCGCTTCGCCGCCGCACAGCGCCTGCCGGTGGGCATTCTCGGCCGGCCGATCCCGATTCTGAATCTCTTCATGGCGGCGGTTGCGCCCGTCATCATGCTGCTTTCGCTGATGCGGAGCCAGCTATCGGAACGTGGTGAATTCGCTGCTCTCGTCGGCCTGATCGCGCTCCTCGTGCTCGCCATTTCCGGCTTCGCTCTGTCCACCCGGTCGCGTTTCCCGAGGTGGCTCTACTCGGTTCCTTTGATTCTGTTCGGAGGTCTGGCCGCCTTGATCGCGGGCGTCGTTTTGTGGACCGGGACCAGATCGCCTGCAGAGCAGCACTCGTTTGTGGTCAGCCTTTTGATCCGGTATTTCGGAACGCCCTTCCCCCAAGACACGACCGAAGGGGCCGCAGCAGTCGTCCTGCTCGCTTTGTGCTTCGGGATCGTGTGGCTGATCGTATCCGCCTACGATAAGCGCCGCCCCGGCTCGAAGTCTTTCGCGCTCATCCTTGGCGGGGCTCTCGTGCTCTGCGTCGTCGTAGTATTCGCCCTGGGTGGTCTGCCCGTCGGCGGTCGCAAGGGAATTAACTACCCGGCGATCGCATTCTGTCTCAACATTCTCGAAGTCGCCTTCGACCTGCTCGCGCTGGCGTGGCTTATCTTTTTCATTGGCTTTGTCTGGGCGCATATCGCGGGCTGGATCGCGGTCCACCGTGTCAGCGATTCCTCCGAACGTACAAAAGCCAGCCGCACCCGCTGGACCGCGCAGCTTATTCTCGCCCTCTCTTCCATCAGCTTTGTCTCGTTCAGTGTGCCCCTCTGGACCGGCGTGGCGAAAATCGCCGTCGGCATGTTGCCCGGTCCGAGCGCGTCCGCTGGCGCCGCGCCTGTCCGCTACCGGCCGGTAAACGCTGCGCTCTACCGCTGGCTATGGAACCACGGCTTCGCTGTCAGCGCATCGCGCGCCGTCACGATGGAAAACGCAGCGGATCGATTTGTGACTTCGCCGCCTCTCGTAAGCGAGTGGGCAAACCTGATGCTCACAATCGCCGGCATCGCCGTTCTGCCCGTGTTCCTGACTGCCTTCCTGCTCGCCTTTTCCATCGCCGTCTGGTCGATCTTCCCATGCGTGATCGGCGAAGTCAGCCCTCCCGAATCGCCCTCCGCTAAGGCCTCGGAAGCGCTCGGCGTATGGCTCGATCGCGGCTTTCGCTTCATGCGTTCGGGGGGCGAACTCATCTATTGGGTATTCTGGATTCCCGCTCTCGCGCTTGTGATCTTCCGCTTCGGCCTGATCGACTGGCTCTTTGAGAACTCGGGCATCTTCGACACGATCATCAAGATAGTAGGGACGATCGTCGCGGGAACAACCATCGGCATCATTGGCTTTTCAGGACGCCTGAAGTCGCTGGCAGGCGGGCTTCGCCCCGTGCTGCGGGTAATGTTTGACGTCGATAACTGGCTCCGCGAATATCCGCGCGACTCCAATCCCACCGCCCGCATCTGCGGTCGTTACGCCTCGCTCCTGCGCCACATCTCCGCATGGCGCGATCACGAGGGAAATCATTACGATGCGATGGTCATCATCGCTCACAGCCAGGGCACCGTGATATCCGCGGACTTCCTCAGATATGTCGAAACGGAGCGGCGCATCGCCGGTTCCATGACCGCCTACGATCCCGAACTCGAACATTTCGGGAAAATGCCCATTTACTTTTTCACGATGGGCTGCCCGCTCCACCAGCTCTACGGTCTTCGTTTCCCGTTCCTCTATGGCTGGGCTCGCAACGATATTCCTCGCGAAGAGATTCCCCCCGGCCAGCTCCCTGACATCCAGGCCTCTGACTGCCCGCAGCCCGACCTCCTGCGCGTCGAGCGCTGGATCAACGCCTACCGCAGCGGCGACTACATTGGCCGCTACCTCTGGCGCGGCGGTCGCAAAGGCTATCAATGGGCCCCCGCCGCCACATCCTACGACGAGGAATGGGACCCGCCTGCCGGCAAACCCGCCCGTGTCTCAGCCGACCATGCCGGTTCCCGCATCGAATTCTGCATCGGCCCCGGAGCCCATACCCACTACTGGGATCACACCGCCGCCATGATCGCCGAAGTCCTCGATCGCCTGATCAACAACATTCCAGCGGCGCCAGCGAACCTATGACCTGACGACGCCGGCATCGTTATCCGCTTTAATCGCGCTAATATAAGCCGGAATAAGGAGTGCCAATTGCCAAAAATCGTTCGTATCCCCATCACGAATTTCTACGCGGGCGGCGATTACACAGGTCGCCTCTGTTTCGGGCCGGATCAAAAGGCGCTGAATGTCCTCCTCGACACCGGCAGCAGCGCCCTCGCTCTCGACGGCACAAAATATCAACCCCAGCTCACCCGCGGTGACAAGTCAACCGACCTCGCGCAGACCGACGCTTACGGCGACGGCAGCAGTTGGACCGGCGCCGTCTTTGAAATGTCCATCGTCGCCGGCGAGGGCAGCTCCGCTGTGACGCTCAATGGCGGCAACGCTTCCATCGCCTACCAGGCGTCTTCCGACATGTTTGGACAAACCGACGGCATTCTCGGCCTCGCCTACGCTCCGCTCGACGACGCCTTCACGATGCCCCAGGACACCTGGGCTCACAAGTACACGTCCAATCAGGTCCGCACGGGCAAAGGCGGCGCCATCGTTCCCTATCTGACTCAATTGACCGATGCGGATGTCGTCTCTGACAAAATTTCATTCCTCACGCGCCGTTCATTCATTCACGTCGGCGCCGGCGGCGTCAATGATCCCCTCAACAACGGATGGATGGTTATCGGAGGCGGCGAGGAAAGCACCGATCTCTACACCGGCGCGTTCCAGACCGTCAAAGTCCTCTCCGACGACTGGTACAGCACCAACCTGAAGTCCATCATCGTCGGCAATACCGATCCCATCGTCGCCCGCATCCAGGGCCCTAAAGGAATGCGCACCAATTCGATTGTGGACAGCGGCACGAACAGCCTGAATCTCAGCCCGCAGCTCCTGAAAGCGGTCGTATCAAAGTTCACGCCGGCCCAGCAGGAACTCCTGAACAAAGCGATCCCCGGCGATTCTGTCGACGCCAACAGTCTGAACCTCGCCAACTGGCCCAACATTACTTTCGTACTTCAGGGCGACTCGGGCGACGCCTCGCTCACTGTGCCCCCTTCCGACTATTGGCAGGTGGATACCGAACAGGTTGGGGCCGCTGCCGTCGCCCTTACCGAGGGCGAAGCGGGCCTCGCCATCCTTGGCCTTCCTCTAATGAATCCCTATTTCACAATCTTCGACGGCGAAGCCGATGGCGGCAAAGGCGTGATCAAGTTCGCGACAAGAAAAGACTGATCGCATGCCGCTTACGATTGAAGGCCTCAACAAAACCTATCCGAACGGTGTTCAGGCGCTGAAGAACGTCTCGCTCACCATTGGTAACAACATGTTCGGTCTGCTCGGCCCCAACGGCGCGGGCAAAAGTTCCCTGATGCGCACTATCGCCACCCTGCAGGATGCGGACTCCGGCGCTATCACCCTCGACGGCATCGATGTCCTTCGCCAGAAGAGCGAAGTCCGCAAAATCCTCGGCTACCTCCCGCAGGAATTCGGCGTCTACCCGAAAATCTCAGCGATCGACCTTCTGAATCATCTCGCCGTTCTCAAAGGTGTCACCGCCGCCGGCGAGCGCAAAGAGATGGTCGAAGCCCTCCTGCATCAGACCAACCTCTGGGAGGTCCGCAAAAAGGCCCTTTCCACGTACTCCGGCGGCATGAAGCAGCGCTTTGGCATCGCCCAGGCGCTGCTCGCCAATCCGCGCCTCATCATTGTGGACGAACCCACCGCCGGTCTCGACCCGGCTGAGCGCAATCGATTCCTCAACCTCCTCGCCGCCATCGGACGCGACGTCACCGTGATCCTGTCTACCCACATCGTCGACGACGTCCATGAACTGTGCTCCCGCATGGCCATCATCGCCAACGGCGTCGTCCTCCTCGAAGGCGCCCCCGCCGAAAGCCTCGCATCCCTCGAAGGACAAATCTGGTCGCGTATCGCCGACACCGACGAAGAACTCCGCGCCCTCGAAGCCGAGCACAACGTCGTCAGCACCAGGCTTTCCGGTGGCCGTCACGAAGTCCGCGTTTTCGCGTCTTCGTGCCCTGGCGATGGCTTCCGCGTAGTCCCGTCCGTTCTCTCGGACGTTTACTTCCTCAACCTCGCGCGCCACAACCGGAACTGACCGATGTTCTGGGAATTTTTCAAATTTGAGATGCGCTTCCGCGCGAAAAGCGTCTCCACTTACGTCTACTTCGTCGTCTGGTTCTTCTTCGCGTTTCTCTCCGTCGCTTCCGAGAGTTTCGGCCCGGTTGGCAACAGCAACGGCAAAGTCCTGCTCAACGGCCCGTTCGCGAACTCCTTCAACGACCTCGGCTCCTGTCTCTTCGGCGTCATCATTATCGCCGCCATCTTCGGCACGTCCATCCTTCGCGACTTCCAGCGCGACACTGTCCAGCTCCTTTTCACCAAACCTGTCTCGAAGTTCTCGTATCTCTTCGGCCGCTGGACCGCTTCCTTCATCGTCACGGCCCTCGTGTTCTCCGGGATGATTTTCGGCACGTTTGCCGGCACGTTCGCGCCCTGGGCCGATCACGCCCGCATCGGTCCGAACGTCCTCTGGTGGTACATTCAGCCGTTTCTTGCGCTCATCATCATCCAGATCTTTTTTCTCGGATCACTCTTCTTCACCGTCGCCGCCCTCACCCGCAAGATCTTCATCGTCTATCTGCAGGGCGTCGTGCTCTTCATGCTGTACGTCATCGGAATCACGGTCTTTTCAGCGACCCGATCCCTCGAACACTTCTGGTCCGGCATTCTCGATCCTGTCGGCTTCATACTCTTTGACAACGTCACCCGCTACTGGACGGTCCTTGAAAAGAACACCCTCCTCCTCCCCTGGGACTTCAGCGGCAACTCGCCCGGCGTCTTTCTCTACAACCGAATTCTCTGGACTGCGGTTGGCTTCGCCTCGCTCATCGGCTTGTGGATCTGGTTTCCGATGTCCGTCGAGGCGCTCACTGCCCGTTCACAGAGCAAGCGCGCCGCGAAAGCTCGCATGCAGGAAGAGCAGGAAGAAAAAGCTGTCCGATCCCTCGTTGCAGCCCGTCTCCCAGTCATTCATCAGGTGTTCGGAGCGGGCGCCGCCTTTGCCCAATACTTCTCACTCACGCGTCTTCGCATCCGCGCCATCTTGCGTGAAGTACCTTTCTGGGCCATCGTCGGCCTTCTGATCGCCTTCGCCGTGAACAACGGCCACTTCGCCGGACGCGTCGCCGGCGTCGATGTCTGGCCCGTTACTTACCTCATGCTTCAGGCGGTCGAAGGCAGCGCCACCTTGTTCTTCTTCATCGTGGCCGCCCTCTACGCGGCGGAACTCATCTGGCGCGAACGTGACAGCCATTTCGATGGCATCCACGATGCGTTGCCCCTGAGCGAGACCGTTGACTGGATCTCGAAATTCACCGCCATAGTCGCTGTTGAGCTTTTCCTTCTGTTCGTCGCCGCTCTCGTCGGCGTCATCATGCAGACGATTGCGGGCTACTACCGATACGAACTCTTCCAGTACTTCCAGGAGTTGGTCATCGTTACGCTCCCGCAAGTGCTCGGCATAGCCCTGCTCGCGATGTTCGTTCAGACCGTCGTCTCGAACAAATTCCTCGGCCACGGAATTGTAATTGGCGTCGTCGTGCTCCAGCCTATCCTCTTTGGATTCGGCTGGGAGAACACCCTATACCTTCCCGGCGCCATCCCGCCGTACACCTACTCGGATATGAACCGCTACGGGCATTTCGTGCCCGCGCTCTTCTGGTCCATTACCTATTGGACCTGCATCTTCGCCTTCCTTGCGATTGCCTCAATCGCGTACGCTCGCCGCGGCGAGGAAGATTCCCTCCGCGCCCGCACGTCGCTCGCGCTCGGCCGCGCGCGTGGCCTCGCTCCCGTCGCTACGTTGTTCCTGCTCTGCGCCCTAGCCTCCGGCGCCTGGTATTACTACAACGGCCATGTCAGCAACGAATACCTCAACTCCAAAGCCCGCCGCCGCATTCAGGCCGATTACGAACGCGACTTCAAAAAGTACGAGCTTCTCCCCCAGCCCAAAGTCGTTTCCGTCGAGGAATCAGTGGACATCTTCCCCTCAAAACGATCCTTCTCCGGAACCGGCCGCATTACCCTGATCAACAAGTCCACCGTTTCGATCCCGCAGATCCACATCACGGATACCAATCAATCCATCGGGAAACTGGAATTCGACCGCCCCTTCCACCGCGTCAGCCGCGCCCCGCGCGACATTTATTCCGTCTATGCGCTCGAACAGCCGCTCGCGCCCGGCGATTCCATTGTGCTCACGTATTCGTATGATCACGAAACGCGGGGCTTCCGCGACGGCAACGAACTCGCGCAGTTCGCCTTCAACGGCACGTTCTTCGATTCGAACTTCGCTCCGATCATTGGCTACGATGCTAACGCCGAACTCGATGACCCCCGTCGCCGCCGCGAGATGAAGCTCGGACCCCTTGAGGAAATGGCTCACCGAGGGGAGCCCATACATTCGCGCATCAACCTCTTTTCCGCGCAGTCCGACTGGATCAACTATCACGCCATCGTCAGCACGGACCCGGATCAGATCGCCATTGCCCCCGGATACCTGCAGCGCGAATGGACCCAAAACGGCCGCCGCTACTTCGAATACAGCATGCGCGGGGCCCGCATCGCTGATTTCTACGCCTACCTCTCGGGCCGCTTCTCCGTCCGTAAGGAGACTTATTCAGGCGCCAACGGTCCGGTCACCCTTGAGGTCTATTACGACCCCGCCCACACCTTCGACATCGATCGCATGCTTGAAGCCTCTCGAGCCGGGCTCGATTATTTCCAGAAGAGCTTCAGCCCCTATCAGTTCACGCAGTACCGCATCATGGAGTTCCCGCGCTACCGCACCTTTGCGCAGTCCTTTCCCAACACCGTGCCGTTTTCCGAAGGCATCGGTTTCATCGAGCGCATGGTCAACAGCGACGATGTCGATCAGACTTATTTCGTCACGGCCCACGAACTCGCCCATCAGTGGTGGGGCCACCAACTCGTCGGCGGCCAGGTCGAAGGTTCCAACATGATGTCGGAAACCCTGGCCCAATATTCCGCCTACATGCTGATGCAGCGCAAGTACGGCAAGGAATACATGCGCATCGTCTTACGCCATTTCCTCGACCGCTACCTTCGCGGCCGTTCAGGCGAAGTCCGTCACGAGCCGCCGCTTGCCCTTGTTCAGCGCGAGCCCTACGTCTGGTACGAAAAGGGTGGCCAGATCATGTACACCCTGGCCGACTACATCGGCGAAGACAACATCAACGGCGCGCTTCACAGCTTCCTTATGCATTACCGCTACGCCAACGCGGAAGATTTGCAGGACCAGCCCTATCCCGACACTCGCCTCCTTGTCGACGAGATCAAGGCCCGCACGCCGGCCGATCTCCAATACCTCGTCGACGATGGATTCAACCGTATCGTCCTTTACGACAACAAGGCGATCTCCGCCACATCGACCAAAACGCCCGAGGGCAAATACAAGGTGACCGTCACCGTCGAAGCGCGCAAAGTTCAGTCCGATGGCAATGGCGCCGAATCGCCTATGCCCCTGAACGACTACATCGATATCGGAGTCGTCGCGGGTACCAAGAAGGATGAAAGGCTGCTCTACATGAAGCGCGAAAAGTTCACCAGCACTGATCGCCGCACGTTCACGGTCGTCGTCGACCGCGAGCCCTCGCGCGCCGGTATCGACCCGTACAACAAACTCATCGATCGCATCTCTGACGACAACACCATCGATGTCACGAAGCAGTAGTGTCATCGCATTCCTGGTGCCATTCGCTTTCAGGGAGGTGACGCGGATGGCGCTCTGTCGATTGACACCGACGACTGGATCTCGACCACCGTGGGTCAGCCCACGCGCCCCAAACGGGAGATGGCGCAATTCATCCGCCGTGACATCGTAAGCATGAAGCCGCCAGACAACTGGAAAGTTGTGTGGCTGCCCGATGAACAACGCAGGGGGGCCGTAACCGGCATACAGCTGTACGATCTGAAGGTGGAAGGCAATTTCGCCACCGTTCTATGCCTCGTGGCAGTGTGCACGAGGAGTCGAATCACACTGTGTGGACGGGCTCCCACGTCCGCGATACCTGGACGCAGACCCCCGCCGGATGGAAACGCCGCAAACACGAAAAGCTCACGATCAACGAGCGCCTGATGGACGGTAAACCGATCCGCTAGATTAGCCGTTTCTTGCTGTAAGTGCTCAGCATCCACGGTCTGCGGCATCGCAAACGGGCCGGTTGTCCGTTCGCGGCCAACCCGCCCCGCCTCTCCTCCAGTTCCTCATAAGGAATCTCGGCCCCATGTAGCTTTCGCGCTTCGGCGTAAGCGCGCAAATCAGCGGCATCGTCACAGTAGATCTTGAAAGGAAACGGAAGACTCGTCTCCAGGGCAAACCATCCCCGCGACAGAGCATGTTTTGCCGCGGCATCTGCCGCCGCCACGTCTTCCGGCGCACTGTATGACCCGACCGTCTTTGCCCAAACCGCGTGCTTACCGATTACCACTTCCACCACGACCGGCTCAATAACGGGACGAACGTCAACCAGAATTCCCGATGGCCTCAGAACTCTCTGTGCTTCTCGCAGGGCATCGACCATGCCCTCATGCGCTACTCATCACAATGAAGAGGCCAGCAACACGATTCCGAACCGTTCGGCGGGGAAAGGCAGAGCCGCCGCGCTGGCGCATAGGAACTGGGCATTTCCGCGAAGTTCCGGGGATTGCGTGGCTGCCCGTATATCCGTCTCTTTCGTGTCGATCCCCACGACGAAGCCTGACCTATGTGCGTACTGAAAGGT
>Ga0126381_100000322_pt1 | contig 52379 bp, 38 predicted proteins | sample PanSoiMetPlot_28_FD_96465 | JGI IMG/M metagenome (GOLD analysis project Ga0126381, IMG submission 96465) | Tropical forest soil microbial communities from Panama - MetaG Plot_28 | ecosystem: Environmental > Terrestrial > Soil > Tropical forest > Bulk soil | place: Panama | collected 2016-02-17 | reverse complement strand
GCTGTGAGCCATGAGCTGGGAGACCCGTCGGCGAGGGTTCCAGCTCATCGCTCAACCCTCAAGGCCAAAGCTGCTTATGTCCGAATCCTTTGAAACTTTGGTCGTCGGCGCTGGGCCGACGGGGCTCGCTTGCGGGATCGAACTGCTGCAACGCGGCGTCTCGACCGTGATCATCGAGAAGGGGTGTGTGGTGAATTCGATTTATCACTACCCAACGAACATGACTTTCTTCACGACGCCGGAGCTGCTGGAGATCGGCAACATTCCGATGACCAGTCTCAACGAGAAGCCCAATCGGCACGAAGCGCTGAAGTATTATCGCCGTGTCGCCGATCACTACCATCTCGATGTTCGGCAGTACGAGCGCGTCGACCGCATCGCCGGCGAAGATTACGCATTTGAGGTATACACCACGGACCGCCTCGGCTGCCCGCGTCTCTACCACGCGCGAAAAATCGTTCTCGCCACCGGTTACTACGATGTTGCCAATAGGCTCAACGTACCCGGTGAGAACTTGGAGAAGGTTCTGCATTATTACAAAGAGCCGCACCCGTATTACAACCAGGACGTTGCGGTAGTCGGCGCGAAGAATTCGGCCGCCATCGCCGCGCTGGAACTGCATTGGAGCGGCGCCAGGGTAACGTTGATTCATCGCGGTGGCGCGATTTCCGACAGAGTGAAGTATTGGATTAAGCCGAATATCGAAAACCGAATCAAAAACAACGAGATCCGCGCCTATTTCCATTCGCGAATCGTGGAAATCCTGCCGAATTCGATTCGCGTCGCGACGCCGGAGGGGGAAATAACATTAAAGAACGATTTCGTTTTTGCGTTGATCGGATACCGTCCGGACCTGGAATTTCTGCGAGATACAGGTATCACACTGGAACCGGACACGCAGAAGCCACGCACCAATCCCGATACGCTCGAAAGCGAACGCCCGGGAATCTACCTCGCCGGAGTGATTGTGGCTGGAATGCATACCAACGAAATATTCATTGAAAATGGGCGGTTTCACGGACAATTGATCGCGGATTCCATTGCATTGAGTCTGCGGGATTGCGATTAAGTTCATTAAATTTCGCTAATTGTTCACGGGAATACACAGGTTAGACGCCCGGTATTAACGCGAACTGAAACGATCTGCCTCCTTCGTGTATCTAAACAGATGAAAGGGGCCCGACATGCTTCAGTCGCTTCTCAATACGCTGTTTGGCTGTGCTCATCGGCGTACCACGTTTCCGCTTACACCAGCGCGGAGGAACGCGGCATATCCAGCCCAGAGCGCCAAAAACGGAACTTACGTGGTTTGTTTGGACTGTGGGAAAGAGTTTGCCTACAACTGGGACGAGATGAGCGTCGGCGGTCAGGTGGAAAAACCCATCGCACGTCCGCAGACGCAGCCGAGTTTCCGCTAAGTTCCAGCCAACTGCCGTTGGGCAGCGATTTCTTCGGTTCCGGCTTTCTCTCTGGCACAATAGTCCCAAGGGATGCCCAATACCAAAATCGTTGCGACTCTTGGTCCAGCTACAGACAGCCCCGGCATATTGCATCAGTTGATTTGTGCCGGCGTGGACGTGTTTCGCCTCAATGCTTCGCACGGCAAGCAGGCGGATCATGCCGCGCGCATCTCGGCGGCGCGGGCGGCGGCGCGCGAGATCGGCAAACACGCCGGAATTCTGCTTGACCTGCAAGGTCCGAAGATCCGCCTCGGCCGCTTCGAGAACGGTGGCTGCTCACTCGAAAACGGCGCCACCTTCGTGATTACTACCGAAGAGGTGGAGGGCAACTGCGAACGCGCGTCCACCAGCTATGCGAAGTTCGCACGCGATGTCCAGCCGGGCGATCGCATCCTGCTGGCCGACGGCGCGATCGAGTTGCGCGCCATCGCCACCGATGATGTCGCGGTACGCACGGAAGTGATCGCGGGCGGCGCCTTGGGCGATCACAAAGGAATCAACCTTCCCGGCGTGCAGGTGAGCATTCCCTCGCTCACCGAAAAGGACCTTTGCGATCTCCACTTTGGGTTGAACGCGGGCGTAGACCTGGTGGCGCTCTCATTCGTGCGCAACGCAGATGACGTAAAGCAGCTGCGCAACCGGCTGGGCGGCCGTCCGGTCTCGATCGTCGCCAAGATCGAGAAGCCGCAGGCCTGGGACAATATCGAGCCGATTCTCGACGTCACCGACGGCGTGATGGTGGCGCGCGGCGATCTCGGCGTGGAGACCTCGCTGGAGAAAGTGCCGCGCATCCAGAAGTCGATCATCCGCCGCGCGCGCCGCAAGGGCCGCTACGTCATCACCGCGACGCAGATGCTGGAATCGATGATCGAGCGCCCGGTCCCCACGCGCGCCGAAGTGAGCGACGTCGCCAATGCCATTTACGACGGCAGCGATGCCGTGATGCTCTCGGCCGAAACGTCGGCCGGCAAGTATCCCGTGGAAGCGGTGAAGGTGATGGCGCGAATCGCGGTGGAATCGGAGGCCTCGCTGCGCAACCGCGGCTACCAGGAACCGCCGCATTCGGCCGATCCCTCGAATGCCGAGCTGCTGGCTGACGCCGCCTATCGCGCGGCGCGCGATTCGGAAGCCGCTGCAATCGTGGTCTTCACCTCCACAGGTTCCAGCGCGCGTCTTGTTTCCCGCTACCGCCCACCGGTGCGCATCTTCGCCGTCACGCCCCACGACACCACGGCGAGGCAGCTTTCGGTCAACTACGGTGTGATCCCGGTGCTGGCGCCCGACGTCTCCTCGACCGACGAAATGCTGGCCCAGATGGACCGTGTGCTGACCGAAGGCGGCCACCTGCAAAAGGGGCAACTCGTCGTCTTCCTCGCCGGTCAGCCCGTCGGACGTCCGGGGACGACGAACCTGATGAAGCTGCACCGGGTGGGCTTGGAGTGAAGCAGAATCTCATCGCGGGGACACGGAGGGACGGAGAAAATCAGAGTTCTCGGCGATCTCCGCTTCTCCGCGCCTCGGCGCCGGAAAACCTCTGCACTGTCCCAGTTTTCCCACAATCGAACACCTCACTTCTCGCAACGCCATGAATTTCCTCGGTTTCTCTCCCTTCCCACATGGCCGTCTGCTTGCGGTATCAATAGACTTGGATGAAATCGAACGACAGCCCGCCCTCGATCCTGATCGCTGACGACCAACCTGATGTGCTCGAGGCGCTGCGCTTTCTCATCAAGGGGGAGGGCTACCAGGCGGAAGCCGTCAACTCCCCGGCCGGAGTGATCCACTCGGTCGAAGCACGCGATTTTGACGCGGTTCTGATGGACCTGAACTACACCCGCGATACGACGAGCGGGCAGGAAGGCCTGGAGCTGCTCAACCGCGTTCAGAGCCTCGATTCGACGCTCCCTGTGATCGTAATGACAGCGTGGGGATCGGTGGAACTGGCGGTCGAGGCCATGCGCCGCGGCGCGCGCGATTTCATCCAAAAGCCGTGGGACAACGCACGGCTCTCGGCAATTCTCAAGACGCAGATCGAGCTGGGCCGGGCCCTGCGCAAAGGCCAGCGCCTGGAAGCGGAGAACCGCGCGCTGCGCGCCGAGCGATTCCCGCAGCTGATCGCGCAATCGGCCGCGATGCAACCGGTGCTGGACGTGATTTCGCGCGTCGGGCCGTCCGACGCCAACGTGCTCATCACCGGCGAGAATGGCACGGGCAAGGGCCTGGTGGCGCAAACGCTGCATTCGGCTTCGCTGCGATCGACACGACCGCTGGTGACTGTCAACACGGGCGGACTCGCCGAGGGCATCTTCGAGAGCGAGCTGTTCGGCCACGTCAAGGGCGCCTTCACCGACGCCAAGACGGATCGCGTGGGCCGTTTCGAAATGGCCGACGGCGGCACGCTGTTCCTCGACGAAATCGCCAACATCTCCCCTGCCCTCCAGGCCAAGCTGCTGCGCACGCTGGAAACGGGCGAATTCGAGCGCGTGGGCTCTTCCAAGACGCGGCGCGTGGACGTGCGGGTATTCTCGGCGACCAATGCCGACCTGCACGCCGAGGTTGCCGAGAACCGCTTCCGCCAGGACTTGCTGTTCCGACTGAACACCATCGAAGTGCGCTTGCCGCCTTTGCGCGACCGCCGGGAGGACATTCCGCTGCTGGCCAGCCACTTTCTGCGCCAGCATGCGGAGCACTACCGCAAACCGATTCAGGGGTTCGACGAAGGCGCGATCAAGGCGCTGCTGGCGCACGGCTGGCCGGGCAATGTCCGCGAATTGGATCACGCGGTTGAAAGGGCGGTGCTGATGGCGCAAAGCGATTCGATTCGCGCCGGGGACCTGGGGCTGCGCTCGGGCCGTGAAGGTCCGCCGCGCCTGGAGGAGATGAGCCTGGAAGACGTCGAAGCGCTGCTGATCAAGAAAGCTCTTGCCCGCTTCAACGGCAACGTCAGCCACGCAGCCAGCGCGCTCGGGCTGAGCCGCAGCGCGCTTTATCGCCGATTGCAGCGTTATGGGTTATAGAATTGGTTTTCATTTGCGTCACGCCTAGCCCATGGAGTCCGATCAAAAAACGTCGCGCATCAGTTATGAAGGACGCATCGTCCTTCTGGCTCTGTGCGCCGGCCTGCCTGGTTCCATCTGCGCCATGATCCTGCTCTGGGGCGGCGACCATAAGCTCAACACTCAAATCACGCTGACCATTGTCATTCTCGGCATTTGGATGGGCTTTGCCTTCGCCATCCGCGAGCGGGTGGTATTTCCCTTGCAAACCATCTCCAACCTCCTGGGAGCTCTGCGCGAGGGCGATTTTTCGGCGCGCGGCCGTTCGCCGCGGCCCGACGACGCCCTCGGCGAGGTGATGCGCGAGGTCAACATTCTGGGCAGTACGCTCCGCGAGCAGCGGCTGGGCGCCATGGAGGCCACTATGCTCGCGCGCACGGTGATGCGCGAGATCGACGTCGCGGTCTTCGCCTTCGACGAGCACCAACGTCTCCGCCTAGTGAATCGCGCCGGCGAGCGCCTGATGGACGCCCCCACGGAACGCCTGCTGGGCCAGACCGCCATCGATTTACATCTCGAAGCTTGTCTGGATGGCCCCGAGCAGACGACGCTCCAGGCCACGTTCCCCGGCGCCAACGGACGTTGGGGCGTGCGCCGCACCCAGATTCGGGAGCGCGGACTGCCGCTCGACCTGGTGGTGATCTCCGACCTTACCCAGGCCCTGCGCGAGCAGGAATTGCACGCGTGGCAGCGGCTGGTGCGCGTGCTCGGACATGAACTCAACAATTCACTCGCACCCATCAAATCGATCGCGGGGAGTTTGGAGACCATTCTCTCGCGCAATCCGCTTCCTGACGACTGGCGCGACGACATGCATCGCGGCCTCAGCGTGATCACATCACGCTCCGAAAGCCTCACGCGCTTCATCGGCGCCTATGCCAGGTTGGCGAAGCTGCCCCGCCCGCAGCTACAACCATTGAGCGTGGGAGACGCGGTAGGCCGCGCCGTCAGCTTCGAGACAAGGATGCCGGTGGAGGTCGTGGCAGGCGTTCCCGCCACCGTGCAGGGCGACCCCGATCAACTCGAACAGGTGCTCATCAACCTGTTGCGCAATGCAGCCGACGCTTCTCTGACCACTGGCGGCGCCGTCCGCATCGGCTGGCGGCGCGACGGCGCCATGATCGAAATCTGGGTGCGCGATGAAGGCCCGGGCATCTCGAGCACCGCGAATCTTTTCGTCCCCTTCTTCACCACAAAGCCCGGCGGCTCGGGCATCGGGCTGGCACTCAGCCGTCAGATCGCGGAAGGCCATGGCGGCGCGCTGTCGCTGGAGAATGCAGATAGCGGTTCCGGATGCGTGGCCCGTCTCCGGCTGCCCGCTTAGTACCGACCGTGCCGGACTAACCAAAGCGATCTTACGTCATTCGGCCTGAATTAGATCCAATAGATAAGTATATTGAATTCTGTTTGAATTCCAGCAGCAACCTCCCCCGGACAAACGAAAACATGGGCATGCCCGATACCAAGGTCTTTCCTCCCCAACCGGGATCAATGGGCGAATGCGGGCGCGCCGCTCGGACGAGCCCGATCCCGGTTTCGGAGATGCAGTCGTGCTCCGAGTATTGGAGCGACCGGCTGGCGAAGGTCGCGACCGGGACCGGCACTTTGGCGCTGCTGGCCTCGCTGCGCGATGCGCGTGGTATGTATAGCGATCGTGAATCGGAACATGCCTCCGGCGAGGCGGAGACACAGCGGGTGCTGTCGAAATATCACCACGAGACCCTCCTCGCCTGGTTGAAGATGAGTCTGGAACAGCAAAGCCGAGACCTGCTCTCCTCCTTCGCCACGGATGCGCGCGCTGCGGGGTTAGCCAGAAATCGCGGCGAATGGATCGCGCGGCTTACTCCCTCCGGGGCGAGCCCACAGGAGCGCGAGCTCTTCAGCCATGACCTTTGCCTGTTGCGCGACGCCGTTCATCCGTAAGAGATGCAAGCGGAGCGACCGCGCCTCTGAAGCACGTTGCCCGCGCTCCTGGCTCGCGGCTCGCAGCTACTGTTTGTACGTCGGATACGCGGGTCGTTTGAGCTCGGGCTTCGGATCCTTCGCCAGCTCCTCCATCACAACCTGCACGGCCTTCTCGAGCTGCGGGTCATGTCCTTTGCGCACGGCCGCGGGCTCAAGGTCCACTTCGATGTCAGGGCTCACGCCATGGTTCTCCACATCGTAAGTGCCGTTGGGGTTCCAGATGGCGGCGCTCGGTGCCATCACCACACCGCCGTCCATCAATTCCGGATAACCCGTCAGCCCCACCAGGCCACCCCAGGTTCGCATTCCTACCAGCTTGCCGACCCCGGCGCGATGGAAGTACCACGTCATGGCGTCGCCGCCCGAGCCCGCGAATTGGTTGATGATCATTACCTTCGGTCCGAAGATCGCGCCCTGGGGCTGCATCGAGTCCTCTCCGTCGCGGAAGGTGGCCACGCTCATCAACCGGCGTTGCAGGTATTCGATCACGTCGGTCGCCAGCTCACCGCCGTGGTTGAAGCGGTCGTCGATAATCACCGCGTCCTTGCCCACCTGCGCGAAGAAGTAGCGCATGAAAGCCGTATAACCGCCGTACGCGGTATCCGGCATGTGAACGTATGCCACGCGCCCGTTGGTCATCTCATCCACTTTGCGCCGGTTGTCTTCGATCCACGCCAGGTGCCGCAGGTGGAACTCGTCCTCGATCGGCACCACCGTCACTTCGCGCGGGTTGCCGCCCGTATCATCCGGCCAGAACCCTACCTTGATGACCACCGGTTTGCCGGCGGTCTCTTCAAAGAAGCTGTAGATATCGTCGGTGCCGCGCAGCTCGCGGCCATTCACCGCGAGCAGGTACTCGCCGACCCGGACATTCACGCCGGGCTGCGTGAGCGGCGCCTTCAGGTCGGGATTCCAGTTTTCGCCGTTGTAAATGCGAGCAAAACGATATCGGCCGTTCACAATCTTGTAATCCGCCCCGAGCAGTCCCGTAGAAACGTGTGTCACGTCCGGCTTATCGCCGCCTCCGACAAACATGTGGCCCACGGTCATGTTTCCCAGCATCTCCTTGAACAGGTAATTCAGGTCCTCGCGCGAGGCGAGGCCGTCCAGATAAACACCGTACCGTTCCTCGGCCGCTTTGAGATCCAGCCCGTGATAATGCGGATCGTAGAAGAAGTCGCGCTCGATCCGCCAGGTCTCGTGAAACATCTGCTTCCATTCTGCGGTCGGATCGACCCGCACCTCCAGGTCCCCCGTGCGCAGGGTCTTCTCGTCGGAACCATCGATGGCCGACGCGATCTTCCATCCGTCGTCCTTCAGATACAGCATCTTCTCGCCGTTGAAGGAAACGTCGAATGCCCTGACGCCGCCCACCGCGACATCGACTTTTCGTTTGTTCAAATCGCAGCGGTGCACCGTGGCCCTCTGATCCGCTCCGGGAACAGGCGCTCCCACCTGCACGGCATATAGAAGTCCCGCTTTCCCCGCCACCAGCCCTCCATAGCGCCTTGCCGGCAGAGGCACCGACAGGATCCGCTGCCCGATGTTGTCGAAGTCTACCTTTACGGCGCCATCGTCTTTTTTGCCGTCGTCCTTCTTGCCGTCGTCTTTCTTCTTCTCGTCGTCGCTCTCCGGGGCGAAGGGTGAAGGATAGTCTTTTGCCAGCACCACGAGGTACACGCTGAATGACACAGGATCGCGGAAACTCTCCACATCCGGCTGCATGGCCGGACCCGAATTCGTGCTCGCCATGAAGTAGAGGTACTTGCCATCTTTATCGAACACGGGCGATCGTGCTTCGCTCATGCCGTCGGTGACCTGCGTCGCCTTCTTTTCCGCCAGGGAGTAAAGATAGATGGCCGACATATGGCTTTTCAGGTCTTTGGCATATGCCAGCCACTTGCTGTCGGGCGACCAGGTCGCCATGAAGTCGGGCCCGGCCGCGTAATAGTCCGCCTCCACCTGCACCGGCTTCTTATCCTCGAGGTCAATGTAGAAGATGCGCGAGTGGCAATCGTTGTACGCGATCTTTTTGCCGTCTGGAGACCACTGCATCCGGTAATAGAAATTCGATTTCTCGCCGAGCGCGATCTTCTTCACCTCTCCCATGCCGTTCTGATCGCGGATGTGCAGCATGTACTCGCCGGATTCATCGGAGAAGTACGCGATGGACTGGCCATCCGGCGACCAGGCCGGACTCCGCTCGTTGATGGCAGTCGTGTTGGTCAGGTTGCGCGCTTCGCCCTTGTCTGCCGGCACCGTCAGGATCTCGCCTCGCGCTTCGAACACGGCACGCGCGCCGGTCGGCGAGAGGTCCGCGCTGTGCAGCCGGCCGCTCACCTTTACGAAATGAGGCCGCACCTCCGGCAGATCCCCTGCGAGCTTCACTTCCACGGGCCTCGCCTGGCCGGTCTTCAAGTCGTACAGACCGAGGGAGCCGAACTGCTCATAAACAATTGCGCCGGGTCCGGCCGACGCCGACTTGAAGTCGAGGCCGTGATTCTCGACCGCCTGCCTCACCTGCCTGGTTTTTACATCGTAGAAAAATAACGTGACTGGTCCGGTGCGGTCGGAAAGAAAATAAATGCGGTCGCCGACCCACATCGGATTAAAATCGTTGGAATTCTGCCGCGGAATTTCGACGATGGAAGAGTCCGCCAGATCCGCAATCCAGATCTTCTTCTCCTGGCCGCCGCGATACCGTTTCCACGCCTCCTGCCACTGAAACAGAGGAACGTATGCCAGATGCGATGCATCGGGCGAGTAAGACGCTTCCAAGGCGATCGGCAGCGGTATCTCCTCCGCCGCGCCGCCCGCTGCGGAAACCGTGTAAAGGCGGGCGCCATCATAGGGCACGGTGCGGCTGGAACAGAACAGAATGCGCTTTCCGTCCGGTGACCAGCCCACGGCGGTGTCTGCCCTGGGATGCCAGGTCAGCCGCTTGGGGACGCCACCGGCCGCAGGCATTACGAAGACATCTACGTTGCCGTCGTATTCGCCGGTGAAGGCGATTTGCGAGTCATCGGGCGAAAAGACGGGGTCCGTTTCCACTCCTGGTCCGGCCGTCAATCGCCGTGCTTCGCCACCCTCGCGTGGCACACTCCATAAGTCGCCGCTAAACGAAAAAACGATCTGAGTGCGGCTGAGCGCCGGCTTGCGGAGGAGGAGATGCGCCGGCTGAGCAGCCAGCGAAAACGTGAAGAGGAGCGCCAAAGCAATTCGCGGCATGTGTACCTCGATACGAAATGCTCAGTATACCCCGCCCCCGACGCTCCCTTAATTCCAACGCTTAAGTCCTTTGCCCTGATCCATAAGGGGCAGTGCCAGTTCAGTAGAAATCACTGTTTGGAATTGATTTCTGGATTAGAATTAGATCGGCTGAACCAGAGGGTACCGGGCGACCGTGCTGCACAGCGGAGAAAGCCGCATTCTGGTGGTAGAGGATCAAGCTCCCATGAGGCGGTTGATCGCTCTTTGGCTGCGCCGCAACGGCTTCATCGCTTTTGAAGCCGGCGACGCCGCGCAGGGGCTTGCCTGTTTGCGCCGCCATCCGCGCGCCATCGACCTCGTGATCATCGATGTGGTCGGCACACACGGCCTCGACCTCGCCTCGGAAATGGGCCGCGACTTTCGCACGACGCCGATTCTTTACATCTCCGGTTACATCGATAGTCTGGCCGTGCAGGCGATCGGGTGGCGGTCTCTGGAGAGTCTGTTGCTCAAGCCGTTCCCCGAGCGCATCCTGATGGACCGCATTCATACCACGCGAAAGAAGCGCGAATCGTCGAAGTACCCGGCCCGAACCAGTTCTTAAAAGTGGCCGGCTCCGCGCGGGGCCCAGTCGCGATGGATCTCGATCGTGAAATCCCCCTTGGTGGTCGCCATCTTCACGCGGAACTCCTCCGGAACCTCCATCGCCGCGGCCGTGTGCGGTTCCGATTCCTTCAGCAGCTCCAGCAGGTACTGCTTCCAAACGACGGGGCGAGAATGCGTGCCGTGGCCGCGCGTCTCATCGCTGATGGGAATCAAAATGAACCGTCCCCGCAGCACATTTTTGATTTCCCGCTCCAGAATCCCAAGTTCCGGCGGATTCACCTGGTCGTCCGCCGAGTTGATGGCGTACAGCGGTGCCTGGATCTTTCCGAGCTGCGGCTGCGGGTTGTAATTGCGCGACGATTCATACTGGTAAACCATGTCGTTGGCATCGAGATGGGACGCCCGCTCCTTGATCGCGGCGAAGGCCTTGTCCGCCGCATCGCGGGTGGGCGCCGACTTGTGCTGGCACAGCGGGCAGCTCGTCATGATGGAGAGGGCATATTCGGCGGTCACCAGCCCGCGGATCGGCTTGGTGTATTCACCGTCGTGAAAATCAGGGTCGGTGCGAATGGAATCGATCACCATGTCGCGCAGAATGCGGTTGCGGCCGGCGATCTCCACCGGAGCGCTGGCGAGCGGCATCAGCGCGTCCATGAAATCGGGATACATTTCGCCCCAGACCCACGTATGCATGGCGCCCATGGATGTTCCCATGACCAGTCGCAAATGGTCGACGTGGAGGCCGTCGTGCACCAGCAGGTACTCCAGCCGGACCATGTCGTCGTAATCGTAGTGTGGAAATTTCTGGTGGAGGCCGTCAGAGGGCTTGCTCGACTTCCCGTGGCCCACGTCGTCAGGCAGGATGATGTAGTGGGTGTTCCCATCGAGCGGCTGGTCTTTGCCGAACAGCACTCCGGCAAACCCCGCGCCCAGAAAGCCGCGGCCGTTCCCGCCGGTGCCGTGCATGATCAGAACCGCGTTGTTCACGCGGCCGGAGGCATCGCGAGCCGGTTTACCGACGGTGGTATAGTGCAGCCGCACCTCCGGCATCTTCTCGCCGGTTCCGAAAACAAAATCGTGTACGGTGTAATCGCCCTCTTCGGGCTTCGGGTACGACTGCGCCAGACAAGCCAGCGCCATTGCGAACACAGCGGCAAAGCGGAACATGAAAGAGAGGATAACACCGAGGGAGCCTGCGGCAGACAGCCAACAGCAAACAGCTCCACGATCAGCCACGGCGGCGCTGTGCGCCGCGTGTCTCAGCTGTCCGCTGTGGGCTTCACATCACCTGGCGCAGGTAGGCCATGCGTTCGTGTGCTTGGTAGTTGAGCTCGGCCACGGCAGCCAGCAGCGACGGCAGGGCGTCGGCATCGAAGAAGCGCGCGCAATCGGGCAGCGGGGTGGCGTGCGGCGGCTCGCGAAAGGATTCCGGGCTGCCGAGGTGCAACGGAGACATTTCGGGAACGCCCAGCCATTCGGCCATTTCGTTCTCGGCGGCGGTGGGCCACAACAGCGCTCCCAGTTGCTCGGCCGCCACGCGCAGCAGTTCGAGCGACCGCCAGAAGCGATCGGCCTCGCCAGCCTTCAGGGCATCGGCCGAATCTTCGTAGGCCAGCAGCACCAGGGAGCACAGCCGCTCGATTTCGGAGAGCACCGCGCGCCGCCGTGTGTATCCCATATCCACCTCCCCGGGTGGGGGCCGCAAAAGCGGATGACACCGCTCGGCGGCAAAAAACACTTCATCGATCCAGGCGGCTGATACCAAGTCGGACACGGACGGGCCGCCCACGTTCACGTGGCAGCAGCCACGCGATGGATAGATCTTAACGCCGACCGGAAGATTCGCGAACAGAAAACGTTCTCTCAGTTCTGCCCGCAGGGGCCCTCGTTCATCGGCTCGAGGCGAAGTTCCGGCCGTACGTAAAGAAGGCGTGCGCCCGAATTCCACCGGCACGCTGAGCAAGGCCCTCATGGCCCCGCGAATCCGATGACAAGTCGGCGCCAGCCCCCTACATCAGTCGAGGGCGTAATCAGATTATGGCTAAACGCAGAAGAATTCAAGGAATTCAAGAACTCTCTTGATATACAAAGTGAGTAAGTAAACGCGGGAAACCTGCGTACTAAGGTGTTCACCTGAATTTTGGAGACAGGAACCCTGTTAGTGTTGCTCTCGACTTCTGTAGAGGCTGCCGGACTATAAGCCGGTTTCTGTACCCAAAAGGCAGCAGTCATTCCTCTAGGCCGCCTATTACTAGACGGCTCGAGCGACCTACCCGGAAGTAAAATGGGACGAGCAGCCCCTCCTCCCCTATTTGGCCTTGCTCCGCGTGGGGTTTACCCTGCCGGCGAAATTACTTCCGCCGCGGTGCGCTCTTACCGCACCTTTTCACCCTTACCGCAAGAAGTAGGACAGGCTGGCAGCCTGTCGCAACGGGCAGGCTGTCAGGCCTGCCCTACCCTTGCGGCGGTATATTTTCTGTGGCACTTTCCGTGGCCCTTCCAGGCCCCCGGCCGTTAGCCGGCACGCTGCTCTGTGGAGACCGGACTTTCCTCCCATCGTTGTTGAACTCGACTTATGTCGAATCCATGTCAACCATGAGCGACTGCCCGTCCGGCAGCCTCCGCATACTATTATCGCATCCGGTACTCCCTTCTGTGCGCGGAAATACCTGTATCCCGAAAGTAACTGCATCAAATATTTGCAGATAAGTCAAAACTCCGGTGTATTCTATTCTTAATTGCGCTTCCGCGCCGGGGCGTACTAGTTGGTTCCTGGCGTGCTCTGGAGGCCCGACCGTCCGAGATCTAACAATGGGCACGGCGGGCGGTTTTGAGTTTTTCATCGCACAGGTGGTTCAAGTTGAGGAGAGTCTGAAAACATATGAGAAATGTGGCAGCAATAGGAGCGCTCGCGTGCTTGGCCTCGGGACTGTTCGCCCAGGGACTGACGCCGCCGAGCACTCAGACTAAGGAATCTTGGGAAGAAATCAACTTCGAGTTCAACTCCTCCATCCTTTCGGATGGCTACCCAAGCCTGCTGCGCCTTGCGGACCTGCTGAGTCAGCACCGCGACTATCACGTTAAGGTCACGGGGAACACGGATTACGTGGGATCGGCGCAATATAACGAGAAATTGGCGCTGGCACGCGCCAACACCGTCAAGGAATTCCTGGTCAAGTACGGCGCCAACGCCGATCAGGTGCAGACTGCGGGCAACGGCAAACGCGACCCCGAAGTCGACAACAAGACCAAGGAAGGCCGCTTCATGAATCGCCGCGTTATCCTCGCGGTCACGGACGGCCAAGGCCGACTGGTGAAAGAAGGCGGCATCAACGACGTTTTGCAGGCACTGCAGGATTTCATGAAGAAGCAGCAGGAATGCTGCGACCAGATTTTGAAGCGCCTCGATAAGCTGGACGACATCCTGGCGGCCCTGAAGAACCTCCAGGGCGAGAACGACCAGTTGAAGACCGAGCTTGCCGACCAGCGCAACCAACTGAACGCCCTGAAGGACCAGGTGAACGGCCTGCCCAAGCCGCTCAACCAGCAGCAGACGACCGACATCGCTCACAAGGAGGCGATGGGTGCGGTCGAGGAAGCGCAGCGGCGCAATCAGAAGTTCTCGCTGCTGGGCATCAATGCCGGACCGACCTTCGGTCCCACCCGCCGCGGCAACGGTACCCTGAGCGCGTCGGGCCGGTTCTTCTCTCCCTTTGGCGGCGATGGAACCCATGCCGTGCAGGCGCAGGGCGAGTACATCTACAATCCGGACGCCCAGGAAGCCCAGTTCGACATCGGTCTTGTCAACCGCTGGGGCGCCTTCCAGGCCGGAGCCTTCGGCAGCTTCAAGTACCTCGACTACAAGCAGTATCAACATGGCGGCGCCCTGGCACAGGCGGCTTTCATGTTGGACTACGTGTTTAAGGGCGGCCGCATCGGCGCATTCGGCACCCAGGGATTCAAAAACGAAGCCATCGTCAACAACGTCACGCTGTATCCCGGCGTCGAGATGCAGACCTTCGCCCGCGTCGTCAACCAATACGGCGTGGATGGCTTGATCGGCGTATGGGGAGATGCTTACGTCCAGGGCAACGTGGCTTACTTGCACCGCAACCTCCCCGGCATGCACTCCACCGCCGGCGGCGAGTTGAGACTGGTGCAGCCCCTCAACCACTTCGTCGCTTTCACCCTGGAAGGCGATTGGCAGCAGACCTATGTGGGCAAGTCTGGCAACGGCCAGCTCCTGTTCGGGCTGCAGTTCGGCAATTACCAGAATCCGAAGGACTACGCCTCCATCAAGCAGCCGGTCCCGATGGATGTGCCGCGCATCCGCTACGACTTCGCCACGCGTCGCGTAGGCACGACGCCGCCGGTCGCAATCGCCGGTCCGCCGCAGAACGTCGCGCCGGGCGTCGTGACCCTGAACGGCTCGGCTTCGTACGACCCGCTGGGGGAAGCGCTGAGCTATAGCTGGAAACAGATCTCCGGTCCGCAGGTGGCTCTCACCAACGCCAACCAGGCCGTTGCCACGTTTACGGCCGCGGCCGGCAACACCTACGTATTCAGCTTGACGGTGACCAATACCGATGGCTTGTCGGGAACGGCAACCACCTCGGTGACCGCCGCCACAGCGTCGCAAGTCCAGATTACGCAGTTCACTGCCAACCCGGCTTCCATCACCGCCGGCCAGAGCTCGACTCTGACGTGGGTGGTGCAAAACGCCACTTCGGTGAGCATCTCCGGCATCGGCAGCGTGAACGCCAACTCCGGCTCCACGGCGGTTTCGCCGACCGCCACCACCACCTACACCCTGACCGCCACCGGCGCTACCGGTACGGTGACGCAGACCGTGACGGTGACGGTGACGGCGACCGGCGGCGCCACTCCGCAGATCATCCGCTTTGAAGGCAACCCGCTAACCATCGCTCCAGGCCAGTCCTCGACCTTGAGTTGGGCCACCAACGGCGCGACCAGCGTTTCGATCAGCGGCGTCGGCACCGTAACTCCGAACGGCAGCACAACGGTGTCGCCGACCACTACAACCACTTACACGCTGACCGCATCCAACGGCAGCACTTCGGTGACCGCACCGGTGACCATTACGGTCAGCGGCGCCGGCATCCCGCAAATCGTGACCTTCGTGGCCACGCCGCAAAACATCTCGCCCGGAGAGTCCACCAAACTGTGCTGGCAGGTGAACGGCGCGACTTCGATCGGCATCACACCGGGCGTGGGCACCAACCTGAACGCGAACGACTGCGCGACGGTAAGCCCGACCGTAACCACCACCTACACCCTGACCGCGACCAACGCCGCGGGCCAGATCCAGGGCAACGTGACGGTGAACGTCGGCATCGTGCAGATCCTGAGCTTCACGGCCAATCCGGTCACGTCAACCGCCGCCGGCAACCCGGTGGTGCTGACGTGGCAGACCGCCAACGCCACGTCGGTCGTCCTGATCGGCGCGGATATCCCGCCGACCAACGTACCGGTGAACGGAACGTTCACGGTCAACCCGATCACGAACGAAACGTACACACTGACGGCTTACGGACCGGGAGGACAAACCGTAAGTACGACCATATCGGTCTTCGTCAGGTGACCTGAGCCTGTACTTGCAGTATCAGCCGGGCGGTTCCAAGCCGCCCGGCTTTTTTGTGCGTAGCTAGGAGCCGCGAGCGCCGAGCTTAAACACCGGAAAAAATCGGAGGGCGTACCCGGGGGTTGTCTGGTAGCTCGCGGCTCGTCGCTATCCTAGCGCCTGCTCCAAGTCGCCGATGATATCTTCCACCGCCTCGATCCCCACCGAAAGCCGCACGAGACTCTCCTGGATGCCCATGCGCTCCCTGTGCTTGGGCGCGATATCGCGGTGCGAGCTCATCACCGGGTATAGCATCATGCTGTGGACGTCGCCCAGCGACGTCGCCCGCACGATCATCTTGAGAGCGTCCATGAAGCGGAACACATCTTCCCGCCCCGCGCCCTTCACCTCGAAGCTCACCATGGCGCCGTAGAGATTCGTGGGGAACAGCCGTCGGATCGCGGCGGCGTCCGGGTGCTTGGGATCGCCGGGGAAGTACACCCGCTCGACTTTGGGATGGTTCGCCAGCCACTGCGCCACCCGGCACGCGTTGGCGCACTGCCGTTCCATGCGTAGCGGGAAGGTCTTGATTCCGCGCATCGTCAGGTAGCTTTCGAACGGCCCCAGGATCGGGCCGATGGTTCGGGAGAGGCTGCGCAGCGGGCCATAGTGCTCCTCGTCGCTGACCACGACTCCGCCCATGACGTCGCCATGCCCGGCCAGGTATTTCGTCAGGCTGTGGACCACCAAGTTCGCGCCCCATTCGAGCGGCCGGGCGATCAGCGGCGTAGCGAACGTGTTGTCTACCACCAGCGCGGCTCCGCTCACGCGCGCTATCTTCGCGATGGCATCCAGTTCGCCTACCCGCAAGAGCGGATTCGAGATGGTCTCCACAATGATGGCGCCCGGCTTGGCTTCGGCTACGGCTTGGTCGAGTCCATCCAGATTGCAGATATCCACGTAACGGACGTCCACGCCCGTGGAGCCCAGCACGTTGTTCAGCAGCCCGACGGTGGCGCCGTACAGCGCGTGCGCGGCCACCACGGACTTCCTCCGGTCCGCCAGCGCCGTCACCAGCGCCATCTGTACCGCCGCCATTCCCGACGCGCACGCCAGCGAACCGTGCCCGCCTTCGAGCGACGTGAGCAGCTCTTCCAATGCCGCCGCCGAAGGGTTGTCGTAGCGCGCGTAGCAGTAACCTTGTTCTTCCTGTCCGAAGATCCGGTCGAGCTTCTCCATGGAGTCGTACGCGAAGCTCGACGCCGTGTAGATGGGAGTGGTCACCGGCAGGGCATCGCTTGCCTTCTTGCGGTCGCCCGCATGTACCGCCTTGGTATGAATCTTCAATTTCTTATTTCCTCTTCCATCGCACGCCGGCCTTGGTATCCTCCAGCACGATGCCCATATCGAGCAACTGCTGCCGGATCGCATCGGCGCGCGCGAAATCCCGCGCCTTCTTAGCCGCCGTCCGCTCGGCGATCAGTTTTTCGATCTCTTCGTCGCTAGCCGCACCTTTGTCTGCCGTCGGGCTAAGCACATCGAAAATAGCGTCGAATCGGTCGAGTAGTTCCAAAGCCCCGGCGGCGTTCCCCGCCCGGAACTCGTCCGCATCCATGGCGCTATTGGCATCCCGCACGTATTCGAAGATCGCCGCCAGCGCTTCGGCGGTGTTCAGATCGTCGTCCAGGCTGTCACGGAAGGCCGCCCCGGCAGACTGCGCGCGTCCCCGCAACGGTTCGCTCTCGCCATCCGCAAACCGATCCGTTTCCAGCCGCCGCTTGAAGTTCCTCAGACGGTCGATGGCGGTTGCCGCCGACTTCAACCCGTCGAAGGTAAAGTTCAGCGTCTTGCGGTGCGGCACCGAGGCCAGCAGGTAGCGAATCGTCTCCGGTTGATATCCGCGGCCCAGGATATCGCGCAGCGTGAAGTAGTTGCCCAGCGACTTCGACATCTTCTGGCCTTCCACCATCAGAAATTCAGAGTGGATCCAGAAGCGCGAAAACGGTTTGCCCGTGAGCGATTCCGATTGCGCGATCTCGTTTTCGTGATGCGGGAAGATCAGGTCCACTCCGCCCACGTGGATGTCGAGCGTCGCACCCAGGTATTTCACGGCCATCACCGAACACTCGATATGCCAGCCCGGGCGTCCCGGCCCGATTGCCGTCTCCCAGCTCGTCTCTCCTTCCTTGGGCGCCTTCCACAAGGCGAAATCGCGGGCATCGGCCTTCTCGTATTCGTCCACGTCCACCCGCGCCCCGGCCAGATTGCCGCTGAAGTCGTTGTGCGACAGCTTGCCATACGGCGGAAAGGTCGCGATCCGGAAGTACACCGAGCCATCGCTATTATAGGTATGCCGGCTCTCGCGCAGCTTCTCGATGGCCGCCACCATGTCGTCTATATGTTCGGTGGCAGGCACAAGTTTTTCGGGACGCTCCAGACGCAGGGCCGCGCAGTCGTCGAGAAACGCCTTCGTGTAGACCCCGGTGTATTCCTTCAGGCTCTGGTGCTTCGCGGCGGCGTTCCGGATGATCTTATCGTCGACATCGGTAATGTTCATGACGTGATCGAGCGCGAACCCACTTGCCCGAAGCCACCGCCGCAGAATGTCCACGAAGGTGAACGTCCGGAAATTTCCGATGTGGGCGAAATCGTAAACCGTAGGTCCGCAGGTATACATTCGAACCGTATTGTCATCGGCCGGCCGGAACTCTTCGACCTGTTGCGTGAGCGTGTTGTAGAAGCGCAGAGCCATAAAAGAGCTGTCAGCTATCAGCAATCAGCCGTCAGCGTTCAGCCGTCAGGGTCGGGTGCGGCGGAGGCGCACTCCAGGGTCTTAGCTGATGGCTGATGGCTGTAAGCTGAAAGCTTCTTTCAGGAACTCCCATCGTACCAAACCCGCTGTGAAGCCCTGCGCGATCGAGATGGCAATTTCTTCTCACCCGGTAAAAAGTGCGTACGCGAACTCATTCAATTCACAGGCTTTTGATGCCTTGAAACTTGGCTTTAAACGTGCTCGTCGAACCAGTTGATATCGGCGTCTCTTCCGTAACCGTCGATCCTCCCTTGCAGACCCTGTGGAAGAGACTGAGGAGACCTGCATGGACACGCGAAATGTACGCGAGATCGACCGTCGCATCAACCGGAGGTACGACCTCCGCCTGCCGCTGCATTACCGGGTTGCCCAAAAGGGAATGCCGCCTCGCTCCGGCAGCGGCATGACCTGCGACCTGTCGACCGGCGGCATCTCGTTCCGCTGCCGCCGACCGCTTCCCGTCGGCGCGCACATAGAGATTACGGTCGCCTGGCCCGCCCGCTACGCTGAACTCTATGCCATCGATCTGATCGTGACCGGATTCGTGGTGCGCAGCGACGCCGGCCGCACCGCCGTCCGCATGACTTCTCGCCGGTTCCGCACCGAGGCCGAAGCGGCCGCCCCGTATCGCGCCAGTGCGTAAAACAGCCGCCAGCAATCAGCAGATCGCGCTATAGCGGGAGGCACGTGAGCCTTGAGCTGTAGGCTGTTAGCTACTGTTCTCCCCGCGGCTTACCCGCTTTGATCTCCTCGTAGGTGTCCGCGATTTGCCTTTTCAGCGAGTCCTCGGTCACCCAGTTTGCCACCGATGAGGAGAGCTTCAGACTCCCCTGGACCGCCTCCACGCTCTCTTCCTTATCCACGGCCTTCTTCACCGCCTGATAGATATCGTGCAGGAACTGCTGCTGACCCGCGAGCACTTCGTGTCCGCCCATCGGCCCGTGGCCGGGCAGCACGAACTTGATCCGCAGTTTGTCTACCTTTGTTAATACTTCCGGCCAGTTGCCGATGTTCGCATCGCGGAAATTGTTGAAGGGACCATTCACCACCGCGTCGCCCGTTGCCAGCACCTGCTCCTTCGGCAGGTACACGTAGCCGTCCCCGCGCGTGTGGCCCCAGCCGAAAAATCGGAACTCCACCCGGCGCTCGCCGTCGTTGAGAACGTAAGTATCTTCCTTGATCACATGTTTCGGAAGCTCGGGACCGTCCAGATGCAGATCGGCCACGTCCGGCCGTGTCTTGGCCGCAACCAGCCATCGCGCCGGCTCGAGCCGCTTCATTTCTTCCGCCATGCCCTCGAATGCCACCGTGGTGGCGCCGGCCCGAGTCCACAGCACGCTGCCGTAACTATGATCGCCGTGGTGGTGAGTGATGAGAACGTATTTGACAGGTTTGGGAGAGATGTACCCTACATCGCGGATCACCGCCGCGGCGCCGCCGGGATAATTGGCGTCCACCACCACCATGTAATCCTTCATCTCGATGATGACGTTATTGCAGTACCCGCGTGTCCGGTCGCCCTCGCGAAACCAGATTCCCGGTGCAACGATATGGATACTTCCCGCCTGGGCCCCGGCGCGCTGCGGCACCATCGTCAACGCGCTACAGATCGACAACCCCAAATAAGCAAGTTTATGGAGGCGCAGCATAGCTTCCCCCCTTCCGCCATACTGTACAACATCGCAGGGCTGGTTGTTAACATTCTTACCCTGGAATGCCAGGGCGGCAGGTTAAAGACCGCTCCATCGCGTCGCGCCGATCGGTCCGCCGGCCGGCGGCTCGCGCAGCACGAGGCGGCCCGCACTGTTCGCCAGAATCTGAGTGAGCGGCAAATCGCCGGGCTTGACGATGTAGCTGCCAACTTCCAGCATTCCCGCATCCACATCAGTGGTCACCACTACGCTGCTTGCGCCAGTGACCCGCACCCGGAACTGCCCGGTCGAAGGTTCGTAGTTGCCGTAGCTCCAGCAGTGGCCGACGCACGCGCGGTCGATCATATGGGCGAGAGCATTCACCTCGATCTCCTCGTCCACCACCGAAAGCACTACGCGCCGCCCCGCTGGAATGCGGGCTACGACCTCGTCCACCTGGTCCTCAAATCCATTGAGAACGCTTTCGTCGGCATACAAGACTCCGAACAATGCCAGCACCAACACCGCCATCGCGGCCGTCTGCCAGGGACGCACCCATGCCCCCGACAGGGCGGCGCACACCATCACTGCCAGCGGCAGGGACATGCGCTCGGCGATATACGCCAACTGATGCTGATAGCCTGGAATCCAGATCGCGGTCGGGATCAGGAAAATGGCCGCAGCCGTGATGGCAGCGATCGGCAACACCGGGCCGGCAGGCGGCTTGGCCCGCAAACGCCAGATCGCAATCGAAACCCACACCGCCGCCAGCGCGTAGGCCAGGGCGATGTATTTATCGCCGAAGATCCACAGCTGGTCCGCCCCGCTGAGCCGCCACCCCTGATTGGTGTACCAGCGTGTGCGCCAGCTGGCCATGATTGCGGCGCGCAATAACACCAGAGCACCCAGCAAGGCGCCTATCAGGTACCAGCGTGCTCTCGCCGAACTCCGCCGCCAGATCCATGCGTAGACCAGGGCGCCTATCGCCCAGGCCACCGGCAGCGCATGAGCCACGTAGGCTGCCGCCAACAATGCAGCCGCCGCGCCGGTCCGCCAGGGCGTTGCCCCTTCCCACGCCACCGCCATCGCCCAAAAGCACAGCCCCAGGCTCATATAGAAATTGAAAAAGCCCATATGGAAGACCCAGCCGTAAGCTAAGGCAGCCAGTGCCGGCGCCATCGTCCAGGCGCGGCCGGATGCCGTCCGCACAAACGCCAATGCGCCCCAGAAGAACACCAGGACCGCCAACGACACCGCGATCCTCTGTGCCGCGGCCGCACCCATCGTCCGGAATAGAACGCTGAGCACGAGGTCGAAGAGAATGTTCGTCGTCTGGACCACGACCTTCAACCCCGGCGCCTGCCCTTTCTCCGCCATCTCGGCCAGCCACGAATTGTAGATGTGGCTGCCCAGATCGCCCGCCTGAATCCGCGACTGCCAGAAGCACGGGATCAACACGGCTGCCGAGGCCAGTACGTAAGCCGCCGGGCTGCGCCCGAAGCGCGACGGCTTCGATTCACCCGCCGGTGGAGGCGCCGGCACCGCCGTCGTCTTCAGTTTCGCCTTCGCGGGCTTGCTCACTTGCCGGCCTCACTCGGCCAAGGGAGGGCGCGCGGCTCGCCCTGCGAGCCTCCGAAGTGCCAAAGCAGGATCGAGTTCCCTACCCGTTCTTGTTCCGGAATCACGTTAGGCCAGAAGGTCAGTTCCGGATGGGCGTCCATAAACCCCAGCCGCCGTAGTTTCAGCCCGGTCAACTCCACCGCATTCCATCCCTCGGTCGGCATCGCCCACGACATCTGCTCATTCACAGTGATCCCCTCAAAACCGGGCTGCTGCCTGAGATCGATCTTGTCGTTCGGAACGAAGGTGACCTGATGTACCCCCAATTCGTGCAGCCGCCGGCCAAGGCGGCTCACATCTTGCCCCCAATCGAGATCCGAATCCACCAGAATGGATTCCGGGTGGCTGCCAGCCAATAGGTTGAAATACGAAAGATAGTCCGGATGACTGAGCAACGATGTTCCCGCCATCCACAGCACGAGCACCGCGCTGAGCAAAAAGCCGCGCGGCGATCGTGTCCCCAACTCCACCGACGCTGCCCCGCCCAGCACCGCCAGGCCGGCATACATCGGCAGGATGTGCCGCAGCCCTATATTGATGTTGCTCGACATCGCCACCGCGAGAATCCCCGCCGCAAATGCCGCCGCCAGCCATAACCTGCGGCCGCCGCGATTCCGGAGGGCCAGCCAAAACCCTATAGCGGCCAGCAGCAGAAAAGCAATGGGAGTCTTCACCGCGATCGCCACGGGGAAGAAATCCCAGAACCCGAACCGGCTGATCCTCCCCAAAAGGTAGCTCCAGTGCCCGGAGGCGTTGTGGTTCGCCACTCGACCAATGCCCGCCCACATGTCCGGCGCGGGCAGTCCCTGCGCGACAGAAAACCGGTAACCCGCCCAGACCAGCAACGCCGCAACCGCCGCGGCGAGACCGATCAGCGGTGCTAGCTTCTTCGCACGGTCCACCCCCGCCCGCCAGCCCGGCCTCTCCACCAACACGTACCAGGCCAGCGCTACCGCCGCGCCCGCCGGGAAAAACGCCAGCACCGAGAACTTGGAAAGAATCGCCAGCCCTCCGCATGCGCCGAACACCACCGCCCGCTTCAGCGACGGCTCTTCGAGCAGGATGCATCCCGCCAGAAACACCGCGCTCAGCATGGCCGTGCAGGCCATATCGGTGGTGGCCATCCCCGCGTGCCCCAGAACTGCGGGAACGAAGCTGAACAGAAACACCGCAAGCACCGCCGCCGCACCGCCCGCATAACGCCTCGCCCACAGGTACACCACCAAGCAAGCGATCCAAAAGAACGGTAGGATGCCGATTCGCGCCGCGTTCAGGATCTGCTGATACTTGTGCGAGCCGTAGAGCACCCGCCGGCTTTCCGCAAACATCGCCATGTCTTCCGGCTGCGGAACCGGCGCTTCCATTCCCATCAATGACGGTCCGATACCGACCGCGATGCGCGTCAGCGGCGGATGCTGCCGGTCGAACTTGTAGCTCCCTTTCCGCAGCCACTCTACGCCACTCGCGATGTGCCCCGGTTCATCCCAGGTGTGGCTGAAAACCGGGTACGTGGACACGATCCGCGCCGACCCGACCGCCACAAGCGCCAGGAAAATCGCCAGCGCATATCGTTCCAGAAAAGGAACCGGCGTCCACGCCGTGGCCTTCTCCGGCGCTGCTGCAACCGCCCGCCGCTCCTCGACGGGCCCCGGCTTGCGCCGCTTGGATTTCGTTTGCTTGACCGGCACGGATTCGAAAAACTCGGAGAGGTCGCTGCTAAACTTGAAGTTTAGCACCTGGAGGATCAATGGCCGTGAAACCGCGCCGCAAGGCGGCCGTAGTCGATGTTGGTGGTGTGAGAGTTGGGGGCGATCATCCCATCGTCGTCCAATCGATGACCAACACCGATACCGCCGACGTGGCTTCCACCGTCAACCAGGTGATGGCGCTGGCGCAGGCCGGTTCCGAGCTCGTACGCGTCACCGTCAACACCGAAGCGGCGGCAGCGGCTGTCCCCAAAATCGTCGATACGCTCGCCCAGTTCGGCGTCCCCGTGCCCCTCATCGGCGACTTCCATTACAACGGCCACATCCTTCTCAAGAAATACCCTGCGTGCGCCCGTGCGCTCGCCAAATACCGCATCAACCCCGGCAACAGCGACATCGGCCGCAGGACCGACGACAACTTCCGCACCATGATCGAAGTCGCGGTCGACAACCAGAAGCCGGTGCGCATCGGCGTCAACTGGGGCTCGCTCGATCAGCAGCTACTTACTCGTCTCATGGACGAAAACTCGCGTCGGCCGGATCCCAAGGACGCCCGCGAAGTGACGCTCGACGCCATGGTGGTGTCCGCTATCGAGTCCGCGCAAGCCGCCGAGCGATACGGCCTCGGCCACGACATGATCATCCTCAGCGCCAAGGTCAGCGGCGTACAGGACCTGATCGACGTCTATCGCGCGCTCGGCGCCATCTGCGATTACCCGCTGCACCTCGGCCTCACGGAGGCCGGCATGGGCAGCAAAGGCATCGTCGCGACCACCGCGGCACTGGCTCCGGTGCTCCAGGACGGCATCGGCGATACCATCCGCGCCTCGCTAACCCCGCCGCCCAACGGCGACCGCACCGAAGAAGTGATCGTTTCGCAGCAGATCCTGCAATCGCTAGGCATCCGCAGCTTCACCCCGCAAGTGACCGCCTGTCCCGGCTGCGGCCGCACCACCAGCACGTTCTTCCAGGAGATGGCCGACCAGATCCAGACCTACCTGCGCGAACAGATGCCGGTGTGGAAGGCCGGCCGCCCCGGCGTGGAAACCATGAAGGTCGCGGTGATGGGCTGCGTGGTCAACGGCCCCGGCGAATCCAAGCACTCGAACATCGGCATCTCTCTACCCGGCACGTTCGAAGAGCCGAAGGCGCCCGTGTACGTGGATGGCCGCCTCGTCACCACGCTCAGGGGCGACCGCATCGTAGCCGAATTCATCGATATCCTGAACGGCTACGTGGAAGCCCACTACCGCTGAGGCCGTGGTCCCAAACGGCATTTTTTCCGGCGTATCATGCTGGAGCACTCGGAGGAACATGAACCACAAAACCGTCTCAACTCTTCTCGCAGCCCTTCTGCTGGCCGCCGGCGCTTATGCGCAAGGCAAAAAGTCGTCCGACGACGCCGACCAGAAGGAACTCTTCAATTACGTTCTCAGCATGGACAAGGTGCAGAAATTCTCTGGTGTAACCAAAGCGCTGCAGCCTTTAGCAAAGCAGCACCCGGAGATCCAGAACGACCCTAATGACGCCAAGTCGATCGACGAACTGGTGCGGAAGTTTCAGAGGTATCCCGACGCGGTAGCTGTGCTGTCGAAGAACGGCTTCACGCCGCGCGAGTACATTGTCGCCATGATGACCACGGTGCAGGCAACCATGGCGGTCGGCATGAAGAAGTCCGGAATGTACAAGGAATATCCGCCGGAGATGCTCAAAACCGTCAGCAAGGCCAACCTCGACTTCGTCGACCAGCATTGGGACGAATTCCAGAAACTGGCGCAGATGAGCTCCGACGACAAATAGGCGGGGCAGCCAATGTTGCCTGTCCTGGCGAGCGCAGCTCGCCCGCCCTCAGTTCTCGCTCGGCATCTTTTCGATCGGATCGACCACGATCCGCAGAATCGGCGACTTCCGCGTTCGATGCGGATGCGTGATTGGTCGCGGACCGCATCGAACCGATGCGGATCGGCCGCATCCGACATGCACCTTCGTAAGGAACAATGGTTTACGACCTCTAGGACTGTTTAGTTCCCCGTGACCTGATCCATCGCAGACGCGGTTGTATACTCGGCTAATGACTCCTAGACGCCGGTTTTTGCAATCCGTTTCCGCCTCCGCCCTGGCGGCCAACTGGCTCACCAAAGCGGCTCTGGCGCAACAGCAGGCGCTTCCCCGCCCGGACGACCCGGCCTACTGGGACCGCGTCCGCGACCAGTTCCTGCTGGCGCGTGACAAGGTCTTTTTCAACAACGGAACCATCGGCGCCATGCCCCGCATGGTCCTGGAACGCACCGTGAATCACCTCCAGAAAATGGCGGCCGACGTCGCCGCATGGGACTACCGCGGACCCAACTGGATCGGCGGCTACGATTCCATGAGCGGCCTGCGCGGCAAGGCGGCACGCTTGCTGAACGCCGATGTCAAGGAAGTCGCGCTCACCGAAAACGTCACCTGCGCCAACAGCTATGTCGCCTCCGGCCTCGAACTCGAACACGGCGTCGAGATCCTCATGAGCGACCAGGAGCATCCGGGCGGCGAAGGCCCGTGGCTCACCGCCGCCAAGCGCTACAGAGGAACCGTGGCCAAGGTTAAGCTGCCCAAGCCCGCCCGCACCGCGGGCGAGATGGCCGACCTCGTGCGCCAGGCATTCACGCCGCGCACCCGCGTCCTGTTCCTTTCGCACGTCATCACCGGCAGCGGCGCCATTACACCAGTCAAAGAAATCTGCGCCGCAGCCCGCAGCCGCGGTATCTTCACCGTCATCGACGGCGCCCAGGCCTTCGGACACATTGCCGTGGATGTAAAGGACATCGGCTGCGACGCCTACATCGGCTGCTTCCACAAGTGGGTCCTGGCGCCTGCCGGCAACGGCTTTCTCTACGTGCGCCAGGAGCGCGCCAAGGACGTCTGGACCACGCTCGCGAGCAGCCAGTGGGACAATCACGAAGACGACGGCTACCGTCTGACGCAGCGCGGCACCGGCTCCATGTCGCTGCTCGAAGGCGCCGACGCCGCCCTGGACTTCCACTTCGCCATCGGCCCCGAGCGCATTCAGAAGCGCGTGAAATACCTGGGCGACCGTTTGCGCGCCGGCCTGCGGCAGATCCCCAAGGTGAAGATCTACTCTCCGGAAGATCCCGCGCTGTGCGCCGGCATCACGGTTTACGGCGTCGAGGGCGTCAGCGGCCCGCAATTGCAGGACGAATTCTGGAACCGCGGGAAGCTCCGCCCGCGTTCCAACGGCGCAGGAGTCCGGCACTGCACCCACATCTTCAACAGCCCCGCCGAAGTCGACCGCGCTCTCGAAATTGTCCGCGCCGTCGCGAAAGCATAGCAGGGAGGGCGGCATGCTGCGGCGGGCTGGCAGCCCGCCGTATCCAGGTACGAATATAAAGACCGCTGCTTGCTTTTGTTTTCACCGCGCTCGCGGCCCTCGCCCAGACGAAGCCGCTGGCCTTCGAAATCACCTCCGTGAAACCCACCAAGGCCGGCACTCCAGGCGGCGGCATCCGCCCGCTGCCGGGCGGCCAGACATACGTCGCTACCGACGTCCCGCTGCGCCTCATGATGAAGCGGATGGACAAAATTACCGACAGCCAGATCGTCGGCGGACCTTCACGGATGGATAACGACCGCGGGGACGTGGAAGGCAAAGCCGAAAAGCCGTCGAAGCTGGACCAGCTTCACGCAATGTTCCAGACCCTGCTGGCGGACCGCTTCCAACTGAAATTCCACAAAGAGTCGCGGGAGCTGTCGGCCCTCGGCCTCACCGTCGACCAAGGTGGGCCGAAACTCAAACCCAGCGAGAGCCAGGAATGGACCGCGATCCCCATTACACCCGCCGGTCCCGGCAAGATCGTGGCCCCACCCGCGCCCATCCCTTACTTCTGCTGGTTCATCTCCCAGCAAGCGAACGTGCCGGTGGTGGACAAGACGGGCCTGACCGGATTCTACGATGGCACGCTCGAGCTGCCGCCTCCCGAGCCGCCGCCGGCGGGCGCCAACGAGCCGCGCGGGGTCGTCGAAGCCGATCGCATGGCGGACGCATTCGCGCACTGCGGGAACAGCTCGGCCGGAAACTGGAATCGCGCAAAGCGCCGGTAGAAGTTTACGCCATCGACCGCGTGGAACGCCGACGGAAAACTGACTATAGCGCCCGGTAGTACGCGATCAAGTCCAGCGACGGCGGTTGATGGCCCATCGCCCGCAGGAAGCCTGCGACTTGTCCGCGATGATGTGTGCCGTGATTGACCACGTGCATCACTACCTGCCATAACGGTGTGACCCAGGGATTGCCTTTGAGATCGTGGTAGGAGAGTTCCTGCAGGCAATCCCCGTCGCTGAGAGGACGCGCCCATTCCACCCAGCCGTCGCTCACGGCCTTCCAATGCGGGCCGAGCCGTTCCAGATCGTGGCACTCCTCGCCCGGAAGTACCTGCGGCCGATCGCCGCGAACCCGCGCCAGCCACACACGGTCGCCGCCATATACGTGCGCCAGCGTGCCCATCACGGTTCTATGCGCGGTCGCAAAGTCGCGGTGACGGTCGGCTTCGGATAGCTCAGCCGCGGCTTCGAGCAGCGCGGCCGAGGCCCAACGGCTGTAGTCGAGCTGCATGCGCAAGAGGTCGGCGGAAATGCTCACTCCAACCAGTATAGGCAGCGTCGGCGGCAAGCCACACACACCCCAGAACGATCATGTCGAACAGGGCGAAAAACAACATCGCGTGACGGGTCGTATCCATCGAATCGCCCATCGTCGCGACCAGCATCTCCGTCACCGCCGACGCGATAAGACACAGCCCCGCCGTCATCGCTCCTCCCGGCAGCCGCGGCGATTGTACCCGCAGCAGTACACCGAGCAGCATCCCAAGTCCCAGAAACGCAAACACCATCACCGAGCCGCGTTTATCGAAGACATGCCGCTTGCAATCGCTCCATATCGTGAAGGCGCGGCTCTGAGTGAACGGTTTGTAACCGGTGGCAATGTCGAAGTTCCCGAAGTCATGCTGCCGCCCGGCCTCGGACAGCCCGTAACGCAGCGTCCAGTACGCCTCATGGGGATGCCGCGCGTAGAACAAAGCCAGCCTGCCGAATGAATACCGGCGCCCGAAGCGCTCCACGAACGCCGCATCGTCCATTCCCGATCCGGGCAAATATGCTTTCTTCCCGATGCAGAGACGATACGAATCGTCGAGCCCCAGATCCCGCAATGCGGCCGACAGGTCCCTCTGATGCGGCAAGACTCTCTCGAAGGTCACATTGTACAACGAGTACAGCGGGTATTCGGCCGGGTGACCCTTCCACAAGACCAGCACGGCCAGTAAAACCAATCCTCCCGCCGCGGAGCGCCAGTAGACCGGCCGGATTGGAGCAAGCGAGTTGGCGCACACCAGGAAAACGATCGCAATCCAAAACCCCAGCATTGCGTGCTGCCCCTTCGATGCCGTCAAAAGCGATGCGCACAACAGCAGCAGAACCGCGTCGACCCTCCGGTGCCACTTCATCACCCGAAGCAGCAGGACGGCGGTGAGGAGCAGGAACAAATATGCCGCCTCATCCATATAAAAAGAGTTCAGCGGGACCACATACATCATGTCGCAGAAGATCAGCAAGGTCAGGACGAGGACCATCCACCGCACAAATCGAGGCGCCGGAGCCAGCAATTGTGCGAACAGCCACAGCGCCCACAGGAAAAGCGCTGCATGCACGATTCCGATGGCGCGTAAGTCGAAGCTGCCGTCCTTCGACAACAGCGCATTCAGCCATATCGCCGCCTGCGCCAGCGGAATCTCCGTCGAACGGAACCCGCTTACCCACCGGTGCTCCGGGTGGAAGAAATAGACCGTGTCCGCGTACTCATAGGTCCGGTGCACCGGCGCTTCCAGGCCGAACCGGCCGATCACTTTTCCGAAATCGCCGTTGTCCGCCAGTCCGGTGACAGGAGGCAGAATCAATTGCCAGGCGAGAATGGCAGCGGCGGCGCCCAAAAACACCCACGCCAAATCGCGCATGTGGACAACAGTATAACGGCGGGCAGGCAGAGATGCGAGGGTCCTGGTTTGTTTCAGCACGCCGCCCTTGACATCTCCGCGCGCAATCGCTCACCCTGATCGTTTATGCCCCTCTATCAGGTGATCGTCCTGGCGATCGTCCAGGGCCTAACCGAATTTCTGCCGATCAGCAGCACCGCCCACCTGCACCTCACCACCTGGCTGCTGGGATGGAACGCGGAATCTCTCACCTTCGACATCACCTTGCACATCGGGACCCTGCTGGCGCTTATCGTGTACTTCATTGGCGACTGGGTGCAGATTGTCGGGCAAGGGCTGGGCCTCGAGGTGGGCCACGACGGCCAGTTGAAGCAAAACCGGAGCCTGTTGTGGCTGCTGGTGATCGGCACCATCCCGGTCGGACTCGCCGGACTTGCGTTCAACAAGCAGGCCGACACCACTTGGCGCACCCCCTGGGTCATGGGCGTCATGCTCATTGCTGTCGGCGTGTTGATGTGGGCCGCGGAAAAATCCGGTCTTCGCCAGCGCGATCTTTCGACGCTCTACCTGCCTGACGCGCTGGCCATCGGCCTCGCCCAAGCGCTTGCCGTCGTGCCCGGCACCTCGCGCAGCGGTATTACGATCAGCGCCGGCCTGTTCCGCAATCTCGACCGCGAAGCCGCCGCCCGCTTTTCCTTCCTTTTAGCCACGCCCGCCATCGCCGCCGCAGCCGCCAAGGCACTCTGGGACATGCACAAGGCCCATGAACTCCACAGCATGCTCAGCGCCCAATTCATGGTCGGCGTTCTGGTGAGCGCCGTCACCGGCTGGATCGTCATCGCCTGGTTTCTGCACTATTTGCGTCGCAGCAGCTTTAAACCGTTCGTGATTTATCGGATTGCGTTTGGCGTCTTGGTGCTCGTACTCGCCGCGGTAAAGGGCGCCTGAAGACCAGCTATGAGACACAGCCATCGAAGCCGCAGGCCGGATGAGCTCGTGGCGCGCAGCTATTTGTTATACTCATTACTGCTCTGGCTTTCGTCGCGCCGGCCAGCGGGATGAAGCTCTTATCGCCCACGCAGCATAAAAGGCTGAACGAAGTCACTGGTTTCCTGCTTCTCTCGATGGGGCTGGTGGCGCTGTTGAGCCTGATCTCGTACCACGCCCAGGATCCCTCCGCGGATACCGCGTCTTCCGCTCACCCTCTGAATCTTATCGGTTACCCTGGTTCCTACCTGGCCGACCTCTGCTTCCAGACCTTCGGCGGCGCAGCCTTTCTCTTTCCCCTGCTTACTTTTGTCCTTTCCTGGAAATGGATTCGCTCCGAGCCAATTGAGGGCGGATGGGTCAAGATTTTCGGCTCGGTGGTGCTCCTCGCCAGCGCCTGCGCCGGCTTGTCTCTGATTCCGTTCCGCCTCTTCGGAGGCGCCATCCCGCTCGGCGGCGCCCTGGGACTTGCCCTGGGCCATTATTTGGTTGACTCCCTGAATCTTGCGGGCGGCATCTTGGCCGCCACCACAGCTTCCATCGTCAGCGTCTACCTGGTCTCCAGCTTCACCCTGGCGAAGCTCGCCCAGTGGTTCGCCGGCCCCATCGCCTGGTTCCACCGCCGCGCCGAAGGCTGGCGCCAGTGGCGCGAACGCATGACGCGAAAGTCCATTGAAAAATCCCGCGCCCGCGCCGAAAAGCGCCGCCGGGAAAGAGCCGAGAAAGCCGCGCAGGCCACCGCGAAAGCAACCGAGACGAATCGGAGCCGCGACCGTAAGGGAGCGGAGACCCGCAACGAAGCCGGAGCGCCTTCGCTTGCCGATCTACCGCCGTGGGAAAGCGCCCGACCCGCCCTCCAATCCGAACCGCAGCCCGAGCCCGAAGCCCCCGCTGCTGACGAGATCCCCATCTGCCAGCTCGAAGATCCCGAGCCTCTCCCTACCCCCCCGCCCGCCGCCTCCGCGCCCCCGCCCGATCCGCGCCCCCGCATGTTCGAGCTGCCCTCCACCGGGCTGCTCAACGAGCCGCCCGCCCGCAGCTCCTACGACGAGCAGGAGCTCAAAGACATTGCCGCCCGCATCAAATCGAAGTTCGAAGAGTTCAACGTCTTCGGCAACGTTGTCCAGATCAATCCCGGCCCTGTGGTGACCACCTTCGAATTCAAGCCGGAAGCCGGCATCAAGTACAGCCGCATCACGAACCTCACCGAAGACCTCTGCCTGGGCCTGCAGGCCGAATCGATCCTCATCGAGCGCATCCCGGGCAAACCCACCGTCGGCATCGAGGTGCCCAACACCCGCCGCGAGCTCATCGCACTGCGCCAGATGCTCGAATCCGACGAGTTCGCGCAATCGCACTCGCACCTCACCATTCCCCTGGGCAAAGACATCAACGGCCGCATCCGCGTCACCGCGCTCGACAGCATGCCGCACCTGCTGATTGCCGGATCCACCGGCTCGGGCAAGTCCGTCATGATCAACTCCATGATCATGTCGATCCTCTACAAGGCGACGCCCGATGACGTCCGCATGATCATGGTCGACCCCAAGCGCGTCGAACTCGGCATGTACGAGGGCATTCCGCACCTGCTCACGCCGGTCATCACCGATCCCAAGAAGGCCACCAACGCGCTGCGCAACGCCGTGCTTGAAATGGAGCGCCGCCTGCGCCTGCTGGCCGAATACGGCGTCCGCAACATCGAGCAGTTCAATAAGAAGATTCGCAAAATGCAGGAGGAGCCGCGCAGCCTGTTCGCCGACGAGGAACAGACCGCCGAAGAGATCAAGCCCCTGCCCTATGTCCTCATCCTCATCGACGAGTTGGCCGACCTCATGATGATCGAAGGCCGGAACGTAGAAGAGAGCGTCACCCGCCTCGCGCAGATGGCCCGCGCCGTGGGCATGCACCTCGTTCTCGCCACGCAGCGGCCCTCGGTGGACGTGATCACCGGACTCATCAAAGCCAACTTCCCCGCCCGCATCAGTTTCCGCGTGGCAACACGCGTCGACTCGCGTACGATTCTCGACGTCATGGGCGCAGAGCACCTGCTGGGCAGGGGCGACATGCTCTTCCTGCCGCCGGGTTCGTCGCGCCTTACGCGCCTGCACGGCGCCTTCGTCACCGAGACCGAAATCAACCGCGTGGTGGATTGCTGGAAATCCCAGGCACGTCCCGAATACGACCAGAGCTTCCTGGTGGCGCCGCCCGCCGAAGAAGGCGAAGCCGAGCCCGAAGAAAACATCGACGAAGCGCAGGACCCCATGTACGAAGAAGCGGTCCGCCTTGTGTTGCAAATGGGCAAAGCCTCCACCTCCACCTTGCAGCGCCACCTCCGGCTCGGCTACGGCCGCGCCGCCCGCATCCTTGATATGATGCAGCGCGACGGCATCATCGGCCCGCCCGACGGCAGCAAGCCGCGCGAAGTGCTAAAACGCCCCGACTGGCTGCGTGAAGTAGAGGACCAACTGCGCTGACTTTGCGTTGACGCCGGCACCAACTTCGGAAACCCCGGCCCTGCAGTTGCATCGCACCGGGGGGAGACCAAGAATGAACCCGGTGCTGTTCGTTTTTCTACTTTCGGCGTTACCACCCTCAGCCCAGCAAGCCCCAGGCACACCGCCCGCCGCTCCACCAGCGCAGACGCAACAACCAGTTCAAGGAGACAGCAACCGCTCCGTCATCAAGCCCAAGCCAGGTCAGGAAGCTTTGAAAGAGAAAGATCTCTACGACCGAACAGGCTACCTGCATCCTTTCCGGCGCATGCCGAAGTTCATTCTCTACGACCAGAAGGCCATCTGGACCAGCCCCTTCCACACTTCCAAACAGAACGCCAAGTGGTGGGCCATCTGGGGCGTCACCGTCGGCGGTCTGATCGCCTCCGACCGCTACATCCAGCGCGACGCGCCCAACAACGCCACCCTCGTGCGCGTCGGCAACGATGCGTCCTACCTCGGGGAAGTCTACACGCTGCTGCCCATCGCGGCGGGGATGTACTTCATCGGCACTTCCAATGGCAGCGACCACTTCCGGGAGACAGGTCTGCTCTCTTTCGAGGCGCTGGCGAATGTCGGCATCATGGATTTGGTTCTCAAGTCAGCCCTGGGACGCGAACGTCCGACCGAAGGCAAGGGCAATGGAGCCTTTCAACAGTCACCGAACCGCGTGAATTCCAGCTTTCCCTCGGGCCACACCATCAGCACTTTCGCCTTGGCTTCGGTGGTGGCGCACGAGTACCATCACCACACTTGGGTCAAGGCTCTCATCTACGGATATGGCATCGGCGTCGGCGCCGCCCGGCTGGCGGCCAACAAGCATTTCCCCAGTGACGTAGTGGCCGGCGGCGTGATGGGCTGGTTTGTCGGCGACTATGTGTACGGCAAGCGCCACAACTCCGAACTCGATAAAAAATCTACAGCGCAAACGATCCTGTCACACATCTCTATAGGCGGTGCCATCAACTGAACCATCCTTCCGTGGTAGCGTGAAAACAGGGATGCGCAGGGGCATTGTAGGGCTTGTGTTCGCCGCGGCTCTCGCCGCACACGCCCAGCCGACGCAGGGAACAGTATTGGAGCGCGATTCCGAACCCACAGGTGAATTCAGCATCCGCCTCGACACGTGTGAAGTTTTGGTCTACCGCTTCGACGCCGCCACTCAGGTGGACCGCGAAAACTACCCGATCGCCGTCCGGTTCCTCAAACCCGGCGAGCGGGTGGAGGTGGCGTCCGAGCTGGCGGCCGGGTCGGCCATCGCGCTTGCCCGTACCGTTCACGTGTTGGTCCCGCTCGTCGAACATGCCAGCCGTCTCCGCCGGCATAGCGCCTTCCCCGATCCCACCGAGGCCCTCACTCCGATCGACCCGCTCTTTGCACGCGGCGATCTTGCCTTCTCGGGTATCGTCGCGCGCGTGAACTCGCTTCGCCTGGTGCTGCACACCCGCCAGGGCGACCGCACCATTTTGCTGCGCGACGACACCCGATACCTCGACAACGGCTCGCTCGTCACCGCCTCAGCCCTTCAGCCCAACATGCGCGTCTTCGTGCGCGCCGGCCGGAACCTCTACGACGAAATGGAAGGCTACCAGGTGGTATGGGGCAGCATTCTGGAGCCGAAATGAGCCGCAAGCTTCGAGCGAGACCCTTTCGCGGCCGGGTGCCAGTCTTATCTCGCAGTTCGAAGCTCGTAGCTGCATAAAATGGCATTGATGAACTTCCAACGAGAGCTCGACTTCGCACGCCAAGTCGCCATTGCCGCGGGCGCGAACGCGCGGCGGATTCGGGAACAAGGTATTGTCGCCGAGACGAAGGCCGACGCGTCTCCCGTCACAGTCGCCGATAAAGAGAACGAGCGGCTTCTGCGCGAAGCGATCGAGCGCGAATTCCCCGACGATGGCATCCTCGGTGAAGAAGGCGCGAGCCAACCCGGAACCAGCGGACGGCGATGGATCGTGGACCCCATCGACGGCACCCGCGACTTTGTTCTCGGCAATCGATTCTGGTGCGTGCTCGTGGGGCTCGAATCGGGCGACGACTCACTGGCCGGCGTGGCGCATTTCCCCATGCTGGATGAGACGTATTCGGCAGCGAGAGGGACAGGCGCCTACCTGGGAGCTGAGAGGATCCAGGTCTCCGAGCGCGCGAGCGTCCGCCAGTGTGCCTTCAATCCCAACGGCCTGCACCTCGCGGAAGCCCGGCCGCACCTGCCGGCGGTTCAGGAATTGATGCAGCGGTCCTGGTCGGTACGGACGTATGGCGGAGCGCTCGATGCGTGCATGCTCGCCGCCGGTAAGGTCGATATCTGGTTCGAGCCCAAGGTCGCGCCCTGGGATCTCGCCGCACTCCGCCCGATCATCGAAGAAGCCGGCGGTAGGTTCTTTGCCCTGGATGGCTCGCGCAGTATTTACAGCGGGTCGGCTTTGGCGTGTGTGCCCGGCCTCGCCGCCGAGGTCCGGCGGGCGTTCGGAGTTCCGGCTTCGAGCCGAGGGCGGAAAGCTGACGGCTCTTAGCTTACCTTGTTAGAATCAAAGAAATGCCGAAAGAACAAGAACAGAAGCAGCCCCCCGCGCCCATTAGCGCCTGGGTACCGGCGGTAGCGCTGGGGTGGCTCATTCCCGGCGCAGGCCACCTGCTGCTGAAGCGCACCGGCCGCGGATTGCTCCTGCTCGTCACCATCACCGTCATGTTTCTTTGCGGTCTGATGATGCGCGGAGCCATGTTCCAGCCGCAATCCGGCGACCTGCTCACCACTCTCATCAACACCGGAGGCTTCATCGGTAACCTCTGCGCCGGAATCCTCTACCTGCTGACGGTTTGGCTGGGATATAACCAGCCCGATATGGCCGGCGCCGTCCACGACTACGGCACCAAATTCCTCGTTACTGCGGGCCTGCTCAACCTGCTCGCCATCGTAGATGCCTTCGAGATTGCCGCCGGGAGGAAAGACTGATGCCCACCATGAAGCTTTCCCACTTCGAAGCGGCTTTTCTGTTCGCCCTGTTCACGTCGATCGTCCTGGGGATCGTCACCAAACGCACCGACCGCGACCGCTTCCACTACGGTATCTACACCTTCGTATGCTTTATGGTGGCCCTGTTTGGTATCGGCTGGCTGATGTACCTGGGCCACCGTTAACCCGTGGGGCAGGCGGTCGATGCTTGCCGTCTCCAGGACCCGCCTTGACAGACGGCAAAATCCGACCGTCTGGTCCCACCCAATTCCCTCCCCCGACGTCTAACCAACACGCAGCGCCAAGCGCCGTCGAGTCTAATCTCTAAGCTGATCGCTCAACGCTAAGAGCCGGGCGCTAACAGCTCCAAGGAGGGCAGATGATCAAGGATTTCCGTTTTGGAATTCGCATGTTGCGGCGGCAGCCGGGGTTCGCGGTCCTCGCCATCCTCACGCTGGCGCTTGGAATCGGCGCCACTTCGGCCGTGTTCAGCCTGATTCACGGCGTGCTGCTGACTCCGCCTCCCTACAGCCGGCCGGATCGGCTCGTCCTGATCGAAGCTGCCCGCAACGACGGCCGGGTCGAGGCGCACTCGCGCGGTTGGGCGCCCGCTCTTTGGATGGATTGGCAGTCGCAGGCGAAGTCCTTCGAAGCCATCGCCGCTTACGGCTGGACCTTCAACTTCCTGGTCCGCCCCGGCGGCAGCGAATCCATCGAAGGCATGTGGGTCGCTCCCAACTACTTTCGCGCGCTCGGCCTCGATCCGCTGATCGGCCGCACCTTCGTTGACTCCGAAGCCGTCGCCGGCGCCAAACCGGTCGTCATCCTCGGCTACGATCTGTGGCAGCGCGATTTCCGCGGCGATCCTCACATCCTGGGCAAGACGGTGCGGATCAGCCGTTACGATATACCGCCGACCGTGATCGGCGTCATGCCTCCCGGAGTTCGCTTTCTCCCCTCGCCATCGGACTCGCAGGAGCCCAACTACGATCTCAATGCGCATGTGGATTATTGGATTCCCGCCGCCGTCAATCCGCAACGGATGAAGAATCCCGGCTGGGATGTCGTGGGACGGATGCGCGATGGAGTCACGCCTGCGCAGGCCCGGGCGGAACTCGCCGCGCGCGTCACCCGCCAGGCAGCGAGCGACCGTGAGTTGGATGGTTTCACGCCGCGCCTTCAACCTCTCACCACCGCGTTGAATCGCGACGGCGAAACCATTCTCCTGCCGCTGCTCGGCGCCGCTGCGCTTGTCCTGCTGATCGCCTGCGGAAATGTCGCCGCCCTGCTGCTGGTGCGCGGCTTGCAGCGCCAGCAGGAGTACGCCGTGCGCAGCGCGTTGGGAGTCGGCCGCTCCGGACTCCTGCGCCAGGTCCTGGCGGAAGGCCTGCTGCTCGCGGTCTCGGGAGGCGTGGCGGGAATCGCTCTGGCATTCGGCATCGTGAACCTGCTCAAAGCGACCGCCGGCCATGCCATTCCGCGATTGGACGCGGTCGCCACCGGCTGGACCGTTCTCCTTTGCGGATTCACATCTGCCGTGCTGGCTACGCTTCTAGCTGCCGTCCTTCCAGCGCTGCGCGCTTCGCGGCTCGACCCCAACGAAGTGCTCAAGAGCGCCGGGCCCAAGAGCAGCCTGGGCCGCGGCGAGCGGCGCCTGCTGCGCGGTGTCACCGTCTTTCAAACCGCTCTGACGCTGGCGCTCCTCGTGGGCACAGGCCTGTTGGTCAGGACCATGATCAACCTTTCCAAGGTCGCATCCGGCTATCGCACGGAACACATCCTGACCGCCACGGTGACCGCTGTGGAAGGCGATTGGGACCGGTTCCATCAACTGGCCCTGGAACGCGTCTCGGCGATTCCCGGCGTCCGGAAGGCGGCCTTCGCCTGGGGCGTCCCTCTCACCGGGAACAATTGGCCCGTCCGGTTTGAGATTGAGGGGCAACCGCCCGCCGCCAAGGCCAGCGATCGCATTATGATCCCGGTGCGGTCCGTTTCTTCCGGTTATTTCGATCTCCTCGGTCAAACCATCACAAAAGGGCGGGATTTTTTGTCCAGCGACACTCGCAAATCCGCAGGCGTGGGCATCGTCAATCAGGCTTTTGTCGATAAGTATTTCCCTCATAGTGAGCCGCTGGGAAAAAAGATGTGGGGAAATGGCCGGCAGCGCCCCGGGACCGAGATCGTCGGGGTCGTGGCGAATAGCCGGACGGACGATCTCACGAAATCCCCAGAGCCGGAACTCTATTTACCATTCTGGCAAGCGCAAGCTTTCTCCAAATCGCTGGTGATCCGGACGGCCGCGGCGCCCCAATCCCTGATCGCGGCCGTCGAACACGAATTGCGCTCCGTCGATCCCACAGTCGCCATCGAATACGTCAAAACGTTGGATCAGATCCGCGGCGATTCGCTCGCTCCCCGGACGTTCGCCATGCAGTTGCTGATGGGATTCTCGATCGCCGGGAGCGTCCTCACTCTGGTGGGGATTTACGGAGTATTGGCTCTCTCCGTAGCCTCGCGCCGCCGCGAAATCGCCATCCGCGCCGCCGTCGGCGCCGAGCAGCGCCACATCCGCAACCTCGTCTTCGGCGAAGGCGTTCGCCTCATCGCCGGCGGCGTGATTACCGGCGCCGTGGCCGCGCTGCTTCTGTCGCGCGTGCTCCGCTCATTCCTGTTCGGCGTCGGCGCCGCCGACCCAATCACGTTCCTAGCCGTGGGATGCCTGTTTGCCGCTGTCGCGCTCGCCGCCTGCTGGGTCCCCGTACACCGCGCCGCCTCGGTCGATCCCATCGAAGCTCTGCGGTACGAGTAAACGGTACGAGTGAGAAGTTAGAAGCTAAGAAGTTAGAATATCGACGCGCGGGGCATCACATTCTAACTCCTCACTTCCCAGATAATCTACTTCTTGCCGAACGTCACCGCGACCTTGGTCTGCCCCTGCTCGGTGGAAATGATCGCATTCAGCGAGCGGCCGCCGGCGTCGTCCGCTCCGTTCACCATGGCGCCGGTATCGGACGACATCACGTTGGTCACCTTCATGCCCATTTCCTTCATCTTGTCCTGATAGAACTGCTGCACCCTTGCCGGCGAATCCCCGGTGCTGTAGCTGAAGGTTCCGCCTTCGCCCTGATCGCCGGATGCGGTGAACGCCACCTGCGGCGTCGACCCCGGATAAGCCGGGATCCACGACGGCAGCTTGCTCGCCGACCCGCCGAACTCCATCGAAGCCGTCTTGCCGTTTTCGTCCGTCGCGCTGAAGTGGAAGCGCCCGTTCTTAGCATCGTCGAAACTCATCGTCGTGACTCTGCCGGTCTTCCTGTCCCGCACCGTGATGGTGCCGGCGCCGTCGTCGGTGTGCAGCACCTCCACGTCTGGATTCATCGTCGCCAGCATCTTGGTGACGGCCAGGCCGGGGTTATGTTGCATCAGGTCCGGATCGAGACCGGCCTGTCTCACCTTGTGCATCACGAAAAAGCCGGTGCCCACTACCGCCAAGCCGCCGAGAACGAAGAGCCCCACGATCACCACCAGGATCCACACGATCGGGCTCGTCTTGCGGGGTCCCATAGCCGGCGGCGGCGCAGCTTGATACGGCGGTGCAGCTTGATACGGGGGCGCAGCCTGGTAAGGCGGAGCTGCCTGGTAAGGCGGCGGCGGCGCAGCCGAGGGCTGAGGTGGTGGCGGCGGAGCACCCCCGGCGGCTGCGCTCAACGGCGTGCCGCACTGCGTACAAAACGCTCCATTCACCGTACCCCCGCAAGTGGTGCAAAAGGCCATTCTGATTTGTTCCTCCGTCCAAATCACTTTAAACCTTGACAGATCAAAGGGCAAGCAGCAACACGGAATTCGCCTGAGGTGAGGTACTAGCTGATCTCTCCGATGAGTGGGGCCTCCCATACGAGGATGCGCACCCATATGGGAGCCACCAGGGTAAGCGCGTGGGAGCGCTGCGGCACCACCGCAAAGCCCTCTACCCCAACGCCGTCTTGACCGCCTGCAGCAACGCCTGCGATGCGAACGGCTTCTGGAGGTAATTGGATCCGCGCTCGAACGCCCCCGGCTGGCTGTACCCGGAGATATAGAGCACCTTCAGCGTCGCGTTCCCGGCCAGCAGGCGCGATGCGAGCTCCGGGCCTTTCATCCGCGGCATCACCACATCGGTGATCAGCAGATGGATCGGGTCGCGGCACTCGTGCGCCACGCGCAGCGCCTCTTCGCCCGAGGCCGCCATCAGCACGCGATAGCCCTGGCGCTCCAGGCTCGCCGCAATGAACATGCGCACACCCTCTTCGTCTTCCGCCAGCAGCACCGTTCCACTGCCGACCGGCACAGGCGGAGCCTCGACTTCCGCCGCCACGATTCCATCCACCCCGGGCAAATGCACAGTGAAGGCCGCGCCGCGCCCCGGTTCGCTGCGCACGGAGATCTGTCCGGCGCTCTGCTGCACGATGCCGTAAACCGTCGCCAGGCCGAGGCCCGTTCCCTTGCCCACATCTTTCGTGGTGAAGAACGGCTCGAACGCGTGCTCCATGGTTGCAGCGTCCATCCCATGTCCGGTATCCCGCACCGTCAGGCTGACCGCGCCGGCGCGCGTGTTCGCAGTCTCGATGGTCAGCCGGCCGCCGTCCGGCATGGCGTCGCGCGCGTTGGCCGCCAGATTCAGAATCACCTGGTGGAGCTGCACCGGGTCGGCCTCCACAGGCCGCAGCGCCGGATCCAGCACCGATACCAGCTCGATGTCTTCGCCGATAACGCGCCGCAGCATCTTGTCGGAATCGCGCACGATATCGTTGAGGTTCACCACTTTCGGCTGCAGCACCTGCTTGCGCCCGAACGCGAGAAGCTGCCGCGTGAGCTCACCGGCACGCTCGCCCGCCTTGCGAATCTCTTGCACCTGCGGATATAAGGGACTCTCCTGTGGCATGCGGCTCAACACCAGCTCGCCGTATCCGTTGATCACCGTGAGCAGGTTGTTGAAGTCGTGCGCCACGCCCCCGGCCAACCGGCCGATGCTTTCCATCTTCTGCGCTTGCAGGAGCTGCGCTTCCATATTGCGCCGCTCCGTGATGTCGAGCATGGTCCCGGCCAGCTTGCTCGCTAAGTCGTCGCCGCCCCCTGCCAGCGCGCCCTGGCACAGCACCCAACGCACGCCTCCGTCCGCCGGGCGGACCACACGAAACTCCCGGCAAACGCGCCGCTCTTCCTTCAAACTGTCGGGGCACATCTGCTTCATCACCGCATCGCGATCGTCCGCATGCACCAGCGCCGCCAGGCCCCCCACGTCGTGCGGATAGCCGCGGTCGATACCGAGAATCTCGTCCAGCGTCTCCGAGCTCGTCCACCGTCCCAAAACGCAATCCAGCACGTAACTGCCGATGCGCGAGATCCGCTGCGACTCCCGCAGCCAGTGTTCGCTCTCGCGCAGCGCATCGCCCGTGTGCTTCCGCTCCGTGATGACGGCCCCGATCGTGATGGACAGCATCGACAGGATGCCGATGAACCCCTGGATTACCGGCAGAGTGCTGAAGGGTGTTGCGCCCCGATACGGCCCGCCGCCGTGAAGCGTCCCCCACAGCGCGATCGCAAGCACCAGCGGCGCGATGAGCGAAGCCTCCCGCATGGTGAAGCGGTAGGCCACCCAGGCCACCATCGGCAGCAGCAGAAGGTCGGCAGGATACCGGGCATCGCGCGACGGGTGCCACCAGACAAAAATCATCGTGCTGAACGCGGCGATCCCAATGAGGAGCAGCAGGGCCTCCAGCCAGCGGGCGCGGTTGCGAAGCGGTTGGCCCGGGTACCACCACACCACCACCAGCGGAACCGTCACCAGCAGTCCGCCGGCCTCCCCGATCCACCAGGTCCACCATCTTGGCGAGGCTGCCGACCAGGGAAGATACCCCCCTAGGGACAAGCTCGCCACGCCGACACCCGACCCGATCAGGCTCACCGACAGCGCCACGGCCACGAAGATAAGGGAATCGCGAAAACGCTCGAAGGGATTTCCGGACGGCACGAAGCGGCGCAGCATCGTCGCCCCCGCCAGCGCCTGCAGCGTTGCGCCGGTGTCGATGCCGATACCCGTCAACAGAAAGGTGACCACATCGTGCAGGCCGCCCATCTGGAGCACGGCCCAGTTGTTGGAGAGAAAAGCCCCCAGCCAGATGCCCGGCCAAACGCGGTTCCCCAAAATCATCAGAGCCGCAAGCGCGACACCGGAAGGAGGCCAGACCACCGTGGCAATACCGGGCGGCGGCGCTGCCATGCGGCCCAGGCGGCCGGTCAAGTAGTACAGAATCGCAACTGTGGCGACTTCCGCGACCTCGCGATTTAGCGAATCCGTGTGGGCGCGTTCCCCGGCGTCCATGCCGTTCCCCGTCTCCTAAGTCTGCCACTGAAAATACGGGATTTTGATTAATTTGCCTAAATGAGAACGCTCCAAAAGGCAAGAATGATAATTTTCGTACACTCTTACTCGTACCTGAGGGCTTCCGTCGGATTCAGATGAGCGGCGCGGTTTGCCGGCAGAATGCCGAAGACCAGGCCCACCAGGCAGGACACGCCGAAGGCCACCGCAATGGCGATTGCGGAAATCGGAATGTGAATATCGGTGAACAGACCCACCGAAAGCGGAATGGCCACACCGACCAGAATGCCCAGCAGGCCGCCAGAGAGGCTCACCATCATCGCCTCCACCAGAAACTGCAGGAGGACCTCGCGCGCCGACGCGCCCACAGCGAGTCGCAGCCCAATCTCCCTCGTCCGCTCCGTCACCGTCACCAGCATGATGTTCATGATGCCGATTCCCGAAATCACCAGCGTGATGGCGGAGATCAGAATTAACACCAGCGAAAGGATCAGGGAGATATTCTTGGCGGCATTCAGAAGCGCCGTGAGCGTCTCCACCCGATAGGTCGCCCCCGGGCGATGCCGGCTTTCCAACGCCTGCGCCACGTGCTGCGCCGCCGTTTCCACGCGCTCCGGCGTCCGCACCTGCACATACATCGGATCGATCCGCTCCACGGGCGTGAAGTATCGCAGCACGGTGATGGGAACAAGGATGGTGTCGCGCTCGATTTCCGACTGCCCGAATGTCTCGACCCGCTCGTGGAACGTTCCGATGACGGTGAACTGCAGCCCAAATAGACGGATGCGCTGATTCAGCGCCGCGGCCCGACTGCCGAACATCCGCTCCGCAAGCTGCCCGGTGAGCAGCGCAACCTTCTCGCGCAGCGTCACGTCGCTCGCGTCCATAAACCGGCCGGTATCGACAGCGATGTTGCGCACCGCGGCATAGGAATCATCGGTGCCGATCACTTTCACGTCGCGCACCTTTCCGCTGATGAGAATGCGGTCGAAATTCGACATCACGCCGGTCGCGGCCACGATGTCGCTCGCCAGGTTATGCCGGACGGCCTCCACGTCGGCCATCTTGATGTAGTCGGCATCGGCGGCCGCGGTCGCAGGCCCGGCTGAAACGTAATACGCGAAGATGATGTTCGATCCGATGCCCTCTACCTGCTGCAGGATGTAGTCGCGGCTGGTAAGGGAGATGGTGACCACGAGAATCACCGAAGCGGTTCCGATGACCATGCCGAGCCCCGTAAGCAGCGAACGTACAGGATTGGCGCGCAGCGCCTGCGCGCTGAAGCGGAGAGCCTCGCCTAGAAACATCTCAGCGCCGCTCTGTGGGGCAGGATGGTATCCTGCGCGACGACTGCCAAGCGCCGCGCGGGTCGGCCAGTCGGCCCGCAGGCTGGCAACCTGCCCCACCGCAGGAGGACATTCGTTCTCGAGGAGTGAATCGCCCTTGTGCGCCCCCCGCTTGGAGCCGCAGCTTGCTGCTCGAGCGCCCAGCGGTGCGCCTGATTCCCACCGAGACAGCGCACTACGTGCCTTGCGCCTGCTTCAACAGCTTCCGCGCCTCCGACCTCGGCGGGTCGTCTGGGGTGAGCTGCGAACCCAGATAGCGCTCCAGCAATTGTCGGGCTTCAGCCCGATTGCGCCCGGTATGGATATATAAATCGGCCTTGGCGAACATCAGCCTCGGCGATCCGGGGGCAATCGCCTCCGCGCGCGCCAGGCTTTGATCGGCTTCCTGAATCCGTCCCTGCCGGCCGAGGAACTTCGCCAGGTCGATCAGCTTGCCGATCTTCTGCGGTGCGGCCTCGACGGCGCGCCGCAACTGCTCTTCGGCATCCCCATATTCCTTTCGCTTTTCCGCGATGCGTGCCTCTGCCCAGTGGCCTTCCGCGGGGCTGACTGCCGTAATGCGGGGAACCAGCGCGACCGCCTTATCCATACCGCCGCCCAGAAAACCCGGAGCCTCTATGTAATATTCGAGAAGATCGCTCAATGCCTCGACATTGCGCGCGTCGAGTTGCACGGCCTTTTCAAAGGATTGCCGTGCCTTGGATGCCTGGCCAGGAGCCGTGAACGGGCTCGATGTCTCGGCGCGGCGCCCGTACGCGCGGCCCAGCCACAAATAATATTCGGAATTCGACGGTTCGGCTGCGATGGCTCGCTCCAGCGCCTCAGTCGACCGCTTGTGGTCGCCGAGCATGTAGTAATTCTTACCGATGAGCTCGTAAACCGCGCCGTCCTTCGCCGGCACGTTCTGCAGCACCTTTAGCGATTGATCGAAGTCCGTCAAATTGTAAAGCTTACGCGCATGATCCAACTCCGGCGACGCAGCCGACAGACCAAACGCAACCACGAAAAGTATTAAAAAGTACCGCACCGATCTCCTTATTTTACTTCACTGTGATAGATGAGCCCGGCGCGAAAGGGGTTTCACGCTAACAACGCGGCCTTCTCCTCTTGCGAACCGTTGCCTTGTTCGGTGGTCAGCGGTGGATGGTACTCACGTCGCTGGCGAGGCTGACTGCAATGGCGTGGTTTCGCCATGACCGCAGCGCTCAAAAGGGTCCTGACCGGCGATGTCGATTTTGCCGGGGCCGCCGTTCGCCCGGTGCCGGAAGTGCTGATCGTGCTGCCGGCTGCAAAAGTGATGTCGACCAGAGTCTCATCGTTGGCAACGACGCTGACATGGTTGGTCAGCAGCAACGACCACGGTGACGTGACATCGGCGGGGTCTACACCGGGCAGGTCGACTTCGTCGACTTGAAGTCCCTCGTCGTCTTCCGCCCGTACCTGAACATGCAGCGGGTTGTGGCTGTCCGGCTGGTAAAGCCGTGGACATGCTTGAGCCGAAGGAAGGCCCTGGTCGTGGGTGACGAGTCCCGGTTGTGGAGTCGCCAATCACCTCTCGGCGCCCGCGCCGGTGCCGCTCGGCCGCTCGGGAGCAGCGTCCGGTTTCGGCAGATCGTCCCAGTGCATCAGAGCATTAGCGAGCATGCCGAATTCTCCAAGATTCTGCCAGCGATACGCGGGATTGGTCGCGAACATCACCACGTGTCCCTGCCCGCTGGGAACGTCCAGAATGGCCGGCCGGTTCCGGATTTCCGCCACGCCCTTGAACAGGCCGCTAAGTACCGATTTGTCAGTCCCCGGGTACTGCATCAGCACCCAGCGCCGCCCCTCCGCGGGAACACGCAGCAGCGGACCTCCGGCGTAGCGCACGGGAAGGGTGCGGTCGGTATAGCCATAGAAGATCGGGTGCGTCGGGCGCGTGATATCGGCCTCCACAATCGGCCCGGGCGCGTAGAACTGCGCCGAAGGCCGCGCGGCATCCACGGTATGCGTGATTCCGAACTCCGCTGGGAAGTAGCTGGACGCTCCGAGCGTAACCAGCACGCCGCCCTGCTGCACGAACTTGTCGATCTCCGTGACGCCCGCCAGGCCCATGCCGCCGGTGATATCAGGCGATTCGCCATACATTCCGAGATTCTTGAACTGAGGCGTCTTGTCGTAGGCGACTGCCTTTCCGCGCGATTCGATGTCGAACACAATCGATTTCGCGCCGCCGCGGCCGCCCTGGCTGGGCATCAGGATTAAATCATACGAGCCCTTGAGCGAACCCTGCCGCACGCGCTCCTTGTAAATCAGGTCGTACTTCACCTCGAACTGATCGAGCGCGTACCGCACCCAGCCGGTATCCTGCGTCCCGCTCCAGGTGCTGTACATCGCGATGCGCGGCAGCGTGACCGTGTGCTTGGCAACATCAGGGGCGGAGGCAAGCGCGACCGCTTTGAGGCCCAGCTTGTCGATTTCGGAGGTCAGCCGCGGGCTGGCGGGGGCGAGCAAAGATCCGGCGGGCAGGTTCGTGCCGCCCGCGGTCGCGGGCTGCTCGATCGATTCGAACTTCACGTCCTTCAGGCGATAGAGCAGCGTGATCAGCGAATTGGAGCCATTCTCCAACACGGCCGTCACAGGTCCTTCCCCTTTCACCTCGCCTTGAACCTGCAGCGTGTCGACCGGCGTGACCGGCACGTTGAGAATCGCCTTATCGGCGATGTCGTGAACTTCGGCGTGGCTCATCAGCCCCATGGTCCAGGCAGTGTCGTCGTACGTGCGCAGACTCGGGTCTGGATACTTCTGCACTTCCAGCAGGATCTTCGCCAGCCGGCCGTAGGGCTGATCGCGCTTCACGATCAGCGAACCTGCGGGGAAGGTCCCTTCGTTGAGCTTCACCTGCGCATTGGCGCGGCCCACCTCGATGCCCTGCAGCCGCAGGATGTTTACGATGAAAGCTACGCGCGTCATGTCGCGCTGCCCGGCGGGCAGCACATAGCCGTAGGGCGCTTCGCTGCGGCCCGATTCCACCGAGTTGCGGCTCTTTTTATAGAAGTTCTCAAGTATGGTCTGCGAGAAGTTGGCGGTCAACTCCAGCGCCGACAGAACCGCCGTCTCCATATAGTTCGTGTTGTTGCGCATCGACCAGTTCACCTGGCGCGGCGCCGGCAGCGGCCGGTACCATTCGCGCTCCGTGCCGCCGCCTCCGCGGCCGCCGGCAGCCTCGGGTCCGGGCCCCCCGGCAGGTTCCGCCGCGGCTCCCCCTCCTCCGCCTTCCCCGCCCCGGCCTCCGCCGCCCAGGTTACGCCGCATGGTATTGGCGCCGCCGTTCCCGAACGTTTCGTACATCCTCAGCATGCCGTTGTGGTTCGACGACATGAATCCGAGATACCCCGGCGACCACATGTCGACGAAGGCATGGTCCCAGACGCCCGGCATGCCGTAGCTGATCAGCTTGGTCATTTCGAAATTGGAAAACCACGGCAGTTCGGCATACAGAATGGGATCGAGCGTGGGATTCTGCGGAGCCTGTCCGCTGAAAGTGTAGAGCAGCGGCTGCGATTCATGCAAATCGTGCATGATCGGCGGGTGCCACTGCAGGTAGAACTTCAGCCAGTTGCGCATCGTCACCTGCGAGTAATTGATGTCGCGGTTATTGTCGTGGTAAATGTACTTACCCCAATAAGGAGGCCCGGGGATGCCGTCGTTCTCGCTTTCTGATGCCGTCTTGTATCGGTAATACCAGTCCACATACCGGTCGCGGCCATCCGGTTCGGCGGTCGCCATGATCATCACGATCACGTTCTTGCGGATTTGGGCATAGAGCGGAGCATCCTCGGCTACCAGCCGGTAGGCCAGCTCCATCAACATCTCGGGCGGTCCGGTCTCCGAGCTGTGCAGCCCGCCCATAAAGAGGTAGATCGGTTTGGCCTGGGCGATGATACCGCGCGCTTCGGTCTCCGTAAGGCCACGCGGATCGGCCAGGCGGGCCAGGTACCCTTTATAAGTATCGAGATTGCGGATGGTATCTTCGTCGGCGATGGCCGTGATGATCTGCTCGCGGCCTTCATCGGTCTGGCCCGCCGTGAAAACTTTCACACGCTTGGACGCGGCGGCAAGAGCCCGATAATAGCGATAGATGTCGGCGGTATAAGTAAGCTTCTTCGGTGCCCCGATGTAATAACCCAGTACGTCTTTGGGAGAAGGTATACCCGCCGCTTTCGGCAGGTGGTCCACCAGCGGGCTCATGAACTGGGGCGAAGTGGTCCACTCCTTCACCGAGCGCGCGAACTCTTCATCCTGAGGCTGTGTGGTCTGCGCGAGTGTAAAGGCAGCACCAACCACCACCAGCGAAACTGCGAGTCTTTGAGACACCTTCATGGGCGTCCTTTCTATGGAAGCTTCGCAGTTTATCAGAAAAAAGCCGCGAGCCGCGCGCTGCGAGACGAACCCGTTTTCGTGCGATACGCCAGGTTTGTCTGGTAGCTTGCCAGCCGGAGCTCGAAGCTATCTTTGCTGCTGTTGTTGCGACGGCGCCACCGGCAGATCCGGCTCTCTCCCCACCATCCCGTTCTTCGCCTCGTCGAGGTTCACGTTGTTGTCTTCCAGAATCGTGCCCATCATCTGCTGCAGGTTGGTGCGCGAGCGCTGGTATTGATTCCGGGCGTCGGCCTCGGAAAGCTGCCGCGTGGTGTCGTCGCGCTGAGCGATTACCACGTCGAGAATGGTGGCTGTACCCAACTCGTACTTCCGCCGCGTGCCGGCCAGGGTTTCGTCCTGCAGCTTGCGCGCCACCACGCTCGTTTCATAGGCGGCCCGTGCATTGCGCAGCGCCGTGACGGCGTTCATCACGTTCAGCTTGATGTTGTTCTTGAGCTGCCGGTCCTGGATCTGCGACTGGCGGAAGTTGAGTTCGGCCGTAATGTGATCCGCTTCATTGGCGCGATTCCTCAGCGGGACCGTGAGCTGGAAGCCGACATTATAGTTGGGAAAGTTGCGCGAGAAAATCTGGCCGAGGGCGGTGCCATATCCGCCGATCAGAGTCGAGCTGACGTCGCCGGGACCGAGCGGGCGATAGCCGACGATGTTTCCGTTGGGCCCGGTGATGGGCACCTGGACGGCGGGGTTCAAGGCGCCCCCTTGGCCCGAGTTGGCGAGGCTCGCAGTCGCCACCAACGTAGGCAGCAGGTTGCTTTTTGTGCCCAGCATGTCCAGCCGCGCGTTGTCCAGCGTAATATTGTTCTGCGCCACCTCCGGCCGATTGGCCAGCGCTTCGGCGATCATCTCCTGCGTCGGAGCGATATTGTCTTGCGCCGGAACCTCGATTGTCGTGGTCGGTACGATATGCGCCGCAGCGATCGCCGGATTATCAAGACCCGAACGCGTCAGCACGCTCTTCAGGATCATCTCCTGCTGCTCTACCTGCGACTGCTGCGCCACTACCGCCTGCTCGGCCGATTTCATTTCGGCTTCCGCCTGAATGATGTCGATGGGCGCGATTGCGCCCAGATCGGCGCGCTTCTGGTTGTCTTCGTAGAGCCGCTTGTCGAGTTCGTACGTCTCCCGGTCGATCGCCAGATCGCGATTGAAGCTCACCAGATCGTAGTAGAGGTTCACTACGTTGGCGACCGTGAGAATCACCTGCTGTTTGAAGTTGAGGTCGTTGGCCTTGATGTTGTTTTGCGCCTTGTGGAGCGCGCGTTTGTTGGTTGCAATCCCGAAACCGTTGAGCAGGTTCTGCTGGATGGTGAACGAGAGCTGGCCGGTGTCAATAGGATTGAACAGCGCGGTGAGGGCGTTCTGGTTGTACCCGAAGACGCTGGTCATGCCCACGCTGACCTGCGTGCCCGTCCAGTAATTCTGCTGGAAGCCGTAGATGAGCTGCTTGTACTGCTGCACCAGGAACGGCGTGCCGGTGAACTGGGTGGATGTCTCGATGTTCGTGGTGTGATAGAAGCTGCTGGCAACGTAAGCGTACGGTTCGGTATTGGGAATCGCAGCGCCCGCCAGGTTGACACTCAAACCGCTCAGCAAGGCGCTGGTGCCGCCGGTGGAGCTGCCGGAAGCGCCCGCGGCGTTTACCTGACTGGCCCCGGCGAGCACGCTGAGCGAAGCCGACGAAGGGCCGTTGGAGAAGTTGGTGGAAACGTTGCGCAGCAACTGGCCGGCCTCGGCGCGCTGCACGTCGGAAAGAGCCAGCTTGGGATAGTAACGAGCCACCTCAATATCGAGGTTGTTCTCCAGCGCCAGCGCAATGGCATCGCGCAGCGACAGGTAGATGACGCCGGCGCGCACGAGCCTCTCCAGGCGCGGTGAATCCTCGAAGCTGACCTCCGACACACGATGCGGACGCCACTTGTACGTCAGAGAAGTGATGAATCCGGGATGGTCATTTAGGGTGACGGACTCGGTTTGCGCGGACACCGGGTTCGCTGCCGGGCCTGCCAGAAAACCGCAGAGCACGACCGCGATCGACGATTGGATACGCTTTAAGTTCATAAAGGCTGGACCTCGAGACGACGCTTTAATTGCAATGATATCGCCTTGACACTTCGACCCGCAAACCGAACTTCTCCGGGACATACGAAAGAGACGCCGCCGAGGTTCGAAATTTAATAAAGGAGCTGACAGCCGACACCTCTCAGCCGACCGCCTCGTGGCTCCGCGAAAGCCCGATCAGAGCCGCGACCGCAAGAGCGGTCAGCCATGTTGCCGGCCGGTCACCTTCGGAAATACCGATGGGTCTCGACCCGGTACCTGGCTGACAGTTGCCAACCCAAAGCTAATAGCTAAAGCTAGTCGGCCGAAAGGCCGCATAAGGCCGCATCCATAGCCGAAAGCGGCCTTCCCCCGAGCGATACAATATCTCCATGACACTACCAGAGGGGAAACTCAGGCGCATGCGTGCGCTTTCCAATCGGCAAGGCGTGATTGCCGCAGCGGCGATGGATCAGCGGGGCAGCCTGCAGAAATCGCTGGCGGCAGCGCGAGGCGTGGACGCCAAAGAGATCACGCACGACATGATGAGCGAGTTCAAGGTGGCCGTGAGCAAAGTCCTCACCGCGCACGCCAGCGCGATTCTGCTTGACCCGGAGTTCGGGCTCGATGCGGCGCGTTCCCGCGCCAAGGGCGCCGGCCTGTTGTTGGCGTATGAGTTGAGCGGATACGACAACACCCGTCCCGGACGTCTCCCCGATCTGCTCCCCCACGTTTCCGTGAAGCGCCTGGTGGATTGGGGCGCAGACGCCGTGAAGATCCTGATCTATTACACGCCCCACGAGGAAGCTTCCATCAACGACATCAAGCATGCCTTCATCGAGCGTGTCGGAGCAGAGTGCGAAACACACGAGATTCCCTTCTTCCTGGAGTTCGTGGGCTACGACCCGAAGGGCGGTGACGAAAAGGGGCTGGAATACGCGCGCGTGAAGCCCGACATCGTCAAAAAAAGCATGCGGGAGTTTTCCAAACCCCAGTACCATGTGGATGTCTTAAAGGTGGAAGTGCCCGTGAATGCGGAGTACGTCGAAGGGTCGAGCGTCTATAAAGGCCAAAAGGCGTATACACGGGCTGAGGCCCTCACCCATTTCCGCGAGGCGGCTGCCGTAGCTGCCAAGCCGTTCATCTACTTGAGCGCCGGCGTCGGCAACGCGCAGTTCACCGAATCGCTGCGCATGGCGGCGGAAGCCGGCACCGACTTCTCCGGCGTCCTTTGCGGGCGCGCCACCTGGAAGGAAGGCATTCCCGTGTACGCCAAGCAGGGTGTGAAGGCGCTCGAAGAGTGGCTCCAAAAAGAAGGCGTGCGCAATATCGAAGCCGTCAACGACGCCATTCACACGGCCACGCCGTGGTATCGCAAGGCGGGCATCGAGGAGCCCGTCGGCGCATAAGCCCTCATTTTTGAACTTGTTCAAAATTTCGCTTGACTCCCCGCACGAGCCGCCGTATTCTGTTTTTGAACACGTTCAACTATGGCGAAAGCGGACGAAACCCGGCAGCGCATCCTGGACGCCGCTCTCGATCTGTTCCGCCGCGACGGCTTCGACACCGCCACCATGCGCGACATCGCGCGCCAAGCCGGTGTGGCCACCGGCGCGGCTTACTACTACTACCCCTCCAAAGAAGCCATCGTCATGGATTTCTACCGCCGGGCGGCGGACGCGATGCAGCCGAAATTGTCGGAGGTACTCGACAAAGAGCGGGTCCTGGAAGGACGCCTGCGGGAGACCATTCGCGTCAAGCTCGCGCACTTTGCGCCCGACCGCGACGTGCTCCGCACGCTGCTCAGGAACGGCGCCGACCCGCGTCATCCGCTCTCTCCTTTCAGCACCGAAACCCGGGAAATACGGCAGACGGATATCGCGTGGTTCCGGCAGATGCTGGTGGACTGCGGTACCCGCATCCCTCGCGATCTCGAGCCCGCGTTGCCCGGCGTGCTCTGGTTCTTTCAAATGGGTGTGATTTTCTACTGGGTGACGGACGAATCCACCGCGCAGGAGCGCACCGGTCGTTTGCTGAATCTCGCGGCGAAAGTAGCCGCGAATCTCATCCGGCTCGCCGGCCTTCCCCTCATGCGCCCAGCGCGCAAGACGGCGGTCGAATTAATCGCATTGGTCGAATCAGAGCCG